>Ga0206891_10228_pt1 | contig 15835 bp, 12 predicted proteins | sample Alteio_BWOrgHeat_55_FD_153246 | JGI IMG/M metagenome (GOLD analysis project Ga0206891, IMG submission 153246) | Enriched cells from forest soil in Barre Woods Harvard Forest LTER site, Petersham, Massachusetts, United States - Alteio_BWOrgHeat_Nextera7 ...
AAAAAATTGGAAGGATGCGTTATGTTTATTTATGCGAAGGCTTGATTTTTGTGACGACGGCGATTTCAGTCGCGCCGCGCTTCGGGATTGCGGGAATCATCATTGCCGCCATAGTCGCGAATGTGCTGTGCAGCGGCGTTTTTGGCATCCGCTGCACCGTGAGATATTTTCACATTCCCGCGCGCGAAGCGGTGGTTGGCTGGATGGCCGGACCGGCAAAATATCTGCTGTTGTTCGCGCTGATCTTGACCGGCTGCAAATTTCTCACGGAAGCATGGCCGCCTCTGCTTTGCCTGGCCGTCAACGCCGCAATTTCCGCCGCCGCCGGTCTCTGGCTTTTTTGGCGCGTCGCCTTGACGGCAGAACTGCGAAATGAATTGAAAACCATCGCCATGCGTATCCCAAACCGCTTGAAATTCCCCGGCAGATTTTGGCGAAAATGAAATTCGTTTTGGTTTCTCAAAAAATTCAATCGCGCTTGATTTGACCGAGCCCTGTCACATGGACACCAGAGTTTTTTATTGTCCGCCATCCGTTGCCCGCAGTGATTTTGAAGACGCGACGCTTCAATCTTTCGATCCCAAGCTCGTTCGATAGCCGTGGATGGTCGCTTCGATAAATCGTTCCCACGAAAACAGCTTTGCGCGCTCGATGGATTTCTCGGCCATTTCTTTTCTCAATTTTTCATCGCATGAAACTTTAAGCATCGCCTGACACCAGCCGTCAACGTCGGTTGGCGGCAAAAGGATTCCGGCGTCGCCCACCACTTCGGGCATGGAAGTCGTGTTGGATGAGATCACCGGCACGCCGCATTGCATCGCCTCCAGCGGCGGCAGGCCAAAGCCCTCGACCAGCGACGGAAAAAGAAACGCGGCCGCTCCGCTGTAAATCGCGGCGAGCTTTTCGTCGGGCACAAATCCGGGAGTCAGGACGCGTCCGGCGAGTTCGGGATATTTTTCCAGCGCGTCGGCCACGAACGGACTGCGCGCGGCGTTGCGCCCGACGATCAGCAGATTATGATCCGCCAATTCCCTTGACCGCGCCAGTTTGCCAAAACATCGGATCAAGTGGCTAAAATTTTTATGCGTCCCGGGGACGGACAGTGCCAGGAAATACGGTGTGACGGGAAGTGCCAGTTCATGGAGTGTCGCCCGGATTTCAGCTTCATTGGCCGGATAAAATAAATTTTGTTCGGCGGCGGGCGATGCCTTGAAAATCTGCTCCGGCTTCAGCGGCGTCAATTCAAGAATGTCAGCCCGCACGCTTTCCGAGGCGCAAAACGCAAAAGTCGTTTCCGAAAAACATTCCCGCAGCCGCTTGAAATACGGCCGGAAGGCCGTCCCGAAAATTTCAGGGTGCTTGAAGACCATCAGGTCATGGATGGTGAGGAATTTTCTGATCCGGCGGTTTTTTTGGACGGCAGTCGGAAACGGTGCCAGCGGATAATTTGTGTGCGGCGTGTGGTAAATGTCAGTGTCCGATAGAAAATCATTCGCGATGTCCGTCGCTCTTTTTTCCAGCCAGCCGGCGGCCAACGCCTGTATTTTTCTGAGACTGCGCGCCCGCAAACTGCGGTCTTCAATCGTGCGGTGAACTTCCCGCGCCAGTCGTTGCGCGGTGCGGCTGGAAGAAAGCGCTTTTGGAGAAAATTTCAATCTCCGCTCCGGCTCGATTCCGTTTGCCCTTAAAAAATCATAAGTTCCCGCCAGCGAGGACGTGGCGGTGAACGACACGTCGCAAAAATCCGATTTCAAAAGACTTTCAAAAAGATGATCCACCTGCCGTTCAACGCCGCGCCGCGCGGATTTTCTGTCGAAACCATTCCCCAAAATGGCGAGGTCGAGCAGGATTTGAGGTTTCACGTCTTTCAATTTTGTCAGGGTGAAATCAAGCCGATTTGTCGCAACTGGCCGATGAAGGTGCTTTCAAAATGCTCGAACGATAAAAGTTTTGCATCCATCAGAACCTGCGACTGCCAGCCGGGCGAGAGGATTTTATCCGCCCATTTGAAGATCGCATCGGCAATCGCCTGTGGGTCGCGGATGGGAACGATTTCGCCATTCACTCCGGGACGGACAAAATCATTTGCGCCCGTATTCGGCGTCAAAATGACCGGCAGGCCGCAAGCCATCGCCTGGCACGCGGTTCGCACCAGGCCTTCTTCCAGCGACGGCAGGGCAAAAATGTCCGCGCTTTGCAGGCGTGCGGCCAGTTGCGCATGGTCGAGGTATCCCGACCATTCAATCGGTAAATCACTGTAGCGGCCGAGGATTGGTTTCACGTCGTCCTGCACGGTGCGCGTCAACAACAACCGTGCGTCGGGGATTTTTTTCCGCACGATGCGGAATGCTTCCAGCAAATATGGCGTGCCTTTGCGCAGCGAGAGGCTGCCGGTGTTGATGATGGTGAGCGGCTGGTTTTTCGGGCGCAGCACAGTGCGCGGTTGAAAAAGCGAAAGGTTGACCGGATAAATATTTTTCAGGATTTGTTCCGGCTTGAATCCGCGCGCCAGAAAAGAATTGGTGACGTGGCTGCTCGGCGACAAAATAAAATCCGCGTGCTCCGCCAGCATCGCGCGGGAACGCTCCAGCCAGAATGGAGAAAACGGCGGCGTTGGGCAGTTCCATCGGCGATGTTCTTCACTGATGACTTCCCAGAAATTTTCGATGTGCGAATTGCCCGCGTCCACGAAAGTTTTCCCGCCGTGCGAGCGGGCGAATTTGAAACTTTCGTTCGCATAACCGTAGCTGGAAATGATGTGGTCGCCGGGCGTGAGTTGTTTTTTCACCCAGCGGTCGAACCACGGCAATTGCCCGAAGCGAAACGATTCAGCACGATAAGGCGGTAAAATTTTCGCCGCCGCATAACCCGCCAGTCCGATCAGCGGATTCAACCGCGTGTGTTCCGGCGGCACGCCCGTCGTGCCGCGACGCGTGCCGAGAGCGATAAACCGCAATTTTCCGATGCGTTCCAGCGCTCGCGCGTTGTCATCGCAAACTGAACGTGCCGGAGTGGCAACGACGAATTTGCTAGTTTCATTTTTCACACGTCAGTCCCGTTGCCACGCTTCGGTGATGCCAGCGCGTTGTTTGAAAGTCAAGCTGGCGCGGGAAGCGCTGGCGAGTTGGCGGAGTGGATTCATGCGATCGTTGCGGTCATTTTGCCTTTCATCATGGTTTTTTCCAGCACAGACTGTGATGGACAGGCATGGTTTTTTCCGCGACACCCGCCGTTTTTTCTGGTAACAACGGAATTCAAGTTATGAGAAAAACGCGGCTCGCCACCGATTCTGGCGAAGGCGGATCAAAATGCCACCATTGAAATCAATCGAAACGAACGTCGGGAAAAAAAACTGGCTGGATGCGTGGCACGTCAGCCCCAGCGTCAACCGGGATTACGATTTCATTGATGGTTTGCGCGGCATCGCGATTTTGATGGTCGTAATTGGCCATCATATTTATTTCAATCCAAAATCCGGCGCGTTCGTCCACAATATCGCGGGCATTTTCGGCGTGGGCGGGCATGGCGTGACGCTCTTTTTCGCTTTGTCAGGTTTTTTGATCTCGTGGCCGTTTTGGAAATTAAAGGTGAAAGGATCCAAACAGGTTTTGCCCGCCGGTTACGGCTGGCGCCGTTTTTGGAAAATTTATCCGCCGCTGGCGCTTTCAATACTGGTGTTGACTCCCGTTTACATTTTTTTTACTGCGGACTGGTCCTATGTTTCCATCGCCGGAAAATGGTTGGCCGGGCTGCCATTTTTTATACCGGTCAGCGGCAAACTTAATCCGGTGATGTGGACATTGGTCATCGAAGTTCAATTTTACATCCTTTTGCCATTGCTGTTCGTCAGCCTCAAACGCGCCTCTCCAAAGGTCTGCCTGTGGCTTCTAACCTTGTTGTTTCTATTGGTTCCCGTTTTTGTGCGGGTCACCACCGGATTCGCGCCAGCTTTTCAGCCGGAGATCAACAGCTTTTTCCCTTCGGCGTTAGATGCGTTTTGCGCGGGTATATTCGTGGCCGGCTTGGAAAATCTCGGAGTCTTGGAGAAAAAATGGGCGCGGTTGGGAGTTGCCGGAATCATTTTATGGATTTCGAGCCTGCTCGCCATCGCATGGCTGAATATTCATCCTCAAAGCAGAACTTTCACGGTCAATGAAATCGTCGAGGACTTTTCAAAGATAGCCGCTGGCTGTTTGCTTTTTTTTGTCGCCGATCCACGGCATCCAATCACCCGACTATTGTGCGCGCCTTGGTTACGCTGGTGCGGGATCATCAGTTATGAATGGTATCTTTTCCATCAGCCGATTCTTGGATGGATGCGGCAATCGCTCGGTTCAGCCGGCGGCAATGTGTTCAAATATGCGGAAATCGTTGGCGGTTCTTTTTTGATCGGCCTGATGGTCGCGGCACTGCTTTATCGCTTTTTTTCACTGCCACTTCTCAAATACGGACGCGCGAAAAACCGGCCAGCGCACTCGCAATAAAAGTCGAATTGCAACGCGGGAATCATCCTTGCAGAATTTCCGCGTAAAGCCGTTCGTAAGCTTCGACCATTCTGTCCGCCGTCATGTTTTTTTCCAGAACGGATTGCGGCGCGCGTCGGCTGAAGCGTTCGCGCAATTTTTCGTCGCCCATCAGTTTTTCCAGCGTGTCCGCAAGCGGCGCGGGCTGGCCGACGGGCGTTAGAAATCCGTTGTCGCCGTCCTCGATCAAATCCGCCGTGCCACCACAGCGCGTCGCCACGCACGCGCAGCCGCAAAATTGCGCCTCCTGCAACGAAAGTCCAAGCCCTTCGTAAACCGACGGCATGGCGAAAATCGCGGACTGTTGCAACCAGTCGCGCAATTCATCGTCGCTGCGCGAGCCGAGCAACTGGATTTGGTTTTCCAATTTTTCGCGCGCGATGATTTGCTGGATTTGACGGAGCGAATTGTTGTCGTCGTAGCGTCCGATGAAAACGAGCTGCCACCCGGGAAATTTTTTCGCGATGCGCGCAAAGGCTTCAGCCAGAAGCGGCTGACCTTTGCGCGGGCCGATGGTTCCGGCGCAAAGGATTGTTTTTTTTCGAGAAAGGTTTTCCTGCGGCGGTGTTCCGTGCAGGCGTGAGTGGTAAATCCAGCGGAATTTTTCCCGCAGGAGCGGATACCAGCGTCGCAAGGCATGAAAATCATTTTGCGAAACGGCGACTTCGCAGCGTAGATGCGCGAGGACGATCTGTTTGCTCAACCACGCGGGCAGGAACAGCGCCAGCTTCAAAAATTTCCGGTGTTCGCCGCAGTAGCCTTCGAGAATCGAGAACGCGCCGTGATTTGTGGAAATGACCGGCACGCCGGATTTTTGGAAATAAAAAATCGGGCAGTTCCAGAAAGCGCGGCTGCCCCACGCGTAATTGCCGCCGGAATGAAAATGGACGATGTCCGGTTTTGCCTGCGCGATTTTCTCCGCCAGTTCGCGCGCGTGGGAAATGGAAGTCCAAACCGGCGAAAATGAAATGTGTTCCTTCACGAACGGAGCGGTTTTTGATTTCGCCAGTGATGCGGCGTCATCCGGCGACACGAGCAGAATCTCGTGCCGGATACCGAGGCCTTTGATCAATTCTGAAACCAAGACCTCGGTTCCACCATGCTGGTCAATGGGATATTCGAGGCAAAGCGCGATTTTCATCCGTTTTCAATTTTCAAAGCCGTTGTATTTCCGCATAATTTTACAAGCGATGAAAATCAAGAGAAGTCTGGTAACATTTTACCGCAGGTTCCGCAAGGCGGCAGCGCAGTTGGCGGGAAATCATTTTCCCTTGAGCACCGTGGATGCTGCACTTCTCAAAAAATCCATCCTGAAAAATCGCGAAGCGTTGAAGCTCATTGACGACTGGCTTCCGCCGCAACTGATTGAAAAATCCGTCTTTCGTTACGGAATCAATTCCGACGTGGAGCCGTTGCTGAATCTGCCGCTAGGCTTGGAATGCACGCACACCGATTTGCTGGCGTATTACGGCGCAACATTGAATGGCCGGTGTAAATATCTTGAGATCGGCGTCTCGGTCGGCAAAACATTTTGGCAGATTTTGCACGCGTGCGCGCCGTGCGAATGCTGGGGGTTTGACATCGAGGAAATCAATCCCGCGCTGAAAAAACATTTTGTCGAGGTCTCCCGAATCGAATGGCAAGGACCACCGGATTCGATAAAGAAAACACCTTCATCCATCAGCCGCTTCACGCATCCATCATCTGGCGGCAGCATCGTGTATGTTTGCGGCGATGTTTTTGACAAGCGCGCATGGGAATTGTTGGGCGGCCAAAATTTCAATCTGATCCTCTCGGACGCATTGCATACGCCTGAAGCCTTGGATTTTGAATGGCGGCAAATGGCGGCCTTCAATATTTTTGACCCGAAGGAAATTGTGATCATGTGGGACGATCTCGACGGAAAAATGCGCGATTGGTTTTACGCCCGGCGAAGCATGATCGCGCGGCAACTGGCCATTGGCGTCAAAAATGTGGACACCGACTTCGTCAACGGCTGGCTGGGTCGCCGCGAATTTCCGCACCGGCTCGGTCTTGCCATCAAAAAGCCACTGCCGATAAAATAAGCGACAACCTGCTATCATGCAGTCACGAATGAAAACAATTGGCAAAGAAACTGCGGTCGTGCGTTCTCCATTAAGCGCGGCTCCGCCCGTAAAAATTCGCGACTTGCCGAGAGATTTTCTTCTGGCGCAACTGGAGCTTCAATATCAGGCCAAGCCGCCGCAGCAAGCCGTCGAGACGGATTACTCACTTTGGCAATGCGCGGAAACCGGGCTTCAGTTTGCGTGGCCAATGCTTCCGGGCAATGCCGTTTTTTACGAATGGGTGAGCAGTTTTGCATCTTATTATCCGGGCGGACGTTGGGAATATAAAAAAGTGCGCTCGATTCTCGAGACAGAAAAATTCCGGGACGGAAAATCCAAGGTGCTGGATGCAGGCTGCGGCAAGGGAGATTTTTTGCGGACGCTGGATTTTGTTCCAAACGAGTGCAAATTCGCGCTCGACTTCAACGAGCCAGCGGTTGAAGCGTGCCGACAGCAAGGTTTCCATGCGTTTTGCGGAACGGCAGAAGTGGCGCTGGCCGCAGATTTTTTGCACGCAGCGGAATTTCCAGTCGTTACTTCATTTCATTGCCTGGAGCACGTCAGCGAGCCCGTGGAATTTGTGCGGGCGCTTTTGAAAGTCACGGCGCCGGGCGGTCGCGTGTTTGTCAGCACGCCGTATTCTCCCATGTCCACGGAAATCGGTTTCTTCGATATTTTGAATCATCCGCCGCACCATTTGACGCGCTGGAATCTGGCGGCTTATCAGAAACTCGCGGCGATACTGGGCGTGAAAATGCGATATTTTGTTCCGCCATCCGGCGCGGCGAAAAGAGCGCTGAAAGCCTTTTGGATTTTGAAACACGGAACCCGCCGAAAAATCAGCAAAGCAATATTGCTGGTCGATTTGATGCGTGATTTTCCCGCATTTCTCCGTGAACGCCGGAAACAAGTGGAACGCGAGCGGGCAAATCAAGGCATCGGTGCGGACGTAATCCTTGTCGAATTAACCGTTCCTTAAACATGAGCCTGCGCGTTGCCATCCTGACGACTGAAATTCGGGAACACGAAAAAGATTATGCCAGCCCGAAGCCCGGGTTTGGCACGCCGCTGGAGGCTTTGTTGCAAGGCTTTGTCGCATTACCGGATATTGAGGCTCATTTTATTTCCTGCGTGCAACAGCCGGTGAACGCGCCGGAAAAACTGGCCGACAATATCTGGTATCACGCCCTGCACGTCCCGAAAATCGGCTGGATGCGCACGGGTTATCAAGGCTGCATCCGCGCGACGCGGAAAAAATTACGCGAAATCCAGCCGGACATCGTGCATGGCCAGGGCACAGAGCGCGATTGCGCGTTGACGGCGGTTTTATCTGGTTTTCCAAACGTGCTGACGATTCATGGCAACATGCGGGTCATGGCCAAAATCGAAAAGGCAAAATTGCTTTCATATTGGCGGTTCGCGGCGTGGCTCGAAGCGTTCGCTATTCCGCGTTCGGACGGCATCGTTTGCATCACGAATTACACGCGCGACGCGGTGGCTGATTTGGCAAAAAAAACGTGGGTCGTGCCGAACGCCGTTGATGAAAGTTTTTTTGAAGTCCGTCCGCAACCCGATTCTTCCGGGCCGCCTGTCATTTTATGCGTCGGATTTATCTGTCCGCGAAAAAATCAAAACGCATTCATCCGCGCGCTTGATCCCCTGGCGGCAAAACAAAAATTGCGGCTCGTCTTTGCGGGTGAATTCGGCCGCAACGATCCGTATGCGCGGGAATTTTTTGAACTCACCCGCATGCGCCCGTGGTGCGAGCACATCGGTTTCATCAACCGTGAAAATCTGAAATCAAACTTGAGCCGCGCGACGATGCTGGCGTTGCCGTCGCTCGAAGATAATTGTCCGATGGCGGTGCTGGAAGCGGCAGCGACCAGCGTGCCGGTCATCGCGGCGCACGTCGGCGGCGTGCCGGATTTGATCGAGGACGGGAAAAACGGATTGCTGTTTGATCCGCAAAATGCGGCGGAAATGCTGGCGTCGGCGGAGAAAATATTATCCCAGCCGGAATGTGCGCGGACACTGGCGGCGGAGGCAAAAAAACGTGCGTTGGAACGGTTTCATCCCGTCGTCATCGCGCGGCGGCATCTGGAAATTTACCGTGAAGTGCTTAGCAGCCTCGTGTAAATTTCCTTAAGCTGCCGGGCAACTTCGTCCCACGTCGCGGGTTTTGGCGGCGGTTGTAGCGACGGAGCGGCGTCATAAAATTTTCGCAAAATCCGCGAGGTGGTTTCGACGGAATTTGTCAGTGGACTATAGTTCGCCGTGTTTCCGAACGCGCTGCGCGCCCACGGCAAATCGCTCAAGAGGAGCGGACATTCGCACGCCGCAGCTTCGAGCGCGGACAGGCTCAAACTTTCCATGCCGCTCAACAGAACGAACCCGCGTGCCTCGCGATAAATTTGCGCGAGCCTCGCGCGGTCTGAAATCGCGCCTTCGTAGCGGATGATCTGCGGATATTGTTTTGCCAGCGCGAAAACTTTTTGCGCATAAACGTCGGATTCTGAATAAGCCCTGCCGATGATCCAGAGCGGCGTTTGCGCTCGCACGGCGGCTTGCGCCAGTTCCAGGACGCGTTTGCGTTCGGTGATTGTCGCGGTGCAAACGAGCCATTGACCGCGCACGGATTTTTGAGAATCCAGAAAAATTTCCTCGACGCCGTTGGGCACGACGTGGACGCGTTCCTTTGGTGCGTCGAAAAGATAATTCATCAGGTGCGCCTCCCACGGCGTGAGCGCGATGCAGGCGTCGGCGAGACGATACGAATCCCACGCCATCCGCGTCGCAAATGTGCCGGGCAATATTTTACGGAGAATATTTGTGGAAAATTTTTGCAGCGCGAGTTGTCGGCGCGAACGCGATCCGGTGGCGGTCAAAAGTTCGCCGATGACGACTTTGCAACCTTGTCCGTGGGCGAATTCGACATAATCCGGCATCGGGCGGCCGACGAAATGGATAATGTCTCCGCGTTGCGTCGCATCCCACCAGCGGACGTAATCCACTTCAACGCCAGCGCGCTCCAAAGCAGATTTTGTCTGCGCCAGTTGTTGTTGAAATCCCCCGTGCGCCAGCGAAAACGGCATGACATGGTCGAAAAGGATTTTCATTTCAAACTCAAGGCGGTTTTCAATCCGGCGTTCAATTCTACCGAGTCGAGACAACCTTCAGGCGAATAGGGCAGTTGCAAGCCGCAGGCACAGGATTTTTCACCGAAGGCCAGATCGCGTTTGCATTGGGGACAGCGGAACGGCGCGGCGAAGGAATGGGGTTCGGGCAATTTTCCATTGCGGATGGCGGCGAAGAAAAAGATGTGTCCACCTTTGGGTGCGGCAATGCGGCAAAATCCGTTGACGGCGCGGTTGAGCAGGCGCAGCGGCGCGACGGGCAATGGAATTTTTTTTGTGACGGCGTGCATCCCGAAAAGGAAGCCGATGGTCTGCCATTCGAGAATCTCAAAATCCGGTTCAAGCAATTTACGAGTGTCGTCCACGCCAAAAAATTCGAGGTGACCTTCGTGGACATGTTTGAGTCCGAGCAGTTGGCGCAATTTGACGATGAGTTTCTGCGAATTTTCCATTGAGATCACGAGCAGTCCGCCGGGCGCGAGGACGCGAAGGCAATTGGCGTAGGTTTCGCGCCAGTTATAGCAATGGTCGAGGACGCTGTTGAGCAGAATGAAATTACGGGAGCTGTCTTTCAGAAAATCCATGGATTCGCCGACGCCCCGGACGAGGAAGCGGTTGGGCCGCTTGTGAAAACGCGCGAGCTCAATCGGCGACGGTTCGATGCCGACATAGGTTTTGATGAAGGGATCGAGTTCATTTGAAAAATCACCCCAGCCGCAGCCGATGTCGAGCATGTGGACTTCGTTCTTGGCCGCGTAATTTTTAACGGCGCGAAAAATCAATTCGTGTTGAATCTGGTGGACGGCCAGGGTGTTGGGCGGCGGCGGATCATCATGATGGTCGTAGCGCAATTGCGATCGGAGATATTCTTCCTGAACGGCTGAAAGCGGTTGTGGCATAATTGAATGAAGCAATCTGTTTGAACGCTGGCGTAAATTGAATGTCATGTTTCTATGCGAGTCAATGTGATTTCAACCGGCGGAGGGAAACAATTCGGTTGCCGACGTTTTGCGGGTTCAGTTAAGTTGGATGGCCGTTCGCAGCAATGGTTGCGGATGGTTTGATTTCGTTTTGAATGAACAATAACACCCCTGCCATTTTGAGAGCGCTGATCGTTTATGCGATCTGCGTGCCGTTGGCGATCTGGGTGGGCTATTTGCTGACTTCGGTGGCGGATTTGTCTTCGCGCGACTCGTTGGTTTATGCGGGCATTTTCGTGCTGGCTTTGTGCATCCCTCTTTTGTTGCGTTGGCACCACCTTCTGATGGTGTTTTGCTGGAATCTGTCGCTGATTGTCTTTTTCCTTCCTGGTCGTCCGAATGTCTGGCTGCCCATGATTGTTTTGAGTCTTGGCATTTCCGTGCTGCAACGGGCGACGAACAAGGATATGCGATTCATCTCCGCGCCGCAGATCACATGGCCGTTTCTCATTCTGATCGCAGTGGTCATCGCCACGGCCAAGTTGACGGGCGGCATCGGGTTGCGGTCAATGGGCAGCGATGTCATCGGCGGCAAGAAGTATGTGACGTTGCTGGTTGGCATTCTGGGCTATTTTGCGCTGACAGCGCGGCGTATTCCGCCAAGGCAGGCCGGGCTGTATGTCGCGCTGTTTTTTTTTGGCGGAGCCTTCGCGGTGGTCGGGGATCTGGTTTCTTTCATCCCTTCGGCGTTCTCTTTCATTTTTTTGTTTTTCCCGCCAAACGGCTACGCCTTTGGTGGCGCGGAGTCCAACCTGCGCCTGGCCGGATTGGCGGTGACCTCTTCGGCCATTTTTTCGTTCATGTTGGCCAAGTATGGCATTCGCGGCATTTTTTTGGCGGGCAAGCTTTGGCGCCCCTTTCTTTTCATGATGTTCTCGGTTTTTGTGCTCTTTGGCGGGTTTCGATCCATCGTCATCTCTTGTGCCCTGCTTTTTGTGATCCAGTTTTTTTTGGAAGGCATGCATCGGACAAATCTACTGTCGATTTTCATGTTCATCGGGGTGACGATGGCGGTCGTAATCGTGCCGCTGGCGGACAAGCTGCCTTACACCTTCCAGCGGGCGCTCGCGTTTTTGCCATTGAACATCAGTTCCGACGCACGGATGGATGCACAAAGCTCCGAGGATTGGCGTGTGGAAATATGGAAAGCCGAACTTCCACAGATTCCCAGTCACCTCCTTTTGGGCAAAGGTTATGCGCTTACGGAAGCTGATCTGGCAAGCACCGGCGGACCCTTCCGCGCCATGTCTGCAGCCGACTTGGGAAGCGCGGTCGCCGGCGATTACCACAGCGGTCCGCTGTCAGTAATCATACCGTTTGGCATTTGGGGAGTGCTGGCACTTTTCTGGCTCATGTTTGCTGGCGCACGGGCGTTGTATAACAATTATCGTAACGGCGACCCGGCGTTGCGAACCGTCAACTGCCTTTTATTCGCCTCATTGCTGACAAATATATTTTGCTTCTTTTTCATTTTCGGCGGTCTTGAAAATGAAACGCAAACGCTCGCCGGTCTGTTCGGATTAAGCGTCGCACTCAACGGCGGCATCTGCCGCGCCCCGGCAAAGCCCGCTGCCAAAACCACCGCCAAAACCGTCGTGCCGATGCGTCCGCGCTTGCACCCGGTCATGCAACGGTAAATTTCCGCAATCCACCAGGGAAATACGCCCGCCTTGAAACCCAAACTGCTCATCGTCGAATTGTGGGGACTCGGCGACCTCGTCATCGCCACGCCGTTCCTGCGCGCCGCCGCTGAAAAATTCGACGTCACGCTGCTCGCCAAGCCGTTCGCGCGAGACCTGCAGCCGCGCCTCTGGCCGGACGTGCGCGTCGAGACTTTTGTCGCGCCATGGACCGCTTTCAAAAACAAATATCACCTCTGGCATTGGCCGTTTCTGGAAATGATCCGGTTGCGAAACAAACTCGCCGCCGAACATTTCGACTTCGGCCTTTCCGCGCGCTGGGATCCGCGCGACCACCTGCTTCTGAAACTGGTCGGCGCGAAACAACGCATCGGTTTCCCGCGCGTGCGCAGCCGGATTTTTCTCACCCATCCCGTCGCGCGACCCGAACCGCAGGCGCATCGTTATGAATCGTGGCGAGTCATCGCCAATGCATTGGATCTGGAATTGCCATCGCGCGAAAAAATTTCCATTCCCGCTGCAAAAAGTTCTGAAACCATTTTGATCCACTCCGGCGCGGGGCAATCCGTCCGCGTCTGGCCGCTGGAAAAATATAAAAATCTTGCGGCGCACCTGCGCGGTAAAAGTTTTCAAGTGCAAATCGTGTGCGATCCGGATCAGCGTGGTTGGTGGCTGCAAGGCGGGGAAAAAAACGTCGCCACGCCGAGCACCGTCGCGGAATTGATTTCGCTGGTTGACCACGCCACCGCGTTCATCGGCAATGATTCCGGTCCCGGCCATCTCGCCGCGTTCTGCGGCGTGCCCACGTTCACCATTTTCGGGCCGCAACTGCCCGAATGGTTCGCGCCACTGCACCCGGGATCCGAATGGATTGAAGGCAAGGTTTGTCCGTATATGCCCTGTTCGGATTACTGCCGCTTTCCCAAGCCTTTTTGTTTATGGAACATCGGCGAAGAAGAAGTTTTTTCGCGCGTAGAAAAATTTCTGGCCGTGCAAACGTGAGCCAGCAGCCATGCCCAACCTTGTCCGAGTCTGGATTTTGCTTTCCACTTTGCTTGTTGGAGCAGGATGGATTCTGTCGGCTTTCCATCAACTTAATCGCGCAAGCTATGCAATCATTTTTGCGCTGGCGGGAATGATGGCGGTTGGCTGGTTGAGAAAAACAAATTGGCAGGCGGTGAAAACAAAACCGCTGTCGCACAAATTCCGCCGCCGTTTCAAACGTCCCGCACCTTTGTTTTTTCTCGTGCTGGCGTTGTTGTCTCTGGCGGCCGGGCTTTTTTATCTTCCCGCAAATGCCGACTCAAACGCATATCGGATTCCGCGCGTATTGGAATGGCTCGGAGCCGGACAATGGCATTGGATTCACACCCTCGACATTCGGATGAATATCGCAGGTTGCAATTTCGAATGGCTTTCCTCACCGCTGATTTCATTCACACACACAGACCGTTTTATTTTTCTAATCAACTGGATTTCTTTTCTGCTGCTGCCCGGTTTGATTTTCAGCGTCTTCACGCGGCTGCAAGTCCGTCCGCGCGTGGCGTGGTGGTGGATGTGGATTTTGCCGTCGGGCTGGTGTTACGCAATGCAGGCATCTTCGGATGTTAACGACAGCTTCGCCGCTGTTTATGCACTTGCGTCAGTGGATTTCGCTTTGCGCGCGCGGGAAAACGAACGCATCAGCAATATTTGGCTTTCACTGCTCGCAGCAGCATTGTTGACAGGAACAAAACAAACAATTATTCCACTCGCAATAGTTTGCATGGTTGCAATTTTCCCCACGCTAAGATTGTTGCGGACAAGACCGATTGCAACTGTGACGATTTTAATTTTGTGTTTGTTGATTTCCTTCCTGCCGCTCGCTCTTTTCAATTTCCAACACACCGGAACTTGGACAGGCATTCCGGCAAACACAGGTTCAGACGCGATGTTTTGGGCAAGATGCCAGCCAGATTCTCCATTTTGGGGAATTGTCGGAAATGCTTTTTGTCTGCCGCTGCAAAATCTTTTACCGCCATTTTTTCCCTGGGCTGATAAGTGGAACGGATTGATGCAGCATTTTTTGCAGACCTCGTTTGGTTCACATTTTGTTTCATTTGAAGATTTCGGCCATTTGCGGCGCGCCATAACCGAGGAGACGGCAGGCATCGGTTTGGGAATCGTTTTCCTGATTTTGATTTCAATTGCCGCAACTTGCGTGCGCCTTCCATCCATTCAGAAAAATGTTTCTGTTAAAACAGATTTATTCCTGCGCCTGTTGCGCTGGACATCCATTTTGGCGTTGCTGATTTTCATGGCAAAGGTCGGCTCGTATCAAAACGCACGCCAGTTGGGGCCATATTATATTTTCCTTTTTCCATTGTTGCTGACAGGCGCGGGGCATTCTTGGTTGGTGCGACGACGTTGTTGGCAATGGCTTGGATTGAGCGTCATGTTGTTCACGGCAGTATTGCTGGTGCTGGCGCGCAATCGTCCGCTGTTTCCTGCCGAAACTCTCATCGCCAGACTTAAGGCGTCACATCCTCAATCGGCATTTCTCTCAAAAGTTTTGGACTCTTACGCTTTTTGGCCTTCGATGAGAAACGTGGAGAGCAACTCTTTCAAAACCAATCTGCCACCAGATGAACGCATTGTCGGTTACGCTACGCTCGTTGGTTTTTCGGAACCGGGATTGTGGCTGTCATCAGGAAATCATGCCGTGGAACGCATTTTGCCTGCCGACACTTCCACAGAATTACGCGAAAACAACATTCGTTACGCTGTCGTTGGCGATGAATACTTTGAAGTCGCCGCTGAAAAAACAATTGAAGAATGGTTGAATAAATATGACAGCGAACTGGTTGACCAGATAACTTACGACTATGGCCCAAGCGGCCCGGTGCGGCGACTTTACCTTGTTCGCTTGCGGTAAATTACTTCCGCTTCGTCATCTCGTCGTGAATCCACGCGTAGGTTTTTTCCATGCCCGCGCGCAAGGACGTGTCCGGCTCCCAACCGAGAGATTTTTTTATGAGCGTATTGTCGCTGTTGCGGCCGTTGACGCCTTTGGGCGCGTCGAGCTTGTAGTTGCGCTTCAATTTTATTCCCGCGATGGATTCCACCATGTCCACGAGCTGGTTGATGGTCACTTTTTCCGCGCTGCCGAGGTTGATGGGAAACGTCACGTTCTCGCTGTGAAAAATCTTTTCGATGCCCGTGACGCAGTCATCAATATACATGAAGCTGCGCGTCTGCTCGCCCGTGCCCCAGATTTCAATCTCATGTTTTTTTGCGAGCTTCGCCGAGATGAGCAAACTGAAAGCAGCGACAAATATTGTTGCCACTGGTCGCGCGAACATAAGTCGCAGAGCGGGCCACGCGGCCAGCAGCCAAAGCAACGCCAGCGGAATGTTCGTCTGCTTCGCGCCGGTCAAAAGTGCCACCGCCAGCATCGAGAGCCAAAGGTCGCCGACACTTTTATTTTCCCGT
>Ga0206891_10229_pt1 | contig 15802 bp, 15 predicted proteins | sample Alteio_BWOrgHeat_55_FD_153246 | JGI IMG/M metagenome (GOLD analysis project Ga0206891, IMG submission 153246) | Enriched cells from forest soil in Barre Woods Harvard Forest LTER site, Petersham, Massachusetts, United States - Alteio_BWOrgHeat_Nextera7 ...
ATTCTTAGGATGGCTGATCTAATGGCGCTACAACCGAATATGGACATTAAGATCCACATTGTCGCACCCGATTTACGGAAGGATAAGGTCTTTCAAGAAATTCGTAGGCCTGTATTCTCTTTACTGGAGCGAGGCGCTCTATCTGAACTCTGTACGTTTATTTCATATGAGGGCGTACAGGAAGTCAACGCGTTAGAACATCTATCTCATTTATCGGACTCGGTGTGGGAGGAGCACGAAGAAGATGCCGAGTGAAAGAGCGCGTCATGCTTGCCCATATTCTGGAGCCCTCCCGAGTCACCCACTTACAGACAGCGCAAGCATCGCTCAAGCGTGCAGTACGTCGGGTTAGGGCGTTGACGCCGCCGCTAGAGGCGAGTAAAGTCGCGACGTGAAAGTTGTCGGCAATAGGATCGCGGAAACCCCGGCGGAGTATTTGGTGCAACTTCGTCGGTTACGGCAGCGGCTTGATCGTTGGAATCCTTATCCGCGACCACGCGGCCAAGTCTTCAAGTTCCGAACGTGGGAAGACCTTGAAAAATGGCGACAGGGCCAGACCAACCCACGCCTCCGCTGAGCGACGACGACATTCTGTTCGTCTGTCGTCTCCTGCAACAACACAACGTGAAATACGTTCTTGTTGGCGGTTGTGCTTGCGGGCTCCACGGCTTGGTGCGGTCAACGCAGGATGTTGACCTGCTGGTGGAGCCGTCGACGGAGAATTTGCAGCGTGTCATTGATGCGCTCTCTGAGCTGCCTGATGGAGCGGCGCGGGAGCTGACGGTTAAGGACCTTCAGGAGAATGTGGTCGTGAAGGTTGCTGACGCGATCATGGTGGATGTCTCCAAACAGGCGTGGACGCTCGACTACGCGGAGGCGATTCGCGACGCGCAGACGCTGGAAGTCGAGGGCGTGCGCGTTATCTATGCCGGCCTCGACGCACTCATTAAAAGCAAGTCCACCCACCGCGAACAGGACAAAGTGGATCGGCAAAGCCTAATCTGGCTGAAACAAGAGAAGCAGAAGTAGCCAACGTGTCGACTGCCCCGATGATTGGCCATGAGAGTGAACGTGCACGGCATCGGCTTTTGCGGCAGCGGTATTTGACGTTGCTGGTTGCGTTGCTGTTGTTGTTCGCCCTCTATCCGTTCATCGACCAGGAAGTGGCGGAGACGCGACACGTGGGGGTGTTTTTCGCAGTGATCCTTGTGGCGGGTGCTTATGCCGTGAGCCACGACCGCCGTTTCCTCGCGGTGGCCATCATGCTGGCGGTGGGAACAGTGGGCGCGCAGTGGGTGGCGTATGCGCAGCATATGGATCCCGTCATCACCGCGATCAGCCGGGGTTTCGCCTGCCTGTTCTTCCTACTGACGGCCATCGCGATCCTGGCGAACGTCCTGAAAAGCAAGACGGTGACGTCGGACACCATCTACGGGGCGATTTGCGCCTATCTACTGCTCGGGCTGACGTGGGCGTTTCTTTTTTGCACGCTGGAAGTCTTGCATCCCGGCTCACTGTTGGCAGAAGGACAGCCCATCGCCGCCGGCCATGTGGTGTTCCCGCAATTTGCCATGATGAATTCGCTCCTCTATTACAGCATGAGCACGCTCTCAACCGTGGGATACGGTGATATCCTGCCCAAGTCCGGCCCGGCGCGGGCGTTCTCCAACCTCGAGGCCATCACCGGCCAAATGTACCTCGCCATCCTCATCGCCCGTCTCGTAGCCATGCAAATCGCGCACAGCAATACGCGGCCAACGTCCGCGAAGGAATAATATTGCTCGTCCATATTGCGATGCTGGCTGGTGAAGTTTCCTAGGGAGAGTTCGGCGAGCTGCCCAATAGTCACAACCGCAGGCTGATGTATCCTTAAGACAGGAGGTCTTTATGGAAACGTTGGCGATTGAGAAAGGAGTTTTGCCGGGCGGACTTTCTTATGTGCGACTGGGCAACAAGGCGCACACGGTCGCTGTTTTTCCGGGATTGGCCGACGCCGCCTGGGAAGTTACCAGCCAGAAATGGGATTTCCCCATGCAATACCGCCGGCTCGCCGAGACGTCGACCGTTTATATTATCGGCCGGCGGCGCAACCTGCCCCATGGATACACGACGCGGGACATGGCGGCCGACTACGCGCGCGCCTTCGAGAACGAGATTGGCCCGGCGGATGTCCTGGGGATTTCCCTGGGCGGTTATGTGGCCCAGCATTTTGCGGCGGATTATCCGACCCATGTGAAGCGCCTGATCATCGCCTGCGCCGCCTACCGCGTGAGCGATGAAGGACGCCGAACACCCGAGCGCTGGCTGGCTTTGGCGCGCGAGGAACGGTGGCGGGAGTTTTACCAGGACATTAGCCGGGTGACGATGGCTGAGTACCACAAGACTTTTACCCGGTTTCTGATTCCGCTACTTCGGACGATGCCCTGCAATCCCGCTGATTTTCTGGTTTCACTGGAAGCATGCCTAGCTCACGACAGTTCCAAGTCCCTGGGGCAAATCCAGGCGCCGACCTTGGTAATTGGCGGCACGAAGGACATTTTCTTTCCGCCGTCGCTGCTGCGCGAGACGGCCAGCCGAATCGCAGGAGCCATCCTGGGGTTGATCCCCGGCGGCGGCCATTCAGCGTACGAATTGCACAAAGTGGAATTTGAAGATGCCGTGCTGGAGTTCCTCGATCGGAGCGAGGCGCTACCACTTGTGGTAGATGACTCACCGGACATCGTCGAACTAGAGGTGACGGCATGACGGGGCTGTTGTAGAATGCCCGCCATGCCAACATACATTGAAAAACCTTCGCGGATCACGGCCGCGGGCAACAAACCGAAACTTATCGACGAGGTTGTCGGGCGGGTGAATTCGAAGACCGACGCAGTGAGCATCGCGCACATGCGGAGTCCGTCAGGTTGGGTGGAACTCGGGCAGACGCCGGAGTTTGACGAGTACACGTATGTATTAAAGGGGGCGCTGCAGGTGAAGCACAAGGGCGGCGAGATTGAGGTGCGAGCGGGCCAGGCGATCATCACGCGCAAAGATGAGTGGGTTCAATACAGCACGCCGGGGAGCGAGGGTGCGGAGTATATCGCCGTTTGCCTGCCGGCGTTCTCGCCGGGCACGGTTCATCGCGACGAATCGAGTTAGCCGCGCCGCGGCAGCCCGGTAAGTCTTCTGGGGAATTGAGAATTGACAACGCGAACCGTCTCGCGGATAAAAACGCCATGGTTCCAGCGGTTCCCATAGAGCAGTGGCAAAACACCATCGTCACTTTTTTCATCACCTACGGATTTCAGATGGTCGGCGCGGTCATCATCCTCGTGGTGGGGGCGCTCATCGCCCGCTGGTTGGGCAACCTCACGAACAAGTGGCTGACCAAGCAGCATCTCGAGCCGCCGATCTGCGTTCTGATGGTGCGTGTCGTGCGCTTGCTCGTGTTCGGTCTCGCCGGGGTGCTCGCGCTCGATAAATTTGGTGTGCAAATCGCGCCGCTCATCGCAGGCATTGGCGTTGCGGGAGTTGGAATCGGTCTCGCTGCACAGGGCGTGCTCGGCAATGTCATCGCGGGATTGACGATCATTTTTACCAAGCCGTTTCGCGTCGGCGAGTATATCGAAATGGTCGGAGTGAATGGCCAGGTCACCAACATCGAGCTTTTTTCCACGACCTTGCTTCACAGCGACAAGTCACGCGTCGTCATTCCGAATCGCAAAATCGTCGGCGAGATCCTTCATAATTGCGGGAATATTCGCCAGCTCAACCTCAGCGTCGGCATCGGCTACAGCTCGGACGTGAAGGGCGCGCTGGCCACCATTCACGAGATCCTCAAGGCAAACGCGCGAGTGCTGAAAGATCCGCAGCCCGTGGTCGGCATCGAGGCGCTCGCCGGCTCATCCATCAACGTCGCCGTCATGCCGTGGGTGGCCGTGCCGGATTACGGCCCCGCGCAATTGGAAATCTACGAAGCGATCATCGAGCAATTCCGCGCCCGCGATATTGAGATCCCGTTCCCGCAACGCGAAGTGCGCTTGCTGGAAAAGGCCGGCGCCTAGCTGGCGGCCACGGCGGGCTTGGTATTCAGCACGTACAAATCCAACACCGCTTTCACGCGGGCCAGATATTCGCGCAGCGTTGGGCGAATCATCCAGCGCACCGATAAACTACCCGGCGCATAGGCTACCGCGTCGATCCCGAAGTGGTGACTCAGGAATAGCGCCCGAGAATCGTGGAAGCGCTCCGAGACGATTGTGAGCCGGGCGCACTTGAAGACGTCGCGCGCCCGCACCACCGAATCGAGCGTTCGTGATCCGAAGTTATCGAGGACCAGCGCCGACTCCGGCACACCTCGCTGCAGTAACGCTCGCTTCATTTCCAGCGGTTCGTCGTATCCCTTGTCGCCACTGAGGATCAGCCTTTTCACCTTGCCTCCGCGATAGAGCGCCGCGGCCGCGTCGATGCGCTGCACAAAATGCTGGTTCACGCGGCCCTTCTCGATCAGCTTGCCCGCCCCCAACACCAGCCCGTCATCGTTGTAGTGGATGGAGCTGACGTCGTAAAAGATTTGCGATCTCGTCGACACGATGATCCAGATATTGCAACCAAACACCAACGCCAGAAACATCACCCAACCAATCGCCAGCGTGATGAGGGCGATCTTCTTGAAGGATCGGTGTTGATTCATCGGCTGCGGATGCTACCACACAACTTCCCTTCAGCAAGCGCAGGCGCCACACCGCTCATGGATGGGTGATGCGCAGTCGGATGAAACGGCTCGGGGCAATGTCCAACGGCACGAGGTCGCGGGCCTGAATGGTCTGGAAAACAGAATTGCTGGCGAGCACCAATTGGCTGACGAAGAGCGGCCCACTGTTCCAGTTGACAAGGTCACCGCTGACTTCAGGGACGTAGCCGATGTCGGTCGCGCTATTAACGCGCGTATAGGTCAATGTCAGGAAGCCGTTGGTTTGACCGACCATCGGCAAACCGCTCACACTGGCGACGTTCGGATTCAAACCGAGCGCGTACTCGAGCAAATTCGTTACCCCATCTCCGTCAGGGTCGGCGAGATCCCCGGCGATCGCCGCGTTGTTTGCGTTCGTACCAAAATATGTCACGCGCCAGACCTGAATGGGTTGCTTCAGGATGGTGACGGTGGCAGTGTTGGTCGCGGTGGCTCCGGTCAACGTGATCGCAAAAGTCTCGTTACTCTCGGCGAGGCCGTCGTTGAGAATGGGGATTGTTAGTGATTTGCCTGTTGCGTCACCGTCCAACCAGGTCAGCACACCATTTGTGGCGATATAGTCCACTCCCGCCAGTGCCGTCGCGTTCACGGCATTGAAGGTCACGGTAAGCGGACCGGTACTGCCGCCAATGCGGTTGATTGGAACGGTGAGACTACCAGCAGTCTCGGAAACCGAATAATTCGCAGCGCTAAATTGCGCGGTGCCGACGGGGTTGCTGGCCAGCCAGAAGCGCAACAGTGTCCGCAAGGCCTGCGGCTCGTTGGTCGGAGGTCCCTGAACACCGGTTTGATCGTGTTCATTGATGCCGTGGCAATTGGCGCAGGTGCGAACCTCGCCGGGCTGGAACGTGATCCAGTACCGTTCGCGGACAATCGGCGCGGCATTCGTGTCGGTAAGTTGCCAGCTTAACGCGCGGCGCGCTGGAACGATCACCGCGAACGAGCCATCGGTGGCCAATTGCACAGCGCCAGCCGGCGCGATGTTTGTTGGAGGCGGGTTCAGCACAATGGCATCGTGCAGCGGCTGGGCCAGCACGCGTCGACCCGGCGCCGGAGTCACGCCGTCTGGTTTGAAGCCGCGCAGCAGATCGGCCTGCATCAACTGCAGAAAGCCGATGGAGTAGATCGTGCCGTTGGTGCCGAGCGTCTGGGTACCGCCGGGCCAACCAACCTTAAGATTAAACGGTTGCTGACGGTCGGCGTGATCGCGGGCAGTGGTGTTACGGCTGACGACGAGCGCGAGATTATTGGTGCGCAGATAATTCTGGAAGGTGGGCAAATCAACGCCTTCCTCGTTGAAGACCTGCCCCTCGATGGTCTGCACAGTGGCAATGCGCTTCGATGGGATCGGCCGCGAAGCGACTTCGACGGGATCCAGTTCCCAGAGCGCGCCGGCGCTGGTGACCAGATTGGACCCGACATAGTAGGTGAATGTATTGGTAAAGCCCGGTGTGAGGATTTTGTCGGGCACAAAAAGACTCCCGGATTGCTTGAGCGTTTTTAACCGAAAATCATACGTCGATTTTGGCGCCACGGGGGTGCCGATGTTGGAGTCCAGATTCGTGGCATTCGCGGCGTGGATGGCGATCAGTACACCATTGCTCATCGGTAGTGGGTTGCGGTAGAGACCACCTGGATTTGGCCCAAACGGCTGCACGGCGGCGGTAAGGTAGTTGATCACCATGAAATCGGGGTTGGTGTTGATATTGGCCATCAACGTGACAATCCGCCCGGCGTTGTGCGTGCCGATGTCCCCCGTATCGACGCCGTACAATAGACCCGGCGTGTTCGGATCTTCGCTCGATGGGAAGAAGCTACTCACGTAGTTTGTATTAAATCGCTGCGAGTGGTCGAGCGTGACGATGTTCGGGTCGTTGGTGAACGTCGAACTGGGTACGCTCTGCAAAAGCTCGTGTCGCCCGATGTGATTAACGACCTCCTCACCCGTGCCGTCTTCGTCGGTCGCCCAGGGAAAGAACTGGTTGAACTCGTTGCCGCGCATGTTCGCGCCTGCCAGCGCGGCGTTGTCAGACGACCGCGGCTCGGGAAACACCTCGGTCAGGTTCGTCGTAATCACTCCGCCGGCGGATTCGTCGGAGTACGTGAACATGTGGTTCGTGGTCGTCCCTTGCTGGTCGGTCAAAGCTTCCGCATCGCGTGCAAGATGATCCCAACGCGTGAAAATGACGCGGCCTACGCTGTCCACGAACGGCTTGAAGGACCCGGATGGTGAATGTTCGATCAGAAACAGGTCGCCCGATACGGGATCAAGGCTCCACAAGCCCGAGACGGTGGGCAATTGCAAATACTCTTCACGCTGCGGATACAGGTAAGCCGAACCGTCGCGCGGCCGGTCGCTTGTGAAGATGATGCGTCCATCCGTGCCGTAAGTCGCGCTGACGTTGTTGTAGTTCGTGGGCTGATTCGAGATATAAGTGATGATTGGAGTCTGGCCTTTCACCGCAAAGTTCGAGATCTCATAAATCTGCCAGAAGAATTTCGTGGCATCGGACTGGTTGGTCGGGGCACCAATAACCATGCTGAAGAGCGCCCTGGTTCCGCCCCAATGCACACTCGGCTCGCGTACGGCGATGCTGGTCGTCCCCTGAAACACGTTTGAGGTTCCATAGCCGGCAAGTTGGGTGAGATTCGTCACTGATCCATCGGGGTACCAAATCCAGAGCGCCCCACCGCGCCCGCACGACGCGGTGTCGCCGAGCTGGTTTCCGAACGACGACGAGACGTTCACAACGCTCTGCGTGATCACTCGTGCATTTACCTCGGTTGGCATCGGCACTTGCGTAACGAAGAGAATCGCATTGGTGGAGGTCGGGGGAGTGGCGATACAGAACGTCGCAAAACAAATCTGCAATAGCGCCGCGAGAACAAGGGGGAAGTTTCTTGAAGAATGCGTCATGGCATTGGAAAGCTGTCCCGTCACGACCAATCGAAGATCTGAGTGTACGCCCTCAGACCAGCAAACTCAAGGAAGAACGGTCCGTGGGAAACGGACTGGAAGCTGACGTAGCTCCCCATAAACTCCCTGATGATCTAGCTGTTTTCTTCTTCGACAAATCGCCCGAACCGTCGTAGTGTGCGGCCCGAACAAACTATTGAAAGGTCAACCAACGTGAGCCAAAAGATCATTTCATTCCACTACACGCTGACGGGCCCTGACGGCAAGACCCTCGACTCCTCGGCAGGCGGCGAGCCACTGACGTTTCTCGAAGGTGTCGGGCAGATCATTCCCGGCCTCGAAACGGCGCTGAGCGGCATGAAAGTCGGCGACAAGAAACACGTTAAGGTCAAGGCCAAGGACGCCTACGGCGAAAAAGACCCGGAGAACATCGTTGAGGTGCCGTTGTCCCAAATGCCCACGCGCGGCATCAAAGCAGGCGACCGCTTCCGCGCCGGGCAGGATTCACACTCGCCCGTGGTCACCGCGTTGAAAGTAACTGAAACCCATGTCACCCTCGATGGCAATCACCCGTTGGCCGGTATGGACCTGGCTTTTGACGTCGAGATTACGGAAATGCGACAGGCGACAAAAGAAGAATTGAGCCACGGTCATGCCCATGGTCCTGGCGGACATCACCATTAAAATGGCTGGTCGCGAATCGCTCGGTTTGCCCGTTTGTCGTTCGCAGGCCGCCTTCCAGCGTGGCGTAACGAAGTAGTTGCATTCGGCGGCCCATTTCGTTATACCCTTGCGCAAGGAGGCTTCCTGATGAAGAAACGTTTAGTAGTTCTGTTCGCGACAGCTTTGTGTCTTTTGGCCCCGGTATCTACCAGATCCGTGTGGGCTGCTGACCCAGGTTCCCGTTATGCGGACGCCTTTGTTCTCATCGAACAAGGTCAGGCTGCCGAAGAGAAATCAGACCTTGCAACCGCTTACCGCAGTTATCAGTCTGCGCTGAGCACCTTGCACTCCATTCGGACAGATGCGCCCGACTGGAACTCCCAGATGGTTGAGTACCGCCTGAAGGACTGTCAATCTCGTTTCGACGCGATCAAGGCGAAATTGCCAGAACCGCCTCCCGCACCAGCCGCCGCCAACGTGCCTGCCGCACCGGTGGTTACGCCCCCGGTTCAAGTGCCTGTTGCCACACCAGCGCCCGTGGCCGCACAGCCGGCTCCGACACCGGCTCCAGCCGTGAAGTCTGCTACAGCGGATCAATCGGCAAAGCTTAAGACTCAGATTGACAAACTTGAGGCGGAGAACCATCAACTTAAATCTGATCTCACGGAAGCGAAACGCGCTGCCAGATCCAACTCCCAACTTGATGAACTAACCAAGGAGAACAAGGACCTCAAGTCCCAGCTGGCCACCGCCGAGAAAAAAGCCGCCGCCGTGAAGCCAGCACCGGTCGATTCCGGCGAAACCAAGCGACTTCGCACCGAGCTTGCCGATGCCCACACCGAAATCGATCGTCTGAAGAAAGCGGCGGTCAACCCGACGCCAGGGTCTTCAGCGATTGTTGCCAGCCCTGCCGTGGCTGCGCCCCCGGCTGATTCCGTGGAAATGAAGAAGCTCCGCGCCGAATTGAGCAAGACTCGGGCGGAAGCCGACGCCGCGAAGAAATCAGCGGCACAGGTCCCCGACCTGGAAAAACAGAACAAAGACTTGAGCGCGAAGCTCGCCGTCGCTGATAAGAAGGCATCCACACCCACCGTTGACCCCGCTGAATTGAAAAGGCTCCGGGCCGAAGCCGACAGTGCGCGTGCCGATGCAGACAAGGCACGCAAATCGAGCACTGACTTGGAGAAGAAGAACGCCGATCTGAACACCCAACTGGCCAGCGCGAAAAAAGAAGTAGCTGCAAAGCCCGCTGCTCCGTCGGAGTCTCCTGAGCTAAAAAAGGCTCGCGCGGACCTGGATGCGGCTCGCGCCGACGCTGCAGTGCAGACGAAGAAAAACGCTACGCAGTTATCGGACCTACAGAAGCAGAACAAGGATCTGAGCGCGCAACTGGCATCGGCCGAAAAGAAGAGCAACATAGCGCCGGCGGATTCCCCCGAGGTCAAGAACCTGCGCGCCGAACTCGATCGATCTCATGCCGAAGTGGCCGACTTGAAGAAGCAGGTGGCCGCGAAACCCGGGGTTGCACCGGTTCCAGTGGCTGACAGCAGCGAGGTCAAGACCCTGCGCGCCCAACTGGCGGACACGCACAAGCAACTTGACCAGGCAAACAAATCCGCCAGCCAGCTTGCTGACTTGCAGAAGCAGAACAAGGACTTGAGCGCGAAGCTCGCTGATGCCGACAAGAAAGCAGCCGCAGCCGCTGCGAAACCGGCGCCTGTCGACAACTCGGCAGAGTTGAAGAAGCTCCGCGAGGAACTCGACACAACACGTGCCGAAGCGGACAAGGGCAAAAAGGCCAGCGCTCGCGTCAATGAACTCGAGAAGGAAAACAAGGACCTCAGCGCGAAACTCAGCGCAGAGAAGAAGGCGGAAGCGGAGGCGCCAACGGTCGCCCCGGATGTTCGCGTCATGAAGCAGTTGCGCACTGAGAATTCGTATCTGCGCAACCTGCTGGATACATATGCGGAGCAGAATTCTGAATTGAAGGGCCAATTGCGCCACCACGATCAGAATCAGGCCAAGACCGCCCAGTAGCCGCTTGCTACAGTTCGTCAGGAAGCCTGTCCCCGATTCGTCAGGGGCAGGCTTCCTTCTTTTTCGGCCCAATGCTGCAAGCGCGAACCGAAATTCGAGTGGCTGCATCGTAAGCACACAGTTGATTTTCTTGAGACAACCTTGGGAGGGATTAGAACATGGCGAAGAATAGAGTCGCTCTGATAACGGGCGCTAATAAGGGCATCGGTTACGAGATTGCACGGCAGCTTGGCGAAAAGGGCTATCACATCCTTGTGGGAGCACGCAAGTCTGAGGCGGGTAAACAGGCGGTCGCTTCCCTCCAAAAAGGCGGAGCGGCGGCGGAGTTTGTCGAAATTGATGTCAGCAACCGCGCAAGCATCCAAAAAGCCGCAAAGGCCGTGGCAGCACAGTTCGAACACCTCGATGCTCTCGTGAACAATGCGGCCATCATGGAGGACAAAGCCAACATCACAGAAGTATCAGATGAACTTTTGCTCCGCACATTGCAGACAAATACTCTTGGCCCTTTGTTCGTGACGCAGGCATTTCTCCCGTTGCTCACGAAAGTCTCCGGCGCCACCATAGTCAATATGTCCAGCGGTCTTGGGCAGCTAAGCGACATGGCGGACACCTATCCCGCTTACAGTATCTCCAAAACATCACTCAACGCGGTCACCCGCCAGTTTGCGGCCGCTCTTCGCGACAAAGGTATTACTGTTAACTCTGTTTGTCCTGGCTGGGTGAAGACTGATATGGGCGGCGCGAATGCCCCGCGCACAGTCCAACAAGGCGCGGATACGGTGACGTGGCTCGCCACGGAAGCACCACGCGATCTCACGGGCCAGTTCCTGCGTGATAGAAAGGTGATCCCTTGGTAAACGATCACATTGTAAGGAATCGAAACTTTTTACTGTTTGATTTGGCATGAAACTCGTGCCAATTTACCGCCACGTCGACTGCATGGGGATTGTAGCCGGCGTCATTAGATGGGAAACACTACTAAGGAGAGATAGTCACCATGAGAAATACTCGGATCATCATCACGTGTGCCATCAGCGCCTTAATCGCAACGACCACGCTGGCATTGGACACGTACAAGGTCGATCCCGCACACAGCTCGGTTAACTTTTCTATCGACCACATGGTCGTCAACACGGTCCACGGACGCTTTCGCCAATTCGAAGGCACCATCACGGTCGATCCCGACAACAACAATGCCCTAACTGCTGCCAGTGGAACAATCCAGGCCAAGAGCATCGACACGGATATTGAGAAGCGCGACAATCACCTCCGCAGCCCCGATTTTTTTGACGCCGAAAAGTTCCCGACGATCACCTTCGAAAGTGCGGAGGTGAAAAAGCACAGCAACGGGCAGGTATTGGTCGGCAAGTTTACAATGCACGGCGTGACGAAGGATATTTCCCTCCCCTTCACCTTTAAGGGGCCGATCAAGAGCCCGATGGGTGGCATGATCATGGGCCTTGAAATAAATGCCAAAATCAATCGCAAGGATTACGGTCTGACCTGGAATAAAGTCATAGAGGCCGGCGGCGTCATGGTCGGCGACGAAGTGACCATCCAGATCAACGCGGAACTCGATAAAAAGTAGTTCAGATAGCTCGCGCCGATGACCGACAAGACCGACTTCAACGAACGTTACGCGACCGGCAATACTCCGTGGGATTCCGGCAGGCCGAGCGAGGAACTGCTGCGTGTCCTGAAAGCGGGAAAGCTGACGGGCAACACAGTCCTCGATTTCGGCTGCGGCACGGGGACGAACGCGATCGAACTCGCCCGCCGCGGTTTTCGCGTCACGGCAACAGACATCGTCACGCAAGCCATCGAGACCGCTCGTGAGAAGGCTCGCAACGCTGGCGTCACCGTGGATTTTCGCGTTGCGAACGCCCTGCGAGATGATTCCGGCGGCCCGTACGACATCCTGTTCGACCGCGGGGTGTATCATTCCTTGCGAACCGAAGACCTGACGTCTTTCCAGAAATTCCTTCAACACGCAACCCGGACCGGCAGTTCCTGGCTCAGCCTCGCGGGCAACTCCAAGGAGGACATGGAAAACGGTCCGCCGACCGTGAGTGAAGCAGAAATTCGCACCGAACTCGGGCCGCTCTTCGAAATCCTTGAACTGCGTGAGTTCCGTTTCACCACTAACCAGAGCGGTTTTCGTCCGCTCGGTTGGTCCATCTTCATGCGGCGAAAATAATACCCCTCGTCGCCATGCGAAAACTGCCGCGTTCCTTCTACGATCGCGACACGATTCTCGTCGCCCGAGAATTACTGGGAAAACACCTCGTTCACAAATCACGAGGTGCCGAGCGCATTGGCAGGATCGTCGAAGTGGAAGCATATCTGGGACCGCACGATCTGGCAGCGCATTCTGCGCGCGGCCACACCGAACGCACCAAGGTCATGTTCGGGCCGCCGGGCCATGCCTACATCTACCTGATCTACGGCATGTATTATTGCATGAACGTTGTGACCCAAGCGGAGGGCCACGCTTCCGCCGTGCTATTGCGCGCGGTGGAACCGATCAAGAATGTCAAAGAACGAGCGCAAGGCCCCGGGCTGCTCTGCAACGCCTTGCGGATCGACAAACGTCTCAACGCGCACGATCTTTTGAGCGACGACTTCTACATCGCCGAGCCAACAAAATCCGAGCCCGTTGCCATCGTCAAACGTCCGCGCATCGGCGTCGATTACGCGAAGCACTGGGCTCGTCGGCTTCTTCGCTTCTACATCAAAGGCAATCCGTTCATCTCGCGCTGTTAGTACACGCGAACAATGTATTTCTTCGCGCCAGATTTATAATTTGCCCTTCGCTTCTGTGTTTTCAATTCGCCATTCTTCCACGTAAATTCCGTCAGCGAATACGTTCCACCTTCGTAAGCGAAACTTTCGCCATCGTCCTCGTAGAGATGGCCGGTGGTCTTCTTACCGGGATAAACGTTGAGGGTGATCTCGCTGTTTGATTTGTGGCCGATGAATTCCGTCGGTTTGGTCATCGGAATAATCGAACCCGCACGTACAAAAAGCGGTAGTGTGTCGAGCGGCGCGGTGGCAGTGACGTGTTCCCCACCCTCGTATTTCTGCTTCGTCCAATAATCGTACCATTCGCCACCCGCCGGCAAATACACTGCGCGTTGCGTCGCGCCCGGCTTCATAACCGGTGAGACGAGCAGCGATGGACCAAGGAGAAATTGATCGTCCACCGCGTAACCGTATGGATCGTCGGGGAATTCCCAGAACAGCGGTCGCATAATTGGCGAAGCGCTGATCGTTGCTTCGTGGAAGAGATTATAAAAATACGGCAGTAGCTGGTAGCGCAAGCCAATGTACCTGCGGCAGACATTCTCCACCTTTTTCCCAAACGCCCATGGTTCCTGTCGTCGCGTATGCAATGCAGTATGATTGCGAAAGAATGGAAAGAATGCGCCGGCTTGCGTCCACCGCGCGAGCAATTCCCCCGTGCAGTTGCCGCCGAAGCCCCCAACATCCGGACCGCAAAACGGGACACCGGAAAGACTGAGATTGAGGCACTCGGGAATGCTGAGCGCAAACTGCTCCCACAAACTCTGGTTGTCGCCGGTCCACACCATGGAGTAGCGCTGGATGCCCGCATATGCCGAACGGGTGATCACGAATGGCCGCTGCTTCGGCCGCAACTCGCGCAACGCTTCATGACAAGCCCGCGCCATGTTGAAGCCGTACACATTATGGGCGCGTTCGTGCGTAGTCGGATGACCGTCATAATCGTGCCGAATATCGAGCGGCATCGTGCCACCAGGATGATTCCAAACCGCCGGCTCATTCATGTCATTCCAGATGCCCGCCACGCCGACATCCAGCAGATCTTTGTGCCACGGCCCCCACCATTGGCGCACCTTCGGATTGGTAAAATCCGGAAAAACACATTCACCAGGCCAGACATTACCCGTAAACCATCCACCTTCCGGCTTCTTCAAGAACATCCCCTTCTCCCGCCCATCGCGGCACACCGCGTATTTATTGTCGTTCTTCACGCCGGGATCGATGATCGTGACCAGCTTGAAACCCATCTTTTTCAGATCGCTGATCATCTTGCGCGGCTTGGGAAATGTCTTCGGGTTCCACGTGAAAACGCGGTACCCGTCCATGTAATCAATGTCGCAGTAAATGACGTCGCAAGGAATCTTGCGCTTCCGAAAATTCCGGGCGACGTCCATGATCTCCGCCGCGCTCATATAGCTCCAGCGGCATTGCTGAAAGCCCAGCGCCCATCGCGGCGGCATCCACATCCGACCCGTCAACTCCGAATAGCCGCGCACGACCTCGCGCACCGAGTCACCCGCGAAGAAATAATAGTCAATCTCACCGGCATCGGATTCGAGAATGTAATGCTTCTCATCCTCAACCTGCCCGAGATTGAAACGCGTCCGTCGCGTGTTGTCCCAGAAGATTCCGTAATGCGCACCCGGCCGCGTGGAGATCAAAAATGGAATCGAAACGTAGATCGCCTCGTCCAGGTATGTGTGACTCGGATCGTCCGCATTCCAGAATGTCGTCTTCGACCCGCGTTTGTTGAAGGGGCTGGTTTTCTCGCCGCACCCGAAGAACATCTCCTCCGCAGCAAGTTGCCGATAGCTGCGACCCTTTATACCTTCCCACCCCATCCCCCGCGCTCGCTCGTCACCATTCAAGGCGGTGCCGTCGGCATTGGCAAACTCGATCCGCAGCGGCGCCTGGGTGATGGTCACTCGCAACTTTTTTGTCGAAATGATGACCGTCTTGCCCTGGCGAACCATTACCCTTGCCTTCGGCCATTTTGTCTTCGCAACGGCATACGAAAAATCCGCGCCCAAGTGGCTTGTTTGGGTAGCGCGTACGCGGACGATGCGGTCGGAGAGAATGGCGACCCTGACGTGCCCGTGCTGACAGTGAAGATCAAACGCGTTCCCGTTGCGCGTGACCTTTTCAACGGCTCCGACGCTTTGAAATTGGGATTTCACCAATTTGGGATTTACGCTACGACTTCGGCCGATTGTTGAGACTGCGAGGCTCGCTTACGCTGTGTAGCGTTCAGGATTTTCTTTCGCAGACGCAAGTTTTTCGGCGTGGCCTCGACGTACTCGTCGGCGGCGATGTACTCGATTGCGCGTTCAAGGCTCATCTTCAGCGCGGGTTCCAATTGAATCCCCTTGCCGTCGCCCTGGCTACGCATGTTCGTCAAGTGCTTGGTCTTGGTTGGATTGACGGGCATGTCGTCCGCGCGGGGGTTCTCGCCGATAATCATGCCCGCATAAACTTCTTCCCGCGGACCCGCACAAGATGCACGACAAGGTGTTGGAACTTTTGTTGGAGTTGAACGCCACGGAAGAGCAGTTCAATGCTCCGTTCATTTACGCCAGCGCTCGGAACGGGTACGCCGTGCATAAAATTGGTGATCCGATCACCAACGGCATGACACCATTGTTTGAAAC
>Ga0206891_10225_pt1 | contig 15771 bp, 14 predicted proteins | sample Alteio_BWOrgHeat_55_FD_153246 | JGI IMG/M metagenome (GOLD analysis project Ga0206891, IMG submission 153246) | Enriched cells from forest soil in Barre Woods Harvard Forest LTER site, Petersham, Massachusetts, United States - Alteio_BWOrgHeat_Nextera7 ...
GGGTCGCAATAACGGGCGCGAAGCAACGCGCCAAACTGGCCGAAGCCGAAAAGTCCCTCGTCATTCATCTCCACGACGAGGACGTGATTGAAGCCGGAGAAAATGTTTTCGAGGCCGGGCGGCAACGGATTGACGTGCTTGATGTGAACCGAAGAAACGCTGTCGCCAGCGGCGCGCGCGCGGTCAACGGCTTCTTTGATCGGGCCTTCGGTGGAACCCCAGCCAACGAGCAAAATATTTCCCTCGGGCGGACCGTAAACTTTCGGCACGGGCAAACTGGCGCCGAGCGCTTTCAATTTATTACGGCGTTTCGCGGTCATCAACATGTGCAATTTCGGCGAGCCGGTCGGATGGCCGAGTTCGTCGTGTTCGAGTCCGGTGACGATGGGATATTTTCCGCTGTTGATGCGCGTGCCGGGCGCGAGGTGCGTCGTGATGCCGTCGGCTTTTGACAAATCGTAGGGCTTGTGGTCTGCAACCGGCGTGAAATTTGGCGAAATATCCTGGCAAACTTTTTCGAGGTTCGGCTCGGTGAATGCCTCGATGCGCGTCGCGATGCCCTGATCGGTCAAAATAATTACCGGCACGGAATATTTGCGCGCGATGTTGACGGCTTCAATCGCCATGTAAAAACAATCTTCGACATTTGCGGGCGCGATGACGACGCGCGGTGCATCACCGTGACCGCCGTTGACCGCGATGTTCAAATCGGATTGCTCGATGTTCGTAGGCATTCCGGTCGAAGGCCCGCCGCGTTGAACGTCCACAATCACGAGCGGCATTTCCGCCATGACCGCCCAGCCGAGCGCCTCGGTTTTCAGTGAAATTCCCGGCCCGCTCGAACCCGTGACCGCGACACGCCCGGCATAACTCGCGCCAATCGCCATTGAAATCGCGGCGATTTCGTCCTCCGTCTGGATGAATGAGCCGCCGTATTTCGGAAGTTCGCGACGCAGCAATTCCATGATGTCCGACCACGGCGTGATCGGATAACCCGCGCCGAAACGCACGCCCGCAGCGATCAAGCCGAGGCCGAGCGCTTCGTTGCCGTTCATCACGACTTGATGACCGTCTTTTTTCTGGCTGTCAACGAACTTGAAAGTTTCCAGCACGTTGCCAAGCGGGTTCGCGTGGCCAGCGTGAAATGCGGCGAGCGCGTTGTTCAAAATGCTCGGGTCTTTGCCGGTGAAACGCTCGCCGATGAGTTTTTCGAGTTTCGGCAGGTCGAGGTCAAACATTTTGGCAATCAAGCCGAGTGCAAAAATATTTTTACCTTTGTCTTTGGCTGTTCCGCCGATGGCTTCAACCGTCAAACCGGAAATTGCAATGCCAAGGTGATGATAATTTTTCTTCCAGTCCTCATTCGGCACAACGTGGTCGGAATCGTAAAGCACGATGCCGCCCTTTTTCAGAGAATTGATGTGGTCTTCGTAACTGTGCTGGTAAAAGCAAAGCAGAACGTCGGCCTCATCGCCGGAACTCAAGACTTCGCCCGAACCGATGCGAACTTGGAAAATGGATGGGCCACCGGAAATCGTCGAGGGAATCGTCATGAACGTCATGACTTCCTGCTCGCTGCGGCCGGCGAGCCGCGCGAGAAATCCGCCGATGGCCTGGATGCCGTCCTGCGAATTGCCAGCGATGCGGATGACCGCTTCGTTGATTTTGGAAATTTTTGGCGCGCCATTCGACGACGGCGCTTCTGCGATTGTATCACTCATGGAACTTCAAAGTTAAAATTTTTCCGCGCAACGCGGCGCTGTCGGCGGAAGCAGACAGCACGGCACGATTGCGTTTTTAACATTAACAGGCGGCGCAATCATGTCAAATTCTAATGGTTGTTTTGTGTGTATAAGACGGCTTCATACACCGGCGCGGCAAATGAAAATTATCTATTGCTGCTCCGCGCCCTTGCGCTGCAAGCCCGGCGCGCGTAGCGTCAATCAATTCAAATGAATCTGCAGGAACAATACGATGACGCGATGTTCGATTTCAGCCGTGGCGATTTCGAGGGCGCGATTGTGAAATTGAACAACGTGCTCGCGCAGGACGCACAAAATTTTGAGGCGCAACTCGCTCTGGGCATGGCGCTGTATCGCAAAGGAGATTTTGCGGCGGCAATTGTCGAAGGTCATAAGGCGGAAAAATTGCGGCCAAAGGAACAGCTCGTTCACACAAATCTTTCGCTGTTCTATATGAAGTCTGGCGATAAAGTGACCGCTGAAAAACACGGATTGCAGGCAAAAATCGAATCATGGCGCGAAGACGCAAAAAATCCCGCGGAAAAGAAAATTGAATCGGAATTGCAAATCGCCAAGCCCAAATTAGAGCCGATGAAATTTCCGAGCCAACCCTGGAAGAAAAAATAATTTTATGAAATCGTCATACAAACTCGCGATGGAACGACTGAATAAAAACGCGCCGACAGTCAAATTGACCGATGCGCAGAAAAAACAGCTCGCGGAACTGGATTCAAAATACGCCGCGAAAATCGCCGAGCGCGAAATTGCGTTGGAAACTGAAATCGCAAAAGCCGCCGATGATTTTCAAAAGGAAGAGTCGCTGCGCGAACAACTGATGACTGACCGGAAAAAACTTCAGGCCGAGTTGGAAGAGAAAAAGGAACAAATCCGCAGCGCGAAAAAATAGCAGGCTCAACGCCCGCCCATTTCGCGGATCATTTCCTCGGCGTGCGCGCGGAGTTGCGCGTCGGCAACGGGCAGCAGCAGCGGTCCCAACGTGCGGCGTGCGGCGTCGGGATTTTTTCCACGCCATTGCGCCTGTGCGAGCGTGAAGAGATAGGATTGATTTTCAGGCTCGAGCTTAATCGCAAGTTGCAATTGTTGTTCTGCTGCCGGAAGATTTTCACCCTGAACCATCTCAAAAAATCCCAGAAGCTCGTGCGCGGGCGCGAAATCCGGCATTAGCGAAATGGATTTCTGAAGTTCGCCGCGGATTTCCGCCGCTTCGGTTTCATCAATCTGTTTGTATTGATTTTCCGCGTTTGCCGAAAGCCGGTATTTTTCGCGCGCATAAGAATAATGCGCCAGAAAACTTGACGAGTGGAATTGCAACGCCCTCTTCAAATCAAACAGCGCGTCGTCGTGCTGGTTACGTTCGGCGGCGAGCAGTCCGAGCCCTTCGTAAGGTAGCGAACTGGCGGGCGCTAGTTGTCGCGCCTGCGCGAAATAACTTCCAGCGTCGTCGGGACGGTTGATGCGAAGCAGTTCATCGCCGAGACGGAAATAAACTTCCACAGGCGTGACTGCGTGTGTCGTCAGGATTTTCGGCGCGGAAAGGTCGCGCGACAGTGTCCATTGAATCGGCGCAAACTGGCCACGTTCAAGATAGCGACGCAGATCATTTTCCATTTGCGGCAGGCTCACGCGCATCGCGTTGGTGAACGCTTGTTCCGGCAATTGTCCGTCGCGCAGATACATATTGAAACGCTCGAAGCCGCTACGGTAATTGAGATTGCCGCCCGCCATCAAAAAATGCGTGAGCAGCCACGATTCCGCGTAAAAAACTCCCTGATGTGAACGTTCGTTGTATTGCGGCGAATCGTGCGTGACGGAAAAAAGTTCATGCAATGGCATGAGCGGTTCGTGCGCGAGCAGTTGCAGATGATGGTCTATCGGCAGGCCGATGCGGACGTAATACCCCTGGCTCGTCTCGAACGTGGAATACATTTCCGCCATCCCTTCCTTGAGCCACAGCGGCCAAATCTCGTCGTTGCGCCGCAACAACAGATGCGTATATTCGTGAAAAATGACCTCCATTCCGCTCGCGGCGGAATTGGTGCTTGGCAACGCAAGCACAATCAAATTTTCATCCTCGCCACGCGTAAAAAATCCTGAAAGGTTTCCCGGCTTGCCCTGATACAACGGCAGAAACGGCGTCATCGTTTTCTGATCTGGAAAAGCCATCACAACAATCGGCGGCGAGGCGAGCGCCTGCGTTCCGGCCAGCAGCGAATAAGCCTCGCAAAATTGTTCCAGCCGCGCTGCGAGCTTGTTGATTTCGAGCGGCGAACCGCAGCTGTAAATATTGAAATGTGCACTGCTCGTCTCGGACCATTTTTTTTGCACAAGCGGAACGTCGCCGGACTCTCCGCGGATTGAAAAAATTCCAGCCGCGAACAGCGCGAGAAAAATTAAAAGCTGAGGGCGAATCATGGCTGGTTGAAAATTGGTGCGCGCGAGAGGACTTGAACCTCTAATCCTTGCGGAACCAGATCCTAAGTCTGGCGTGTCTGCCAATTCCACCACGCGCGCGGCCAGCGTCAGTTTCGCGTTTCAAGTTCCAGGTTTCAAGTTTTCAATTTGAAATTTCATCGCGCGGAGTAAATTTTTGGTTTAATTTCGCGCCATGGATTTTCGGAAACAATTTCTGCCCGGCGCATTTATTCTGTGCCTCGGCGTGATTTTGTGCGGCTGCGATCCGGGGCAAAGTTCGCTGGACGACAAAAAAGAACCGCATTACATCCTCGGCGAAAACCGCGTCAACGCGATGGATTATCAAGGCGCGGTTGACGCGTTTGAGCAGTCGCTCGAAGTGAATCCTCATTCGTCTGCGGCGCATTTTGAACTCGCGTGCCTGTTCGACGAAAAAATTTCAGACCCCGCCGCCGCGATTTATCATTACCAGCAATATCTGAAAATTGATCCAAAGGCTGAAAATGCCGAAGTCGTCAACGCGCGTATCGCGACTTGCAAACAACAACTTGCCGCCGACGTGATGGCCATGCCCAGCGCGCCCGCCGCGCAACGCGAACTCGAACGGCTCACGGAACAAAATCGCCAGTTACAGGACCAGATTGACGCGTTAAAAAAATGGAACGACTATTACGCGGCGCAACTGGCAGCAAAATCAAATTTAGTTTCTGCGCCAAATAATCCCGTCGCGCAGCAAATCCAAAATCCGGTTCAGCAAACACAAATTGTTCCCGCGCAAAATCCGATTGCAAATCGTCCCGCAACTTCCGCGACGCGAACACACGCCGTCGCCGCAAATGAAACGGAAGCCGCCATCGCACGAAAATTCGGCGTGAAATTAAGCGCGTTGCAGGCCGCGAATCCGGGCGTCAATCCAAGCAAACTTCACGTCGGGCAAATCCTGAACATTCCGTCGCCGTGATTCCGCGCATTTCATTTTTTCTCATCGCCGCATTTTGGGTGACGATGAATATTTTGCTCTGGCGCGCGGAATACGGCTCGCGTGGCGGCGAGATTCCCGTGCCGCTGGATCTGGTCTGGAAAAAAATCCTGACCGCGCCCGACGTCTCGACGCTGAATGTTTTTCAAAATGGCGAGCGCACCGGCTTCTGCGAATTTTCCACGAGCATCGAGCAGGCAATGGCCAATCTCGACGAAAACACGCCGCCGCCCGAAGGCCTCGCCGTGCGCGCCGGTTATCAAATCCGGCTCAACGGAAATGTCAGCCTCGGCGATTTCACCAACCGCGTGAAGTTCGATGGACGCATGGAATTTTCATCCGTCCAAAACTGGCGCGAACTGAACCTGAAAATTTCCTCGCGCGTCGCCACCGTCGGAATCCATTCCCTCGCCACCAACCAGACCGTTGCCGTGGAAATCACGGCTGACGGTTCAACCAATCTGCGCGTTTTCACTTTCGCCGACTTACAAAATCCCGGCAAATTGGTGCGCGCGTTCATGGAAAATTCCGGCGGCGGATTTGAACTGCCCGAACTTCCGCAAACGCCCGCGCTCGCGCAAAGCCTCCGCTGGCAGGCCAGCCGCGAACGGCTCATGCTTGGCCGCGAGCCGGTTTCCGTTTATCGTCTCGAAACGCAAATCCTTGCAAATAAAATTGTCATTTACGTCAGCACGCTCGGAGAAATTTTACGCGTTGACCTTCCCGGCGGAATCACCGCCATGATTGAAGATTGGGGAAAGCCATGATTGAAATAATCAATCTCACAAAAAAATTCGGAGACCTCGTCGCGGTCAACGACGTGACGCTCACGATTCCCCGCGGAGAATTTTTCGCGATGCTCGGCCCGAACGCCGCTGGGAAAACGACCACGCTGAAAATTCTCGCCGGCCTGATGAAGCCGACTTCCGGTTGCACACGCGTCTGCGGTTTTGACATGCAAACACAGCCGCTCGAAGCGCGTCGCAAAATCGCCTACGTTCCCGATTTTCCATTTCTCTATGACAAGCTGACCGCGTGGGAATTTTTCCGCTTCACGGGACAATTGTTTCAGATGCCCGACGCAAAGATTGAATCGAATGCGAACGAATTGATTTCGCGTTTTCATCTCGCCGAGTTTGTGAACCGCCCGCTCGAAAGCCTTTCGCACGGCACGCGCCAGCGAGTTGCCATCGTGTCCGCGCTATTGCACGATCCCGAAGTCTTCGTGATTGACGAGCCGATGGTTGGCCTTGACCCGCAGCACGCGCGCGTCGTGAAAGACGTGTTCAAAGAACGCTCGCGCGCCGGCGTGACCGTGCTCGTCTCCACGCATCAATTGAGCGTGGCCGAGGAAATGGCTGACCGCATCGGCATCATCCACGGCGGAAAACTCGTCGCCGTCGGCAACCGCGACGAACTCCGCCAACAGAGCGGCAATTCCGGCCAGCTTGAAGAAATTTTCCTGTCACTGACGGCGGGTGAAAAATAATTTTTAACCGCGAATTAGAAAATTCCTAGCCGATAAACCGAAAAATCACAGACAAGGCGACGGCTAAAATCGAAATTCCAATAGCAATCCACGAACGGATGGCATCGGGTTGCCGAAGTCGCCGTTGCAATTCATGTTGTCCAATCAATCGGTGTCCGATTCCCTTCTGGTCATTCCAGCCAGCAATCCAGTGACAAATTTCTTCATCCGTCATTTTGCGAAGTCCGTAGGTATCTTGATTGTTATTCATGTCAAAATTCTATCGCCTAGAACAATCACAAACAAATGGAATGAGATTACATAAGCGCCAAAAGTTTTTTGATTCGTTCGCATGGTTCGCGGTTTGAATTCCATTTTTCGCTGTGCCAAAAACCACTTTCATTTGGCTTGACGAATTTTCAATTTGTGCCAACTTGTCACGCTGAAATCCTGATTTCATCCAATGCCTGCAACCAAATCCAGCTTTCTCGACAAAGTGCTTGGCCGCATCGGACGGCTGGACGCAGAGGGTTTGCAGACGGTTGTCCAGCGGCTCGCGCGCGAACGCAGTTTTCTCGAAACGCTCTTCAACACGATCGAGGACGGCGTGCTGGTCGTGGACGAAAACGGGCGCGTGATTTATTTCAACCAGGCCGTCACGCGGCTCATCGGCCTGCAAGCCGGCGACGAGGAGCGGCACATCTCGAAAATTTTGCCGGAGATGGACTGGGAAAAAATTTCGCGCGCCGATTCCGCCGGCGGCGAGCGCGTCGTGCGCCACGAATTTGAAATCCACTATCCGCGCCCGCGATTTTTTGCGGATGTATGCGGCGGCGCTTGAGAACAATTCCGGCGTCGCGCTGATTTTGCACGACGCGACGGAGGCGCGGCAGAAAACTTTTGAAGCCATCGAAAGCGAACGTGTTCAGGCGCTCACGCTTTTAGCGGCGAGCGTCGCGCATGAAATCGGAAATCCGCTGAATGCGCTGCACATCCATTTGCAATTGATGGAGCGCGAGTTGAAAAAATTGAAATCGCCGGAGCAGAAAAATGTTCGCGGCGTGGACACCGCGCGGCTCGAACAATTTCTTGAAGTCTCGAAAGGTGAAATCTCGCGGTTGGATTATATCATCACGCAATTTCTTCAGGCAATCCGTCCCGCGCCGCTGCAATTGAAAATGGCTTCGTTGAACGGCGTGGTGGAAAAAACCTTGGAATTGCTGCGGCCGGAAATAGAAAATCGCGGCGTGACGGTGAAAACAAAACTGGCGCGAAATCTGACCGCGACGCCGATTGACGCGACGCAGATGCAGCAGGTTTTGGTGAACCTCGTGAAAAACGCGGCGCAGGCGATGACGAACGGCGGCACGCTGACGTTGCAGACGGGGGAAAATGCCGACGCCGTCTGGGTGAGTGTTGCGGACACGGGCGGCGGAATTCCGCAGGAGCAGATCAACCGGATTTTTGAACCGTTTTACACAACGAAGAAAAAGGGCAGCGGATTGGGTTTGATGATTGTCCAAAGAATTGTCCGTGCGCACGACGGCAAAATCGAACTGGAAAGTCACGTCGGTCGCGGCACGACATTTCGGATTTGGCTGCCGTTGCATGAACGCAAACCAAGATTGCTGGAAGAAAAAAATTATGGCTGAAAAACCGACATTGCTGATTGTGGACGACGAGAAAACGACGCGCGACGGATTGCGCGCCGCGCTTGAGGATCGTTACGACGTTTATGTGGCCGAGGATGCGAAGGCAGCGATGGAATTGCTGGAGCGCGAACATTTTGACGTGATGCTCACGGATTTTCGTTTGCCGAATGAGGACGGCATGAAATTGATTGCGCGGGCGAAATCACTTTCCAAACCGCCGATCTGCATTTTGATGACCGCTTACGGCTCGGAAGAACTCGCGGTGGACGCGATGAAACGCGGCGCGGATGATTACATCGCCAAAGGCCGCTTGCAAATTGATGAATTGGAGATGCGAATTGCGCGCGCATTGAAACAGCAAAATCTGGAAGTGGAAAATGTTTCACTGCGCAAACAGCTTGATTCAAAGTTTGGTCTGGAAAACATCATCGGCGAATCGCCGGTGATGAAGGAGATTTTTGAAATCGTCCAGCAAGTCGCGCCGACGCGCGCGACGGTTTTGCTCGGCGGCGAGAGTGGCACCGGCAAGGAACTCGTCGCGAAGGCGATCCATCAATTGAGTCCGCGCGGGAAGCAGCCGTTCGTGACGGTGCATTGCGCCGCGCTTGCGCCGACGCTTTTGGAGAGTGAATTTTTCGGCCACGAAAAAGGCGCGTTCACTGGCGCGCACGAACGGCGTGTCGGGCGGTTTGAACAGGCTCAAGGCGGAACGCTTTTTCTGGATGAAATCGGCGAGATTGACGCGACGATTCAGGTGAAATTGCTGCGATTTTTAGGCGAACGAACTTTTGAACGTGTCGGCTCAAATAAAACTTTAACTGCGGACGTTCGTTTGATCGCAGCGACAAATAAAAATCTGGAAGAACTGGTCAAAGCCGGAAAATTTCGCGACGATTTGTTTTTCCGGCTGCGCGTGGTTGAAATCAATCTGCCGCCGCTGCGCGAGCGGACGGGCGACATTCCGCTGCTAGCGCAAAAGTTTTTGCGCGAGTTCGCACAAGAAAACGGAAAACCGGTGAACGATTTCACGGCGGACGCGCTCCAACTGCTTTTGAATTATCCGTGGCCGGGGAATGTGCGCGAGTTGCGGACGGCCATCGAGCACGCGGTTGTTTTATGCCGTGGCGAAAAAATTTCCGCGAGAGATTTGCCACCATCAGTGCGCGGCGGGCAGGCGGGTGAAACACAATTGTCACAAGAAAAGAATTTGACGGTGAAGGATGCGGAGAAACAATTGATTGTGCGCGCATTGAAAGAGACAAATGGAAACCGGACATTGGCCGCAAAAAAAATCGGCATGAGCCGGCGAACGTTCCACCGGAAACTGCACGCGTATCACTTGGAAGGTTTTTGATTTATGAGAATTGCGGAAATCATCCAGACGGCGATTCATAAACTGGAAGTCGGCGGCGGCGCGCGTTTCCTGCGGTTCATCCTGCTGGCACTGGCCGTTTTTGGGCTGGCTTTGCGGGAGGATTTGCACGCTTACCGGAATTTTTCCACGCCGGAGGCGATGGACTCGGCGCAACTGGCGCGTAATCTTTCAGAGGGAAAGGGTTATACGACTCTGTTCATCCGGCCTTTCAGTCTTTATCTCATGCAAAAGCACAACGAGGCCAAATCGCCGGTCGCTTTCACAAATACCGATTCCGACTTCGCGCAAATCAAAGCCATGCATCCCGATCTGGCGAATGCGCCGGTATATCCGCTCGTGTTGGCGGGCTTGATGAAGGTATGGCCGTTCCATTACGGGATAGAATTGAAAAAGCCTTTCTGGAGCGACGGCGGAAAATTTTCGCGCTACAAGCCGGATTTTCAAATCGCGGTGTTCAATGAAATTCTCCTCCTCACGGCGGTCGTCATGGCATTTTTTCTCGCACGGAAATTGTTCGACAGCCATGTCGCGTGGCTTTCAGCGGTGTTAATGATCGGATGCGAGCTGTTCTGGCGGTTCAGTCTTTCAGGGTTGTCCACCATGCTGCTGTTGGTGATTTTTCTCGGCCTGGTCTGGTGCATTGTGCAAATCGAAGAAGCCGCACGCGCCCCGCAGCAGCGCGCAAACAGACTACTGTTTCTATCGCTTGCGGCGGGCGCACTGGTCGGTGCGAGTGCATTGACGCGCTATTCATTCGGATGGACGATTATTCCAGTGGCAATTTTTTTGTTTTTCTTCAGCGGACAGCGGCGGGTTTTGCACACTCTAGTGGCAGTGGCATTGTTTGCAGTCGTGCTGACACCGTGGGTTATACGCAATTTTGAAGTCAGCGGCACGCCGTTCGGCACGGCGGGCTTTGCCGTGATGGAGGGGACTTATGTTTTTCCCCAGCTCCAATTGGAACGGTCGCTGCACCCCGATCTGGCCTACGCATCGCAGTTGAAGCCGTATCTATATAAATTAATGGCCAATGCGCGTGACATCTTGACGAATGGTTTGACCAATCTAGGAGGCAGTTGGGCGAGCGCGTTTTTTTTAGCGGGATTGTTGCTGGGTTTTCGCAGTTTCGGCGCGCGGCGTTTCCGTTATTTTCTGTTGATGTGCCTCGGCACACTCATCCTAGTGCAGGCGCTTGGGCGCACGCAGCTTTCCGATGAATCACCGGAAGTGAACTCAGAAAACCTTCTCGTGCTGCTTGCCCCGCTGGTGTTCATCTACGGAGTCAGCCTGTTTTTCACGCTGCTGGACCGGATACAATGGCCCGCGCCGCAATTGCGTTACGTCGTCATCGCAGCGTTTGCAATGTTGTGTTGCCTGCCGAAAATTTTTGCATTGCTGCCGCCGGGCGTTTCGCCGGTCGCGTATCCGCCGTATTATCCGCCGGATATCCAGCAGACTGCCGGATGGATGAAAGAAAACGAACTGATGATGAGTGACGTGCCGTGGGCCGTCGCGTGGTATGGCAACCGTCAGTGCGTCTGGCTCACGCCCGACGCGCAAGATTCCTTCTTTGAACTCAATGACAACATCAAGCCCGTGCAGGCGCTCTATCTCACGCCCGAAATGCTGGATGGAAAATTCCTGTCCGACTTCATTCGCACTCGCGAATACAGCTGGGGCAATTTCATCGTCCAGGTCGAATTGGAAAGCCAGATTCCGCCGAAATTCCCACTGCGGCACGCACCCTCCGGCTTTTTGCCAGAAAGGCTTTTCCTGACAGACTGGGAACGCTGGAAGTCAGCGCAATAAATTTCGCCGCGCTAAAACCCTACGCCGCCGCGCGCCGCAACCTGTCTGCTATGCCCGACCATTCCGGCAAATCCGGTGGCGCTTCGACGACAATAATTTCCGCGCCCGCCTCATCACAACGGTGCAACTCCGCATAAATCGCCCGCGCAAACGCCTCCGCGTCGTGCGGCATCACGCTCACGTCGGCGAAATTTTCACCGGATGGAATTTTTGTGTGCGCGATTACAAAACGATTTGCGATTTGCGATTTGCGATTTGCGATTTGCGATTTCAAGTCTGTTTCGTTGCGCCAGTTTAAGACGAGCAGTTTTGCTTTTGGCGAATAATGTTTTGCGAGCAGCCCCGGGCTGCGTAACGCGGATTCTGGATTCTGGATTCTGGATTCTGGATTCTGGATTTCACCGCAAACTGCCGCGAGCGATTCCGCGTGAATCATTCCCGGACGCAAAATGCGCGGCGGTGAAACCGTCAAATCCAAAACAGTTGACTCAATCCCGACTTGCGACTGGCCGCCGTCCACGATCAGTGCGATTTTTCCACCGAGTTGATTACGAACGTGCTCCGCATTCGTTGGCGAAATTTGATTCGACAAATTTGCACTTGGTGCAGCGAGCGGGAAATTACACTCGCGGATGACTGCTTGAATAAAGGGATGGCTCGGCCAGCGGATTCCGACGGTTTCGCCGCCAGCCGTCACAATTTCTGGAATTATTTTCGCGCGCGGTAAAACAATTGTCAGGGGGCCGGGCCAGAATGATTTTGAAAGTTTTTCCGCGAGCGCCGGGAAATCTTTGGCGCAACGTTTCGCCATTTCAATTCCGGCGACGTGGACGATGATTGGATTATGCGAAGGCCGTCCTTTGATCTGGAAAATTTTTGCGACGGCATTTTCATCCAGCGCATTTGCCGCGAGGCCATAAACCGTTTCCGTCGGCAACGCGACGACTTCGCCCGCGCGCAACAATTCCGCCGCACGCCGGACGGCTTTTTGAAAAAGTTCCGGCGTGTGCGTTGAGAGAATTTCGGTCCGTTGCATCGTTACATCGTGAATCGTTAAATCGGTTCGCGCCACACGATGTAACGATTTAACAATTCACGATTCAACGATTTTCCTACTCATACCGCAAGGCGTCAATCGGGTCGAGTTGCGAAGCTTTCCACGCGGGATAAAATCCGGAGACGATTCCGACGACGCCGCTGGACGCGGACGCGATGATTATCCACGAAACCGGCGTCAGCACGGGCCAGCCGGTCACCGAGGAAACAATTTGCGAGGCGGTCATGCCCAGCCCGATGCCGATCAATCCGCCAATCGAGCTCAACGTCACGGCTTCGACTAGAAACTGGATCAAAATGTCGTTCGCCTTCGCGCCGACGGCCATGCGGATTCCGATTTCACGCGTCCGCTCGGTCACGCTGACGAGCATGATGTTCATGATGCCGATGCCGCCGACGATGAGCGACACACTGGCAATCGCCGCGAGCAAAACAGACATGACTTTTGACGTGGCCGTCATCGCCTGCGCGAGTTCGAGTTGCGTGCGCACGGTGAAATCCGGCTCGATGCTGCGGTGACGTCCGGCCAGCAAATTATTAATTTCCGTCTGCACTGCGTTGATGGTTTTTGCCGTGGCCGCTTCAACTTGGATCGAATTGACGAATGTCCGATGGTCAACGCGTTTCATGTGGCTCGTGTAGGGAATGATCACCGTGTCGTCCTGATCCTGACCGAACAGATTAAAACCTTTCGGCTCGAGCACGCCGACAATCTTGAACGGGATGTCACGGACGCGAATCGTCTGGCCGACGGGATTTTCGCCGGGGAAAAGCTGGTCAACAACGGTCTGGCCGAGCACCGCGACTTTGCCTACACTGTGAACATCCTGATCGCTGAACATCGAGCCGCTGGCCATGTTCCAATTTCGGATTTCAGGATAATCCGGCGACTCGCCGAGGATGAGCGTGTTCCAATTCAAACCGTTCGCAAGAACCTGGTCGCGGTCGCGCACTTCGGGGCTGACGGCGGCGACGTTCGGCAATTGCCCGATTGCTTCCGTGTCTTCAACGGTCAACGTCGGCGCGCTGCCCCAGCCACCGCGCATCGCGCCGCTGGTGAAATTGCCGGAAAAAACCGTGATGATATTTTGTCCGAGACTCGCGACTTTGTCCTCAACCTGTTTCGTCGCGCCCGTCGTGATGCTCACGGCGGCGATGACCGAGCCGACGCCGATGATGATGCCGAGCATCGTCAAAATGGAGCGCATTTTGTTCCGGCGCAATGCGCGGATGGCGAGGCGGATTGTCGCGAGAAGTCTCATGCGAGTTGGACGGCTTGTTGTTCTTCGCGGAGTTTCTGCAATTCTTTCTCCGCAATCGAACGATCCTTGACGGCTTCGTCGCTCACGATTTTTCCGTCGCGCAAAATCACGGTGCGTTTTGTGTAGCGCGCGATGTCCAGTTCGTGCGTGACCATGACAATCGTGATGCCAGCGTCGTTCAGTTTTTGGAAAACGCCCATGATTTCGATGCTCGTCTGGCTGTCGAGATTTCCCGTCGGCTCGTCCGCGAGAAGCAACGCAGGTTGGTTCACGAGCGAACGCGCAATCGCGACGCGCTGCTGTTGTCCGCCGGAAAGCTGGTTGGGATGATGATCCGCGCGCTTGGCGAGACCAACCATTTCCAAAGAGCGCAATGCCCTTTCGTGCCGCTCGCCATGGTGCAAACGCTGGCGCGTGTAAAGCATCGGCAGTTCCGTATTTTCCAACGCCGACGTTCGCGCCAGCAGATTAAATCCCTGAAAAATAAATCCGATTTTCTGGTTTCGGATTTCCGCCAGTTCATCGCGGTTCAATTTTGAAACGTCCGTGCCGTCGAGCAGATATTTTCCGTTTGTCGGACGGTCAAGGCAGCCGATCATGTTCATCAGCGTGGATTTTCCAGAACCGCTCGAACCCATCACGGCCACGAATTCGCCACGCTGGATTTGCAGCGACACGCCGCGCACAGCGTGGACATCCACCTCGCCCGTGTGGTAAATCTTGTGGAGTTCTTCGAGTTGGATGACTGCGTTTGTTGGCACAAAAAAATCCTCCGCAATCATCTTCCCATTCTCGGCATGCCGCCGCCGAACGGATTGCTCGTGGAACTTTGACTGCTTTGGGAGACAGTCGCGCTGGTGATGATTTGATCGCCTTCGTTCAATCCATCCGTCACCTCCGTCGAAATACCGTCAGTGATCCCGGTCTTGATTTGAACGGCTTGTGGCTTCGCGTTCTTGTCCGCGTTCGCCGGCAAAATATAAACTGTGTGAACAATTTGTCGTTCGCCACTGTTGCGATTGCCATTTTTGCCGCCGCGACGTCCTTGACGATTTCCGCCGCCTGAACGATTATTGCCGCCGTTCGTTTGCGCCACTTGTTGAGTTTGAGTTGAAGGCGAATTGGTGCTGGTTGATGGTGCCGCCACATCCGGCAACCGGACGCGCAGCGCGGAATTTGGAATTTTTATCACGTCATTGCGCTGCGCGACGACGACGGAAACATTCGCCGTCATGCCGGGTTTCAATTTGTAATCGTCATTCGTCACGCTGATGACGCAATCGTAAGTGACCACGTTGTTCACTGTCGCCGGAGAATTCCGCACTTGCGTGACGACGCCGTGAAAATTCCGATACGGATATGCGTCCACAGTAAAATCCACGTCCTGTCCTTCGATGATGCCGCCGACATCCGCCTCGGCCACGCTCGAATCAATCTGCATTTTCGTCAGATCGTTCGCGATGATGAAAATCGTCGGCGCGCTCAAACTCGCCGCCACCGTCTGCCCCACATCCACCGCGCGCGAAATCACCACGCCGTCCACCGGCGACAAAATTTTGCAATAGCCAAGATTCACCTGCGCGTTGTGAAGGGAGGCCTGCTTGATTTTTACCATCGCCTCGGCCTCATGCAGCGTCGCGATCGCGGTGTCGTGATCAGAGCCGGAAATCAATTTGTTCGTGAAAAGTTCATTCGCGCGTTCCGCCTCGGCCTGTTGCAATTCCAGATTTGCCCTCGCGTTCGAAAGGTCTGCAGTCGCCTGCTCGACGGCGGCCTGATAAGTCGAAGGATCAATTTCCGCGATGACTTCGTTCGATTTCACGATCGAATTGAAGTCCACGTTCAATATGCTGATGCGCCCGGAAACCTGGCTGCCCACCGTCACGTTCAACACTGGATTCAGCGTGCCTGTCGCTGTCACCGTCTGCGTCAAATCTCCGCGCGCGACCGCCGCCGTCTGATATTGCGGAGCATCATCGCCGCCGCGATGAAAGA
>Ga0206891_10230_pt1 | contig 15749 bp, 13 predicted proteins | sample Alteio_BWOrgHeat_55_FD_153246 | JGI IMG/M metagenome (GOLD analysis project Ga0206891, IMG submission 153246) | Enriched cells from forest soil in Barre Woods Harvard Forest LTER site, Petersham, Massachusetts, United States - Alteio_BWOrgHeat_Nextera7 ...
GGATCGTCGCGATGCCTATGCTGAAAAGCAGAAGGTCATGAATAGCCTCGGGGCATATATGGACGATGTCAATCTAAAAGACGTCGACACCCAGAATGCAAACATTCTTGCGGCTCGGGATAGACTGGCCGAAGTTTCAAAGAAGGCAGGTGTCAACTCGCCCGAATACAACTCGACTTTGTATCAGGAGAAAATAGGGCTTGGGAAGTACCAAGCTCAGTCAAAGACTTGGGCATCAATTAACGACCAGATCGTTAAGATGCAACAAAATCCACCGCCGCACACGGACATGAACGCATTCATGGATGAGTTCAGGGCTCAGGGGGAAAAACCACTTGGGGAAAGAAATTTCGATCTCATTGGTCAGTCTATGAATGACCCGAAGTACTACAACGTGGTTGCTGCAATCATTGACGCTCGCAAGTCAGTCGCTAACGTTCAGACAACTCAGTATCCGGTGGATGTAAAGGTTGGCGATCTTGAAGGAACTCAGGAGATGACTGACATATACGATGCCACCGAGGGTGCCTATGACAAGGCGAATCATCAAGTTGGAATCTTTGATGAGAAGGCGGGTAAGTACAAGCTCAACTACAGCAATGACAGCGCCAAGATGATTTGGGATCGCTTGAATCAAGGCGCTGTCACTAACTACATCATTGCTGCAGACCCAAAATTAAAGACCCTTGCTGACAAAGGTTACACTGGTGCTGTAAAGGAAGAAGTGTTCAATAAATTCAAAGATTTGCTGAATAACCAACCCTCTACCGCAACGATTGGTAAGGGCGGTCAATGGACCGAAAAGAAAAAAGAGCCGATCCCCTACCCAAATTCTAATGCTGCTCAGGCGAGTGCCGCCAATGAAGCGAAGGACAGGCAGAGGGTCGCCAACTGGCGAGGTCTTCTTGATCATGAGTCGGCTGCCGGCGCCATCGGCGCAGCATTCGGTGGTACTGCTAAACCAACTCCTGAAGGCGGGTGGTCGATTAAGGTTAAGGGGGTGAGAACTCCATACATATACACCAAGGAGGATCTCGATGCGCTGGCAGGCCAATTAGATGTCAACTCGCGCAAAGCAAATGTGGGGGCAATAGAAAAGAAAAAGGAATCATCCGCCGAAACTCCAGCCTCATTCAATTACGGAAGTGTTGTAGTTCCTCAACAATAAGTTGTAAATATCCAACATAATGTGTATATTTTACACTTAATTAGTCAGAAATGAACGAAGAAACGCCAGTAAAAGATCTCCATACCTCTCTCGTAAAGCAGGGTGTAAAGCTCCCAGAATACGATGTATTCGAGAAAGACATGCAAGATCCAGCAAAGTCTGCTGCGCTTCACAAAAGCTTATCGTCTCAGGGCGTAAAGCTCCCTCCTGTTGATCAATTCGTGAAAGATATGGCTGGCTCAAGCGCTCAGCCAGAATCATGGAGCGAAAAATTCGGAAACGAGTTAAAAAAAAAAGACGAGGCAAAAAAAGAATTGGCCTCTTCTCAAGACTTTGTTCACTCATCTCCGGTCGCTGCCCAGACTGCTCCCGCAGCTTACTTACCGGACACAAAGAAAAACATAAAAGCACAAGAGGCAGCCGATAAGCTCACCTCGTTCTACGACAAGAATTCAGTATTGGATGATATAAATGATGAGGGAAAGGATATCAAAGTCGACAGACCAATCACTCTCGAGGGTGCTTACAAGGATTGGCTGGAATCAAACGGTCAAGGTGATGCCCTCCGATTCAGAGAACAAAAAGTAAACAACGAGCAGTACAAAGCTGAAACCACTGTACTCGGGCGATTGTTCCATCCCGATGAAAGCTGGAAGGGGCCTGAAGATCCATTCTCTGCAAAGGACAGCAGAGAATCATACAATTTATTCCGCGAAGCCTACAATTTCAAGTCACAGCTACTCAAAACAAAACTTGACCAACTGCATGCTGATCCAGTAAGCTCGACTGCTCTTGATCAAGCGTACTCGGCGCAAGGAACTCTTGATGCAATCGATCAGATCCAGAAGACCGGAATGTACAACGGGAAACCTGTAACCGACAAAGAATACAGTGCAGCCATTGCAAACAAATCGATTTATCAAAATCAAATTGCTGATCTGAAGGCTAGGCCGGAAGGGGCGGCAGCCTTCAAGTTGATTGATAATATCAACTCTTTAGACAAAGACGAGGAGAAATACAACAAGACATTCGGCCGCTTCATAGAAGAAGACAAAGCCAAGGCCGCTGAGCAAGACAGGGTCGATAAACTTTATTCTGATGCGCCGTGGTTTGTGAAGGGCGCATTCGCGATCACCGCGCCTGTCGGTCGAGTGGCAACTGATTTTGCCGCAAAGCTTCTTACGGTTCAGAATACGTGGAAACTTGGAAGCAAGGAATTCTACACATCTGGGGAAGAATGGAAAGACAGGGTCAATAATTGGAAAACAGGAATCGACAATGAGATATTTCCTCAACCCCGTCAATTTGACGATCCTGCATTCAAATACTCCGGTGGTAATGTGCGACTTTATGACGACGAGGGTAATCTTAAACCCGATGTCACACTCCCGAAGAGTGTGTCTGTAAATACTGGGTCGCTCATTCCTCAGGTAACAAAAACATTCGCCGAGTGCGTGGCCCTCGTGGCCCCAGCTGGCGCTTCTCAGAAGGCTGCTTTGGCCCTAGGAGTTTCCAAGTCAATACTTGGTGCAGATCTGGGATACTCTGTTGGGCTCTTGTCCAGCTCCTACGTCAACAAATACACGGAGCTGTTTGACGCCGGCATTGCCGCTGGCATGTCGCGTGAGAATGCGGCCAGTCACGCCCGCACGGGATCTGTGATTGAGGCGTCGCTTGAACTCGTTTCTCCACAGCGAGCGATGTTCGGAACTCGCACTGCAGAAGAGGTTACAAAAACTCTCGCAAAAGGTGGCGCACAAACTGTGGCCAAGGGACTTGGATTCGCCGCCAAGGAGACCGGTGGCGAGGTGATACAAGAATCTCTCCAGTCCATGGGGGATTTCGCAAATCAGGCTTATCGAAATAAGTCTCTAGGAAAACAGTATTTCGATGCCGACATGAACAAGCTCGCCACTGAGCTCGGGCAGGTTATTCCCCTTACGGCCATCATGGCTGGGTCTACATCAGGCGTGCATGCCGTTCACAACCCTCTATATGCTGAGGCTGTTCGCGGGGCCGCAACTGATCCGTCAATCATGCCAAGACTGCTGGCTCAATTCAAGGATAACAAAACAGATCCTGCTGTAATCAAACAAGTGCTTCAGGATATTGGATCGGTCGTTAAATACGATGAAGGTCAAACCGGCTACGTAAACAAGACACACAATGTTCCGCTGACAAAGGAGCAGGCGCAGCAAATGATCGCCGATGGAAACGTTGGTGATATTGCTATTTACAATGATCCTGAAATGGAGGCAGCGCTGGTGCAGAAACACCAAGAACTCTCTATCAAGCGCGAGCAAGAGGTCCTGAAAGGAGCGACAAAGCTAGTAAAGAATGACGATGGTGTGTATGACATAGTTCTTAAGTCAGATCCAACCAAGAAGGTTGGCTTTATCAAGGACGGCGTAACAACCAGACTTGATGAGAAGGGAGAGCCAGTAAGTCATCCAATTGATACTCCATCGGGAGTAAAAGATGGTCCCCCCGTCAGCACAATACCAGACAAGATATCGTCAATCGATGATCTGATACGTGACAATCAAATCGCCGAGGTTACACCAGAGCAGGCCAAGATAATGATGGCCGACAAGACTAATCCGCTTAACAGTAAGCTCGGACGCGTGATAACGAATGTGCAGTCGGCAATGAAGAATATTTCACCGAATGCTCGTCTTGTCATGCTAAACAATCAACAGCATGCTGTTGATGTCGCCAAGAAGCTAGGGTATACAGTCAACGAAGGTGATGCAATCAAAGGCTTCTACGATCAAAACACTCAGACCGCATTCTTTGTAAAAAATCCAAACACAACAATTCATGAGGCGGCAATCCACCCCATAATTGACATGGTCAAAAAGGAATCCCCTGAGCGGTATCAGGAATTCGTTGATGAAATTGGTGCAATCAAATCAGGATTTGATACTGACGGAAACGGCAAGTACTACCTGAAGGATGCCCAGAAGAATTACAAGGGTGAGAGCAAGGAGCTCCAGAGCGAAGAGGCTATCGCCCACTTTCTCACGGATATTGCGGAAGGTAAATTCAGGGACAAACCAGCGATAACAAGAGTTGTTGAGGCCATCAAGAAATTTCTCGGAATCAACCCCAAGGAGATGATGATCAACCTCAATGATCCACAAACTCTTCAGGACTTTGCCGGACAGATAGCAACAGCCTTGAGCAATGGTCAGCCCATTACGATCAAGACTGACGAGGCGCCCTCTCAAAAAAAAAGCGAAGTCAAGTTCGAAAATGAAACTCAGACTGATCTAACTACTGAAGAGAAGCAGGGTCTAAAGTTTCAGATTGAGGCCATGCATGGCTCTCCAAATCTTTTCGATCATTTTGAGACTGACAAGATCGGCCAAGGCTATGGCGCCAACAAATTCGGATGGGGTCTTTACTTCACCGAGAAGGAGGGCATCGCCAAGAATTACGCCGCAATCCCGTACGTCGGCAAGGTCCTTCCAAAATTCTTTAACAAGTTTGTGGCTAAGGACGGCGTCGACGTAGCCAAGAAATTGGCCGAAGACTTCTCTGGGGAATCTGATCTGTACAAGAAGGATCTGGAGGCAAAATCAAAAAAGCTATTCAATAACGGTAAGGCAGCCGATGAACTGTCCATGCTTACAGAACTCGAGAAGGCGATTGCGAGCGAAGGCAAGGGGCGAGTGCTATACAACGTTGACATTCATAAAGGCAAATCACCAGATGAGTATGACTACCTGAAATGGACTGATGTCCTATCTCCAGAGCAAGTAGCAAAAATAAAATCACTTGGGGTTAATATCACTCCAGAAACAACTGGAGCAGAAGTCTACAATGAGCTCGCACAAAAGGCGGGATCACAAAAGGCAGCTTCAAACATGCTGCTTGATAGTGGCATTGACGGTATTAAATACCCCGTTGAGGGCGTTAAGAAATCTGACGCATCTGGCCACAATAATATTGTTGTATTCGATCCTCGAGCTGTTTCGATTTCTCAGGCTGTTCGATTTCAGAAGGAGGCCGGTGAGCATAATGGCGTAAAAATCAATCGCACCACTGACGCGCAGGAATACCACAATGCCATCAAGGTCGCTGCCTCTAAACGGACTGATGACGGTGTTCAGGTTGACGTAAAAAGTCCCGAGGATTACAAGGAGATCATTGACAATGGCGGCAAGCTTTACTTGTCAGAAGACAAGAAGTTTGGCGCTATGGTTAAGGCTGACGGCTACATGGGCTCTCTATTCAAGCATCCGGATAGCCCTGAAAAGGGTGTATCAAAAACACTACAAGACATTCGCGTAAAAGATGGTGGAAGATTCTTCGATGCTTTTGGGACTCACTTAGAGAAGATATATGCAAAGAACGGTTTTGAGCCGGTTGCCAGATTGCCATTCAATGAAGAGTTTGCCCCTCATGGTTGGCAGGATACTGTTCTGAAGTCAAAGCCTGACGTCGTTTTCTTCGCCTACAACCCCAATGGAGATTTCAAGATAGGCGACGGCCAGAAGTTTGACGATTTCGATAAAGCGTATACCTTTGCTAAGGATAAGGCAGATGAGTACGCAAAAGAAAGAGACGCCTCAACAGAGGGAGATAAGACTGGCCAGAGTGGGCAACCCTCGGGCAGCGATGTATCCAGCCCACGGTTCTCAAAAGAATCGTACGGAGCAAACGGTACAACCGGAGAAGAAGAAATAAGGAACGGAGAAAGCCAATCCACCAGAATTCCTACATCTGTCCGTGCTGAAAAACGCATTGGGGATCACGCCGGTCCGGTCCCGCTATCAACCAACCTAGCCGATCAAAGGCTCGCTCCAGCATCATACGTTAAGAATGCAATACTAGTCTCCGACTATCCTGAGCTTCAGGGTGAATTCAAGGATGTCGCTGATAAGATGGCTGAGCGCGTTCAAGTAAACGACAATAAGGTTCTTCCAGAAGATATCGCGACGGCCGATAAAATCTTTGCCAAACTTAAGAGCAGTATGGTTGATAACCTCAACTGGCTGCACGACAAATTCCCGTCACATATTCGAGAGCGTGCGAAGACTTGGTATGACGGCGCCAATAGGCTTGCACAGCGGATGGCCAAGAATAATGACATTTCTCACGAGCAGGCCTCTGCGGTATTCGCAGTACTGAGTCCTCAGAAGGATTGGTACATGAATGTGTCGCTCGGAGAACGCGTGACTGATATTGTAAAGAATCAGCAAAGCTCCAAGGTTAATGATGTAATGACCAAGAGAATACTCAAGGCTGCAAAGTCATTAAAGAACACTACTGGCATAAATCCAACAGCTTTCAAGGCTATTAAGCGCGCGGCGGTCGCTGAGGCTCAAGCGTTCGCAGAACAGTCAGGAAGGTCATTGTCTGAAATTGAAGACCCGAAATTCAAAGCAATGTTCGTGCGGGCATTCGATGAAATCAATAACGATCGTTCATATAACGTTATCAATCCTGAAGGATCAAAAGGTCCGATATACAAAACTAACAATAACGAGAATGGCGATGTGGCTTGGGGATCTTACAGCCCAATCATGAAAGCTATTAGTATCCTTGCTGATGGCTCCAAAGAAAACATTTCCGACCAGCTTGGCGCTGAGCACAAGGTTCGAAACTTCTACAATAACATTTCCAATCCTAACTCTGGACGAGGTGAGGTAACTATTGATACTCACGCCACGGCCGCTGCTCACCTCCAGCCATTCTCAGGGAATGACGCCGAGGTTGGTCGGGTGTTTGGATCTTCACGCGGCTCTTCTGGATCAAAGTTTAATGGAATCTCCGGAGTATATCCGGTGGTAGCCGATGCTTATCGTGAGGCTGCGCACAAGAATGGGCTTCTTCCGCGTGAGTTGCAGAGCATCACATGGGAAGCTGTAAGGAGCTTATTTCCCTCTTCTTTTAAATCCAACAAAAACAACGTAGGTTTGATTAGGAAAATCTGGGACGAATACAAGAACAAAAACATAACAATCGATGAACTCCGAGACGCTATTACAGAAGTTGCAAACCCAGTATGGGAGCCAGATTGGGTCGGATCAGATTCTGGCCAGCATGATAATGCGAGGCAAGCCGCTGACGCAGGAAGAGTACATCCAAACAGACTTCCTTCCGGACAATCTTCCCCCCTATCCACTGCCGGACGAAACGATCGCCCAGTATCCGCCTTGGTTTCACGACTTACCGGTAACGAACCGCGATTCTCAAAAGTCAACAACACCACGAAGAGGGTTGTAGAACCTGAGAAAACTCCATTCCAAGATTTACGAGATCAGTACCTGAAAGACCCTCAATCTGAGGCCTTCAGCTATGAGCCCCAGTCAATAAAGGACGAGCTGGCCAATCTTGCCGGCATGTCGCAGCCTGATCTTTTGGCCAATCTCGATAAGAAGGGTACCAACACACTACTGTCAGTTCTTGACCAGCTTAAGCCGACAGATAACTTCGGGCTACTCGGCGCTATTGAACTCCTGAAGCATGCGCACACCAATGGTGACGCAGCCCTTGAGTCGATGGTCTACAGTAAGGTAAAAAGCCTCGGGAGCGGCGTGGGTCAACTGTTGCGCCAGATGAGGGAGCTCTACACGATGTTCCCCAAGGCTCTGAACAAACAGAGCCGAATGGCCAGCGATCGCGATCTAATCAGGAAGATCATAATGAAGCAGTATCAGTCTGAAGGTATTCACCTGCCGGATGACATGAAGCTTGATCTTGACAATCAGATCAATAACTACATAGCCGCCCACGAGCTAGAAACCACAGCCAAGGAAAAGCTTACCGCATCCCCCACCGCTGAGAACTATGATGCACACGAGAAGGCCGTCAAGTACACCGACGGCAAGTTCTACGACATCATGAGCTTTATCGATAGCACGCTACCGGTAAGCCTTGGAGATACGGCAATGACCATCGTGAAGGGTAACCTGCTTACTGTTGGATCGATAGCTATCAACACGGTATCCAACTTAGCCAATACGGTCAATCAGGCTGCGATAGAGGGCCACACAGCGTCGTTGTTCGGAGAGGCATCAAAGGCCATCGCCGGAGAGAAGTCATCGTGGCGCCCCGCCACATCAATGATGGGGATGGCCCACGCATTGGGAACATTCGTCAAAGCTTGGGGACCGGCGTTCAGGGAGGCTTTCTCAAATGGAGGCATGCGCAGTCGAGAGTTGTCCAAATTCGAGGTTCAGCGTCAGTTGCATCCACTTACCGCGTTCAAACAAGCGTTCCTGCCAAACAATTCGTTACCCAAGAGGGTTGTGAATAAGAATGGTCGAGCCACCTATGAGACGACAGCCGGTATATGGGCAGCCAAGGCGCTTGAAGGGACCTTCGGGTGGCCGGCGGCATTCTTCTACCGGTCATTGTACCTGACAGACAAGCCTTTTTCCGAGGCGGCAAAGACATTCTCAGGATTCCTTGAATTTAAGTCTCAGCATCCTGACGGCAATGCCAGTGAATTCGGTCAATTTATGGCCAATCTAGATCCCAAGGCTAAGGAGAGGATTCAGCACTATGCCAACAAGTTCACGTACAATGATCCCGAGGGCTGGTTCGCCAAGACCGCAACTACCATCGTTGGCTCGGTTGACAAGGCAGCTGACGCGCTTGATAAGTCTCTGGACGAGTATTCTGAGAATAAGAACGTCGCATCAAAGGCGTTCGCCCAGTCCATGAAGATAGTGCCGTCTATATATAGAGCGGTAAAGACGGCGACGGTACCGTACGTGGGGGTGCCATCAAATGTGGCTCAGCATCTGCTCGAGCTGGCCATACCCGTTGTGCCGCTTATTGGAGCTGTGCATCACCACAAGGCCGGAAATCACCGTATCGCCGGCATGATGGTTGGTCGGGCGCTAACTGGTCTAACCCTGTATTCAGTTGCCTCGACGCTGGCAAACGCCGGTCTGTTCATCGATAACGATGACGATCCAAAGCTGGAGAAGAATGACACTCAGTTGAAGCATGCCGTGGCTAGACCATCCGCCATCAATCTGTCCGGCCTAATCCGCCTTTGGGCTGGAGAAAGCACTGAATGGAGGGATGGGGACCGGTCAGTAAATATGCAGAAACTCGGAATGGCCGGAGTCTTCTTCAATTATTACGCCAACTTTAATCAGGCCATGGGCGAAAAGAAGATGAGCGACTTCAATGCGAATATGCTTGACTCATTTGTTCAGGCTGGCGGCTCAGCCACAAAGATGCTGTTCTCGATGTCATTCCTAAATGGCGCCCAATCACTGATGGAGTCAATTGCTGGGGCTGACAAAGAGGGCGCAGCCGGAGTCACGGCCTTCACAGCCAAGGAGGCGGAAACGCTGAGTAATCTCGTATGGCCGAATCAGCTGGCTCAGGTCCATCAAGCCGGAACTGAAAACTTAATGCGGGCATCTGATCCAACCCTCTTGGGTAACATCCGCGAGAAGATGGCAAAACGCGGGTTCTATTTTGGCGCACTGTCGACCGACAAGCTTAATCCGGTGCTTGATATTTGGGGTCAGCCCATTCCTATCAAGGCTGCCGATGTGCTGAATCCACTGCAGCTCGAAGTGGCAACCGATCAAGAGGCGATCAAGGTGTTCAATATCATGAACGAAACGCATGCCGACAATCCGATCACGATTCCACAGAACCAGATAAAGCTGTCGGCTGAAGATGGTATTGATGGGATAGACACCGACACGACCATGAAACTGAACGAAGAGGACTACCTTGTTCTCCAGTCTCTGGTAGGGCGATTCAAAAAGGCCTACCTGCGTTCCGACTTCGCTGATAAGGATTTCGACAAGCAGTCTGTCGAAGATAAACTTCAGCAGATTCGCGAGACAAATAATGACGCAAATACGGCCGGCCGAGAACTGTTTCTGGACATGTTCTATCAAGATATTGAGAGGGGTAACATCAAATTCGATGCTCTGCACGGCACATACGAACGTAAGAATCAGCCACACTATGATCCGGCTCAGGATGAGCGCCTTATAGGTGACGATGGGTCGGAAATTCCGCAAAAATAGGCTTCCCCTCTCATCTTTGAGAAATGCTGAAAGCATTCTTCTCAATATTTCTTGGCCTGATGACGTACGCCATCGCGGTTCCCGCCGCTACCAGCAATTCATCTGAGATCATCGGGTGGTCAGACCTTGGCATTGTACGCCAAATTGAGATCACGGCAGGCCTCGTGCTAATGCTGGCAATAGGGATCTTAGGCGCCATTGTGTTGACACGAGTATGGATTCGCCGCGGATACGAGGGTCTCGACAAGGTGCTCGAAGGAAAAGAAGTCGCCCTTTTAATGTCCCACATTTTCGGATTTGTCTCTCTCGAAATATTCGCCTTCATGGTCATTTTCAGACCTGAGATTGATCCCCCAGCATACGCATTCTACATCTGTGGCTTAAGCTTCGTCGGCCCCGAGGTGTATCTCGCATTCAATATGATGAAGAAGAAAGACCTACAGTAATGGAGAAAACGGACGCAATCAGTATCCTTGAACAGAACGTGGAAAGAATCATAAAGTCTCTCGAACGAATCGAGCGCGGTCTGTATGGTGACTCTGAAAACTTTACCGATGGATTAATTCAGAAGCAACACAAACTTCAGGAAGAGGTCGAAGATCTGAAACTTCAAATAGCCGCAATCCACGCGAAGAATATTGAACAGGATAAGATTCTGAACGCAAAGAAGGATACTCGAAAAAGCATCATCAGTATTGTTCTTGACGTAGTAAAGTGGGCGGCCGTGGGGTATTTGGTTGCATCGAGCGCATTCGGTGTCGACGCTCTGTTTAACAAGCTGTTCTAATGGACGCCAAGACCTTCGTCACAACGTACAAGCCATTCGCTGATGCGGCTGAAAAAGCGACCGGCATCTCGTCTCTTGTTACATTGGCTCAAGCGGCTCTGGAAAGCTCATGGGGTGCTAACGCGCCTCACAATAATTTCTTCGGCATCAAATCATTTGGCAACCCTGCTCAACAGCTAGAAACTACATTCGAATTTAGAAAAGAACCCAACCTAACACCGAAACAGGTTGGGCTCGAAAGCATTGATCATTGGGAAAAATCAACAACAAACGCTGGATACTATATCTACGTAGGTAAGTCTTGGTTTCGGACCTATACAACTCCAGAAGAAGCATTCGATGATCACGCGCATGCCTTCTACCAGAACCATGTATACGAAGGCGCTCTAGCTGTCAAGTCAGATCCGGTCGCATTCGTCAACGCCATGGCTAGGTATTACGCCCAGTCCCCAACCTACGCGACGACGGTGATCAGCATCATGAACTCAATCAAGAAACTGGAATGACCTTAAGAGAACGATGGAACGCCACTGAGACAAAGTTCGGCACGTGGGTAAAGAATGGAATTGGCAAGGTGTTCCTTGCTTGTGGCGCATTAGGGGCTGCGAACGATTATTTGAGACTGGTGCCTGCAGACTGGATACCGTCATGGGTAAAGACTGCGGTAGTAGTGGCCGGCGTCGCTGGATTTTTAAGCGGAAAACTCACAGCAAAGAAACCAGAAATAACAAAACCAGAAAATGGAAAAGTATAAGAATTACATCATTGGATTATTGATCCTAATAATCATTGTGGCCGGCGTGTTGTTTGGCCCTAAATTTTCTGGATCTGACAAGTACAAAGTTGAGCGCGATCGATTCAGAGATTCGATCGCGGTTATTAAAACCCAGAAAGTGGAGCTCGAAAAGAGAGTCACGGCTCTTGAACTGGACAAGTCGGCCCTGTCAAAGTCTGTTGACTCAGTTGTAGCCGAGCAGGCGAAGACATCTTCTTACTATGAAAGCAAGATAAGCGCCATTGCCAAGCAAACGCCAAGGCAACTCGATTCGCTGATCACGGCTGAATTTCCTAAGGCAGCAGCTTCGCCAGCAGACACAACCTTGATTTGTCAACCAACATGGCGCGTGAAGGAAGCAGAGGACAAGATCGTCCATGGCGAAGAGGCAATCGCGCTCAACAGCGAGTTACACACCGAGATTGGATTCAAAGACAAAATAATCGTCGACGATACTAGAATAATCAGTGACCTGAATAAAAGGGACAGCCTGTCAACTGATTTGCTAAATACAACCATCGCCGCATCTGACGCTGACAAGAAAGAGCTTAAGCGTGAAGTTAGAAGGCAAAAACTACAGAAGATAGGCATCGTCGTGAGTGCCGTGATCATCTGGACACTCACGTTGATGGCCAAGTAAGCGCAGTTATTCATTTTGCGAAATGCAAAAAAGAAGCCGGATGTTCTCCGGCTTTTGTGTTTCGGAATGTGCTTAGCACATTTTCTTTTTCTTCTTTTTAGCCATTTTTCTTAGGTTTAGGTTTCTCGATTATTGTTCCAATCCAGCACAGGTCAACGACCGGTACCATCATTACTCTATCATTGCGGCCTTCTCTAGTGTGAATCTTGAACGGCTGAGGATTATTGACCCAGTCTCGGCCCTCAAGGCGGCTATTGTCAAGCCGCTCCTCTATGAGCTTCGTAAGCCGGCGACGCGGTACTAGTATCCAATACCGGTCGTACTCAAAAGCAATGAAGTCTGCCTCTCCGTATACCCATCCCTTATCTCCACGCACATTCTGCAATTCAACCCATCGGTATGAATGGCTTTGTTTTCCGAGCGGCTGGGCCTTTACGTCAACCCTGTAAGCGGCTTCATCCTGAACCGTAAGATCTGTTCCGATTGGCCCAACTTCGTTTCCAAGAACGCCTACGCGTTCTCCGGCCATGGAGGTTACGGATCGTATAAAACGGCGCCAACCAATAGCCACATCCCAGTGCTCTTTCATGTCGACATCGGGAGGGCTCAATATGTACTCACCGAACATCTCGCCGAATTCAATCTCCTTTTCTATTTTTGTTTCCATTCCAGTATTTTTTCGGTGGTGTCATCCTCTATGTTGAGGAGCTTTTTTATATTCCTTTCATGCGCCTTGATGGTGTTTAGGTTGCTATCAATCTCCTTTGTGAAGGATGTGATGGCCTCCATGGCTCTCTTTGTTGCATAGAAATCAGCCTTGGCCATGTCTTTGACTGATTCGTATGTTGCCTTGCGCTTAAGACGTATTTCATCAACCACCTCATGGTGACGCCCAATTGTTTTCCGGATGGCGTTAACCTTCTCATCAATCTCTCGGTCAGTCATTTGGCACCTCCTTCGCTTCAGATGATAGAGCAGGATGCTGATGCAAGTCAGATCCCTCTGAATATCCGTGCGCCGAGTTGTTATTGCGCTCAGTCTTCATCTTGGCGACGCACAAATCGTGATACCTGTACGTTCCCTTGTCGGTGGTTACGATCAGTACCTTTGAATTAACCAAGAAGATTGGCAGGCCGCAGTAGCGGCACAGTTCGAATGGCTTGCTCATTTTAGAATCTGGTTAATTGCGAAAGACTTGTGATTCTCTTGTGCCCAACATTGTAGCGACGGTTGTGCGCAGCATCCATTAGATAACAGCACACGCCGGCCTTGTTGAATTGAGCGAACGTTTCAAAACGATCGTCAACATAAATATCGAGCTTCAGCCTTTTGGCGATCTCGAGCTTTTCCTCAGGAGCTCCGACCGTATATACCGGCGAAGCGGGGAAATGATTGTCATGAAGCCATTTCTCAGTTACTGAATTGTCCACGATGCGGCTAGTGATGTAGCATACAGGCTCAAAAGTCAGCTCCGACGGCTCAATAAGCGGCTTAAGTGAAAGCCAGAATGCTGCTGGCAAATTTTGCAATCGCTGAAGTAATTGTGGGTCAAAACTCCAAAACTCCGGAGTTGCTGCTATATTAAACTCCTTCATGTATGCACCCACGAAGTTGGCAAGCACCTCATCCACGTCGAGCCCAATGCGTTTGTGGCTCAGGTAACGGTGCTGACGATCATCACCTTCTGGAAATGACTTGTAAAACTGCGTGATGAAAGCGGCGTTACACATTATTTGCGCCGTGTGCAGACAGCCTGTCTCCGGATCGACATCTTCTCCGCTTTCAAATGCAGCGATGTGGCGCTTCATGGAGGCCATTACAGAAGACCAAGTCATTCCATTCAGCCAGTTCCACGGCGCATATTTTTTAGCCCCCTCGGTGAGGACTCTCACGTACTCTTGCTGGGCGTACGGTGGCGTTAGCTCATATCGAAGTTTGTTGGCGTTCTTTCTTTCGCCCATGCCCCTACCGGTTGTTTCTGATTTTACTTCTTCAATTGCTCCCATGCTTCTGTGTATTTAGTTTTTTGTTTAAGTCTAAATGATGATTGCCTGATTGAATACGGAACAATGTTCCACACTCCCGTTACTGCGTCTAATAGCGCGAAAAAATCTATGTCCTTACTTGAATAAGGGCGCCTTGTTCCTTGGCTTGAGTTTTTGTTTTTGCGTCCAAGGCCAGCCTTTGAGTACATGGATGATTTAACCTGAATTTTGTACAGCGCCCCATCGAAATAAGTAACAAAGTCAAACACAGAATTCCCGCTGAATGGCTTACTACAATTGATGCCCCTCTTCTGGCACTCCACTATAAACATTGCTTCGGCTGTTTCTCCTGATATCATCCTTAGAATTTTCTGTGACAGTATGCGCCAATCAGAACTGCGTCCACCAATCCATCGTGCGGCGTTCTTGCGCGCGGGTTGTCGTTAAGACACAAGTTTGGGTAAAGTCTTTTACAGGCAATTAATGACATGGCCTTGGTATCATTGGAATTCTTGCCTGATTTCTTGATAACGTTCACCCCTTCCCACATTTCTTTTTGCCACGTTTTAGGAGTGACAGCCGTGAATGGGATTAGCAGCCCATGAAGAAGCCCCTCGATAATTCCTAGCGATCTACCAAACTGCATATTAGACTTTGCGCTTGCGCCAAATATGGAGTGAACGTCTTCTATACAAGCGTGTATGTCAACGAGCCTCCAATCTAGCAGTGTGTTGCGGAGCGCTGGCACGTCTATCTCCCCACCTATCTGAGGAGTGGCCAATGCCTCCTCGCAAATTCCATCTCGGAATACGGCGACGCCCCCATTTTTTCCTATATCAATTCCGATTCTAATTTTAGTCATGACTAGAATGGATTTGAGTCGAAGAACCACTGCAACACACCGAACACGAAAAATATCGCCTTGAAATAAAACCAGACGTCAGCGTTCGGATGATTTTTCTGGAACATATCTATCGCAGAATCACCAAGATAGTCGACGGGCTCCCCGCGCAATAGATTGAGTACAGTGTCGAACCCGAACCAAAATATTGACACGAATGCTATGACCGCCTGACCGAATCTCTGCCAGTCTGGCGTTAAGAAATGCCAGTTGGTCGTGTAGTAGTACAGGGCTACCAGCGGAATAACGCGCAACGCGAAATTGAATCCGTGATCTGGAGACTTCTTTTTAATGTCGATCAGGTAGTAATTTCTGAGTAGCTCAATGAGCAAGAACGCGAGAATGATCAGCATGACAATAATCTTTTGGTTAGTCCTAGAATCTGATGAAGTACACCCTCGGATTCCTGCATCCGATGGATTATCTGAAGTATCTCAGTGTGATTCAAATGGTCCGCATCTTTCATATAAGAAAACTCG
>Ga0206891_10211_pt1 | contig 15732 bp, 18 predicted proteins | sample Alteio_BWOrgHeat_55_FD_153246 | JGI IMG/M metagenome (GOLD analysis project Ga0206891, IMG submission 153246) | Enriched cells from forest soil in Barre Woods Harvard Forest LTER site, Petersham, Massachusetts, United States - Alteio_BWOrgHeat_Nextera7 ...
TGCATGAATGTTTTTGATGCGTTGCTCTCACGCGATTAACGTGAATAGAACTCGACCACTAGGTTGGGCTCCATCACCACCGGATATGGCACATCTGCCAGTTTCGGTTTGCGGATGTATTTGCCCTTGAAAGTCTTATGGTCAACGTTCAAATATTCCGGCACGTCGCGCTCCACCAGTTCCGATGCCGCTTGCACCGCGCCAATCGTCCGGGATTTTTCACGCAGCGTAATTTCATCGCCTTCATTGACTAAGTACGAAGCAATGTTCACGCGCTTGCCGTTGACCTGCACATGGCCGTGGTTAACCAATTGGCGTGCCGCGAAGACAGTGGCGGCGAATTTCATGCGGTATACCAATGTGTCCAAACGGGACTCAAGCAGCCCAATCAGGTTTTCTGACGTATCGCCGCGGCGGCGGATCGCTTCGTCGTAATAACGGCGGAATTGGCGCTCACCGATGTTGCCGTAGTAACCTTTTAATTTCTGTTTCGCCATCAACTGCGTGCCGAAATCGGTCGGCTTTTTATTGCGCGCACCGTGCTGGCCGGGGCGGTTCGGGCGCTTGTTGTGCGGAGATTTCGGACGGCCCCACAAATTCACATTCAGGCGGCGGTCAATTTTATGCTTGGCGGCTTCGTTCTTTGCCATGGTTCACCTTTAAAGGTTGGTTGTGTTGTCCCGATAGTTCCACTGGCAGCCCAGGGACGGGATAATCGCTTACCCACTTTCTCAAGAATGGGCGCTTTGTAGCGGGGAAACGGCTCGCCGGTCAAGGAAAAAAGCACGTATTTACATTTTATCCAGTCGGGCATTGAATGGCGGCCATGGGTACCGCCAATAAAACCTCTACCGTTATCGATGCGCCCGAGATTCCGCTCGCGGCGGCGCTGCGGCCGAAAGCGCTGGATGAAGTCATTGGCCAGGATGCAGTGCTGGCGCCCGGCGCGGCGTTGCATGAAATGATTGCGGCGCGGCATTTGTCGTCGCTGATTTTCTGGGGCCCGCCCGGGTGCGGGAAGACGACGCTGGCGTGGTTGCTGGCGGATGCGTGCGGCTATCGGTTTGAGGCGATCTCGGCGGTCTTCAGCGGCGTGGCCGACCTCCGCAAAGTATTCGAACGTGCGCGCGAAAATAAAAACCTGAACGCACGCACGTTGCTGTTCGTCGATGAAATCCACCGCTTCAACCGCGCGCAGCAGGATGCGTTTTTGCCGTACGTTGAAAACGGCACCGTCACGCTGGTCGGCGCGACGACGGAAAATCCATCGTTCGAACTCAACGGCGCGTTGCTGTCGCGCTGCCAGGTGATTGTGCTGGGCCGCCTCACCGAAGACGACTTGTTAAAACTGCTCGCTCGCGCGGAAAATTTTCTCGGCAAAACATTGCAAATCGCCGACGATGCGCGCCGCTGGCTGGTGCAGCAAGCGGATGGGGACGGGCGCTATTTGCTGAACATGGCGGAGGTATTGTTTCACCAAAACCTCACCGCGCCGCTGAACATCGAACAGCTGCAAAAGCTGCTGCAAAAACGCGCGCCGCTGTATGACAAGGCGCAGGAAGGCCACTACAACCTCATCAGCGCGCTACACAAAGCGGTGCGCGGCAGCGACGTGAATGCCGCGCTATACTGGCTCGCGCGCATGCTGGCGGGCGGCGAGGACTCGGGGTTTATCGCGCGCCGCCTGGTGCGCATGGCGAACGAAGACATCGGCATGGCCGACCCGCAAGCGGTCGTGCAGGCGCTGGCCGCGTGGGATGCGTTTGACCGGTTGGGTTCACCCGAGGGCGATTTGTCGCTCGCGCAAGCTGTGATTTATTTGGCGACTGCGCCGAAATCCGTGGCGGGATACAAAGCGTTCGGTGCGGCGAAGCGCGCGGCGGACGAAACCGGATCGCTGATGCCGCCGCCGCACGCGATGAACGCGCCGACGAAATTGATGAAAAATTTGGGGTATAGCGATGGGTATGTATACGACCCCGATACGCCCGAAGGTTTTTCGGGGTTGAATTATTTTCCGCCTGGGATGCAGCGGCAGGAATTTTACGCGCCGATTGAGCGCGGTTTTGAACGCGAGGTGAAAAAGCGATTGGAGTATTGGGAGAAATTACGAGCGGCGCGTTAACCCCAAAACTGTTCGGCCAGAATGCGTTCTTCAAGGTTATGTTCAGGATCGAACAACAGGTTCAGTGCAACTTTGCGTTCTTCGGCCACGTAAACACGTTTAACGTCGCGGACTTCGGTGAAATCGGCGACGGCGCTCACTGGGCGTTTAATCGGCTCCAACACTTCAAAGACGATTTCTGCCGCCGCAGGCAACAACGCGCCGCGCCAATGGCGCGGGCGGAACGCGCTAATGGGCGTGAGGCCTAGCAAATCGCTGCCCAGCGGAATGATCGAGCCATGTGCAGATAAATTATACGCGGTCGATCCAGCGGGTGAGCAGACGATGACACCATCACCCACCAATTCTTTTAACCGCACATGACCATCAATGGAGATTTTGATTTTTGCTGCCTGGCGCGATTCTCGCAGCAATGACACCTCGTTAATGGCGAGCGCCTCAATGCTTTTCCCGCGCACGGTTTCCGCCAGCATGCGCAGGGGATGTAGCATAACACGTTCAGCCTTTGCAATCCGCTCTGGCAGACCGATTTGTTTAAATTCATTCATCAAAAATCCAACTGTGCCGCGGTTCATGCCGTAAATCGGCGCTTCTTCACCGATGTAGCGGTGCAGGGTTTCGAGCATAAAGCCATCGCCGCCGAGCGCGACAATCACATCCGCCTTGGCGGGTGTGACACCGTTGTAACGTTTGGCGAGCGCGGTACGCGCATTGCGCGCTTCGGCAGTTTTGGCAGCAACGAAGGCAAGTTTCATGCAATGCTCCATAACGCTGTTTCGCCGGCACGGAAGGGGATTAATATCGTGCCGTCATCGGCCGTAAATTGCGCTGGCACTTTTTGCGGCTGTTTGACGAGCGTAATCGTCTCTTCATTGACTGGCAGGCCGTAGAATTTCGCGCCATTGATGCTGGCAAAATTTTCGAACTGGTCGAGCGCATCTTCAGCATCAAACACTTCAGCATATAATTCCAGCGCGATATGTCCGGTATAAACGCCCGCGCAACCACAAGCGGATTCTTTGCTGCCGCGCGGATGCGGCGCGCTATCCGTGCCCAGGAAAAACCAGGGTTTGCCGGAAGTGGCGGCGGCGCGCAGCGCAGCCTGATGCCGCGCGCGTTTAATGATCGGCAGGCAGTAATAATGCGGGCGGATACCGCCCACTAGCATATCATTGCGGTTCAGCAGCAAATGATGCGCGGTGATGGTCGCGCCAATATTACCATTTTGTGCATTCCCGAAATCCACCGCGTCGGCAGTCGTGATATGTTCCATGACGATTTTCAGTTCAGGAAAATCACGGAGCAGCGGGGACAGAATTTTTTCAATAAAAATTTTCTCGCGGTCAAAAATATCCACAACTGGATCGGTGACTTCGCCGTGCACCAACAACGGCATGCCAATTTTTTGCATGCGCTCTAACACCGGATAAATATTTCTGACGTTCGTCACGCCGTGCGCGGAATTGGTCGTGGCATGCGCGGGATATAATTTTGCTGCCGCGAAAATCTTTTCCGCAAAGCCATGCGCAAGATCATCGGCATCCGTGCTGTCTGTTAGATAACAAGTAAGGAGAGGGGAGAAATGAGAAAGAGAAAGTTTGTTAAATTCAGCAATATATTCTTTTGCAATGGCGGTTGTTGTCACCGGCAGCACTAAATTTGGCATTGCGATCGCGCGGCCGAAAACTCGAGCGTGGTGCGGCGTGACCAATCGTAACATGGCGCCCGAACGAAAATGCGCATGCCAATCATCTGGGCGGCGAAGCGTGAGGCGCGTACCGTCAGGTGCCATTAAGAACGCCATTGCAGGCGGATTGTGACTGCGCCATCCGCCGCATGATGCGTGATTTTCGCACCTACGCGCGCGGCCTGGGCTGCGGTCAGTACCGCATGCGCGGTGACGGGATCCAGATTGTCCGACAGCACCGCGCCATCCAGCGCTGCCGCAATGCCTTCATCCAATTTCGCACTCGAGCCGCTGTAGGTAACTGTAATTTCTTGCGGCGATGCGGCCAAAGCGATCTTGCTGTGACCCCGTACAATTTCGGGGGCCAGCAGCATCAAATTCAAAATCACTTTGCCGATGCCAGCGGGCATGGCAATGGAAATCGGCGGCCAGTCAATCGTTACTTTGCTGCCGTCAAAATAACTGAGGGTGACATTCCGGATTTCATCCAGCCCCCCTTCTTGCCCCGCCAAACCGTAAGCATAGCGGAACATGCGCAACCGCCGGCTGGCGCTGCGCGCGCTTTCGGCAATCAGAACATCGGCATCCGGGCGCGCTTCGTCACCGACCTCGGCAATCAATTCGATGCCATTATTGATGGCGCTGATAGGGCTGATCAGATCGTGGCACAGGCGTGAACAAATCAACTCGGCAACGCGCAGGTCTAAGGTTTGCGGCATTCAGCTTTCCCTTGTTCCGCGCATCATGCTAGATTTGGGTGCCGCAGACAAGTCTTATGCAGGCGCCCGTAGCTCAGCTGGATAGAGCAGTTGCATCCTAAGCAAACGGTCGGGAGTTCGAATCTCTCCGGGCGCGCCAATCGTCTGCTACGGCGTAAATTACAATGCGGCTTTTATGCCCACCAAATAGCGGTTTTGCGTGTAATCATTGAAATCCTGGTTGGAATTACGGTTGATGTAAGCGTAATTGCCGAACAGTGTGACATGCTGATTAACTAGATATTTCAATCCGCCGCCCGCAACCCAAACATGGTCGGTGCGGTCAGCGCCTTGGTAATCGTCATTGTCATAACCCACCAGGCCAGAGAGAACCACGTTACGCCGCAATTCCTGATCCAGGTTGAGCCGCGCGCGGGTTTCAACATAGCCCGAGGCGCCCGGCACGATCGTTTCTTCAATGTCACGGCCCACGTTGGCGGTGAGGGTCGTCAGGCCTGTGATATTCCAATAACCATTCACGCCAAATCCAACCCCATGGTAATCTTTATAGATAGGGTCATCATAGGATTGAGTGATATACCCCGCGTAAATATCGCCGAACAATTTTCCTGTCACGTCCGCATGCAGACCGCCATAGATGTTATAACCATCTGAATTGCTGTTGACGCGGCCAAAATTGGAAACGCCATGGGAGTCATCATAATCGCGGTTATTATAGCTGCTTTGCACATAGGCGTCATAACCAGGCGTGAATTGCAGCGCGATCCGGCCCGTCACTTCATTATCATCACGGTCGCGGACATCATCATTTACAATGGCGCCTTGCTCCGTATGACCATTGTTATATTGGAAATCCTGATTGCTGTAGATAACGTCCAATTTCAATTTATTAAATTCGTGAAAAAGCTCTCCCTGTGCGGTGGCGACATTAAAGGTTACAGGATGGGTTTGCTGCGTGATATCATCCGGGCTGCCGCGCTCTTCATGGTCCCCGGCATAGGAAAGCAACCCTGCCAGCCGTGTCCGGCGCGTAATATCAAGGCGTCCGTCAGCCTGCAGCAGGAAGTCATTGTAATTTTCGCTGGTCTTATCTGCATAAACACCATCGCCGGAAGCGGCCATGAAGTTCAACGCGTGACGGCTCCAATCAGAACGCAATGCCAGGCGCGGTTCAAACGTTGTCACCCAGTCGTCAACCGGGTTATTTTTGGTGGCGTAAATATTGTCGTTATACAATTCATCAACCGTAAGGTCAGGCATAAAACGGAATGTGCCAACTTGCATGCCTTGTGGCTGATATTCGGGGTGGACGCGGTCCGTTACAATAACGCCGCGCGTGGCGCCTTCATCCGGCAAGATCAGAACATTGGGGCTGGTGGGATCTGCAGCCTCGGCTGGCCGCGCCACGGGTAGGGCTTGTTGTTGTTCAAGTGGGCCATCCAGAACTTGCGCATTGGCCTGCGATGCCATTAATCCACAAAAACTGATAAGTCCAAATATAAAAATATACGATTTCATGACATTTCCTCTAGGTATCCGGTGTACAGCAACCAGTGCTATCACAATGAAAAATAAAATTGCAATAAAAAAATTATAACGGGGGTTACAAAATATGCAAAAATTCACGTTGATTGCCATGAAGGACAAGGCACGTCAGGCGCCCTGTCGCATAGGCGCCCGTATCAATACCAATGCGGTTAGGCCGCACATCGGGTAACGGCGTAATGCTGTGGCCATGCACGATAATCTTCTCATATTGCCGGTCAGATTGCAGAAATTTGTCCCGGATCCACAGCAAATCTGCCGGTTTCTGGCGCCCCACCGGCCGGTCTGGGTCAATACCCGCGTGCGTAAAAAAATAGTCTCCCACCGTGCGCGCCAATGGCAGCCGCGATAGAAACGTCAGGTATTTGTCCGCCAATTTCAGTTTCAGTTGCTGCGATAAATGTTGAAAAGTTTCGGGTTTGGGCTGCAACGAAGAAATCCGCAGCCCAAACGCCATCAAGGTTTCATGCGCGCCGTTTTCAAGCCAGATTTGGTCGGTTTCCGGGTGGGTCAGGAATTTCAGCAGCAAGGCTTCGTGATTGCCCTTCAGGCAGGTCAGACGGAAATTTTTCCCCGCCGCTGTCTGCGGAAATGCTATCAGCCAATCCAAGGTCTGCCGCACATGCAAGCCGCGGTCGATGTAATCACCCAAAAAAATCAACTCTTGTTGCGTCTCTGGCGCAGCGGCGGCTTCTGCTTCGATTTTTGCAAATAGCGCCAACAGCAAATCGTGCCGTCCGTGCAAATCGCCTACCACATAAAGCCGCACACCCGGCGGCACCGCTGCGTCTGACAAATTTATACTTTTCATGCGGCTAGCCTAACAGAAGGGAATATTTTTCGCGAGTCTGCGATCATAGCGCGCGATTAAAAAGCCATATGGTTCTATAAAAAAATAATCGCACATTTTTATTTATTATTTTTTTCTTTGAGAGATTGCGAATCTCATCTACACTGAAAATGTTAATGATCGGATTTGACACGTTGTTTGCAAATTCCTTGCTAGCGAGAAATTCAGGACCGGATGTTCCATCGGTTCGCGTATGGCTGAAATGTGCCGCCCCATCCCGGGCGGCATTTTTATTTTCAACAATTCCCCCTCACTCACGGAGCTGTCCATGGCCAAACTTCGCCGCCCCCACCAGTTTGTTGTGCACCAAAACCCGCACATCCAGCCATGGGAGCAGAACAAGCATGGCAAGGGCGCCTGGAGTCCGCTCGCAGAAGATGCAGAAACGCGCGACCAGCGTTATCTGCGGCGCGTCAAGCCGCGCAGTCAAAATCAGGAGCGCCTTCTCACCGCGATCAATAGCCGTCCGCTTACCATCGCCTTGGGCCCCGCTGGGACTGGCAAGACCTACCTTGCCATCACTGCCGCTGTTGAAGCCTTTGAAGCTGGTAGTGTCGCACGCATTGTCCTGACCCGTCCTGCGATTGAGGCAGGGGAAACGCTCGGGTTTTTACCTGGCGATTTGGAAGAAAAAATGGCGCCTTATTTGCGGCCGTTATTTGACGCGCTGGGTGAACGGCTGGGTGCAAAACGTTTGCGCAAAATGATCCAGGACGGCGATATTGAAATCGCACCGGTGGCATATATGCGCGGACGGACGCTCAATAATGTGTTCATCGTGATTGATGAAGCGCAAAACTGTACCTATCAACAATTGAAAATGCTACTCTCGCGGCTGGGCTGGAACGCTAAAATGGTGGTTACCGGCGATCCGGATCAGTCTGATTTGCTGCACGGCCTCTCGGGCCTGTCTGATATCGCGCGGCGGTTGGAGTCAGTGGAAAACATCGCAGTGGTGCAGCTCAATGAAGCAGATATCGTTCGCCATCCCTTGGTGGGCGAGATCATCGAAAAACTGTCTTAGATCAGCTTTTGGTTTCTATTTTCTGGACAATGCCTTCGATCTGGACTTTGCGGCTCGATTGTTCGGCGGTGACATAGTACAGCGGCTGGCGTTTTGTTTCCTGCAAAATCCGGCCGACAAAAGATGTCATCACCACCATCATGCTGGCCAGACCTGTGACAGCCATCATCACCACCAGCATCACAAAACTTGGCCCGTCAAAAATGCCTGACAGGATCCATTGCAAAAAGCACAGCGCCGTGCCGAGGCCCGTTAGCGAAAGCACGCCCACCGCCAATAGCCACAACGGCCAGGGCGAATAAGCGCAAATTGCCTCCAACTGGCCACCTACTTCCCGCAATTTGAGCGATGAACTGGACAAAACAGGTATGGTGGCCACGCGCAGTCCCAAATAGGCTGCCAGCAATGGCAAATGCACTATCCGATCGCGCAATGTCAAAATCGCATTCAACGCACGCCGGCGCAGCAAGGCGATATGCCCTGCGCCCGCAGGCATCGGCAGCCGTGACATTTGCGCAATGCCAGTCAGTATTTTTCCTTGCCAGCTTTGGCTGGTCTGCGGCATCGCAAAAACCACATCCATCTCGGGCGTCAAGGCGGCCAGCATATCATCCACCACGGCCACAGGATCGCCGCCGTGCAAAACGATGGTGAAATCGCCAATCGCATGTTGCAGCCCCGCCAGCGTGGCGACGGCGGTGCCATAATGGCGCGCCAGGGTCAGAACACGTAGATTCCGCATGCTTTCCACCCGCGCTGATAAAGCATGGGCGAGCGCTGCGTCTCCAGGATCGGTTACGACGATAACTTCATAATTGCGAAAACGCGCGCTAAGAAACGGCCCCAACGCGTCAATGAGGTCAAACGTGGCGGCAGAATCTTCGTCCGCCGGGATGACAACAGAAAGGAGTTCTTCACGCATCGATGTTTCCCTTGGCATAGCAGGGATGAAATTAAGGATATTTGTTAAATGAAATGAAGCATTTTTAAAACGCAGATTTCATGAATACCCCCAAAGATACCCCCAAGCTGTAAGAATCCCTTTTAATAGCCAAGGAAACCATACCACACCATCAAACCAACAGCAATATTTCATATCCGTTTGGATCGGACAATGATAGGGGTTGTATGCTGATCAATAGAAGATTCTCAAAAACAATCTTGGTGATCTAGACTGTGGGGAAAGCTTCCGTTCCTGCGCTTACTATTTTTCTTGGCATAGCTACTGCTTCCAAGAGCGGCTTATAGCCAAACCTTTCCTTGAATTCTTGTAATGCTTCTGCAGTATTTGTACTTACTTCCATGGGAATCCAAGGTGCACCCAAAGCTGCCAAGTTTACGGTGCGGTGCCGACCATTCGTAAAACCCATCATCAAACCATAAGGCGGTTCAAATATATGGTAGGTAAAGTATGGAGTTTCAGTTCTATTGGTTACAGCATTATAGCCATTTCTAAAATCACCCATATGATATGATGAGTTGGTCGAGGGAGATGTCGAGGTTATACTTTCGATGTTGTTTTAGGTTTGCCCATTTGTTTTCGATGGGATTGAGGTCGGGCGAGTACGGCGGCAGGAAAGGAGTCTGAAGGAATCCAATCGCCATCGACTTGCTTAAATAAAAACCCCTCGAGATCACCATTTGTAAGGATTGCCCTGGACGGTAAAAACATCCTATTACAATTTTATATTTTTGCGACTTACCGTCTGTAATAATGATGCGGTTTACCTGCCATTCTGCCAGGCATTTTGTTCCGAGGACAAATTTCATAGAAAAATAGTTCCGTTCTTTTTGAATGAGAAACAAAGTTTTCTAGCCGGAAAAGAGTTGAAGGCTGATCTTGCTGCTTTATCATCGCATTTGGATACACTGCCTGAACAAGAGCGCAGTAAAGAAAAATCTATGTTGCCAATTACGACTATCGCGATGCCCACGATAATTGGCTCCCTTGATAAGGCCAAAGCTAATTGGAGAGAAATTGGCTGCGACATCAAAGATCAGTTTACCCCAGAGCAACAAGCTAAAATTGTTCAAGAGGCAGAGCGGATGATGGGAAATATTAGCCGACTTTTCTATGTTTGCAGCACGCAACATTTTACGATTTTCACCGGGATCAATACCTGTCGCTAGTTGTTTACGCGCAACATCGTGGCTTTCACGAGCTTCTTTTAATGAAACCTCTGGATAAGTTCCCAGGGCGAGTAATTTTTCTTTACCCAGCCAACGATATTTGTAACGCCAGCGTTTTCCACCCGAGGGATGGATGAGTAAATACAAACCGCGACCATCCGATAGCTTATATTGCTTCTCCTGTGGCTTGGCATTGCGAATATGGATATCGGAAAGTGGCATGGGGGTACCCTCTTTCAATTTGCTCTCAAAGTACCCCCAAGATACCCCCTTGTTTTGCGGATGTGGGCGGATTTTCTTGAACGTCTTCGAATGCAGAATTCCATATTTTAAAAGTATTTTCAAGACTTTTCAAACGTCTTCGGATTTTTTCGTATTCTTAGATGGTGGGCATAACAGGGATCGAACCTGTGACCTCTCCCATGTCAAGGGAACGCGCTACCGCTGCGCCATATGCCCGGTCCGGCAGATGTAGCAAACCCTATGTCTTGCAGCAAGCTATTCGGCAAGGCTTTGATACAATTCTTGGTAGGCAGCGACCATCACGGCGGGCGTGAATAGGGCTTCGTAGCTCTTGTGGCCGCCGTCAATCAACCGTTGATTTAATTCAATATCGCTCATGACGCGCGCGATGGCGTAATTCAATGCCTCTACATCATCTACCGGGACTAACAAACCATTCTCTTCGTTTTTTACGTAGGCCGCTGGCCCAGCGGCGGCGGCGGCGATCAATGGTTTTCCCGCTGCCCAGGCTTCAATCATAACGGTGCCAAACGGTTCATAACGCGACGGGAAAACGCAAATGTCGCACGCCGCCAGCAATGCCGCGCGGTCATTGCGCCACCCGAGGAATCGCACGCGGTCCGCCACGCCCAATTGCGCCGCTAGCCGGGGCAGTTCATGTTTCAACGGCCCGTCGCCCGCGATCCATAAGTATGCGCCAGGCAAATCCGCCAGCGCGCGCAGCAGAATATCCAGACCCTTTTTGGGATGCAGCCGCGCGAGCGCGAGCAGCAGTGGCGCATGTTCGGGTGTATCAAATGTCGTGCGTGGGACGGGCGCGGCGGCGGGCAAATCCGCAATCGTGTGAATGGTGAAAACTTTATCTGGGGCTATCCCCGCTTCTCGAATATGCCGCGCGATATCGTGGGTGACGCCCACGTAGGCATCCATGTGTGGATAACGTTTCAAATCATAATAGCCCCCGAACCAGCCGATGTTTTTAAACGGGTGTGCTTCGGCGTTGCCGGACAGTTCGTCCGGCAGAAGCCGGGGACCATTAACTTGATGCGTGCCTGGGATAGCATAACTCGCCGCGCGGCCCATCCAGTATTGCACGATGTCCGGTTTGAATTCGTGAATAGCCTTCGCCAACGCCCGTCGCGTCGCGCCGCGAAACAGATTCCCAAACGGTGCTGTGCGGATTTCAACGCCCGCCGCGCGTAGGGCGTCCAGCCGCTGCGTGTGCGGCCGCGTCAGTAACATTTGCTTCATGCCCACGTTTTGCAAAGCGAGCAACGCATCCACGCAATAAGTTTCCGCGCCGCCCGTAGCTGCGCCTGCCATGCAATGTAAAATCCGCTGCGCCATGCTTACCGTCGCGCTTGAAAAAAATCTTTGAGAAGCGCTGCAGACTCCGCTTCACCCACGCCGCCCAAAACTTCGGGCCGGTGCAAACATGTCGGCTGCTGAAACCACCGCGGCCCATGTTCCACCGCGCCGCCTTTGGCGTCGTACGCACCAAACACCACGCGCCGGATGCGCGCGTGGGAAATCGCGGCTGCACACATCGCGCAGGGCTCCAGCGTCACATACAAATCGCATTCGGATAACCGCGTATCGCCCAACGCCGCCGCCGCGCGCCGGATCGCCAAAATTTCCGCATGCGCGGTGGGATCATGCGCAGCTTCTGTCTCATTGCGCGCTGTCGCTATAATTGCACCGTCCCGCACGACGATGGCACCTACGGGCACTTCGCCCGTCTGAGCAGCTTCGCGCGCCGCCGCCATTGCCAATTCCATTGGATTTTCCATCGCTATTCGTGATACGCAATGCAGCATGGTTTCACAAGACAAAGAAAAAGGCGAACGCATCGCCAAAGCGCTGTCCCGCCTGGGCGTCGCCTCACGTCGGACGGTTGAGACGATGATCGCCGAGGGCCGCGTGTCGGTGAACGGCGAAGTCATTACACATCCTGCGACGTTCGTGAATGATGCGGATAAAATCTGCGTGGACGGCGCGCCGATTGGTGCCAAAGAATCCGCGCGCCTATGGCTGTATCACAAACCCAAAGGCGTGATGGTGAGCGAGCGCGATCCCGAAGGCCGCACGACGATTTACGATATTTTGCCCCCGGCCTTCGCCGGGGCAGGCGCCCTACCTATGCCGCGCGTGATGCCGATCGGGCGGCTGGATTTCGCAACCGAAGGCTTGTTGCTGCTCACTAATTCGGGTGCGCTGAAGCGGCATTTGGAATTGCCGTCGACGGGTTGGTTGCGGCGGTATCGCGTGCGCGTGATGGGCGAATGGCAGGCGGAATTTCAAGACCAATTGGCGGCAGGCATTACCGTTGAAGGCATAAAGTTCGGACCTATCCATGCGTCGCTGGAGCCGCGCCAACGCACCGGCGGTCGGCATTGTTGGCTCGACGTCTCGCTACGCGAAGGCAAAAACCGCGAGGTGCGCCGCGCGATGCAAGCGATGGGGCTGCACGTAAACCGTCTCATCCGTATTTCGTACGGCCCATTCCCGCTCAGCGATTTGCCCGAAGGTGCCGTGCGCGAAATCAGCCCCAAGGTTTTGCGCGAACAAATCGGCAATTTGTTGGAGACGTTATGATCACGATCCGCAGCGGTGAATTTAAGAATAAAAAATTACAAATCCCCCCAGTTGGCGTCCGCCCCACCAGCGATAAAATCCGTCAAGCGATTTTTAATGTTTTGATGCACGCTGATTTCGCGCCGCCGATGGCAAATGCGCGCGTTTTGGACGCGTTTGCGGGCACCGGCGCGATGGGGCTTGAAGCATTATCACGCGGCGCGGCGCATGCGTGGTTTATGGAAAACGATCCGGCGGTGGGAAAAATTTTGCAGCAAAATCTCGCTATCGCGGCGGCGCGCGCCACGTTGCTCGTCGCCGATGCGGGCGCGCCCGAGCGAGCGCCCGAGGGGATGAATATGGTTTTCCTCGACCCGCCCTACAGCAAAAATCTCTTGTTATCAGCCGTTAGTGCGCTGCAAGCCGCCGAGTGGATTTCAGAGAAAACATTATTAATTATTGAAACTGCCGCCCAAGAAGCGCTCCTGCTGCCAGAAGACTATGTGATCCTTGATCAACGTAAATATGGCAATACGCGCATCAATTTCGCCACGTTGTCACGCAAGTGATGGGGGTTAATTGTGCCAACAATCGCGGCGGCCACAGCCGGATTGGCAAAAACAAATTTAAATGTTTCTAAAACCATATCGGCATTGTCAGTCACGGCGTGACCACTGTTAAAAATTTTTTTCAGCAAAATACCGCAACCGTTTTCAGCCGCCACTTGAATGACAGACGCTTCGGCGCGCCAACCAGGGCTGTACGCCACCATCAGCACATCAAAAATCTTAGCGCCAGCCAATCCTGCTGCCACAGAATGTGTGGATAACCCCACCGCGCGCACCAATTTTTCTGCTTTAAGATCCGCGAGCGTTTTCAGTAACGCATTATTATGACACAATGCTTCATCGCCCGTGGTGGCATGGAGCAGCAAAACATCCAAATAATCCATCTGCAATTTTTGCAAGGAATTTTCCACGCTGCGCCGGATGGCAGCGGGTGAGAAATCATAACTAGAAATGCCGCCGGAAAAATTTTCCCCAGCCTTGCCGACGATAACCCAATCATCGCGCTGTCCTGTCAGCAACCGGCCCAAACGTTCCTCAGCTAATCCATATGCGGGGGCAGTATCAATCACATTTATACCCAGCGCGCGTGCCTCGGCCAATAAATTCGCCAACACATCTTCATCTGGTAAATCAAACGGCGAGGGATATTTAACTTTTTCGTTTCGGCCGAATTTCACTGTGCCGAGTCCGAGCGGTGAAACTTTGATCCCCGTTTTTCCGAGTGTGCGATAATGCGGGATTAACGTTGTTGCCATGTCACGTGGTCCCATGGGTTCTCCGCAATTGGCACAATCGGCAGCGGCAGTTTTTCTATCTCACCGCCAGTGGGTGTATGTAATTCTGCCAAAATTTCTTTCGCCAACAGAGGCGCGAGCGTGAGTTTATTCACCCAGCCCAGCGCGACATTCGCATGATGTTGATACGATGGCCGGTCGGGCAGCCAGCCGCGCGGATCATAACCTTCCACGCGCTCAACCGGCAGCGCGGCCCAAGACATATTTTGTAAATTCAAAGCTGGTAAATATTTTTTCAGCGCCGCCGCAGTCGCATCAAACAACGTTTCATCATCCTGTTGCACGCCTGCTTCCGCCACTGCGCCGCCGATATACCAAACCGTTTCACCGCTGGATGTTTTGTGTGTTGAGATGGTAAACATGGGCCGGAAACTCCCGCCTACACCGTGCCAATAAGCATGCGGCAAGTTGCCTTTCAGCAAAACCATTTTCAGCGGACGGTATTGTGCTGCTGCTTTGAAATGCAGTTTTTCAGCCAGCCATGCATTTCCGCGTGCGGCGAGCGCCACCACATGCTGTGGGTAGAATGTTACATCATTAACCGTGATGGATTCCAAACCGCCATCCGCGCGCGCAACAACTTTTGCCGCTGCTGGGTTGTAATGATAACAAACATTTTCCAATTGCGCGGTTAGCGCGCGCAGCACCGAATGAATTTCCATGCCCGGTTCCTGCATCGCGATAACATTTCCTTTAAATCCCAATTCGGTCAAACCGCCGGGCCACGCATCAGGTTTCAAATTCTGAATCGTATCGCCTAAGGCTGCATGCCCGAGCGCGCCCGCGATGCTGCTGATCAATCCACCCGGCACCAACATATGTTGCGCGGGTGCGGCAATTTTTGCGCCGCGCAAGTCCACCTCACCGCGGCTTGCCATGGCGGCCGTCCAATCCTTGGCAACGGCAGCAATCAATTGCGCCGTGTCATTTACTTGTCCTAGCAGCGCATATTTTAACCCAGCGTGAATAATGCCTTGAGACTCCAGTGTCTGTCCTGCACCCAAGGCGCGTGATTCCAGCAAAGCGATTCGGTATCCCGCACGTCGCGCCGCTGCCGCCGTCCAGAGCCCGGCAATGCCGCCACCCAAAATTAAAAGATCTAAATTTACACGCATTTTCAGTGACTTACCCATGTAACACAATGCAACATAGCTTGATTGGCGGCGGCCGGCCAGTACGAATAAAATCACCCCATGCCTTTTGATGCCGCTCCCCCGCCACCGCGTTATACGCTCTACCGCCAGCAACATACGCTGGGCGGCGACGTGCGTTTGGCCGGCGTCGGTGTGCATTCCGGTATGCAGGCGGAAATGCTAATTGCGCCCGCGCCGGTGGATCATGGGATTGTGTTTGTGCGCAGCGATCTGCATGAAAATAATGTGATTGCCGCGGATGTGCAAAATGTTTCGGCAACGCAGTTTTGCACGGTGCTGAAAAATAATGCCGGCACAACCATTTCCACCGTTGAACAC
>Ga0206891_10232_pt1 | contig 15685 bp, 7 predicted proteins | sample Alteio_BWOrgHeat_55_FD_153246 | JGI IMG/M metagenome (GOLD analysis project Ga0206891, IMG submission 153246) | Enriched cells from forest soil in Barre Woods Harvard Forest LTER site, Petersham, Massachusetts, United States - Alteio_BWOrgHeat_Nextera7 ...
TCGCAAAACGCCGTTGTCTTTACAATGCGATTTACCCGGCTTCATCACCTGTAGCGTATAACCTCCCGACAGCCTGGACAATGGGCCTGGGGGCTAAAAAAACACCACCCATATGGCCCAAAGTCCTAGTAGGACTTGTTGGACCTCTATAGGTATATCAGTGCAATGTTACGGGGTTGTTAAATCTTTTGCGCCGTTTTTACGAGGATTTCGTTTCTTTGTGAAGAGAGTGTTTTCCACAAGCTCGGCAGAATTTTTTAACTTCCACTTTATAGTCTTTCCGTTTGCCACGGGAATAGTGATAATTCTTGTCTTTACAATCTACACACGCCAAAATATACGTCAATCGTTCCGCCATGATGAAACTCCTTTAAAAATAAGCTGGGGATGGGATTTGAACCCACGACCTCTTCATTACCAATGAAGTGCTCTACCAACTGAGCTACCCCAGCATCGACTGCAAATCAGAGAGCCGAGATTAGAATGCAGAGATAACAAACTCAAACAGACTACCTTATTTTTGCTCTCTAACTTCTGACCTTTACTCTGCTGAAACTGGAGCGGGAGACGGGAATCGAACCCGCGTGTGCAGCTTGGAAGGCTGCCGTTCTACCATTGAACTACTCCCGCACGTAGCTTATTAGTATACCAGAGGACTTTAATTGGCGCAAAACCAATCATTAAGGTACTTCTAATTCTCATTAAATCCCTTGACTGCATTGCTATGATCCGCTACACATGACAATAGGTTTTTAAAATTACTAATGGACATTAATATCAAAAAAGCCGATGTCTTGCTCATCAACCCACCTTGGTTGAGTAAAGATCAAAACATTTGGCATGGGATTAAAGGGGCAATGCCTTCGTTGGGATTACTTTCAATTGCCGCCTATTTAGAACAACAAAACATTTCCGTACAAGTCCTTGATATCCATGTAGAAAAGATTTCGGCCCTTGAAACCAAAGAAATTATTCGTCGTGTACAACCCAAGGTAATCGGGCTGACCGTTATGACTGCAACGTCTGTACCCAGTTACAAGATCGCCCGCCTCGCCAAAGAAGTGGATCCGAATATTCTTGTTGTCATGGGAGGCGTCCATGCCGAAGCCATGCCTGAGGAATGTTTACTTAATTCAGCGCTGGATGTCGTGGTGCGTGGTGATGGTGAGGTAACGTTTTACAAACTTGTTACGGAGCATCTTAATAAGCGAAGCCTATCAGGGGTCAACGGCATATCGTTTCGCAGCGATGGAAAAATCATTCATACACTGCCAGGCGAGATTATCATGGACTTGGATCGACTCCCTTTCCCAGCGTATCACCTCGTACCGATGAAGAAATACTATCCGGCGATGGGCGCCTACAAACGACTGCCTGCCATCAATATGTTAATGACACGCGGCTGCCCCGGAAAATGTACTTTCTGCAACTCCGCAATGACCAAGTTGCGTACGCGTACTGCCGAACCGGTTGTCGAAGAAATCCTACGACTCAAGAAGACATACGGAGTTCGAGAAATTCAATTTTACGATGACACGTTTACCATTTTTAAGCCAAATGTGGTCGCGTTCTGCGAGTTGATGCGTAAGAAAAATGTAGATGTAACATGGACTGCTTTCGTTCGAGTTGATTGCATTAGTGCTGAACTAGCCAAAGAAATGAAATCCGCAGGATGTCATCAGATGTTGTTTGGAGTGGAATCGGGCGATGCTCAGATCATGGAGAATATCCGCAAACCGATTGAACGCGAAAAGACAAAATGGGCCCACAAAGTCGTTCGCGAAGCGGGTATCGAATTACGCTCCGCGTTTATTTTTTGGAAATCAGGGCGAAACGGTTCAGACCATGCGCAATACGCTAGACTTTGCGATTGAACTTGATCCCGACATCGCTATTTTTAATATTTGTACGCCGTATCCTGGCACTCAGCTATTTAAATGGGCAAAAGAAAATGGCTATCTAAAGCACGAGGACTGGACAGAGTATGAATTATCCACATTTCTAATGAATCTTCCGACTGTCACTGATAAAGCTCTGAAAGATTTTTACATATACGCCTATCGAAAATTCTACTGGCGTCCCATCGCGATCTGGCGTCGTCTGAAGGCAATCTCTAACTTCAGTCAAATCGTGGATTTGTTTCACGCATTTACGTTTATCATGTTGCGCCACAAAATGGGAGCGCGTGATATCGTTCGTAAGGATTGGGTAGAAGCCAAGAAAAAAGAGTTTGCGGATTACCAAATAGGAGATGTCAATCCCCGGTTAACCTACCAACTTCACTACGAACCTCAACAAAACTATTCGATCCAGCCAAAAAGTTGAATGCGTCATGTGACACAACCCCTGTTTCAATATTTCCCTCCTCGAAGCCCTGCAATTCTTTTACTCTTGTTGTTGATGACTCGAATCGGATGGATTGTGATTTATCGTGCGTATGCGATTGAGATTAAACATTCAACAGCCTCACAAGAAGACATGTACGAAAACGGTGAAATTGCGAAAAATATAGTAGAGGGACGAGGATTTTCCCAAGCCGATGATAGTCAATTAGTGCGCGGCCCGACCGCCGCCAAACCTCCCGCATATCCCTACATACTGGCTGGCGCGAAACTCATTTGGGGTTCTTCGATCCAATGGCCTGTGCGCATTTTTCAAGCGATATTAACCACGTGTTCGATTTATATTGTCGGCATACTCTTTACCAACTTGTTTGGGCAACGTATCGGGGCACTAACTATTTTATTAATGACAATAAGCCCTGGCTTAGGAAAAATAGACATTTATTTTGAAAATACGGCTCTTACTATTTTCTTCTCCTCTCTGTTTTTTTATTTTCTTTGGAAAACTTTTAAGACGGAAAAATGGCAAGCCTCTGTCCAATCAGGATTGTTTATGGGACTTATGTGTTTAACAAATCCCTCTTTTCTCCCGTGTGTACCTATGGTCATAGGAACATTGGTTTATCCACACTTGAAGCATCGTTGGAAAAAGGCACTCACTATATTGGCTGTGGGTGGAGTTGTTATTTTTCCATGGATGACACGAAATAGATTGGTTTTAGGGAAATGGATTCCGATTAACTCAAACTTTGGATTTAACATATGGTACGGGAGCAATCCGACTGCTTCGGGCGCGATGGCACAATATGGAGGTGGAAATATCATTATTCCTGATGCCGTGCTAAAAGAAACGGCGAGGATGAATGAACTGGGCCGATTTTCCCCGATTTCGGGAATTAGGTATTCAGTATGCCAAGGACCATCCACGTCGATTTTTGACCCTTCGTCTTAAATCATTTTTTTATTTTTGGTTCACCTCACGGCTTTGGCTCGGTTATGGGAGCGGCCTCGACTACGTGAACGTTGGATATGCCTTTGTTCTGATGACAACAGCGTTCGTCGGGTTCTGCCGAACTTGGCGAATCTTTCCTCGTATATGTTTTTTTTGGTGTTTATTATTTTTCAGTTTTTCTATGGTATATACCATGACGCACGCCGATAGTATCGATCGTTACCGACTTCCCCTCGATCCTTATCTGTTAGGGTTCTCTGCTCTCTGTTTTGCCTTACCCGATATGAACATCAGGTCGCCTTGGAAAGAATTGTTTCGTCCTACGGACTCTTCATAATTACTCAATTTTAAAGCTGCGCATGATTTTTTCACAATCGACAATGTATTGGAAATAATCATCGACGGGAATTTGACAGGTAATTACATACCCATAGGATCCACGCACTAACAACAAACTACGATACTTAAAATAACTGCTTCCATATTGCCACAACAATCCATGCCCTGCGGGATACTCGACATCGCGACTTGGAAAATCAGGGAATCCCCATTGCTTACGCATGAGCGAAGCAAAATCTTGTACGCCCATTTCATCGGCCAACTTGTAGCGCTGCAGTGTTCCGCGCACTTCATCTTTAGGACCGACAAAACCGACGAGAGATTGAATGCGACTATTGTCTAACTGCCATCCAGATGGAACATCCAATGTCAATCCAAATGGACGATTATCATAATGCTTTCCACTGACTGTCCCTTTTTCCGCTACTTCTCCTTGAGGCAAACGAGAAATCATTTGCTGATATTTATCACGATTGTAAGTTCTGGCAGACGTTTCTTTTTCGGATTGGGCAATCCATCGTGCAGCACGCTTTAAACGATCGGTTGTTAAAGGATGGCTTCGCCAATAGGGACTGATATGTTGACCGGCTTCTTCTTCTCGTTCAATAAAATTGAGTCGGCGAAAAAAGGTCATGGCCGCCGAAGGGTCATATCCCGCACGACCTGCATAGAGAATTCCGTAATGGTCAGCCTCTAATTCGCGATCACGTCCGTATCCCATCAAATATAAATTTTCGTAGACACTGGCTGCTTGGGCCAAGACCAATGCAGCTTCTCCGGCACCCACAACCATTCCGCCAATCGCACCCAATGCTGTCAATGTTGAAAGCCCTAATGACTTCTGCAACATGTCAACCCCATGCCACGCCGCGATGTGTGTAATTTCATGACCAAGGACAACCGCTAATTCTGCCTCATCTGCCATTTGAGTTAACATTCCTCGCGTAATAAAAACACATCCTCCCGGAACGGAAAAAGCGTTTAGGATTTCAGTGTCTAAAATCGTGAAGTCATAGGGAAGATTGGGACGGTCAGAGGCTTTTGCTACTTTTTGGCCGATTTGATCGATGTAAATTTGCCAATCCAAATCGTTATAAGCCCCGTATTGTTTGATAATTTCTTGTTTGGCTTTTTTACCAATTTCAATTTCTGTTTTTTCTGAGATCAGTTTAACTTGATGGTTGCGAGTGACAAGATTACGGGAACAACCATTGAAAAAACAAGCACCAAGTAACAAGTAACAAGTAATGAGTGGTAAGGAACAAATAGCAAGTGAGCGAATTCGAGAAAAAAAAGGATACGTCATTGCTATAGGTTATTTCTTGCTGTTATGGTGAACTCGATATTTTGGGTTCCTATTTATCATTTATTCTTATTACTCACTACTTACATTACATGGAACTTGTTACTTGATACTTGCCGTTATTGAGGATCTTCCAATTGAATTTCGAGACCACCCAAGTATTCCGCGGCTTTGTTATAGGACCATGCCATAAATGCATTCACCAACGCACCCACAAAACCATAGAGAAGTGGGGCTAAAAGTAACGTGGCAATTCCTTCAACAAATCGTTGTTCTGTAAGATTAATGACGAATAAGACAACCCCTACTAAAACCCCAGCAACAGCACCTAATGCAGCAGACATTTTGAAAACGGACATGACATTAATTGATTTAATTTTCTTCATAGCGCATCTCCCATAGTTACTAAAGTGAGATGAGTTTATCAGTTAGCGAGCGACAACGACAGAGCCGGTCGCATGTTTACCTTGATATTCGAGTTCGTAAAGGTAGACACCGGAAGGAACTGTTGAACCATTACTATCTTTACCATCCCAAAGAACCACATCCGTGCCCTCATTGAGGTCGACGACATGCGATCCTGAAAGATCATAAATAGATCCACCTACGGGCAATTGCTCAGGATTATCGACTTCGAAACGGACCTTATCATTGGCGTGATCTCCATTGGGCGTGAAAATTCGGGGATAGACCTTGGTGAGATTGGCTGTGCCTAAGGAAGCGGCACTTGCCGAACCCATAAACGACCCCATCAATAATAAGAGCATTAATCTATTCATAGAAATATACCTACTATCAGTCTAACGGAATGGTCCCTTTTTTCAAGGCTTATTTTTCAGGTTGACACTTTCCCCCTGTGGGGGAAATGTCCGCTCTTGCGGACAATGAGGGAGCTCTAAAAAATACCCTCTCTGGTCCCGAAGCGGGACCATCCCGAGACCGACTCGGGACTAGCGTCCTATAAGAATTGGGAAGCGCATGTCTCCACCAACGGGGGAGAGTTTCGAAGAAGACTAGCGCGCGACAACGACGGTGCCGGTCCCATTCCTCGTGATCAATCGAGATTGGACTGCACCGGTTTCATAGCGCTATCGCGCAACAACGACGGTGCCGGTCATCACTTGACCACTTAAATCAAGTTGATAGAGATAAATACCCCCGGGGACGGTTTGACCACTGGAATCTTTCCCGTTCCAAGTCATGCTGGACTCGGGCTCTGGCCCCGGAGCCATGTTAGCCACAAATGCTCCCGAGAGATCAAAGATTTTTCCAGCTAACGGAAGTTGTTCTGGGTTGTCGATATGGAAAACAACTTTGTCGTTCCATCCATCACCGTTCGGAGTAAAGATACGCGGTGCCACGCGGGTCAGCGTTGCTTGTGTAGACCGAGCTGCAATACGAATCTGGAAATGACCTACACGACTTGCAGTAAAGCCAAGTGCTTGTTCGCTGGTGTTAATTTGTGAAGTGGATTTATTCCATTGTCGACCGTCGTAAATAAAGAGCGAAAGCTGATTTGGAGCCTGGGCTGCAGACACAATAGGAGTACGGAATCCCCCGGCATTCGGTGCTCCGGCAACAACTTGGCCGTTTTGGACGGTGTAATGAATAGTTCCTAACGCAATTGCAGGATCAAAAATGAGATCTGTTACTTCATTGCCACTATCTTCATCTTCGGCTTTCATCCAAAGGGATCGGACTACACGACCCGTTTCTTCGGCGGGCATACCCATGACAACAATCGTAATATCAGAGCCACTAGTATTGTGCTCGCGCCGCAATACTTTTGCACTGCGTTCTGGAATGGTCATATGAGAAAGATTGTCATCACCGATGAAGTAGTGATTGAGCTCAATACTGTCATCCATAATATGCGTGTCTTCTGATACCGTTCCCACATCATCAACAGCACGGACACAATAATAGGCCACCTCATTATCGGGAACCGTGGTACTCCAATTGTTATCGGTGACTGTCGTTTGCAATGTCCAATCGCTTTTATCTTCAAACGGATTACTTGATTTATAAATGCGGTATCCTGCCAAGTTGGTTAATGCTGTTCCATCAGTGTGCAAACTGACAATTCGCCAGTGGAATGTCACGTTATTATCTGTTTTTTCTGCCCAGAATGCATGAGGTCGCGCAGGTTGTCCAATATTCCCTGTCGTTCTTACTTGAACTGTATTGGTATAAGCCGTCGGAATATTATTCCCATTGGTTGCCATGACGCGATAGTAATAGATGGTGCCCGAATTAAGTCCCGTATCGGTATAGTTTGTCCCTGCTTGAGATGTCACCGCTGTGAAAGTCACGCCATCAGCACTCCGTTCAACCGTATAGAGCGTTGATGCAGGATTGTTATTACTATTCCACAGGAGCCCCACACTAAAAGAAGTCACAACAGTTGTCGACAACAAGATCGGAGGATTGGCTAATGTATATGTGCTAACAGAAGTAGACCACGCACTAGAAACCGAACTATTTAAGTCTGTGGCTTTCACATGGGCGTAGAATAGCGTGTTGATATCTAGCCCTGTAAAGCTAGCCATTACTCCTGTTGTGGTTACAGATATCGTGCTGAATCCACCAGAAGTAATATCGATGGTATAACTAATACTTGATCCTAAAATCGGATCCCAGGCTAAGGAGAAGCTCGATACATCGACGGTTGTAAAGTGTAAATTCGTAGGAGTCGGGAAAATCGTTACCGCACTTCCAATATCAAGATAGTTACTCTCTAATCCAGTCCATCCGATCGCTTTCACACGAATGTAATAGGTGGTAGAAACCGTCAGATTCGTAAAGCTCGCCGATAAAGATGTTCCTGTCACAACTTGTGTCGATGCACCAAGGAAAGAAATCGTTGAGACTTCTGCTTGGTATTGAGTCCCTGTTGGATTGGTTGCAGCACCCCAACTGATGTCAATAGAATTCGAAGTGACTGTATTGATGACACCATTGTTAGGAGTAGCGGGATTGGTTAATGTACTTAAGGTAATGTCGTAAGCTGTATCAATGCCATCTCCATTTTGTGCTTTAACATGCAGATAGTAGGTCGTGTTTGATGTTAAGTTACTCAAGGTCGCTGTGTTGGCCACCGTGAAACTACTCGTCGTCGCAACAAAACCAATCGATGTGGATCCATACACTTGATAAGACGTTCCATTTGGATTGGTATTTCCACTCCAGCTTAAATCAATACTGATGGGTGTAACTATTCCCACTTGACTATTTGTGGGAGGCATTGCGAAGGTATAAACGGTTGCGCTATTTGACAAGTGACTTTCAAAAGATCCGACAATCGCTGTAGCCGCTCGCCCATAAGCTGTATTTGTGGAGAGCCCAGTTTCAATCCAACTATTCGTCCCAACGGTATTCAAAACAGTGGCAGGGGATGTTGCCATATAGATGTTATAGCTCGATGCCCCAGGAACCGAATCCCATGTCCAACTAATACTTGAAATACCTAAAGCAGTCCCTCGGAAATTCATAGGCAGTGCTATCGATAACGTTTGAGTACTCCCCGTGACACTAAAAGCAGACACAAAACCATCTCCGTTGGCTGCTCGGAGCCGGACATAGTAGGTCGTGCCAACCAAAAGGTTCACGACATTTGTCGTATTCCCAGTAAAATGATCAGTTAAGACAATGGGGGTGGAAACGCCTGTTGCAAAATTATCATTCGTCGTCGAATAACTGACTTCATAAGGAGTCGTTCCCGGGTTACTGTTGGTCGCCCATGTAATGGTGAAAGAAGTAAAGGCGACATTACTAAAGATCGGTTGTCCTGGAACTGCAGCCAAAGTATAAACCGTCGCGCTCGCCGATAAGGCCGACTCAAACCCGCCCACAATCGCCGTTACTTGTCGTCCATAAGCCGTATTCGTAGAAAGCCCTATTTCAACAAAAGACGTGGTGAGACTCGTTCCTACCAACGTACTAGGACTTGTCGCTTGATAGATTCGATATTGACTGGCCCCGCTGACCGCATCCCATGTCCAGCTGATACTGGAGACACCCAACGCTGTCCCATGGAAATTCAGCGGAGCTGGGGTTGGAAGCGTTACTGTACTTCCCACGTCGACAAAACTATAGACGGCATCCCAATTTTGGCTTTCCACACGGAAGAAATAAGTTGTAGCAGGTGTAAGTCCTACAACACTCAAAGTGCTTAACACTACATTTGTCGTCGAAGAGCTGTAAATCGTGCCACTGTAATCTGAAGCTGTACTGGCTTGGACGAGATATCCTTCTGAGGTATTGGCCCCTGGTCCGACGCCTTGCGCGGTCCAGTTCAGAGTAACGCTCGTATAACTCACGGTATAAATCTGACTATTCGTCAACAAGTCTACCCACGTGCTGGTGCTGATGGGCGTCGTCAAAGCGTAGGTCGTTGCACCGTTCCATAGACTTCCGACGCGTACAAAATACGTTGTATTCGGGATGAGCGATTGCGGACTTAAGCTCGTACTAGTTCCATCGGTGGTAATCGATGACACAAGGGTTCCCGTAAAATTGTTAGCCGTGCTGGCCTGTACGATATAACCATCAAGACTATTCACAGAACCCCAAACGATGGTCATGCTCGAGCGATAGACTGCGGTGATCAATGGATTAATCGGTGCTGGACCCCCAATTGTTGTTGCACTACCCGCATCCGTATAGTTCGGGATGTTATTCCAGTTATAACTACCAATTCTAAAGTAATACTGTACGTTGATTGTTAACCCTGTGACTGTGAGCGTGCTATCTAGGACCGTCGCCGTTGCGGAACTATAGATGGTTCCGGAATAATCGCTTGCTGTAGATGCCTCGACGATATAGCCTTCCGTCGTATTGGCACCTGGACCCACGCCTTGTGGCGTCCAGTTCAATGTAACACTCGTCGACATTACCGTATAGATTTGTCCATTCAATACCGTATTCGCCAAGGTCGATGTACTAATGCTTGGGGTGTAAACAGTCGCAAGACCATCGCCATTAATCGCCTGTGCCTGCACATAATAAGTTGTGTTGGGATTAAGACTACCGAGCGTTGCTTGGGTGTTGTAGGTTGACGAACTCATCGATGACACAAATGTTGGATCCGCTGAGATTTGGGTCATATAAAGCGTTCCCAATGGATTGGTATTGTTATTCCATTGCACCGTCGTAGAGGTGACTCCCACCATAATCCACTGCAAACTATTTAAAGGATTGGCCAATGTATAAGTCGTCACACTATTCGATAATGCGCTTTCTACACCATTGACGACTGCTGTGACTTGTCGACCATACGCCGTATTGGTTGATAGAGCAGTCTCAATATAGGTAGTCGTGCCACTGGTTCCTACCAAAGTGAGCGGCGATGTCGCTTGATAAATGCGATATTGGCTCGCACCGCTCACTGTGTTCCAGGTCCAACTAATACTTGAAACGCCTAACGCAGCTCCTTGGAAATTTCCTGGAACAGGAACGTCTAACGTGCGAGTAGATCCGGTTGTGCTAAAGGCTGTCACAAAACTATCTCCATTTTCTGCACGGATACGGAGATAATAGGTCGTTGCAGGTGTTAAATTTATAAAGGTCGTTGTGGTATTGCTGAAGCTATCGGTAAATGCGATTGGCGTACTGACAGAAGTTGCAAAATTATCGTTTATTGTAGAACGACTCACTTCATAGAAGGTCCCAAAGGGATTCCCATTATCTGCCCATGTTACGGTGAAACTGGTATAGGCTACTGTGCTGAAGATGGGATCTCCTGGGATTGCGGCTAAGGTATAGGTTGTAACGCTGTTCGATAACGGACTTTCTACGCCTGACACAATGGCTGTCACCACACGACCATAGGCCGTATTAGTCGAGAGACCTGTTTCATCCCAACTTGTTCCCCCTTGGGATTGAAGTAAAGTGGTTGTACTGGTCGCTTGATAAACACGATATTGCGTCGCACCGGCAATGGGTGTCCAACTCCATGTAATCGAAGAAACGCCCAAGGCAACTCCCGTCAAGACGGGAGCGGGAACATTAGTTGTGACCGTACTGCCAACAGGAATATAACTATAAATACTATCCCAGTTGAGACTTCCAATACGGAAGTAATATGTCGTCTGCGGCATCAAGCCCACCACCGTTAACGTCGAAAGCGTTACGTTGGTAGTCGCTGAGGAGAAAATCGTTCCAGTGTAATCATTAGCGGTACTGGCTTGCACAAGATATCCTTCCGATGTATTCGCTCCTGGACCTCCTCCTTGTGCGGCCCAATTGAGGGTGACACTGCTATAGCTAGCACTATAGATCTGACTGTTAGTCACTGTATCTGCTAATGTACTTGTTGAGATGGGTGTGGTTAGTGCATATTCGGTAGCACCCGAATACAAAGTATCTAGTCGCAAATAATAAGTCGTATTAGCAAACAATGATAAAACAGAAAGTGACGATTCTAATGAAGTGACAGAAGTCGAAGATAAAACCGTTCCGCTAAAGTCGCTCGCGGTGGATACATCAACCTTGTAATTTATGACTTGAGAATTGCTACTCAGCGGAGTCCACGATACAGTCATGCTCGATTGATTCACTGCCGTAATCGTTGCGGGACTCGCTTTTCCAAAACTCCAATTCACGAGATTTCCATTATTAAGTGATGTGGTTCCCGCTTGAATTGTCAGACCACCCGAAGCATTATTATCCGCTGCATCTACAAAACTCACCGCATTCGTTCCATTATTGATCCAATAAGCTTGTTGTCCAGGCGTCGTTGAACGAATACCCACTAAATTCCCAGACGCTCCTTGTAAATTTAATAGGTTGGAAATAGTCGTCGTTGCACCCGATTGGAAGTTGAGATATTGACCTGGGGTTAAGGCTTGCAAGGTGTAGAACGTAGTAAAGTTGGTCAGCGGTAAATTAATCGTCATCGTAGAACCCGCAACATTGGCTAATGTCACCGTCGATGTTCCCGCATTAAATATCGCATTCGACGAAATCGAAACAGTCGTTCCAGCAATAGTGATAGAAGCTGTTTGTGCATTAAATGTTCCTGTACTGAAGTTGAACTGGTTATTAATCGTCCACGATCCAGATCCGGCATTAACACTCAGGAAAGGACTAGTGCTCAATACTAATTTTGAAGTCAGTGAAGGAATCATCGAGAATGAACTGATGATCACTGTTGGATTATTAACACTCCCATCCAACAGGGCTGTAGAAGTTGAGTTATATGCGGTGACAATCAATCCTTGGTTATAGAAATGAGTTCCTGACCCTAAGACGTACTTAGCTATTGAATTACTCCCAGCAGTTGTGACAACTGTTCCTCCATAAGTGCGAGCGGGAATATTCATTAAAGGCGTTGTATTGAGTGTTTTACGGAACCACACAGGGGCATTTAATATTCCCCCTGTTCCCAGAACAGTTGTATCTTGAATCGTCATCAAGCTTTGTGTGCTATCTAAAGTTCCACTCAAAGAAACGGTCGAGCCGTTGACCATTAACAATGTGGCGAAGGTGGTATCGCCATTCAGTAGCAATGTATTTCCGGTAGGAATAGAAAGCACTCCAGAGATAGTCATGCCTGCAATCGAATTCAATTGAATTGAATTTTGAATGGTGACATTTTTGAAAGCAGGGCGGACAGCAGGGGATAATGTCGTCGAAATCGTTTTGGCAGGGCCATTGAAAATAAAGGTAGAACTACCGCTGGTAAAGGTTCTGCTACTGGTTACGAATGTGAAATTTCCCGAGACTGTCACAGTACTTCCACCGACGAGCCACGTCGCGGTACCCATTGTCACATCTCCTGTGACAGACATCGATGAACTATTCCCATTGTAAGTACCACTGCTGAGAGTAAAACCGCCGCTTCCAATCGTAATGGTGGACGTCCGCGCAAAGAATGTTCCGAAACTCATGGTGAAAGTAGAAACCGTAATTGAATTACTGGAGGTATCAACGATTCCTGTAAATCCACTACTCGTTGAGGTACTTATAGTCAAACTAAGGATGTTAACCGGCGTATCAATGGTGCAGTTACCCGACCCGTTGGCATCAAAAACAACTTGGCTATTAAGCACGGGCACGCCCACACCATTAGGACCGCCAGAGGTATCAGACCAATTGTTCACGTTATTCCAATTGCTCGGAGTTGGTGAAATCCAATAATACGCGCCACCCACTGTCGTTGCAGTACTACCCACTGAGGTAAAGCTATAGACGTTGTTCCAATTCAGACTTCCTACACGGAAGTAGTAGGTGGTTTGCTCAGTCAAACCTACGACAGTCAATGTGGAAGAAAGCAGATTAAAAGTTGCACTAGAATAAAGCGTTCCTGTGAAATCACTCGCAGTAGAGGCATCGACACGGTAGCCTTCTGAAGTCCCAGCACCCGAGCCAGTCGATTGCGCTAACCAATTCAATTTAACAGACAGCGCTCCGACTTTTATGATTTGAGCACCGCTCACTGTATCAGCTAAGGTGCTGGTGCTATTAGGTGTCGTATAGGTGTACTCTGTTGCACCATTAAATAATGTATCTAAACGTAAGTAGTAAGTGGAATTAGAAGCCAGTGATAAAACCGCCAGAGATGAAGAAAGAGAAGAAAGGGATGTCGAGGAAATTGCTGTTCCCGTAAAGTCAGAAGCTGTAGAAGCATCGATTTTGTAACCAGAAACTTGTGAATTACTTCCGAGTGGATTCCAAGTGACCGAAATACTCGATGCATACACCGTTGTCACAGTAGCGGGACTCGCTTTTCCAAAACTCCAGTTCACGAGGTTCCCATTATTAAGTGATGTGGTCCCCGCTTGAATCGTGAATCCACCTGAAGCATTGTTATCTGCCGCATCAACAAAGGACACTGTGTTCGTTCCGCTATTGATCAAGTAAGCTTGCTGACCACCTATTGTTGAGCGAATACCAACATTATTGCTTAACGTTCCTTGGAGATTTAGAAGATTACTCACTGTCGTTGTTGCACCCGCTTGGAGATCAAGGTACTTGCCGGGCGTCAGTACTTGCAAGGTATAGAAAGAAGCTGCTCCTGATAGTGTTGAAGTTGAACCCACTGCGCCCGCCAATGTAACCGTCGACGTTCCTGCATTAAAGACTCCACTTGTCGAAATGCTGATATCCCCTAAGACGGTGATTGAAGAAGCTTGCGCATTAAAGGCTCCCGTCGAGAGATCGAGTTTATTCTGAATCGTCCATGATCCCGATCCAGCATTAATCACTGCTGTCCCGCCACCGGTGGCCAGATAAGAAATAGTGGTTACTATGACATTCGGATTATTGGCTAATCCATCAAGCCAAATGGTCCCACCAGAAATTGTATTTACAAAAATTCCGCCACTGGCAACGATATTCCCTGATGTAAAGGTCGCTGTTACACCACTTGCATCATATTGGCTAGCCACATCCAGCCGACCGCCATACACACGAGCCGGAATAGTTGATCCTGGGTATGGCGCCATTCTCGGCCCGGGAACGCACACGTATAACGGCGGCTTGAAACTTTCTTATGGAAACGGAAACTATACGGGTCAAGGTGCCTTTTTGGATTCAGCGATCAATAGTCCGACGGTGGTGGTGACGACGTTCACCGTCTCTCAGACCGCTCCCGATGCCGGATCAGCAACATTCAAGGGTGGTGGATCCTGGACAATTACCAATCAACTGAATATTAGTACTGGAACCTTCAATGCTCAAACATCATCAATCACGATTACAGGACAGAGTCTCATTATTTCATCGAATGCGGTCTTTAACGCAGGAACATCGACGATAACATTGGCCAACGTTGCGGGTTCTACGATGACGATAAGTTTACCGCTGACGAACTCCACGACGTTCTACACGTTGCAAGCCTTAATTCCTGGTCAATATCTTGATTTCACTTCAGGCGCTACGACGACAGTGACCAATCTGTTCAAACTTTCTGGCGGTTCTGGGAATCTCATCGGTTTACGGTCTACGATCAACGGTCAACAAACCTTTTTGAGTGCGACGGGAAGTAATCAAGTGACCTTCGTCGATGTGCAAGATAATAATGCCGGTCTTGGCAATACGATTAATGCGACAGACGGTACATCGCATGATAGTGGCAATAATGAAAATTGGGACTTCGGTTCAGGCGTTACTAAATATTGGGTGTCATCACTCGGTGGTAATTGGAGTGATCGACTCAACTGGGCAACGCATTCTGGCGGAGCAGGCGGAGCAGGTACTCCGGGTACCCATGATCAAGCCATCTTTGACGGAAATGGATTAGGCACAGCAACGATTGATCAAACTATTTTAATTAGTACATTGACGATCAGTACCTCCACAGCAGGAAGTTTCACCGGCACACTTGATACATCGAGTAATTCAATAACTGTTTCAAGTTTCACGATGAGCAACGGAACGTTCTATGCCAGAACATCGACCCTTACCATTAATGGCCCCTTCACATTCAGCAGCGGAACTTACAATGCCAATGGATCATCGATGAGCATCGTGGGCGATGCGACGATGAATTTCGGTACCTTTAACGCCGGAGGATCGACGATGACGGCAGTGGGCAATTTGTTTTTCTCCAACACGATATTCAATGCCGGGACAAGTGACATTGTATTAACCGGGAATACAAAATTATTTTCTGTAATGTTGCCCATAAATTTCAATCAACTGAATATTGTTGGAACTATTTCAACGGGCGATAATTTCACATTAAATCTTCTAAATGTCCCAGGCACATTGAGCTTAACCAATCTGGGAACAGGGATTGGAGTAAAC
>Ga0206891_10236_pt1 | contig 15603 bp, 12 predicted proteins | sample Alteio_BWOrgHeat_55_FD_153246 | JGI IMG/M metagenome (GOLD analysis project Ga0206891, IMG submission 153246) | Enriched cells from forest soil in Barre Woods Harvard Forest LTER site, Petersham, Massachusetts, United States - Alteio_BWOrgHeat_Nextera7 ...
GGACCCTATTGTTCCCCTGGAAGCTTCCCCAACCTTAACTGGCGATGAGCAAAACTTGTCGCGCGCGGTTGAATTATTATCTCAAAATCTTTTCTTAGGCTCGTTGATTTCGGCCGCCGTTGCTGCGGGCTATCAATTTCTCATTGATCCAATGCTTCAGTCTAAAGCGGCGCATAATCCGATATCAAAAAGGAATCCAACCCCGAATATAAGTTTTTCTTCTGGTCGTACCTGTGAATCATATGCGGAAAGTTTGTGTCACGAACTTATTCATTTTGCCATTATGCGCGCGGGCCGTATCCGTGGCCTTCAAATGACCCCCATTGCAGATATTGCAATGCGACAATGTGAAGAAGCTGCTGTTCTTGCCATTACATCTGATCTTATGTACCAAGCCGCCCATGGTGTAAATATGGCGGACAACAATGCTTTTCCAGAATTATGGAAAGCCAACCTGGCTTCTTCTTTTTATACTGCAAGGGCGTACGAAGCGCATGCGGGTAGCCGTTCCATGGCAGTTCAAAAAGCTTTTAGGCGCTTTTATACTCTGCCAGATAATAAGTTCAGGGAAAAATATAAAGCTTATTCTGTGAATGCAATCTTGGCAGAGAGACCAGAAATCTTAACTAATTCTCAGAATTTTACGCAGGGCTTTAATCCAGTTAGTTTTGCCGGATTCCTCCCCCCGCCATACGATCAGATTTTAATGCCATGTTTGGCGGCCATGAGACCCAATGATCCAGAATATTTAGTGGTAAACGTTGATCTGGCAGAAAGGATCGACGCTGACTTTGTCAGTCGACGTCGGGCCGCGCGTAGCACAATACCAGATTGGACAGTCATGGTTACAGATGAAGGTAATCGGCATTTTCCTTGGTCCCCTCGCAAAGGAAGTCTGGCCACGCAAATGGGACGCCATTCCAGTACGCCAGCATATGCAGTTGGTTAATGGCTTAAAGTTCAATCCAAATCAGGTTTATGGCCCTAATTTTAACTCATTGATTCAGCTGTATATTTGGATGTGGCGGCGCGATTTAGTTCAAACTTTAAGTCTGAAAATCTCTTTCTCATCTTAGAAATTACTAATAGAAGATCCCCCAAGAGGTTATTATGCGACACGTGCGTAAAGCGGCCTAGCGAACCAGCAATGATACGAGATTACGCTAGAAACTATTGTGCATCCATCCACCGCCGAGCGCTTTGATAAGTCCGACATGCGCGTTCAGTTGCCGCGTGCGAATATCAACGAACGCTAACTCCGCTTGCAGTGCGGTGTTTTGTGCCACCACGACCTCCAAATATGTCACGATGCCGCCAGTGTAGCGGTTCTTCGCCTGCGTGAGTGCGCGCTCAGCCGCCGCAGTCGCCGCAGCTTGGCTTTCGTGTTCTTTATCCAATTGGCGGATGGCGGCGAGATTATCTTCAACTTCCTGATAGGCAGCCAAAACAGTCTGCCGGTAATTCGCGACGGTTTCTTGATACGCCGCGCGCGCTTGGTCGGACATGGATGCAATGCGGCCGCCGTCAAACAACGGCGTCGTCACACTTGGTCCCAAAGACCAAAATAGACTCGATGATTTCAGCAGATTTTTAAATACCGCACTTTCATAGCCAATGCCGCCTGTCAGCGTGAAGTCCGGGAAATACGCCGCGCGCGCAACGCCGATATCCGCGTTCGCAGCGGCGACCAGCCGCTCAGCCTCAGCAATATCAGGGCGGCGTTCCAGCAGCGCCGAAGGCACGCCGGGATCAATCAAAATGATTTTTTCCTGTGCCTGCTGATCACCCATCGTGGCGGGCGGCAACGTGAAACCTGATGGCATCGCACCCGTCAGGACTGCCACCGCATGTTCCAGTTGCGCGCGCTTCAGGCGTACATCCTCGGCCATGGTTTTTGCGTTTTGCAATTGCGTTTCGGCTTGGTCTACATCTGATTCCGTCGCAGCGCCGCCATTGTGCCGATTTTGCGTGAGCTCAAGCGCCTTTTGATAAGCCGTCACGGTTTCATCCAAAGTCTGCTGTGACGTACCATCGCCACGCAGCATGAAATAATCCATCGCGAGTTCAGACTGCAAACTCAGGTTCACGGCGGCAAGGTCAGCCGCGCTGGCCTGCGCCCTGTTTTCAGCGCCAGCAACGTTGTTGCGCACACGACCCCACAAATCCAATTCATAGGACGCATCTAAGCCTACCGAGGTAGCATTATATAACGTTGTCGGCGCTGTATTTGTGACGGTATCCGAAAGCTGTTGGCGGCCAGTGTTGGCCGCACCCGTCACGGTTGGGAAATAATCCGCGCGCGCGACGCCAACACCGGCGCGGGCTTCGTCATACCGCGCGACGGCGGCCTTGAGGTTTTGGTTCGCATTAACCAGTTTGCTTTCAAGATCATTCAACAGGGGATCATTAAATACCTGCCACCACGGGCCGCGCGGCGCATCCGCTGCACCAGGTTTGGCGGGCGACCATGCAGCGGATTGGTCATCCGGCGTTGATGCGGCTTCTTTATAGACGCTGATAGCGGGCGTTTCTGGCCGATGATAATCGGGGGCCAGCGAGCATGACGCCAGCAACAGCAATGCAAGTAGAACGAACCCGCGCCGTATCATGATTTTTTATCATCCGGTTTGGCAGAATTTTTATCATCTTTTTTGTCATCCGGCTTCGCGTCCTTTTTGTCCAACGATTTTTCCTCAGATGGTTGTACGACTTTCACTTTCTCGCCATTTACAAGCGAATCCGGCGGATTAACAATAATCGTTTCGCCCGGCGTAATGCCGCTGTTGATTTCAACTTCGTTGCCAAAATCGCGTGCAACGGTAATTGACTTTAACTGTGCGTTGCCGTCTGCATCCACCATTGCCACCTGCAGGTTCTGTGCACGGAAAATCAGCGTGTTCACAGGCAGTCGCACATTGCTAACTGGCGTTGCGACCTTCATATGTACCTCGGTAAAGCCGCCCGCGAGTAATTTATTATCCGGGTTCGATGCTTCAAACTCAGCCTGCAAGGTCCGGCTGGTAGGGTCTATGGCATCCGCGGTGCGTAATAGCGTGGCTAGAAAAACCTCACCCGGATGTTCGGCGAAATGCAATTCCGCCTGCATGTCATCAGTAATCGCACTCGCATAAGTTTCTGGTACCTGCACATAGATGCGCAGCTTGTCCGTTTGCGCGATGTGGAATAATTCCTGCATCGGTGTGCCGCTACCCGCGTTAATTAGCGCGCCGGTATCAATATTCCGTGCGGTAATCACCCCCTTAAACGGCGCGGTGACATGTTTGAAATCTTCCAATTTTTGCAGGTGGTCAACGTTTGCGCGCGCGGATGCCAAGGCCGCGAGTTTCGCCGTTGCATCGCTGACTTTTTCATCAGTTTCTTGCCGCGTCACGGAATCGAGCGCCAATAATGCTTTCCAGCGCTCCGCGGTGCTTTGTGCCAAATCGCTATTGGCCTGTGCGGTTTGCAGGTCCGCTTGTGCTTGATGGAGCTCGGCATCTACTTCGGGCGTATCAATTTCGGCCAGCACCGCACCGGCTCTCACGGGCGTGCCGATGTCAGTCTTCCACGACACCACATAGCCATTGGTACGCGCGTAAATCGGCGCGTCATGCCATGCAGTCACGGTGCCGGGCAGCACAATTTCTTCGCTCGCCGCGCCGGGTTTGGCCTGGGTGGTCGCTACGGTTGGAATGGCATTTTCTTCGGTTGATTTTTTCAGTTTCGATTCCGCCCCGACGCGGGAAATAATTCCCCAGCCCACCAAAACCACTAGCACCAGAATTAAAATAATGATTCCCAGGCGATTGGTCTGGTGATGCGGCGGCGGATTATAATGAGAGGATTGATAGTCTGTCATAGATGGATCCTTTAGGCGTGTGATAGTTCTGGCGGTGATTGATCTGCAGATTTTTGTTCGCGGCGGTTATGGATAAAGGCGAAAACGGCTGGCACGAAAAATAATGTCGCAACGGTGGCGAATGACAGACCGCCGATCACGGCGCGGCCCAGCGGCGCGTTTTGCTCGCCGCCCTCGCCCAATCCAAGCGCCATCGGCACCATCCCGATGATCATCGCTAGCGCTGTCATCATTACCGGCCGCAGACGCGAATAGCCGGCGGCGAGCGCAGCCGTGAGTGCATCATCGCCAGCTTCCATCCGCTCACGCGCGAAACTGATGATCAAAATACTATTGGCGGTCGCAACGCCCATGCACATAATCGCACCAGTCAACGCCGGCACGCTCAGCGTCGTATGCGTGATGAATAGCATCCAGACAATGCCAGCAATCGCCGCCGGCAAAGCCGTGATAATAATAAAAGGATCTGTCCAGGATTGAAAATTCACGACGATGAGCAAGTAAACCAGTACAATCGCAAAACCCAACCCCAGATAAAGCCCGTCAAAGGATTCTTTTTGGGTTTGCATTTGGCCGCGCGTGACAACGCTTGAGCCTTTTGGCAAATCTTTTTTCATCTTCTCAATAATATGATTGATGTCGTGCGCGATGCCGCCCAGGTCTCGCCCCTGTAGCGACGCAAAAATATCCAACGTTGGCTGCACATTGTAATGCGATTCAACAGCTGAGCCGACGCCGCGTTCAATCGTGGCAAGACCACCCAGAATCTGTGGCGGCGCGTTCGGATTACTTCCCGTCATCGGAATATTCCGCAGCGCATCAAGCGAGGTGAGATCATACTGCGGCGTTTGCGTCACAATCGAATAGGATACGCCGTTTTTGGGATTGAGCCAAAAGGTCGGCGAGGTTTGAAAACTGCCCGATAATGACACGAGCAAATTCGATGCGACATCGCGTTGGGTCAGGCCCAGTTGATCCGCACGCGTCCGGTCAACATTGACGCGGAATTCAGGGTAATCATTTGGCTGCTGCAGGCGTACATCCGCCAAGCCTGGCACCTGTTGAATTTTCGTGAAAATTTTATTGGCGTAATCGCGATTAGCGGCGGCATTAAAGCCGATCACCTGAATATCAATGGGAGATGGTAAACCAAAATTCAAAATCTGGCTGACAATATCGGCGGGGAGGAAGGCAAAGGTCACGCCTGGCAATTCTTTTGGCAGCTGAGCACGCAATTTTTGCAAATAATCCACGGTGGGCGCATGATTGGGTTTCAGCGAGATTAAAATATCCGCATCCGCCGGACCAATCGGCGCCGAATTGCTGTAGGACAGGTTAATCCCACTGGTCGGCAAACCGATATTATCAACGATATTATCAAGCTCTTTGGCGGGAATTAGGCGCCGAATGGCAGCATCCACCTGGTCACAAATATTGGCAGTTTCCTCAACCCGCGTGCCGGAATGGGCACGGAGGTGCAGTTTAATTTGACCCGCATCAACGCTTGGAAAAAAGTCTGACCCCAGCCAGGGGGATAAGCACAGCAGCGAAATTAAAATGAAGGCTAAAAAGCCGCCGATGAAAACGCCGCGGTACTCCAAAATAATTCCGAGGCCATCATGATAGCGCGCGCGCAATTTTTCAAATCCGCGTTCAAAGGCGATTTGCAAACGCACCAATGAATTGTGCGACAGATCTTTTTCAGCTTCATGGTGGTCAACCGGCTGATGCGGCTTGAGCCAGTATTTCGCGAGCGTTGGAATTAAAGTCCGCGACAAAATATAGGACGCCGTCATCGCGAAGACGACCGATTCCGCGAGCGGCACAAACAGAAATTTCGCCACGCCCGGCAGGAAAAACATCGGCACGAACACAATGCAAATACATAGCGTTGAAACCAGCGCGGGCATCGCGATCTGCGCGGCGCCGTCCATGATGGCGTCTTCAACCGCTTTGCCTTCCTCTAAATGCGCGTTGATGTTTTCAATCGCAACTGTCGCGTCATCCACCAGAATACCGACTGCGAGCGCCAATCCACCCAGCGTCATGATGTTAATCGTCTGTCCCAAACTGGAGAGCGTAATAATGGACGCCAGCACCGACAGCGGAATGGAAATAGTGATAATCAGCGTTGATCGCCACGAACCAAGGAACAACAAAATCATCAAGCCTGTCAGCGCCGCAGCAATCACGCCTTCGCGAATAACCCCATCTACGGAAGCCTTCACAAACAGGGATTGGTCCGACAATGAATGCAAATTCATGCCTTCAGGCATAATGTCACGAATTTTGCCGAGCAAGGATTTAACCTTGGCAACAATATCCAGCGTTGAAGCATTTCCCGTTTTTTGAATGGACATCAGTACCGCGCGCGTGCCGTCCACGCGCACGATATTGGTTTGCGGCGCAAAGCCATCCCGCACATGCGCGACATCGCGGATATACATGGTGGCGCCGTTAGACTGTTTAACGGGCAGATTATTCAGCTCATCCAGCACGCTGGGGCTGGCATTGAGTTTGATGTTATATTCATAAGCACCGATTTTTTCGGTTCCCGCTGGCAGGATCAGGTTTTGATTACCAACGGCATTATTCACATCCTGCGCGGAAATCCCATGCGCCTGCATTGCATGCTGGTCTAAATCCACCTGAACCTGCCGCGTTTTACCGCCAAATGGGTAAGGCATCGCCGCACCCTGTACTGTCGCCAATTGCGTCCGGATAAAGTTATTGCTGAAATCGTTGAGCTCTTGCTCAGATTGTTTATTACTAGACAAGGCCAGCTGAATAACCGGCACTGTTGACGCATTATAACTCAGCACGAGCGGCGGCGTGGTGCCCACAGGGAGCGAACGCAGCATGGTTTGCGCAATGGCCGTCACCTGGCTGAGCGCCAGGTCCACATTCACGCCCGGTTGGAAGAACAGTTTGATCACGCTCACCCCGGTGAGCGATTGCGACTCAATATGTTCGATATCATTCACGGTGGTAGAAACCGCGCGTTCAAACTGCGCGGTGATGCGCGTTGACATTTCATCAGCCGGCAGGCCTGAATAGCCAAACACTACGCTGACCACGGGAATGCCAATGTTTGGAAAAATATCAACCGGCGTGCGGATGATCGTCAGTGGACCAATGATGAATATCAATAACGCCAATACAATAAAAGTGTAAGGTCGCTGGAGTGCGATGCGTACAATCCACATGTTTAGGCTGCCTTGAGTTTGAGTGGGTTGGACAGCTTGGTATTGAACCGCATTAAGAGATTAATGAGCGTATCGGCTTCTTCCTTCGAAAAATCTTGCAATAAATAATTATAAAGATTCACCACCTTTGGCAAAAATAATTCCGTTGTCTTATGCCCCTTGGGCGTGATGGCAAGCTCTACCACGCGGCGATCCTGTTTGCTACGCGCACGGGTAATGAGGCCGTCCTGTTCCAATTGGTCCAGCATGCGGGTAAGTGCGCCGCTGTCATGACAGATGACTTGCGAAATTTCGGCTGCCGTTTTGACAATTCCTGCGCGGAGGTTCATCAAAATGATCCACTGCAGAGCGGTGATATCCTGACCTATAAATAAGCCTTCGATGTGCGCGGTAATCAACTTGCCAGACCGGCGGAGCAGGTAACCGATGCTGCGCTGGGATTGGTAATTCTTGGTCTTGTAGTAAGATTTTGCCATAACCTGCCTGCACAATTACTGCCTAGGCAGTTATATAATCGAAACGTGCTCTACTGTCAATCTTTATCTCTGTCTCGCATATTCGTGTATTTATTTGTGTTCCAGCTGACCTGCCCCACATAAACTGAGCCATATTTTGGTAGAGTTTGTAAGACATCTTTTTTAAGGAGCACCAGCGCAGCCGCTATCCGAATAAGGTGAACAAATTCTACTGGATTAATAGATTTTTGTGTCGGCTGGGAACATAAGCATTGAGCCACCGTTCTGCTGGTTCTCCCATTAGTTTTGTCCGCAACGCGATGGCATCCTCATCTGGCGCATAATATAACAGAGCAAGACTGAAAGTAAAAAAGAAATTTTATTAAACGTTTCGCCTATATTGCTGCAGCTCATACATTCCGGGTCGATTCGATCCCTTTTCCATTCCTTATAGCGATATAGGGTTGCCCATTTGGACAGAATAACCCCGGATGAAGCCTCTGGATGTCGCCATCATCTATCTGAGTGCTTGCTTAGTGTCTTATAAGATAACTAAAATGGCATACTGTCACGATAATGATCGCGGGTGCGCCGATAATGTTCTCGCCTTTCCTGAGAAACTTGCTCATGACCGAGCCTATAGTCCACTGCCAAAGCTCTTAAAAACTCATCATGTTATAGGGAATCTGGATGTGGTGCATGAACCCCGGTTGGGGATACATAGACGGTCAGACCATTGTTATAAGAAGCACGAACACTTGACTGGCCATCATGAGTTAGGACCTCAAATTCCGATAGATGCGATTTCGTGGCTTCAAAGCCAGGGCTAACAGACCGCAAGAAAAGCATTACTTATTCAGCCGCACATCCGTAGTTAGTGGGGTACGGCAATCTGATATCGTGCCTCCTGGCGTATTATTTCGTGGTGGTACGGAAGGAAGAATCCGACAAAAGCTTATCGAAGAAAATCTGCTGGACGCGGTCATTAGTCTGCCCGCTAATCTTTTTACGTCAACTGGTACCCATATATCTATTTTCCGCGCGCGCATGTGGATACCCTGTAACCCGAGTGACAGTTAGTGACAGGCACAGATGGTCGCTAAATCGGGTCTGCGCCCTGTTGCAGGATATCAAGGCAGGCTTGGTAAACATACACGCGGTTGCGCTGTTGGCCCGTGACTTCATGCACGATGCCAAGCGCCGCCAGATCATTCAGCGCCGCGCGTGCGGTGGGCGCGGAAACGCCCAAGGCTTTTTCTAGATTGGGAACCGTCGCGAAGAGTTGTTTTTGCAATATCTCATGTACCCTGAATACGGTCGCATTGCTTTTCCCTGGACGTGATAAAATCTTCTCGCGGTCTGTTGTGAATAGTGTCGTCAGGTTACGCGCGGCCTCGATGCCTTGCTGCGCGACTTGCGCGGTGCCGCGAAGGAAGAATTCCACCCAGCTTTCCCAGTCACCCTGCGTTCGAATATTCACCAACGAGCGATAATATTCATTGCGGTTGGTTTTGAAATAAAGGCTCAAGTATAAAATCGGTTCACGAATGGTTTTGCTGGCGCTCAGCATTAGCGTGATCAGCAAACGTCCCAAACGCCCATTGCCGTCATTGAACGGATGAATGGTTTCAAACTGTGCATGAACCAGCGCCGCTTTGATGATAATAGGGAGCGCCGGATGTTCCTCGTTGATATATTTTTCCATATCGCTGAGCAGTGGGATAACTTGATCTGCGGTGGGCGGAACGAATGTTACGCCGCCCACCGAATTTTGCAGCCAGTTTTGGATGCGGCGGAATTCGCCGGGGTCTTTATTTTTGCCGCGCTGGCCTTGCATCAACATGGCATGCAATTCGCGCAAGAGATTTAACGTGATCGGATAATTTTCATCCACCACGCGGCGGATACCATAACGTAGTGCCGCGACATAATTGGAAACTTCTTCCACGTCATCGAGCGGCACGCCCGGCGCGGCATTGATTTCATGCAGCAATAAATCAGACAACGAAGACTGCGTGCCCTCGATTTGTGATGACAGCAGGGCCTCTTTGCGCACGTAAGTGTAAATGAACCGGTCAATATTTGGCAGCATCTGGGCCAATCCATCCAATTGCCCTAGCGCCAGGTTTGCGGCTTCGAGCAACGGCAACATGCCCTCAAGCTGCAACGATGGCGCGGGCGGCAAGGGCGGCGGGATGAATGCCTGTGCGGGTTTACCGCCTGCAATCGTCGGCACATAATGGCCTAGCCGGGGATTGGATGCTTTCGTAAGATCAGCCATTTTTCATCCATAAGAAAGAAAAACGATGATTTCTTTCCCAATGACTCCTTCATGGGTATCTTAAGAAAGGTTCGTTTCCTTTGCAAGAGATTAAAGAAAGAAAATTGCTGTAATCTTTCTTTATTCTGGTTATAGTTCAACGTCTCATAAAACAACAATTAAGGAATAAAACGACATTTAAGATATAAATTTGCTTATAAAATGACATTTGCACCTATCAAAAATAAATATCTTAAAGGGATTGTCCATATAAAAGTTGACAAAGTCTATAAATTATAGGAATATAGACCCAACAAGCGCCCGGACTCCGTCCAGGGCGCTTTTTCTTTGACGTCAATCAGGCGGCCTTTGGGCCGCCTTTTTTTATTACCCGGAAGGAGGGCTCTCGTGGCATACAATCAACAAGCGGGTCAATTTCAAAGCGAAGATGACATCCATAAACTGATGTCTTCAAACGCTTCCCACATACCAACGCATCCTGATTATCATTGTCATGCTGGGTAAGCATAGGTCTGATAGATTCTTTTTCCAAGGCTCGCGTTTCCTTGGTGCCGTTGGCGACAATAATATTCTTGACGATCTGTTTAATATAAAAAAGCTTAGTCCCGGCAAATTCAAGCGCCTCAATGGTATTTGCAAAAGTGGGAGGTTGTCGACTATTCGTGATGGTTGTAATCTAAGCCTTTGCTATCGCAATGCCGTATTCTATAGTAGGCAAAAAATGCTCCGGCCGGATGTTGCCGAGGGGCGGTGCGCCATGGGGTAATTCGGATGGCCTAATTAGCGGATTATCAGACAGGGTATCGCTCATAGAATTTCTTGGTTCGATAGGTTAATGATTATGCGATAAAGATTACTTCATAAGAAAGCAAGGAAATACTTTCATTGAATTCCTATAGTGCCGTGATTTCTAAGGTTACATCAAAATAAAGCATTTAACCCGAGATGGATTTAACCACTGATAGTTTGGATGACTCCAACAGGATTGATTTTTGGATCATTGGCAATATCACTGGGCGCAATAAAACCTAAACCGTCCCACGGAATTTGAATACCGATGGTGCGATAGCAAAGCGCAACATATTCCGAGCATATAAATTCATCATCCGCCTGTAATAACTGAGGCATTTTAATATTAAAGAGCATGCCGAACATAATTCGCATGCCAATTTTGATAATTTCTGCTACGGCATAGGGTGATCCCAATCGATCAACGGCGAATTCACTCATCGTTTTTAATTGATGCATGTTAACCGATGTGAAATCGGCATGCCGGGCAATTAAAAGTTTGCCACGGTATGGGGGTAATGATTTTTTATTGCCATAGACTGTATTGCTGAGCGCGACCGTATGAACACCAACATTTTCGACACTTTCAAGCAACATTACGCGATCAATATGATCTAACCGGATGATAAATCCCACATGGCTCCAGAGACTTTTTGTTCCCCATTGAATAAACCTGGAAGATAGATCGGGACCAGAAAAAAGCAAGATGTCGCCGTTTTGAATCTCGCTCCTTAAAGCTTCATACTTTTGAGGCTTCATAGTTCGAAAAATATCGGCAGGAATGGTCATGGCTGTCTCCTGGTGGAACTCAGTAAGCACTTCCTTCCCTAATTCCACAATTCTTGCTAATTTTCTAGTTCCTGATTTTCAGAATAGAGTTGAATTCAACCGTCCATTAATAAAGAAGCCATAGAAAACTTATATTATTTTTTGCATCGACGGATGTCATGAAAAAATGCTTGGACTATAAAATCCTATTCGCTCTTATGCTGGGTTGCAGCTTACTGCTCGCCCCGACCGCACGTGCAGATGACCAGCCATCACGTACTGAGGAAGACAATAAGGGTATTTTCACGCTGGCCTTTGAAAATGATTATTTTGTAGGCCAGGATGAAGAATATACCAGCGGTGAACGCATAAGCTGGCTATCATCGGAAACCAGCATGCCGGATTGGGTACGTTATTTAGGCAGCTATGCGCCCAATCCCACTGATCACAAACGCATCGGCATATCGCTCGGCCAAAGTATCTTCACGCCCAGAAATACTTTAAGCAATACTCCCATTCTGAATGATCGACCTTATGCTGCATGGCTGTATGGCAGCATGGGTGTGATTGCTGAAACCGGCCCCGTCATCAACACCTATCAATTAACACTGGGCGTGGTAGGCCCGGATGCCTTGGGTAAACAAGTGCAAAACAGCATACATGACTTAATTGGCGATCACACCGCAAACGGCTGGCGTTATCAGTTAAAAAATGAACCAGGTGCAGTGTTAACATACGATCATAAATGGCGCGGTTATTATCAGCGAAATCCATTTGGGCTAAGTTTCGATGCAACGCCGCATATCGGCGCAAACCTGGGCAATGTTTATACCAATGCGATGACTGGCGTGATGTTTCGTTTGGGTCACAATTTGCCGGACGATTATGGACCACCTGAAATTCAACCGAGCTTGGCCGGATCTGATTTTTTTATTCCGACGCACGAATTAGGCTGGTATTTTTTTGCGGGCATTGACGGCGAAGCGGTGGGGCGCAATATATTTCTTGATGGCAATACATTCCAAAGCAGCCCGAGTGTGAATAAGCGGGATCTAGTAGCAAATGCAGTAGGTGGAATCGCAGCGACATATGGTCAGGCGCGAATTGCATATAACTATGCTTTCCGCACTGATGAATTTAGAGGCGAACCCAGAATGAATAATTTCGGCGCTGTCACGCTGGCATACCGATTTTAATTCACGACATTTCTTGCTCATACTGAGGCGCGATCTTACCTCCTTAGCATTAAATTACGTTCATAAATGTAACGGCACAGTTGCGTTTCATTCCTGAACCTGCTAAACTATAGAAAGTCAGGACAGGCGGACTGTCCCAATCAGCCCCTAAGGAGGCATCGTCATGAAATCGAAAGCCGTTACAATCTGCGCGCTCGCGGCAATGATCGCGCTGGCGCCCTTCTCACCCGCATCGGCGCATGACCGTTGGCATGCCCATGGTGGGCCGCTGATTGGATTATTCGCATTGGGAACGGCCGCCGTTGTGGGCGTGGCTACCATTTTGACAGCACCAATCACGGCAATTGCATCAGCGCCGCCTCCTCGAGCTTATTATGCTTATACCCCCCCACCGCCACAATATTATGCTCAGGCAGCGCCTGAATATTACCCTCAACAACGCGTCGTTTACGCTGCGCCGCCTACGTATTATTATCCTGCAGCCCCTGCCTACTATGCGCAACCGCGTGCCGTATATTATGCGCCGCCCCGATATCATCAGGCGCCCGTTTATTACGCACCACCACCCGGGTACTAAATTTCTGCATAACTTAGGACCAATGATATGAAGCATGATGTACCGGATCACAGCCCACCGCGGCGCGGTGGGCGTCCGTCACAACTGCAAGCAATCCAGATACGCGAGCGAATTTTAGACGTCGCCACAGATTTATTTTTGGCCCAGGGCTACGGCGACGTCAGCATTGAAATGATTGCCAAGCGTGCAGGAATATCCAAACGGACTTTCTATCACCGCTTCACTGGCAAATCGGATCTTTTCGGCGCCGTGGTGCATCGTCTCATTGGCCGCCTGCGCCCCCCACAAGTTGCCCCCTTATTTGAAGGTGTTACTTTGGAAGAAATTCTGCAACGCCTGGCTGAAATAATTTTGCGTGCTGCGCTTTCGCCTGAAGCACTCGCGCTGCACCGATTAATGATTAGCGAAACCGTGCGGTTTCCAGAGCTCGCAACGATTATGGATACGGAAGGCTCCAAAAAAGAAGCCATTGAACGCATAACCGCCCTACTTCAACATCACGAACACAGCGGTAATAACGCATTTACAAATGCGCAATTCGCTGCGGAACAGTTTTTGCAGATGGTGATTTCAGTGCCACAACAGCGCGCCTTAGGATTGGGCACACCTATGACATCGGCGGCGCTTGCCGCCTGGATAGATAACACGGTGAAGTTCTTTTTAAATGGTTGGCGCGGTAACAATTGTATCAAGCATTAAATTACTAATGCGAAAATCAAACTAAAAGAAGTGGCATATTTGAGCTATAGGCATCCATCAGGGCAAGCTGCTTAATTCACAAGGCCAAGGCACGAGAGAGGGAAATGGCCCGGACTTCCTGTTATGCCGAGATCCCTTTTTGAAACGTTTTGCACAAATATCTGAATAATCTATGTTGGCCGCCATTGATAAACGTTCGCGCGTCCTGCTGAGATTAGATCTGACCGTTCCGATGGGTAAAGCCCACGCAAAAAACTAACCTAAGGCTTTTCTCCTACCCCTAACCATACTTCCTTGAGCGGGGAAGATTGGAGCAATAATTAGGGCGTCATAGCACCGGAAAATGAATATATGTTCCCCAATGCTTTCCTCCAAGTGATCCTCTTGGCATCGATTTCACATGACCATCGGCAAATAAGACAGTGACAGTTCCATCGTGCCTATACCGAGGAGTTGCCGCCCCATGCCCACAGGTTGTTGCACTGACGCAAGGGGGACTACTGTCGCTGTCGTTTAAAGGTGAAATGGATGCATCACTGCCATCCGGATTGACCCAATAGGGTGTTGGATCGCCTGATGTTATATTCCACGCACGGATACGTGGAAAGCTACTCTCAACAGATGGCACCCCACGGACGCCAGGGGCTGCACCATTATTGCGCCCTTTTTCAGCTATTATCACTGAAGTTGTTGGGAATCGAACATCAGAGAGTTTAAAGGTAGGGCTAAGCAGACCAGCTGGCAGCACCCCTCTATTCGTCGGAAATAATTGACTTGTCACACCATAATTAAACTGCTGCTCGGGGCCAAGAAAGGATGGGCAGTTAAAAACTCCAGGAAGATCGGCAACCCTTTGGCTAAATGTTTGTTTTGCCTCTGTGCGATCCCCTAGGTAAGGGGCAATCATAAAATCCCATGTGGCAGGCGTACCATTTGCATTAGCTTGGGGATATCCCTCATCATAATCGCCAGTGTACATCATCATTGCCAAGCCAATCTGGCGTATATTTGAAAGACAAGTTGCTTGCCGCGCTTTTTCTTTTGCTTTGCTAAAAGCAGGAAATATGATGGCAGCTAGCAATGCGATTACGGCCAGCGAGACCAAAAGTTCGATTAATGTGAAAGCTTCTTGTAACGACGTCTGGTTGGAACAAGTGACATGGGCCGCCCGTCTCGGCGTGATGGCCGAATTCTGAGATATTTCTGGGATTAAATTAGACATTTAAAGCCTCAAAAGTTGTTAAGATAAAGCTATTTGATTTTAATAGGCCTGGCAGGTCAGACTAGGTCACTGACGATTTAAATGTCAATAAAATTTGCTGCGGTTTTAGCTAAATACTAACCCGCGATAAGGGAGCTGCTGATTGACACTTCTGACACGCCTTAAAAAAATATTTGCTTCTGCTGCAGAATCTCAGGATAATGATTTTATGTTTGGTCAAAATCATAATGACCGCTACGCGCACCGGCTTCGGTTGCCGCCGCATTTACAACCCTTCTTTTCACCAGTTCCAAAAGAACCAGACCTTTTGCTTACTGCCGACGGCTTGATAGATTTCAAATGTAATTCTGAAGAATATACACGATTTGGCCGCTCTTTGGTTTTGCGTAATGTCGCCTTGGTCATGATGGTAAAAGTTTAGATATACCATTTACACCAAGTCCATAATCCTCCACTGCCACTAATAAATAGCGTTCAGCATGCAAAAATAGATTTTTCTATTTAAATATCCAAACTTAACTCTGAATAGAAACCGGGGCATTTCTGCCCCG
>Ga0206891_10181_pt1 | contig 15588 bp, 14 predicted proteins | sample Alteio_BWOrgHeat_55_FD_153246 | JGI IMG/M metagenome (GOLD analysis project Ga0206891, IMG submission 153246) | Enriched cells from forest soil in Barre Woods Harvard Forest LTER site, Petersham, Massachusetts, United States - Alteio_BWOrgHeat_Nextera7 ...
GTCTGTCCCGCTCAACGCTGAGTCTGATTCAACAGTTTCTCGGCCTGTTCCATTTCCTTCGCCGCGTCCTCCCACTTTCCTTGGCCGGTCAGCTCTCGATATTTGCGCAGATGATCGCGAACTTCGTTCAGGGTCTGGGCATCGTTGCGATTCATCTCGGCTGGTCGGTGCGAAGCTTCCGCCGCTGCGCCCGCGGCGGCCGGGACCACTTGCGTGGTCTGCGGGTTTGACGTGTCCGCCGGCGCTTCCACCCGCTGGCCCATCAACTCTTGCAGCGCTTGTTCATAGGTGTCCTGATATGCCAGCATGTTGCCCATCGCCAAAGCCACTTTTCGTAACTGCGGCATGCGCGCCTGCGAGGCCTGGATATAAATCGGCGTAACGTACAGAAAGCTGTTTTCGATTGGCAACACCAGCGGCTGTCCCCGCACGACTTGCGATCCTTGCTGGCCCCACAGCGTCAGATCCTTGGAGATGGTCTGATCCTGATTAATCCGCGCCTCAATCTGCATGGGCCCATAGATGATGTTCTGTTTTGAGAGTTGCTGAATCACCAGTTCGCCATAGTGGTCGCCGTCGCAGCGAGCCAGCATCATGCCGATGAGATTGTCTTTGTTGGCAGGCGTAAACTCGGTGATCAGCAAAAATTCGCTCTTCTCAGCTCCCGGAAGCGACGCGAGCACGTAAGTGGGGCTCGCCGGCGCAACGCCGTTCTTGGTGCCCGTCTTCACCAGGTCCCACGTATCGGCGCGATTATAGAAGGCTTCCGGATCGCGCATATGGAAGTTGCGATAGATATCCGCTTGCGCTTGGAACATCGTTTCCGGATACCGGATGTGCGCGCGAAGATCGGCGGGCATCTTCTCGCTGCTCTCCAGGAGTTGAGGGAAAAGCTGTTGGTAAGCCGCAATCAGCGGATCGGCCGGGTCGAACACATACAGATGCACCTCGCCCGTGTAGGCGTCGACCGTGGCCTTCACCGAGTTCCGGATGTAATTAAAATCGCCCAGGGACTGCGACTCCCATGGCGCCGAGTAAGGATGTTGGGCAGACAACATGTAACCATCCAGCAGCCATACCAGCCGGCCGTCAGAGCCGAGCACAAGGTAGGGATCGGGATCCCACGAGAGGAATCCGGCAAGCTTGCTCACCCGGTCCAGAATTTGGCGGTGAATCATCATGCGACTGCCGTCCGTCATGTTGCTGGTCAGAAGAATATTCGGGTCCGCGTAATCCACCGCCGCGGCCACCCGCATCCCGAAGCTCGAAATGGGGAAGCCGCCAGTGCCGTCGTACTTCACGTGCCCCTTGTCCGGCGTCTCCGATGGGTAGTTGAATTCCAACTGGTCCGTCCCCACGAAAACCGGTTCATGCGTCAGCTCGCTGTAATAGATCTCCGGTTTCGTCAGCTTGAGACTCTTCGTGTTGATGGTTACCGGCGCGTTCTCGATGAACAACATCGGCAGGCCATCCGCGGTAATCCGATTGGCCTCCGCCATCACGATGCCGTAGCCGTGGGTGTAAACGAAATGTGGATTGATCCAGCGGTGGCGAGCCTCGCCGAGTTGCTGAATGTCGAGTTCGCGCGGTGTCAGCAGCACCTGGCGCAACTGGCCATCGATCACGTAACGATCGACGTCGGTGTCCTGATAGATGTAGGGCCGTAGCGGCTGTATCTGCGAAATGGTGTCGTGGAAAGCCTGCCAGTCCCACAGCCTGACGTTGTCGAGCAGCGGCTTGTGCTTGGCATAGTCAATTTTGATTTCCGGCTGTGCGTCCAGTTGCGTCTCTTTGACAGACGTGTTCAGGCGAAACCCCCCGCGCGTCCCTTCAATATGGTTCGCGATATACGGCTTCTCCAGATTCAGCTCATTGGGCCGGACGTAAAGGCTGCTAACGATCAAGGGAAGAAGGAAACGAACAGGTAGTACCAGCAACAAGACCAGAGCAAGTTTGGGCATACGCGCCAGAACGAGTCCTGCCGCGGCGAGCGCGGCCAGAATGAGCATCCATTGCAGAGGCAGTGTCACATGATCTGCTACCCAGTTCACGCCGACCAGATGTGTGCCGTGGTCCTGAAAGAGAAAATCGTATCGGTCGAAATAAAATTTAGCGGCCAGGCACAACAGCAGGGTGGCGAGCAGTGTCCTGACGAAGCCGCTGTCAAAGGCCCCGCCGAAGGTGATCTGATTGAGTTCAATCACCCCCGGTGTCGAGAACTGCGGAAACCTGTCACGCAGTTGTCCCAGGTGCGCGCTCGCCCAGAAGATGAGCAGCGAGAGAATGACCCCGGTAAGCACGACACCGAGCGCGAGGTGATAAAACGGCAGGTCAAAGAAGTAGTAGCGGAGCGGCAAGTGGAAGATGGGATCCACGTACTGTCCGGCAGTAGATGACACGCGAAGGCCGGCGACGTAGCGGACCACGGTCCACGAATCGATGGCTAGATTCGCGGCCAGTAGCGCCAGCAGAAACAACCCCATCAGCGCCAATCGGTTTGCAAGCGGGGTCTGAGGTCGAGGCGAGTACTCAGTGCCGCGCTTAATGCCGATCCGGTAGGCTTGCCAGAATGCGAGGAAGAAGACCAGCGTCAGGAGAAAGCTAGGGACGGTTCCATAGACGAACTGATTTACCCAGGTATCCACCTGGTGCATCTCTTCCCACCAGGCAAGCTCAATGGCAAAGGAGGAAAGGAATCGGGCAAGGAAGAAAAGCAGAATGAGTACAACGACGATCACGACGGGCAGGTAGCGGCGCCTGTCGGCGGCGTAGGGCCGGGCTGACATGTTACAAGCATCGTATCGCGCCGAAGGATTACGACCTAAGAAGCTACCAATCGTCCCGGCGCCAAACCATTTTGCCGCCCACGATTGTGGCCACCGCGCCGCCCTTGAACGCCTTGCCTTGGAATGGCGTGTTGCGGCTTTTCGACGGCGACTTATTCACGTCATAAGTCCAGGGCTGATTGAGATCGAAGATCGTGACGTCGGCTGCCACTCCCGTCTTCAGGGTGCCTTTATCGAGCGAGAGAATTGTCGCCGGTTTCTCGGTGAACATCGAAACGAATCGCGTCAGCGATACGAGGCCGGGGTGTAGCAGCCGTTCGAGTGTCAGCGGAATAGCGGTTTCAAGGCCGATAATGCCAAAGGGACATCGTTCGAACTCCTGCATCTTTTCGTCGCCGGGGTGCGGCGCGTGGTCGGTTGCCACGGCATCAATGGCTCCGCTGGCCAGTCCGCGAGTAACCGCTTCCACGTCCTGCGGTTCCCGCAACGGTGGCTTCATCTTGTAGTTGCTGTCGTACGGTCGCATGTCTCTGTCCGCCAGCGCAAAGTGATGGGGCGTTGCCTCTGCCGTCACGGCAAGGCCTCGGCTCTTCGCGAAAGCCACCATCTCCACCGCATTCTTCGACGAGATATGGGCTACGTGGTAGCGTGCGCCCGTTAGTTCGGCCAGCAAAATGTCTCGTGCCACCATTACGTCTTCCGAGGCGCGGGGGATGCCGTGCAGCCCCAGCCGCACCGATTCAACGCCTTCATGCATGTCTCCACCGGCGCTCAGGTGCAGGTCCTCGCAATGCTCAATCAGTGGAATATTCAACGACTTGGCAAACTCCATCGCCCGGCGTACCAGTCGGGCATTCATCACCGGCCTTCCGTCATCGGAGATGGCGACGATACCGGCGTGGGTCATGGAGGTGATCTGCGCTAGCTCCTCGCCTGCGCTGCCTTTGGTAATGGCGCCAATAGGATAGACATTCACAATGGCATGCCGCCGCGCCCGCTCAATGATGTAGCTGGTGACCGTTGGGCTATCATTCACGGGCTGCGTGTTTGGCATGCAGCAGATGGACGTGAATCCTCCTGCGGCGGCCGCCCGCGAGCCGCTTTCAATCGTCTCGGCATACTCGAAGCCGGGCTCGCGCAGATGGACGTGCATGTCGATGAATCCGGGCGCCACTACCATGTCGGACGCATCGAACACTTCGCTTCCCGAGGCGTCAATGTTACGCCCGCAAAGGCGGATGACGCCGTCCTGAATTGCGAGATCGAGCACCGCATCCAGCTGTTGCGAGGGATCCACGACCCGCCCGTTCTTGATGATCAGACGTCCGCTCATTGGGCCTTGGCCTCCGTATGCGGAGCCAGAACCCGTTCAAGCACGGCCATTCGGACCGCAATGCCATTTTCCACCTGGTTCAGAATGGCGGAGCGCTGCGAATCGGCAACCTCCGAAGAGATCTCGCGGCCGCGGTTAATGGGCCCGGGATGCATTACGATCACGTTTTGATTAGCCAGCGAGATATGCTCCGGCCGCAGGCCATAGAACTGAAAATACTCGTTGGCGGGGATAGGCGATTCGTGTTGGCGCTCCAGTTGGACACGCAGCATCATAATGACATCAGCACCCTCGATAGCCTGACGCATGTTGGTTGTCAGCTCAACGCCAGGAGCGATGCTCTTCAGTTCGCAGGGCAGCAGAGATGCCGGACCGCACAGTACCATCTGCGCGGAATACTTTGAGAGCAGGTAGACGTTCGAACGCGCGACGCGGCTATGAGCAATGTCCCCGATGATGGCGATGCGAAGTTGTTCGAGCGATTGGCGGCGGTCGAGAATCGTGCGTGCGTCGAGAAGGGCTTGCGTTGGATGCTCGTGCGTGCCGTCACCTGCATTGACGATGGGAATCGGCAGGTAGCGCGAGAGAAAATGAGGCGCACCGGAGGCGGAATGGCGCATCACAATCGCATCGGGGCGCATCGCGCCAAGTGTGTTCAGCGTGTCGACGAGGCTTTCACCTTTGGACACGCTGGAGCTAGTAGCGGTGATGGAAATGATATCTGCGCCAAGCCGTTTCGCCGCGATCTCAAAACTGGTGCGCGTTCGCGTCGAGGCCTCAAAGAAAAGGTTGACCACCGTCTTCCCCTTCAAAGTCTCAAAGCGTTTGAACGGCTGCTGGGGGGGCGGCTGAAAGTCGTGGCTGCGAGCCAGAATGACGTCAATGTCGTTGCGGCTGAGTTCCTCAATTCCTAACAGGCCGGCCCGCACAGACAACTAACCTTTCCCTGTCGTAGAGCCAGGAATCTCGTCGACACGTTCCACCAGCAGCACCCGCTCCTGTTGGTCCGTCTCATTGAACTTCACTTCAATAATCTCGTTCGAAGTAGTCTGCACCATACGTCCTACGTAAGTAGCCTCAATGGGCAACTCGCGATGCCCGCGATCCACCAGCACCAGCAGTTGCACCCGCGCCGGGCGGCCGTATTCAAATAGCGCATCGAGCGCCGCGCGGATGGTGCGTCCCGTGTAAAGCACGTCGTCCATCAGCACGATCTCTTTGCCTACAATCGAAAAGTCTACTTCCGAGGAGTTCACGACGGGGCGTTCGGCGACCATCGAAAGATCGTCGCGATAGAGACTGATGTCCAAAACGCCGACCGGCACTTCTCGGTTCTCCAGCGCCTTGATCTTTGCTGCCAGCCGTTGCGCAAGCGGGACTCCGCGCCGCCGGATACCGATGAAGGCGAGTTTATTGGGATCCGAGGTTTTCTCAAGCACTTGATGGGCGAGGCGCACCAGCGTCCTGTCGATCTCCGAAGCGCTCATCAGTTGTTTCATTTCGCGGGTGGTTGCCATCGGTATGCCTGGTTAGCCTGATTTCCTCTCGGCAAAGTCAGAGTAACAAAACAGCGTCATTAACCGCGTAACCGGCCGCGAATTCGTTTGGCCATCTTCTCAATGTCTTCGGTTTTCTTCACCGTTGAGAGTGGCACGACGTAATCGCCAGATTTCTGCAATTCCGACTTCAGCTGTTGGGCGAGACTGATAAGTTCGTCGGCATCCTTAAGTGCTCGTTCATGTTCATCCTTAGCAATGGTGATGCTCCAGGATTTGCCATTGGGGAGACGCCGGTCTTGGTCCTTGCGCTCCCGGTCTTGAGGATAAGTGGTTTGCGGATCCTGGCGTCCTGCGTCCACCAGCGGAACAAGACAAAAGGTCGTGAGGAGAACGAGTGAGACCTGCCGGAGGTGACGCATACGGCTGCTATCATAAGCCAAAAATGTCAGGTACTGTCGCTCTTTGGACAATTGAATGCACGTAGGCGTCGGCATCATTGGCGCCGGGAATGTCGGTTCGGGAACGATTCAGATTCTGATTGAGAATGCGCGCTCGATTCAGGAAAAACTTGGCTTTCCGCTCAAGATCAAAGCGGTTTGCAGCCGAACCATTCTCACGAAGTCTATTCCCGGCTTGGACACCTCGGTGGTTCGTACTACCAACTGGCAGGATGTGGTTTCTGACCCTGAAGTCGAAATTGTTGCCGAGTTGATCGGAGGCACCGGGTCCGCATCGCAGATCATTGAAGCGGCTTTTACAGCGCGGAAATCGGTGGTGACGGCCAATAAAGAGCTGATGGCGCTACGCGGTGCGGAACTCTGGCAATCGGCCATCTCTTGCGGCGTCAACATAGCCATGGAAGCAAGCGTTGCGGGCGGAATTCCAATTCACTCGGTCCTTCGCGAAGGAATTGCCGGTGACCGGGTGTCCGGTCTTTTCGGCATTCTTAACGGCACCAGCAACTTTATTCTCACCGAGATTGAGCGAAGTAGCGCGTCATTCGATTCGGTGCTCTCAGACGCGCAACGCCTTGGCTATGCGGAGGCCGACCCCTCCGCCGATGTCGATGGCTTGGATGCGCGATCGAAGCTGGCGATTCTTGCCGCGCTGGCTTTCGGCGAGCGCCTCACTCCGGCTGACATCTTCACGGAAGGAATTCGGCGTATTCTTCCGGTGGATTTCGAATATGCGCACCAGTTGCGCCATACCATCCGCTTGCTGTGTTCAGCGCGGCAGGGCCCCCACGGACTGCTCCTTTCAGTGCGGCCCTGTCTGGTTCCGATGTCGACGATTCTTGCGAATGTGACTGGCGCCTACAACGCCATCTGGGTGCGCGGAGTCTACGGCGAAGACACGTTTTACCATGGCCGTGGCGCCGGGCCCCTGCCCACCGGAGTCGCGGTGGTCAGCGACCTGATGAAGGTGGCTCGTGAGATACGTTTTGGCAGTCCAAGCCGGGTAAGCCCGTTCGCGCATGAGCGGCTGGGTGAATACAAGCCGCTGCCCATCACAGAGTTTGAATCGCCGTACTACTTGCGCTTCCGCGTTGAGGATCGCCCAGGCATTATCGCGGAACTGGCGACCATTTTGGCGATGCACAAGATAAGCATCGATGCGATTCTCCAATTACCTTCTGAGAACTGGCGTGATCTGCCGTTCGTGATTACAACGATCCCGGCCCGTGAGCAATCTATTCGCGAGGCCTTGGGCGAGATGAAACACGCCGCTTATTTGATCGACTCGCCGCTGGCAATGCCAATGGAGCGCGGCTTCTAGATAGCGTTAGCGCGCCGGGCGACATGTTAAACTTCGATTGACCATAGCCTAATTTGACTTAGAGATACGGAGGGGTGGCTGAGCGGTCGAAAGCAGCGGTTTGCTAAACCGTCGTAGGGGTAACACTCTACCGGGGGTTCGAATCCCCCCTCCTCCGCCAGATGTCTCACAATTAAGTTCTTTATAATCAACAAGTTAATCGGTAAAAATCGTAGGATTGTCAGATTGTGTTTGCAATTTGCATGTAGGGCCGCGCGTTGATTGGGCCTTGAACATGATACAAATCCAGTCCGCTCCCCCATCTTTTCAAATGATTTCTTCAAATGTTCTATAAGTATGAAACTCGATGTGAGTATGCTAAAGACGCTACCGATGTTTAACATTGGCAAAACATAGAAGGCTAAATTTGAAGCTTGAAGTAAGCGATAAAACTCAGCCCAAGAGAAGGATGCCTCTCGGGAAAGAACAATTCGGGATCATCGTGCGCACCGACATCCACAGGAGGGCCAGGCAACTGGCGGCTGATCGCGGCTGTAGGATTTCGGCCATCTATGCTGAAGGTGTTCTGAAGGTTTGTGGCGAAGAGACTAGCGCCAAAGAACGGGACGCTGCCGAATTGGTGCGCGAGATCACCATTGGAGTTCCTGAATCGCAATGGTCCTATTTCAGAGAGATGGCCGCTTTCCTTACTGCCCGGCCAGATACATATCGGATGCAAGTGCTGAGTGCCGTGCTGAACGTTACAAATATACTTGATAGCTCCACGCCCAAAAGCTAGGGCATCGATAGGGCTCCGTTTGCCGCGCAGTTCTTCTGTGTTCTGGGGCAGGCTGCGCGTGCTTTTACACGCTGTCTTGGCGTGCCTTGCTAAAGGTCTTGGCGGCCCATTGCGTTTGATCCCTTCCGACACCATGAGGGTGTCGTCACGAAGGGATGACTCGTCAAGATGTCCAAAAGTACCGTTGCACTATGCCCGAAGGGTACAGTTAAACAAGACCCTGGCCGCACAAACTATCAATGGCAACGCCACCGATACCGCCTTCGCCACCCAATAGACCAGCACCATTCAATTTGGGTGACTCGCTTGGCGGTGTGGGGGTTGTATTGGCGTTAATCGCTTTCGTGCTTAATTTCCCAGTTATTGTTAAAGTCGCGCTGTTGGGCATTGCGATCTCTTGTTTTACCATCTTGGCGCGTCACTCACATTGGACACACGCTTGGCCAAAATGGCTTCAGGGTGTCGCGGCAGCGGTCTTCGCAATCATTGTACTGATCATTGGAATCCCACAACTTAAGAAGCAATGGCGTGACGAGCATCCGGTCGCTGTAGCGGTGAAGCCCGTTGTGCATCCCGAAACTGCTAACGGTCTACAGGGAACCAACCCTACAACAGCAAAATCGTCTACGGTTGCACCCGCGAAGCATATTAAGAAGAATACTGTCTTTACGGCTCCTACTAGGGCGAGGCTTTCAACTCCCCCTGCACCGGCTGTTGTGCCTCCGCCAACATACGAACAAAAATGCGAAAGCAGCGCGTGCGCCCAGGGGCCAAATAGTCAGGCTACATTTAATGAATACGGTGCCCCAAAACTCCCCGTAATAACAGACGAGCAACGGGATGCAATTCGCGATGCTATGAGGCCTTACGCGGGCATAAAAATTTCCATATTTTGCCACAATGCGACCGATGACTCATCAAAATACGCAGAGAAGCTAGCTGGCGCATTGAAAGATGCGGGAATGATCATACAAGGGCCACTCTACGGAATGCAAATGCCATCAAGTGGAGCGGTTCCAACAGGGTTTTCGATAATATATACCGAGGATCGCATAGGCCCAGTAAGCGCTTTGTGCAATGTCATGGCTGGTTTACATCTAGTTCACACTCCAATCGAGGGAGGAAGGCTTGCCGACCAACAAGACAGAATTTCTATCACTATTGCTCCTAACAGATAAATTATTTAAAGTGAATCCGTGACATGATATCAGCACGAAGCACAAGCACAGTTCTGCGGTGCGCACCTCAATTGCGTCGCCGAAATGACTGGTTAGCACGGGCAAGAGCCCAGTCCCTTTGCATACAATTTGCATGCAGAGATAGCGACTGTAGCGATTTGGTAGGGTTTAAGCCATTCTGTAATCAATAAGTTGCGTGGAATCAATAGGCGGATGAGAGCCGAATCCCCCCTCCTCCGCCAGACTGCAACTGTCGAACTTGATCCGCAAAGTTAGGTCCCATGCGGCTGACTTACGATGTCCGGCAGCCCGAGCAACCGGCAGTCGTGGCGCACCATTTCCAGTACGATATCCGAAAACGTGGCCTTAGGCCGCCAACCAAAGGCCCGCGCTGACTTACTAGCGTCGCCGACCAGAATATTTACTTCCGACGGCCGGTGCAGCGCCGGGTCCATGACGACATACTTCTCCCAGTCGAGTCCAAGATGGCTGGCGGCCAACTCCACAAATTCTCGCACCGAGTGGGTCTGGCCCGTCGCGACGACAAAATCTTCGGGTTCGTTGAGTTGAAGCATTTTCCACATGGCCTGCACATATTCGGCGGCGTGACCCCAGTCTCTCTTTGCTTCGAGGTTGCCTAAGCGCAGTTCGCGAGACTTGCCGGCCGCAATTCGGGCCAGTCCGGAGGTAATCTTTCTAGTGACGAACTCAAATCCACGGCGGGGCGATTCATGATTGAACATAATGCCGCTGGTGGCATGCGTTCCGTATGTCTCACGATAGTTGCGAGTTAGCTCGAAGCCCGCTACTTTGCTGATGCCATACGTGGAGCGGGGATGGAAAGGGGTCTTCTCGTTCTGTGGCACTTCATCCACCTTGCCAAACATCTCACTGGACCCGGCGAAGTAGAAGCGGCAGCGCGGAGAAAGATTCTTCAGCGCCGCCAGCAGATAGTGAGTTCCGTTGATGTTGGTTTGAAGGGTAGAGAATTCGTCGTCAAAGGAATAACTAACAAAGCTCTGTGCCGCCAAATGGTAGCACTCGTCGGGCACCACGGCAGCTACCACCTGGTGGATGCTTGCATAGCTTTCGAGTGAGGCAGCATGCAGTACCAGTTGCGAACGGATCTGGGTGAGCCGACCAAGACGGTGCTCCGGATCCTCAAGCGCAACTCGCCTGACGATTCCGTGGACTTCGTATCCTTTTGTAAGAAGGAACTCCGCCAGGAACGAGCCGTCCTGTCCCGTAATTCCGGTGATAAGGGCCCGTTTTGGCATGGAACATGGATTTTAGCATGCCCTTCGAACCCAACGTTTCGGCTGCTCTCAGGGCTGTCCTATTGCCGGACGCTGCACCCAACCCGAGTGTTTATTATATGCGAGACTAGTATTCGCATCAGCTTAGGACCTCGACTCGTAGTGCCACTAAGCGTCTCGTGTTTTCCGCACTAGTTGCTGGTTACGGGTAGATAGGACGGTGAGATGTCTCGTATAGGGCTTTTTTGCATATCGGCAGCGGGGCACTTATTCCCCATGTGCGCATTGGGCCGCGAGTTACAGGAGCGTGGCCACGAGATTCTTTTCTTCAACGTGCCAGACGCGGAAGAGGACATCTCGAAGGCTCAAATTCCATTCTGTCGCTTCGGAGATAAGTACCATCCGGCAGGCACTATCGCCAGACGCGATGAAGGGGTCGGAAAATTGGAAGGCCTGGCGGGGAGCGCTTACATGGACCGGTACCTCGTTGGCTATGTTCGAGCGGTGTTCGAAGAGGCGGCGCCGCTGCTTGAAGCGGCGAATGTGGATCTGCTCGTCGTTGATCAGACCGATGTCTCCTCGTCGAGCCTCGCGGCCGCGCTGAAGATTCCCTTTGTCACGGTTACTCTTCCGTTGATGTTTAACTACGAAGATTCTGTTCCTCACTGGAGCAGCGGCGAGCCCTATTCAAATGACCCAGCGCTCTTCGAAAGGCGGCGCTCCGTTCGTAATTTTGTTAGCGATATGTTCGGTTGTTATCGCTCTACTTTGAATGAGTATCGCGTTAAGGCCGGATTGCCCCCGTACACGCACTGGGATGAGACGTGGTCGACACTGGCTCAAATCAGCCCGCAGCCCGCAGCCTTTGAATACCCGCGTCAGGCGCTCCCGGCGAACTTTCACTTTACCGGGCCGTTTCTCAAGGCCGGTTGCCGCCCCGCTTCAACGTTTCCGTTTGAAAAGCTGAGTGGCAAGCCGTTGATCTATGCATCGTTCGGCACGATGCTTAATCGGTATCTGGAAATGTTCCGAGTGATTGCGAAAGCGTGCGTCGGGCTTGATTTTAAGCTCCTGATCTCCCTCGGCGGCGGCGCATCACCTGAAGAACTTGGTAGCTTGCCAGGTGATCCGCTAGTGATGAAGTTTGTGCCGCAACTCGAGATTCTGCCGCGGGCGTCGCTGATGATTACACATGCAGGCATGAATTCAGCCCTGGAGTGTCTCGCCGCGGGCGTTCCGATGGTAGCGGTTCCCGTTTCCCTTGACCAGCCTGGCGTGGCGGCGCGAATTGCGTGGACCGGAATGGGTGTGGTGATTCCGCTGCAAGAGTGTACCGTACCCGCTCTGCGTTCGCGGATCGATGAGGTACTGGGCAATCCGTCGTATCGTGAACGCGCAAAGTGGTTCAAAGAAACGATTGCCGCCGCCGACGGGCTTGGCAAGGCAGCCTCGATTATCGAAAAAGTGGCCGCCACGAAGGCTCCGATCCTTCGACAGCGCACCGCCCCCGCGTCGAGCCTCGGTCAAGGAACGGCGCCTTACCCCGGGGCAAGCAGGACAGATAGCGGTGTCGGAGCATAGTCCTGGTCCCGAAGTAGGGGAATAATGATGTCAATGGCTCGAATCGTCTGAGTCACGTCGGGATTAGACGCGAGTGCGCGGGCATCATGAAAGAGTAGGATCGCGCCGCCATGTAAACTAGCGGTCGCGTGATCGACGATAGCTTTTTCGTCAAAGTGCCAATCGCCCGAATCGTGACTCCATTTGACCATCCGAAGTCCCGTTTCACGCAACACACTGGAAACGCCAAACCAGCGTGACCCGAAGGGAGCGCGGAAGAGGGCGGGAACCGCGCCGCATGTCTCCGCGATCGCTTCCTGGGTCGACGCAATCTCCAAGTGAATCGCTTCGACGCGTTGCCAGTAGAGCTGGGCATGCGTGAAGGTGTGATTACCGATCTCATGCCCGCGCCTGGCCACCTCCCTGGCAATTTGCGGCAGACGGCGAACGTTGCTGCCGCATTGAAAGAATGTGGCACGCACGCCATGTTTCTCGAGCACATCGAGCAAGCGTGGCGTGCTTTCGCTTGGGCCATCATCGAAGGTCAACGCGACGGAGCGCGACTCCTGCGGCCCCTGTTTGATTCCGGACCAAACGGGATTTCTCCCGGCGGGATGAAAGGCCAATCGGGCGGCCGCGCAGACCGCCTCGCCTAAGTACCGTCGCATTCAGTAAGCATCTCCCATTGAAGGCCGACCCAATGTGGGTCGGACAGAATGTCCAAGAAACGGCGCAGGCTCCTAAGAAAACGCCGGGTCACTCCGATAAGTCTAATCGAGGTAATCAGTGACCCGTGTTCAACTGTGTATCGCGAAGATTCCAGTAACTTTAACTAAAGTTTTCCGACTGATCGGTTTAGCAGCGCTGGGGTGCGCCTGTTCCTCTGCCGAGCACATTGCTGTAAACCCGAAAGTGGGACATGGGCCGATTAGTCCGTACCTTTTCGGCATGGGCATTGAGTGGACGGAAAACGGAGATCGCGTTCTAAACCCTACGACTGGCAAATTGCGTCCGGAGATCATGAATCTGCTGGTGCCATTGCACATTCCGGTGTGGAGATTTCCCGGAGGCATTTTGTCCGATTACTATCACTGGGAGAATGGTGTGGGCCCGGCCGCCACGCGGCCGATGGGTACAAACCCGATGGACGGCAGCGCTAATGCCAATACATTCGGTACCGACGAGTTTATCCAGTTCTGTAAGATGCAGGGTTCAGCAGCGCTGATTACGGCCAATTATGGCACTGGTACGCTTGAGGAGACGCTGAGCTGGCAAAAGTATTTCTCTCAGAAGGCAATGCCCGTCAAACTTTGGGAGATCGGCAACGAGATCTATCTTTCGGAGCCGACGATGCCGGGCGCCATTCCAGGAGATGATCTTCGTATTTTTCACACCGCCAGCCAGTACGCCGCGGACTTCCCGTTGTGGCTAAACGGACTGCATTCGGCCGATTCGAGCGCGCTGGTCGGAGCAATTGCAGGCCGATATAATACGAGTCCTCAAAATGAGAACTGGCTGCAGGCGCTAGCGGGCGCGATGCCAGCCAAGGCCGACTTCGTCTCCCTTCATGACGCCTATGCGCCAGCGATTTTCAGTCCCTACAACTATTCGAGCGCCGCAAATCGGAGCGCTGCTTACGCCGCAATGGACGCGCTGCCTGCAACCACCGTCCAGGACATCGACGCGGTGCAGGCAGCCTTCGCGACTCAAAATGAGCGCTATACGCCGCGAGCCGCTATCACTGAACACTTTCCGCTTTTTGGCGGGTCGTCCAATCCGAATCAGTTCCTGGAGGAGCTGGACCAGACGCGAACCATCTCTTCAGCGCTGTTCACCGCGAGTCTGTTGCAGTCTTTGATGCGCCAGGGAGCATGGATGGCCAACTACAATATTGCTGTCAGCGAATGGTTTGGCGCCTTGGTGACCGACGAGGCTTCGGGGCCAGTCGCGACGCCAACTTATTACGTGTACGATTTATACCTAAACCACTTCGGCACGAAGTTAATCGATGCGCAGATCACGGGCGGAGCGGCTTTCTCGACAGGCACCCTAGGAGCGGTTCCAGCGACAGCACAGGTGTCCACCCTCGACGCCGTTGCCTCGCTCAGCAGTGACGGTAGACACGTCTATCTCTCAGTGATCAACCGGAGCCAAACCAGCAACGTGAGTTCGACGCTTAGTGTTAGTGGACAGCCGGTGAAATCGGTGGCGCAAGTCTATACGTTGAAAGCGACCGCCTCCAATGAGGTGAATGGATCAAGTCTTTCGTCAACCACCGTATCGTCGGGCGCCAACCCCATCCGCTGGGTCCTGAGCGCCTGGACTAATAAGACCGGCCATGATACTTACTTATTCCCGCCGAATTCGTTGACCGTCTTTTCGTGGTGACCGCTCTGTAAGCTGTTTAACATAGGGCCGCTTGCTTGCCGGCAGGATAACTGGCTTTGTGCGGTATCTCGACGATCGTGGACGAAGTGATGCGAGTCGTGGTTGCGATAACGACGCCACTTAAAGGCTTGTCAGCTTACGAATTACAAAATATATTGCGTTGAATGTGTTTTTCGACACAATTGCTCCGTGTACGGACGGTGTAGGCCGCCGCGAAAAGGAAATACTTCCGCAGCAAAACAAAAACACGCTGAGCGGCAAAACTTTTCAGGAAAGGGATCATCAGTAACAGGCAACCTCTGGTGTCTTAAACGCCCCAGGAAAGAGTGAGCCAAATTTATGGAGGTATCGTGGCCTGTCTTCAATGGTTTCCATTGAGACCCCTCATAGCTTCAGCACATTTTCTTAAGACCGTCGGTCTCGGAGTATTGTGTTGTGCGATTGCCTGTGCCGAACACATTGCAGTAAATCCGACTGTTGTGCATGGCGCGATCAGTCCGTACATCTTCGGAATGGGCATCGAGTGGACCGGAAACGGAGATGGCGTGGTGGACCCGACGACTGGTGAACTGCGTCCGGAGATCATGAATTTGCTGGTACCGTTGCATATTCCCGTGTGGAGATTTCCCGGCGGCATCCTGTCCGATTACTACCATTGGCAGGATGGGGTCGGCCCCCTCGCTAGCCGACCGATGGGCACGAATCCCATGGACGGCACCGCCAATGCGAATACGTTTGGTACAAACGAATTTATTAAATTCTGCCAGATGCAAGGCTCAGCGGCGCTCGTTACAGCAAACTATGGCACCGGCACAGCCACGGAAGCAGTGAGCTGGCAACAGTACTTCGCGGGAGAAGGAATGCCCGTCAGGCTTTGGGAGATTGGCAACGAAATATACCTTTCAGAACCATCGATGCCCGGTGCAATTCCCGGAGACGATCTGCGGATTTTTCATTCTGCCAGCCAGTATGCAGCGGACTTCCCGGTGTGGGCCACCGCGCTGCATTCACGGGATGCAACCGCCCTGGTAGGG
>Ga0206891_10223_pt1 | contig 15312 bp, 15 predicted proteins | sample Alteio_BWOrgHeat_55_FD_153246 | JGI IMG/M metagenome (GOLD analysis project Ga0206891, IMG submission 153246) | Enriched cells from forest soil in Barre Woods Harvard Forest LTER site, Petersham, Massachusetts, United States - Alteio_BWOrgHeat_Nextera7 ...
TCACCATGTCAGCCTGTCCGAAAACAACACCCTTGATCTTCTTGCGCGCCACTCTGAGCATGCCCACATTTATATCGGTCGCAAGAACCGAAAAATCACGCTTCAGAAATTGTGCGTGCCTGCCTGTTCCGCAAGCCAGTTCAACTAGATCATTTCCACCCGTTTTCTTATATCTCTTGATAATTTGCCTGATCTTATCCGATTCCTTTTTGTAGTCTTTATCGGGATACAGGAGGTCGTAATATTTTGCCAAGTCTTTGTAGATTGCCTGCTGTTTCATACAGATATTTGAGTTCGCTCACCATCTTAACTTAGAAGCGAACCAGTTTGAACCACTTCAGGGCCGGTCGCCCTCTGCGACACTGCACCTGAGGGGTAAACGCGCTAACCGCCGAAGTGGGTTTTAGTACGGACTTCTCCGGTAAGGCGACGCAATATAAAAGGGCGTCCCTTTTGGAGTAGGGTTTTGAGTGTTCGGCTCGAACCCCTCCAGAAAGGAGCGCCCTGTATATGGATAGCGTGAAGTATATCGGCATGGATGTTCACAAGGAAAGCATTTCGATTGCGGTGAGGAATGGTGCAGGAAAGATCGTGATGGAGTCCCTCATCGAGACAAAAGCCAGCATGATTCTGCAGTTTATCGATGGGCTGCGCGGAGACGTGCACGTCACGTTTGAGGAAGGAACCTCGGCTGCCTGGTTGTATGACTTGCTGAAACCGCAGGTGACGAAATTGGTGGTGTGCGATCCGCGAAAGAATGCCTCCATGAGGGAAGGCAACCAGAATGACAAGATCGACGCCCGCCGGTTGGCGGAGCTGCTGCGTCTCAATCATCTCAGCCCGGTCTATCACGGTGAGCACGGCCTACGAAGTCTGAAGGAACTGGTGCGCAGTTATCTCACGATTACCAAAGATCTCGTGCGGGTCATGACCCGGGTGAAGGCCATCTATCGCAGCTGGGCCATTCCTTGTACCGGCAAGCAGGTCTATGCACCGCGCCATCGTGCTGAGTGGCTCGGGAAGATCGGCGAACCGGGAGTGCGCCGGCGGGCGGAGTTTTACTACCAACAACTCGATGCGTTGCGAACGGTGCGTCAGGAAGTGCGGCGAGAGCTGTTGGCGGAGGCCAAGAAACATAAGGCCTGGAAACTGCTCTGCCAGATTCCCTCGATTGGACCGATCCGGGCAGCCGTACTGCTTGGCATTCTGCAGACCCCGCACCGTTTTCGCAGCAAGCGGCAGCTGTGGACCTACAGCGGATTTGGCATCGAGACGCAAAGCAGCGCTGATCACCGCAGTGTCGACGGACAACTGCAACGAGTGAAGAAACAGATCTCTATTCGCGGACTGAACCGCAACTGCAATCACGATCTGAAGAATCTGTTTAAGGGTGCGGCGATCGTGGCCTCGAGCAAACCCGGTCCGTTTCAAGAGTTCTACACAGCTTTGCTGACCAAGGGCATCCGGCCGGAGATGGCACGTCTGACCTTGGCGAGGAAGATTGCCACGATCGTTCTGATTGTGTGGAAGAGAGGAGTGAGCTTCGACGCCCAATATCTGGAACCACAAACAGCTTGAGTGTCTCTGACCGAGTCCGCTCCATCTCTGGGATTTCTCTGGCGATGGCCGTCGGGTTCTCGAGACACTCTGGTTCGAGAGCGAGTCTCAGCCGATTAGTTAGGCGCTGCGTGCTTCGGGCACCTAGTCTCACACGCGACCCTAGGCCCTCTCGGATAACCAGAAAAAGCTATGGGCCACGAGTCCCGGATAGAACTATGGTCGCCAAATTTGACCACGTTCTGCTTTGCTGGTTTCGGAACTGACAGGCTTCGTCGCGAAGAGGCGATGAAAACCGCTGGTAGTGAAAACCCAAACCGCGGGGGCACATTGTCCCGCAACCGAGCACATGGTGCGGTAGGTCAGAACAAATCGCGCTCGATCAAGTGGGCTGAGAAGCAAGAAAAAGTCCGGCCGAAGGAGATGTGTTTTTTCTTGACTTCCCCTTTTATAGAACTAATCGGGAGTTGACCGGGCAAGCAAATCGGACTCTGGAATTTGAGAATAGAATCCTAGACCACTATTGTTCGGACCGCGATGGTTTATTCATCGCGTCAAACGCTGCGAGCGCCTCTTCTGGCCGGGCGCGGACCACGAAATCTTCCGTAAGATTCACCCAGCGCACCTTCCCCGACGGATCGATAAGGAATTCCGCTGGTCGCGAGATGTCTGCACCGTCGCGCCGGCCGTGAAGGTGCACCAGATCCCACCTCCGAATCACGTCCTCCTGTGCATCCGAAAGAATCGGAAACGTGTAGCCCTGCGACCGACGCAGGTTTTCGGAATCCTCGGGAGAATCCACACTGATGGCCATCACTCGAATTTTCCTTGCATCGAATTCCGGCAGCGCCTGCTCGAAACTCCGTAACTCGGAGTTGCAGAAAGGTCACCAATATCCACGGTAGAAAATCAAAATCACGCCGGCTGCCTTGGCCGCGCTCGTCGCGGCGCGGGTTGTACTCTCTGGAGTGAACGGAGAATTCAACGCACCCGTTAAACTCACTGGGTTGTTCTGCGAATCCGGCAGCGTAAAATCCGGAGCCGTCTGGCCTACCTGCGGCGCGCCGTACGAAGCGGGTAGCACATGCCGCGCGCCGATAAAAATGCCGTAGAGGAAAAATCCGCTGAATGCCAACGCTAGCACCGCGAGGACACTGCCGAAAATTTTGCCGCGAAACAGGTCCGAATGCCGGAATGCGCGCACAAGCCCCAAGGCAAGCAGCACCAACCCGAGCGCGATCATCGGCAGGTTCGCCCACGGAAAATCGCGAAGCGCCGGGAAGCGAACGAAGAACAGCGGATAGCTAATCACTCCCAGGAAAACCAGCGACGCGCCGGTCCACACTGCCCAGTTCCAGTTTCGTTTCATCGCTAACGCGTCTCCCCAATCCACTCCAAGTACGACTTCCAATCTGCCTGCCCGGGAGCGCGGATTTGAAACTTGTGCCCCTGAGTCTAGCCGAAAATACTATTTCGTGAGAAGTTTTTCGCGGGCGCGGTCGAGTGCTCCCACTCGTGGTTGGGTTCTTCGAGGGAGCGGATGGAGACGTAGCCGTTCTACCAAAACCCTTAATCCTCAATCCTGCAGGCACAGAAGGCCAGTCCTGGTAAACGCACTTATCCGAACCTGACCCGCTACCTTTTCCGGGCATGTCGCGTGCACCCTATCGCGAAGTTGACTCTGCATTCTTCCCGGCACTCCGTATTATCTTTCCTCTCTGTCCAGTGTCGCCGCTGATCTCCAGGAGAAAACACCATTTACAGGCTTTCCAGTTGAACACATTGTCGCTCAACTGCCTCTCTCATCACCGTGCACGCACCGGTATGATATCCTCTGGATGTCGGCTCTTGGCGGGCTGCTTTCGAAGCCATCCTTTCACCGCACCGCCTCATCTTCTTGAATGGAGCCGCGCTCCCCTGGGGGAAGTTGGGGAGTTCATCGATCAGGGGAGGGTTCGGACAAGCATGTCTACACTCGCAGAAATTCCACCGGTAAAGCACAAGCGCGAAGTCATCGACCAGGCGGTCATTCGCTTCGCGGGCGACTCCGGCGACGGCATGCAGATCACCGGCAACCAGTTCACAAATACCGCTGCGCTCTACGGCAACGACATCGCTACCTTCCCGGACTACCCCGCCGAGATTCGCGCCCCTGCGGGAACCATTCCCGGTGTCAGCGGATTCCAGTTGCACTTCTCTTCGAACGAAGTACACACGCCGGGCGACGCCATCGACGTGCTGATCGCCATGAACCCGGCCGCCTTGAAGGTCAACGTAGCCGACCTGAAAGCCAACGGCATCCTGATCGTCAACAGCGACAGCTTCACGGAAAACGATCTCCGCAAGGCGCAGGTGACTTCGAATGCGCTGGAAGATCATTCGCTGGACAAGTTCCGGCTCTTCCCCGTGGAGCTCGAACGGCTGACACGGCGTTCGCTGGAGCATCTCGGCCTCGACGCAAAGTCCATGGATCGCTGCAAAAACTTCTTCGCCCTGGGCATGTGCTACTGGCTCTACAACCGCTCGATGGAGCCGACCGTTCGCTGGATCGAAGACAAGTTCAAAAATAAGCCGCTGCTTATCGAGGCCAATAAGCTCGCGCTCAAAGGCGGCTACTCGTACTGCGAAGCGACGGAAGCGTTTCAGATCAGTTATGAAATTCCGCCGGCCCAGCTCACGCCAGGTTTGTATCGCAGCATGAGCGGCAATCAGGCGCTGGCGCTGGGGTTTGTGACCGCGTCGCAGAAATCTGGTCTCACACTTTTCCAGGGCAGTTACCCGATCACTCCCGCTTCGGACATTTTGCACGAGCTCTCCCAGTACAAAGACTTCGGCGTGATGACCTTCCAGGCCGAAGATGAAATCGCCGCGGTGACGTCGGCCATCGGCGCTGCCTATGCCGGTGCGCTGGCCATCACCACCACCTCCGGCCCGGGAATGGCTCTGAAGACGGAAGCCATGGGACTTGCAGTGGCCGTGGAGATTCCACTCGTCATTTGCGACATCCAGCGTGGTGGGCCCTCGACTGGCTTGCCGACGAAGACGGAGCAGGCTGATTTATTGCAAGCCCTCTTTGGCCGCAACTCGGAAGCGCCAATTCCCGTGCTCGCCGCCTCGACTCCCGCGGATTGCTTCTGGGTCGCTATCGAAGCGAGCCGCATCGCGATTAAGTACATGGTGCCGGTCATCATTCTTTCCGACGGTTACCTGGCTAACGGCGCGGAACCTTGGAGAATTCCGGAGTTGAGTGACATTCCGGATTTTCCCGTGACATTTGCGACCGATCCCATCGGCTTCCAACCCTACCGCCGCGACCCGCAGACTCTCGCACGGCCATGGGCCGTTCCCGGAACGGCCGGACTCGAACATCGCATCGGCGGCCTTGAGAAGCAGGACCCCACCGGGAATATCAATTACGAACCGCTAAACCACGAAAACATGGTGCGCATCCGCGCCGCGAAGGTTGCGGCGGTCGCGCAGGAAATCCCGAATGAACTGCCGGCCGGTGATCCGGAAGGCGATTTGTTGATTGTGGGCTGGGGCTCGACGGCCGGATCCATCACCTCCGCGCTCAAGGCCCAGCGCGCCAAGGGCCGGAAAATCGGCCATTTGCACCTGCGTTATCTCAACCCGCTCCCTTCAAATCTGGGCGACATTTTCAAACGCTATAAGAGAATCCTCGTCCCCGAGCTCAACATGGGCCAGCTCCTCTGGGTTCTGCGCGCGAAGTATCTCGTAGACGCCGTGGGCCTCAACAAAATTCAGGGCCGCCCGTTCAAGCAAGCCGAACTCGAACAAAAAATCGAAGAGATGTTGGGCCTCTAGGAGAATCGAACATGGGAACAGCAACGCTGCCGCCGCCTCTGACGAAAAAGGACTTTCAGACCGACCAGGAAGTCCGCTGGTGCCCGGGATGCGGCGACTACGCGATTCTCTCCGCGGTCCAGGCCGTTTTCCCCGAGCTCGGCATCAAACGCGAAAATTTCGTAATCGTTTCCGGCATCGGCTGTTCCAGCCGCTTCCCCTATTACATGAACACTTTTGGCTTCCACACCATCCACGGCCGCGCACCCGCGGTGGCCACCGGCATCAAAGCCATTCGTCCTGAGCTGGAAGTCTGGGTCGCCACCGGCGATGGAGATGCACTTTCGATCGGCGGCAACCACACCATCCACATGCTCCGCAGGAATGTCGGTATCAAGGTGCTGCTGTTTAACAACAAAATCTACGGACTTACGAAAGGCCAGTACTCGCCGACTTCGGAGCTCAACAAGAAAGCCAAATCGACGCCGTTTGGCTCTTTGGACCGGCCGTTCAATCCCGTTTCGCTGGCGATCGGATCCGAGGCCACGTTTGTAGCGCGCTCCGTTGACGTTTTTCAGGGCCACCTGAAAGATACTCTGAAGCACGCAGCCGCGCACAAGGGTTCCGCTTACGTCGAAATTCTGCAGAACTGCAATATCTTTAACGACGGCGCGTGGTTCTCACTCACCGACCGCGACGCCCGCAGCGAGCACGTCCTCCAGCTCGAACACGGCAAGCCCCTCGTCTTCGGAAAGAACCGTGACAAAGGGATTCGTCGCAAGCCGGATGGCGACTTCGAAGTTGTGCAACTTGGAAACGGCATCACCGAGTCTGACCTGGTCGTTCACGATATGCACCACCCCCCGGCCTTCCTACGCTTTCCAGCTTTCGCACATGGAGCACATGACGGATTTCCCCACGCCCATCGGCGTTTTCCGCGCCTGGGGCAACGTGCCGCGCTACGAAGACGTAATGAATCAGCAGGTCCAGAATGTCATCGCCAAACGCGGCCGCGGCGACTTGAGCAAGCTTTTGCGTGCCGGCGACACCTGGGAAGTGAAGTAGCTTTCTATCCGGCCACGAATCAGGTTCTGCGAGAATTTGGAAGGGCACCACCACCGACAGGGCGTGGCGCTTTTTCTTTTGCCAGCGTGATTTCTTCCCCCGAGGCCTTCGTAACTTATCTGCTGTAACCGACGCGACGCCTCCTCTGTCCCGTAAGTCCTTTAATTTCAATTCCCCAAGAACAATCTGCCGCGACATTGTGCGACATACCGCCCCTCCCCGCACCTTGGCGTTCCTTGTCGCTTGAGCTTCCTTTCGGCACTGCGTAGGGTCATCTCACCGGACGAAAAATTCCGGAAAACTATGAGGCCTGCGCAATGTTCTACAAATACCTACATGTGACTTTCGTAGGAGTCGTCGCGACGCTGCTGGACTCCATCGTCGTCGCGGAGCTTGCCGGTTACTGGCTGCACCGCCTGCTGCATAGCGACAAAATCCCAGCCCTCAGCCGAGGCCATTTGATCCACCATTTTCTGATCTATGGCCCCCAGCAACCCATGCGCGCCGTGGATTATCACGATGCGACCGACAGCCGCTTCTCGGTGGGCAATGTCGGGCTCGAATGGCTGGCGCCATCCGCGATTATTCTCTTCTTCTGCTGGGGAGTGATGGCGTTGCTCGGCGTTCCGCTGGTATATCAGGCTCTCGCGCTCTGCACGCTGCTTGCCTGGCCCATCCTGATGTTCAGCTACCTGCACGACCGTATGCACATCGAGGATTTCTGGATGACCAGGGTTCCACTTCTGCGAACTTGGTTCTTGAAGGCGCGAAGGATGCACGATATCCATCACCGGAGCGTGGACCCGCAGGGTTTAATGGACACCAACTTCGGCATCGGCTTCTACTTCTTCGACCGCTGCTTCCGGACCATGGCGAAGCGCCATCGGCCTTTCAATTGGAAAGGCTACCGGACGGCGCTGAAACGATATGGACTGGATGAGCCGGAACTTCTTTCGCTGGAGGGCTGCAGTAAATCGCTTTTTTCAAAAACGGGCCCCCAGGTAATCGCGCATGCTCGATTCTTCAGAAACTCCTCTCAAATTAAATTGTGAAACCTCCGCCGTTCTGTTACATCCAATAGAGGCAACCGCGGAGTATCCCGGTCATGGAAGATGCTTCAAAACTCGCAGGTTTCGCCCTCATGGGCGATGCCGACCCTGTACCCCAGAGTCTCTTTCTCTCGCATCCGGAGCAGGCCAAAACGCTTCTGCTCTTGTATGAGGTGAGTCGTGAGCTTACTTCCATCCTCGAGCGAGAAGAGCTTCTCCTCCGTGTGGCACAGCGCGTCAAGAAGTTGGTCAACTACCAAACTTTCAGCGTCATGCTCTGGAACGAGCAGACGCAGCTCCTGGAAAGCGTATTTGCCATGCGCAGCGACGAATCCATTCCCGTTCGTCTTCAGTTGCCGCTCCATCAAGGCTTGACGGGCACCGCGGCGGGCCAACGCCGTGCCCTGCGGATCAACGACGTCCGGGATGATCCGCGCTACATCCTCTGCGAATCGGGTGTGGAAGCGCGTTCCGAGCTCGTCATTCCTCTTTTTTTGCGGGATCGTCTCATCGGCGTCATGGACCTGGAGAGCACTGTTCCACACGCCTTCACCGCGGAACATGAACGCATGCTCGTCACCCTGGGCTCTTATGTGGCGATCGCGCTGGAAAACGCCCGTCTCTACAAGGAGGCGCGCGAAAGTGAGCAGCGGCTCCGCAACGAACTCGACACCGCACGGGAAATCCAGCGGCAGCTTCTACCGACCGGCGCGCGCGAAATTCCGGGCCTCGATCTCGCGGCCGCGTACGTCCCCGCGCGCGAACTGGGCGGGGATTTTTACGATTTTCTTCCCTATGGCAAAGGCCGGCTGGCGTTCGCGCTCGGCGATGTCTCCGGTAAAGGAACCGCGGCGGCGCTCTATGCTTCGCTGGCCATCGGCACCGTTCGCGAAATCGTCGTGGATCACAACGGCGCGCCGGCGGAGATGCTCGCGCTCCTGAACCAGCGCCTTCTCGGCGCGCGGCTCGACTCGCGCTTCATCGCCATGCTGTTCGCCGTCTACGATGCGCCGACACGTCGGCTTACGCTTTCGAATGCCGGCGGGCCCTATCCCCTTCTCGTTCGCGATGGCGTGGTTCAGCCGATCCGTTTGGAAGGAGTGCCGCTCGGCCTGCTCCCGGGAACTGACTACGACGAGATGACCATTGACCTGCAACCGGGAGACGTTGCGCTCTTCGCTTCGGATGGCATTCTTGAATCGGAGAATGCCGATAAGGAGGAGTTTGGGCCCGAACGTCTCGCAGAGGTTCTCGCAGGGCTTTCTCCTGAAGACTCCGCGGGCACCATCGCGGAACATATTCTTCGGGCTACCGACCTTCATGGCGGCGTTGGAAATCCGCCGCACGACGATCGTACTTTGCTCGTCCTCCGTGTGACGGACGAATCGGCTTCCGACTTTTCGAAACTTCCGATTATCTATTGAAACTTGCGCTTTTGCTTTGCTTAGAGCTGAAGAGGAGCTTTCTCCTCTCCAACTATTAATGTGCTTCTACGGTGCCGGAAGGAACGACGTTGGCCTGCAGAACGCCCGGGTTCTTTAGCACTGGGAGCCACCTCTCCCTCAGTGCCGCAAACTCCGGCATGTTTTTCTTCGAAACGGGATCGGATGGCGGCAGTCCCAGCTTCTCAAAGTTCTTGTATTGCCCTTTCTCCATGATGCGGAAGTCGAGGTGCGGTCCCGTGGATAGCCCAGTGCTCCCTACCAGGCCGATGGTCTTCCCGATTTCGACGTGTTCCCCCGTATGCACGAACATGCGCGACAAATGGAGGTACATCGTCTCATATCCGTTGGAGTGCGCGATCTGCACCATGTTGCCCTCGCCGCCCTTCCGGCCGGCAAACACCACTCGGCCGCTTCCAATGGTCTGCACGGGTGTCCCCACCGGCGCGCCGTAATCCGTCCCCATGTGCGGGCGATAGATCTTCAGAATCGGATGGAAGCGTGCCTTGCTAAAGTGCGAAGTCACGGGCGCTCCGAATTTCAGTGGCGAGTGGAGAAAGGCCTTCTGCAAAGACTTTCCATCGGCCGAGTAATACGCAGGCCGTCCGGTTGGATCGTGAAAGAGCAAAGCCTGGTATTTTTTCCCCGCGTTTTCGTATTCGGCGGCGAGAATCCTTCCGTAACCGGCAGTCTGCCCGTTGGCATATTTTTTCTTTTCCAGCACCATGCTGAATGTGTCGCCCTTGCGTGGGTCCGTGTAGAAATCTAGGTCATATGCGAAAATCTGCGCCAGGCGCATCGCTAACTCGGCCGATTCACCCGCATCTTCCACGGCATTGAACAGTGAATCGTCCACGCGGCCGGCGACTGCATCTATTTCCGTTTTCGAAGGGATTTCTTTGATCTGCGCCGTGAATCCGCTGTCCTCCGGAACGATTTTCAGCATGCGGTCGGGATCGATCTTGTAGTCGATCTCCCGCAGCGTGCCTTCCACCGAGCGCCCCACGGTAATCATGTTGCCCGCGCGCACCTGGCGCAGATTAAAGGTGCGTTGGGCTGCCGCGGAGGCGTTCGCCGCTTCTTCCGGGCTCAAGCCGAATTTCTGGAGGGCCGCGACGAAATTTTCTCCCGCTGGAACTTTCTTCTCCGTGGGGAGGATCACTTCTTCGCGGATGCGGGCCGCCTCTTCCTTGGCCAGCTTTACCTGGCGCTCGAATTCCGCGGTTGTGGCCAGCCTCTGCTTGAAGGCGTATCCAAGAGCGGCAGCGCCGGTGGCGCATACCAACATCAGCACTAGTAAGAAACTCCGTTTCACATTTCCCCCAAGCCACTCGCCGCTAGGATTCGACGGCGACCCACTCGCCGGAACAGCGTGCACTGCCACAGTAGCGCACGTATCTCTTGTGGCTCAACAGCTGGTTTGGGTCAAACACCATTCGCGGAGGCTGCGCTCAATTGTTCAATGAGCTGTATCTGCGGGTGCCAGCCCCATGCGGCGCCGAAATAAGCAAACCATCGTTGAGAAGTGCCCGTGCAAAACAAAAAACGCTGAGGAGCCTATCCTCAGCGCAATTCGTTCCACGCCAAAATTCAAGTTGTCTTAGTTTCCGCTCTTCAGCGCAACAGTGTGTTCGGGCTCGGCGAAATAGTTCTGCTCGCGCAATTTACGGTAAATGCGTCCTGCAACCACAGCCGCCGTAGGCCCCTTTACGCTGCGGGTATTCCCGCGCAGAAGGACAGCCAGCGCGATCCTCGGATGCGCTTCGTCCGCATAAGTCAGGAACCAGCCGATTTTCGACGGCGTGGTGTGGTCGTCGCAAGTACCGGTCTTGCCCAGCGGCAGTTCATCGCCGCCGCGATCAAAACTCGATTTTCCCGTACCGTACAAAACCGCAGCCAGCAATCCTTCGCGGATTTCCGGAAGGATCTGCGCGATGTTCAATTCGCGCTTCACGCGCGGCGTGAAGTTCAGAACTTCTTCCTCGCTGTGCGGGTATTGCAGGTAGTAAAGCGTCCCGCCATTGGCAAACGCAGCAGCCAGCGACGCCAATTGCAGCGGCGTGACTTGAATCCCTTCGCCGAAGCTGGACATCCGCGCGACTCCGCCATGCTCCGGCGGCGCCACCGGGAAGGATCCAGGGTGCTCGTCCGGCAGATTGTAGCCCGCAAGCTCACCCAGGCCGAGGAGACGGCCATACTTCGAAACCGTATCGAACCCCATGCGCGTGCCGAGCTGCTCAAAAAACTCATTGTTGGAATGCGCCATCGCTTCGGTGAGGTTCATGTACTTGCGGCGGCTCACCTTGAGCATGGTGTCGCGCGTGATGACATTTTCTTCGAGCGCTGCGAGCGCAATCGTCGGCTTGATCGTTGAGCAAGGAATGTAGCCATCGCCAAACGCGATTTTCTGATTGACGACCGTAAGGATGCGCCCCGTGTTCGGATCCACGGCGACCACCGCTCCGTTGTACCGCCCTAGTGCGGCTATGGCAGCCGCACGGACCATCGGATCGTCGTACGTGCCGTCATCAGCTTTCGAGGAATCCGCAAACGTCGGGACGCCGCGATACCGGGAAGATGATTTGTGCGCTCGCGAAGTCACCGCTGCCGCGCCTGGCGCAGCAGGCAGTGGAATGGCGAAGAGTGTCGCCAGCACCGACGCGAGACTTGTTTTTGCGAATTGCTTCAAAATGATTCCCTCTTTCAGAATACCCGCAGGCCCCAAACCTGGCTTGGCCTTCCCTCGCGCCGAATCACGCCCGGGCGAGAGTTTTACCTCACGCAGTCCTCGCGGTCAACAAACATTCAAGACGCTCGTTCGTTGCCGCCAATGACTCCGCACCGCTAAAACGAGAACCCTTGCACACGGCTAACCACCTTCGGCGCCTCTGATTTGATGCAACTTAGCGCCGTCGCGTGCGGCAGATTCTCTACCTGAGAAACACACCCGCTCTCAGGATGAGACACATAGTAGGCTCTTGGGACGCTAAACCGCAATAGACATTCAGGCCCAGTACGAGCCTATGTGCTTTGTTTTGAATAGCTGACCGCCTGGGCAGTTACCTGAACTTGCGCCCAGTGAAGATGGCCGTCCGGGCATGGAAGTGAAGCTTGCCGTTCGCATCATGAAACGGCTGCGTGCCGCTCAAGTCGTGCTCACGGTCCTCTTCGAGCAGCCTGCGAACTTCATCCGCTCTTTCTGCCGGGGCCTTCGTTGTGGCCAGCCAGCGCTCCACCTCCGGGCAAAGATCATCGAACGTCTTCACCGCGTCGGTCTCCAATCCAGCCTCGCGGAAAAGGCGCAGATGCTCACTCATGGGCAGCACTCGCACATGCGAAGGATCGCGCAGATTTTCCCAGTGATCCTGATATTTGGCCCGTTCAGGATGTTCGCTGGCGTATATATCTTCAATCAGAATGGTGCCTCCCCGCCGGCACACGCGCGCCATTTCGCGCACCACTCGCCCGGGCTCCTGCATGTGGTGCAGCGCCAGCCTGCTCACGGCGACATCGAACTGGCCCTCTTCGAAAGGCAGGTTTTGCGCATCCCCAATTCGAAACGACACGTTGGCCACGCCGTTCTGCTTGGTCCGCTCTTCTCCAATCGCCAGCATCGCCGCCGTCAAATCCACACCAATCACTTCCCGCGCCGCCTTCGCAAATGCTTCCGCGATATAACCCGGCCCGGTCGCAATATCCAGGACGCGTTCATTGCCCTTCAAGCGCGCCGACGCCACCAGCCGCCGGATGCGTTCTTCATTCGTAACCCAGGGATTCGAAGCAAACGCCTTCGCCTGTGTGGTAAACGACTCGCGAACAACTTCATTGTGGCTCGACACTATTCCCTCACCTGACTACCACAGAAAAGTTTACCAGCAGGTTCCCGTCGAACAAACATCTCTGATTGCAAGCCGAACTTCCGCGGCGCGGGCGGCAAAAAAACTTTGGCCCTCCTGCGCTTCGCAGAAGGGCCAACCTTCAATCCTCTGAGAATTGGACTTACCGCGTCGGACGCGCCTTGGACGCCTCCGCGCCCGCCGTGGCCGCTGCGGCCTTGATCGGCGGTTTCTCCGCGTGTGCCGCCGCCGCATGGCCATTCGTTCCCGCAGCCGCACTCGAATTGCCGCCGGGCACCGGGATTTCCAGCTTCTTCCGCAACACATTTTCCAGCTTGTCGCGGATGTCCTTGTTTTCCTTCAGGAAAACGCGCGCGTTCTCGCGGCCCTGGCCCATGCGCTCGCCGCCGAAGCTGATCCACGTCCCGCTCTTTTCCAGCACGCCCTTCTCCACGCCGAGGTCAATCAGATCGCCTTCGCGCGAAATTCCTTCGCCATAAACGATATCGAATTCCGCTTCGCGGAATGGCGCGGCCACTTTGTTCTTCACCACTTTTGCCCGCGTGCGCGACCCCACCACCTTGTCGCCTTCCTTGATCGCCTGAATCCGCCGGATATCCACGCGCATCGAAGCATAAAACTTCAGCGCGCGGCCGCCAGTCGTTGTCTCCGGGTTGCCAAACATCACGCCAATCTTTTCGCGAATCTGGTTGATGAAAATGAGGCACGTCCGCGATTTCGAAACGATGCCCGTCAGCTTGCGCAGCGCCTGCGACATCAGCCGCGCCTGCAAGCCCATCTGCGGATCGCCCATGTCGCCTTCCAGTTCCGCCTTGGGCACCAGCGCCGCCACCGAGTCGACGACAACGATATCCACGCCGCCCGAGCGGATCAGCGTTTCCGCGATTTCCAGAGCCTGCTCGCCGTTGTCCGGCTGCGACACCAGCAAATTGTCCACGTCCACGCCCAGCTTGCGCGCGTACACCGGATCGAGCGCGTGCTCCGCGTCAATGAACGCCGCCTGTCCGCCCAGCTTTTGCGCTTCCGCGATCACGTGCAGCGTCAGGGTCGTCTTGCCGCCAGACTCCGGTCCGTAAATCTCGATAACACGCCCGCGCGGAAAGCCGCCCACGCCCAGCGCCGCATCGATCGAAAGGCATCCGCTGGGAATTACGCTGACCGGCACCAGTACGTCCCGGCTGCCCAGCCGCATGATCGCGCCCTTGCCGTGGTCCTTTTCAATCTGCGATATCGCCGCTGCCAGCAATCTGTCTTTTTCTTCTGTCATGTCGCACCTCGGTGGAGGAAATTTGGAATCTGGGCCTGCCCGCTTTAGGCGGGCCTGCGGGGCCGATCGCCCGGGCTTTGCGCCGGGAAAGCGCATTGCCCGTGTTCCAGGAATTTACGAAGTGTGGAATTTACCACTCGATTCACCTTCGCGCCATCCCTTTTTGCCAATCAGCCTCGTACCGCTTGAAACTCGCTTATCGCTGACAACCGTGCTCCGCGTCGTGGTCTCTCAGCCTCATCTGCGCCGCCTGCTCGCGTTCCTCCAACACCATCCGTTCCGGAGGTGTCAGGTGCCGCAACCGCGATACATTCCGTCCCCGATTGCGCGCCTCGGAGAGCTCCTCTTCGAGTCTCTCACGTTCCAGGCAGCTTAGAACACTGCTCGAAAAATCCCGCATGGTGCACCTGTTGAAAACAGCGAGGCCCAAACTACCACCATGGCGAACAAAAAGCAAACAATATTTTTCGCCTTATGTTCGCCTTGTCCGCCTCCGTCACTCGCCGCCAATCCTGACAACTTGCCCAGCTTGGATCGATTTGATGGAGTCGAGGCCATTCTCAAGTCCGGCAAAGCCAGCATGTCGGGCTGTTTGACAATCGTGACCGGTCAGGTAGTTGCGCAGGCCCTCGCTCACGCACTCATCAAGAAGAACCCTCATTCACGCCTTGGCGGATAGAAGCTGCTGGGCTTCTTGAAGCGCCGCGATGGCCATCTCTCGGGAAACGGTGGGGTAGCCTTCGAGGAATTGTTCGAGTGTGTGGCCTCGTTCCAGGGAATCGAAGAGCAGTTGAAGGGGAACTCGCGTCCCGCGAAAGACCGGCGTTCCACTCAGGATATTCGGATTTTTCACGATGACGCTATCCGCGGGACTCATAGCCATCTCTCCTGAGCGCAGTATACCATCACCCTTTACATCATCGTGCAGTACTTGCCCTCGCACGCGATTGTCGAATTTAACGTAGCCAAAGCAGCGGACAATCTTCGAGTGGTTCAAGAGTAGCTGTAAAACCCTCTCCCGCTCTTCCTCCCCAGCCACCCCGCCGCCACATACTTCTTCAACAGCGGACAAGCCCGATACTTCGGATCCCCCAGCCCTTCCTGTAGCACATGCATAATATCCACGCAAACATCCAGCCCAATAAAATCCGCCAGCTCCAGCGGCCCCATCGGATGGTTCATCCCCGTTCTCATCACCGCGTCGACAGCTTCCGCCGTAGCCACGCCTTCCATCACGCAGTACGCCGCTTCATTGATCAGCGGCATCAGCA
>Ga0206891_10206_pt1 | contig 15204 bp, 8 predicted proteins | sample Alteio_BWOrgHeat_55_FD_153246 | JGI IMG/M metagenome (GOLD analysis project Ga0206891, IMG submission 153246) | Enriched cells from forest soil in Barre Woods Harvard Forest LTER site, Petersham, Massachusetts, United States - Alteio_BWOrgHeat_Nextera7 ...
AACAGGTGACCACGGCAAGGCCGCGGCCGTTAGTACCCCGGTCTGGATCAATGGCCACCGCGATGGGATTTTCATCCACCGCTACCGTCAACGGAGCCAGCGTGCCAATTGGGCTGGCCGTCAGAGGCGTGAGATCGATTGTGCTGACCGTATTGGACCCACTGTTGGCAATCACCACGAGATTTGTCTCCTGATCGATGGCCACACCGCTGGGAGAGGTCCCAACCGCCAAGTCCGCGACACCCGTCACCGGCGATAGACTCGCAAGATCCAGGATCGAAACGGTATTTGCTGAGCTGTTGGTCACTACCGCGACGCCCGAGCTGCCAGCCGGCTGGCCGGTGATGGCCAATCCCGGAATAACTGCTACTCCTACGGGAGTTCCGCCGGTCGGAATGGCCTTCACGATCGTCCCGAAATTACTCGAAGGATTCAAACTGATGACCGAAACCTGGTTGCATCCCGTGTTTGTCACCAGCGCGAGATTGTGAACGTTGTCAACGGCAACGCCGCCGGGTGCGGCCGGAGTGGGCGTGTTCGATGTCGCGCTAGAACATGCCGGTACCGGAACTTCTTCCAGCACTGTGAAGTCCACGACATTGGAGCCCACACCAGCAGTGACAACGTCGAGTCCAAAATGACGCGGACCCGTGAGAATGTTCAGAGTACCACCCGGAGCGGCAGGATCCGGGATCGACACAGGAATGATTACGTCGAGCTCCTGACTGCTCACAAAGGTCACGCCGCTGGGAAGCGGCACGCCGTCCAGGCGAACCTGCGAGGCATTCGTGAATCCCGCGCCGAGAATCCTGACGGGACCGACCGGCGTCGGCGCCACTCCGGAAATAATCTTCACGGCCGAGGAGAGTTGCGCGGGGTTGGAATAAGTCGAGGGATCGATGGCGGGTGTCAAGATCTGCTCGATGTGGACTGGCTTGATGATCCCCAGCCTGAAAACGGAAATATTGTTGCTTCCCGAATTCACCACCAGCGCGAGGTTATTGTTGGTATCGACACTGATGGCTCCCGGTATGGAAATATTTGTTGGGGTGGTGGAAGTGCAGCTCGATACACAAACTGAGGCAATCCCCGTTTGCGCTGTTGGGACAATCGCCAGGCGCAGCAGAGTCGTGGGATTCAGCAGCGAAACTTGATTGAGCTGCGGATTAAACGAAAGGCCGGTGTTAGTGAATGGCTGGAAGGCGGTGTTCGTTGCCCCCAGTTCGGGAGCGCCGGTGGTCACCAGCCCGGTTGCGCCGAGGAAAAGCGTTGTCGACAGAACGGTCTGGCTTTGCGGATTGATGTAGGTGACCTGGCTGGAAGTCACATTTGGATCCGCGAGAATCAACTGGCCGGTTATCGGATTCACGGCAATGCCCTGGTCTGACGGCGAGATGGTATACGTCAGGTATGGAACTCCGGAATTCTCCGTGCAGGAGGCTGGACAAGTGGTAATCGAATCATCATTCGCCGCCTGGGAATATTGAAAATTATTAGCATCCAGCACTACTCCCACTGCGAATGATCCGTTGAAATTCGTGTTGTTCTTGCCTGGCGGCATCCCGCTGATGAGCACAGTTCCCGCGTTCGCTGGATTGAGGTTGTGAGGGGTAGCCGTCGTAATGGTTACAACATTGGAGGCGCGCGTGGCGCTGGCGATCGCGGCGCTGCTCCCCGTTGGATTGGCCAGGTTTACCGCGGAGAGGACTCCGGCCCCGCCGGGCGTCACATAGGCCAGCCGCGCGCTGGGTTCAAAAACAACTTGCGGGTGCGCTCCCGTGTTCAGCGTAACGTAGGCGACGGGACAATACTTTGGGGTCGCCGGTGCCGCTGGCAGGATGCACGCTGGCGTTACTCCCGGATTCAGATTGATGATCAGTCCTATGTTTGTGGAAGCGAAGGCCACCACCGCGCGATGCGCGTAGGGATCGATCCCAACGGAATATGGAAACGGCTCCACGAACGCGGAGCTGGCCGGAACGGGTGGTGGGATGACTTGGCTCAAATCCACCGTAGCCAACAGCGTGCCTGCAGGCAGAGCAAGTACGGAAAGACTCCTGCTCCCGTAGTTCACCACTGCCGCAACGTGCAAGCTTTCGTCGACCGCTACACCCGTAGCCACCAGCCCAGTCGAAGAAGCCTGCACCGGCGTCGGAGACGTCCCGGCTGCCAAGTCCGAGAGCTTGATGATCTGCACGTTGTTCGCTGTGTTGACATTTGAGCCCGCGGCCTGCGGTGTGTTCGCGCCGCCTAGCGTCACTACGGCGTACCCAAGCACGGAGTCAATGGCGATGGCGCTCGGCGCCGACGCTGCGGGAAATGTTACCGGCGTCGGAGGAACCCCTGCCGGCAATGCATTCCCCTTTACATCCGTAGGTGGATTGGTCGCGCCATAATCCGGGATGATGGCGACGTTGGTGTAGGCAGTGGTGGATGTAGGCGCGGGAAATGGGCCAGGCGATGTGCTGTACGTCACACTAAAGGGATACAAACCAGCAACGTGGCCGCCTCCGCTCGGAGGGGGCAGACTTCCCCCAATGCGCCGCGCGGTGGGCGTAAATTGCCCGGAGGTGTTGGTCAGCAACGCACTGCCATTAAAATTGGTGGTCACCGTTGGACCATCCGGAGGGCCATAGTAACCGCCATCGATTACGAAGGGTGTCCCGCCCGTGTTCCCGAGAGTAGATTCCTGGAAATTGTCAGGAGAAGTGCCCACGATCGTAGGCCGCACCGGGACGATGTCTAATGGAAACGGTCCGCCGCTGACGGTGATGGACGTGTTGCTGCTGCTCACCCCCACCATGTAATGCCCCGGGGTCTTCAGATTGTCAGCGCTCAAGCGGATGCTCGCGCCAATGGCCGCGGAGGTAGCCGCGGCACTGAACACCACCTTGATTTGCGATGGACCCAGGGTTACGTTCCCGTTCGGGCCACTGAGGGTCACGCCGAGTTGCGAGGTGGCGTTCGTCGCGGAGAGAAGAATGTCCTGCTGCAAACCGCCTTGCGGGGCCACAGATGGCGAAATGCCGCTAAATACGATGTTGCCGCCCTTGACGATGGTGATATTCGACTGCGCGATGCGAGTTGAATCGACCGTGGAGACAGCAAAGAGGCTCGCGGTCGCTTGTGTTGGAACGGTGCTCGGCGCCGTGTAGGTTCCGGTGGTCCCGTCAACCGTTCCACAAGTGGGGGTGCAGGTCTTGCTGGAGGTGGTGGCCGTGGCATCCGCAGTGACATCCCACTTCAGCATGCTGTTCGGAATGACAACATTGTTAAAATCTTCGGCGAGGAACTGCTTGGCTTCACCCGTCGCCAGCGTGGCCGTTGCCGGAACGATCTGAATGCGAATCCCCGAATCGATGGCAATCATTGCCGTACCGGTCTTGCTTGCGTTGGCCTTCGATGTCGCAGTGATGGTGATCACCAAGTTCGGGTATTTCGTGGCGTCCGGAAATACCGTTGGTGCGGTAAAAGTGGCCGTGGAGGCTACCGTGGTGTTGCTGTTATCGATGTTGGAAAGAACGCCGACCGCCCCGTTCGCGGTGGTGCATGCAGCGGCCGCGGAAGGTTTGGGGCTGGGAACGGCAGTGGTTGCATTAGGAGTCGTTGTAAACGTGCAAGCGAAATCCGCGGCCAGATTTGTCGAACCGGTGACGACGGCCGTGAACGTGACTGATTGTGTTACCACCAGCGTGCCCGATCCCGGAGTTACCGTGACCACCACCTGATTGGCTGTGGAACTGCTGCATCCGTTGACCCACAAACACGCGACGGCTGCCGCCAGCAGGATGCTGTCCGAAATTCTTCTCAACTTCATACCCACTCTCTCCCCCACATTCGTGTTTCTTGCAATTTCTTTGCGCCCGTCGTATCGCCGCGTTCCTGGTTTTTTCCGCACCCCGCCGTATTCCTCATGCGCTAAAAGGTCCGGCTGACGGTAAATCGGAACGTATGCTGCGGTTCAAAATAATTAAGCCGCCCTGGATTGTTTACCAACTGTTGGATCGTGGGTCTGACCTGATCGAGCCAGACATCCGGCGGCAAGGTGCTGGGCAACAGCCCCAGGTGTGGGCAATTTGGCCCGATCTGGTCGCACACCTCGCTCGGATTGAAATAATCGGGCGGCGCAACAATCTGCGTGTGCAGGCGGTTGAGATTGTACGCGTAGTAGATCCGGAACGGCGCCTGAATGATCGGCAACTGCACCACAAACTCGATGCCCGTCGAGTAACGCATGCGGAAATTCGTTCCCGGCGCAATAGACAGCTGTTGGGACAGGCCCACGTTCTGCTGCGCGCTCGGAAATTGCGTCGTCAGGTTGTCGAACCCCGTTTGATCAAGCCGCAAAGAGTCTTTCCGGAGAATGCCATCTGTGCCGGCATCCAGGAAAAGCGCCATCGTCACTGGACCCACAATAGGGATGCGATATTCGAAATTTCCGTAGCCCATCGTGTCCGCCCCGGGGAACGAAATGGTGTAACCCAGGACCGGCACGTTGAATGTTCGCTGCGTCGGTTGGCCGAAACTGTTGAGACAGGTCCCGCACAAATACGTGAACTGCTGCGTCGAAGCCACAGGAATGAATGTGACCGGAGTGATGGAGCGAACATCATAACCGCGGACATCGTTCTCTCCGCCCAGATAGAAGCGGCTGTAAGGCGGCGGCTCTCCGCCTCCATATCCCGTGATGAAGCCCCCTGCCGCATGGAAGCTGAGGACGTTGCGACGCTTGTTAACAGGATGATAATAAGTCCAATTCACGACGTTACTGATGCTCTTGACGTTGCCGCCCAGCGGGCCGCCGGAGAAGGAAAAGGAGTCGGAGAAACTTTTCCCGCCCGTGGGATTCATCGGATTGTTGACCGTGTTATAACTGAACGATGGGGTGATCGTGCTGGAGATGATTCCGTTTAGCGCGCTGGGGCCCGCGATGCTGCGGAATTGCACCTGCGTGAACAATAGCTCGGAGGCCTGGTTATACGTCGTGATGTTCGTGCGCGTAAGGCCATAGGTGGCGGCAATGCGCGCGAATGAAAGCTTGCGGAGAGGATAGGACGCGTACACCGTGAAGCCTGTGCTGTTCTGCGTGTAGTTCTGGATGTATTCGGGGTTTACGCTGACGGACTGCCCGGTATACAGCGCCGCCTGTTGAGCTTGGTCGAACTTGTATCGGCTGGTGAAAACCGTGAATCCCGTGGAGATTGGCCGGTCAAACAGATACGGCTCTGTAAACCCGAACATGACGCTGCTTGTCAGATTGCCGAACTGCGCGGAAAGCGTAAGCGTTTCGCCAAGACCCAAAAAGTTATTGGTCTGGTAAGTCAGTCCGATGAAAGCGCCGGCCAGCCCGCTCACGCCACCCTGTAAGCCAATGGACTGCTTCCCTTTTTCCTTCAGTTTGAGCGTGATGTCGACCGTGCCGTCTTTCGTGTTTTTCTTGAGTTCCGCGGCCTTGTCCGCTTCGATTCTGTCAAAGTAGTCCAGTTGGTTCAGACGCAAGATGCTCAGTTCCCACAAGTGCTTGTTGAACAGCTGGCCTTCATCAATGAGCAACTGGCGCCGAATGACCTTATCGCGAGTGGTGGTGTTTCCGCTGAAATCGATGCGCCGCACATAATATTGTTTCTGTTCGTCAAATCGCATCGTGATATTGATCGTCTTTGTCGCTTCGTCGATTTCCGTGTCCGGCTCCGGGGTGAAGTCGATAAATCCGTATTGACCGTAAATCTTGCCGTAGCTCTCCAGGGCCTTGCGCACTTTTTCCGCGGAGAAAATATCCCCAGGCTTGAGCGGAAACACTGCTTTGAGCGCATCAACCTTCAGTGATAGTGCTTTGTCCGGATCGGCGCTCACGATTTTCAGCGTCCCCATGCGGTACCGCTCGCCTTCTTCGATGGGGATTGTGATGTTTACGGCCTTGCCGTGGCTCCGGCCGGTAACGACCGGAACGCCCCAGCGGAAGCCTTCTGTATCCACGTTTTCCAGAACGGGATCTCCGACGGAAACCTTGAAATATCCGTTGTCGCGATAGAGGCCGCGAACACCAACTTCCAGATCTTCATTCAATTTTTGGCGGTCGTACGTTTTGGACATCACCGCGATATTCCAGAAGTACAGCGGAATCGCATATGGCCGGTCGTTCTTCATGGCGCGAATCAATTTGCGATCGCTGAATGCGTGGTTCCCGGTGAATTTAATCTGACCGACTTTGACCTTGGGCCCTTCCTCAATCTTGAACACCAGAATGACGGCGTTGCTCGAGGCAATGCGCTCATACTCGGGTGTTACCGTCGCGAACTGCCGCCCGTGTTCGGCCAGCAACTCCTTCAAGACCACTTCCGCCTTCTTGATTTTTGTGGGATCGAACTGGCTCTCAACCGTCAGCCCGACCTTGCGCTCTTTGAAGCGATCGAGAATGTCCGACTCGGAGACGGAATGGATGCCGTCGTAGCGAATGCGGCGGATTTGCGGCCGCTCTTTCACGTCGAAGATGATGATTTTGCCGTTCGGTCTGCTGGGTGAATCTTCGACCTTCAAGCTCACATCTTCGAAAAATTGTGTGTTCCAAAGCGCCTGGAAATCGCGTCTCAGTGTCTCTTCGTTATATACGTCGCCTTCGCGGCTGAAGATCCGCGCCTTGAGAGTGTCGGTGCGCACGCGGCGGTTCCCTAGGAATTCGATTCGATCGATGATGTATTGCTGCTGTGTGGTGGCGGCCTGTTGCTCCGGGGAAGCGGCTGAGGAATGATCCTCTATGACGTCCTTGCCGGTTTTCCAGTCGATCGAGGCGGAGAAAAGAAGAGAACCGGAAGACGGAGCCTCGTTCGCACGGAGTTCTTCTAGCGGCGCAGCAGGTAACGCGATCGCGAAAAGGAACACCACCGCGATCATTCGCGTCACGCTGGCCGCTAAAACTCCAAACGGCAAACAGACTCTTCTGTATGCGGCCGATGAGGTCGTCAAGGCCGCGCCCCCCAAACCCAAGTTGTTCTTCTCCCGCCGGACCCGGTATGGGCCGGCCGTGCGTCGACTCCGGCCCGGCCGGAGTCGCCCTTTGACTTTGTGTCAGATTCGTTAGTGGACGACCGGGGTTGCCTCACCCACGGGTCGGAACGAAAGGCCTTCCCCTGCAACGTAAATCTGGAGTGTCGCCGGCCTTTGAATCCCACCCTGGATCAGCGCCTCGGAGAGCGGGTCTTCCACATACTTCTGCAAAGCCCGCCGCAGCGGACGAGCCCCGTAATTGCGGTCCGCACACGTTTTCTCGAGGATCCACTGTCGCGCTTCCGGCGATACCACGATCTGCACCTGCCGGTGGATCAGCGTGTCGTTCAGCTGGCCCACTAGCAAATCGATAATGCGGAGCAAATCTTCATCGCCCAGCGGATTGAAAATAATCACTTCGTCCAACCGGTTGAGAAACTCCGGATTGAACACCCGCTTTACTTCGTTCATCACCATATCTTCCATACTCTTCTGCCCGGCTTCATCAGCGCCGGACTGGAAGCCCATCGAGGTGCGCTTCTGCAAATGCCGCGCGCCGAGATTGGACGTCATGATGATGATCGTGTTCCGGAAATCCACGGTATTGCCAAGCCCGTCCGTCAACTGCCCGTCTTCAAACACCTGCAATAGAATGTTGAAAACGTCCGGATGCGCTTTCTCGATTTCATCCAGCAGGATGACCGAGTACGGCGTCCGGCGGACGCGTTCCGTCAACTGACCGCCTTCTTCGTAGCCCACGTACCCCGGAGGCGCGCCAATCAGTTTCGACACCGAGTGCTTCTCCATGAACTCCGACATGTCGAAACGCACCAGCGACTTCTCCGATCCAAAAAGGAATTCCGCCAATCGGCGCGCGACTTCCGTCTTGCCCACGCCCGTCGGCCCGAGAAAAAAGAAACAACCGACAGGCCGCAACGGCGATTTGAGTCCCGCGCGGCTCCGCCGAATCGCGCGCGCCAGCGCCGTGATTGCCTTATCTTGGCTGATCACGCGTTTATGCAATTCCGGCTCGATGCGCAAAAGCTTTTGCTGTTCGTCCTCTTTAATGGAGGTGACGCCTACGCCCGTCCAGCGCGAGACCACTTCTTCGATGTCCTCGCGCGTCACGATACCCGTTGAAGCGTCATCCAGCTTGTAACGCTCCCGCAACCCGCGCAGATTTTCCTTTTCCTTGCGCTCTTCTTCCGAATAGAACCGCGCCTTTTCGAATTCATGGTTGGCGATCGCCGTTTCCATCCGGTGCGTGATGAATTTCACGCGCTTTTGTACTTCACCCACTTCTTCGGGAACGGTTGCCTGGCGCAGCTTGACGCGCGCGCCGGCTTCGTCGATCAGATCGATGGCCTTGTCCGGAAGAAAACGGTCCGGAATGTAGCGATTCGAAAGATAGACGGAATAGCGCAAAGCCTCATCCGTATAGCTGACGGCATGAAATTTTTCGTAACGCTCACGGACGCCCTGAATCACCAGCACGGCCTCTTCTTCGTTCGGGGCCGGAACCTTTACCGCCTGGAAGCGCCGCTCCAGTGAGCGATCCTTTTCCACTGATTTACGATATTCACCCGGTGTTGTTGCGCCGATACACTGAATCTCGCCCCTCGAAAGCGCCGGTTTCAAAATGTTGGCCGCGTCGAGGGAGCCTTCCGCCGACCCCGCACCCACTAGCGTATGCAGCTCATCAATGAAGATGATGGAGTTCTGGCTCTCCATCAATTCTTTCATGATGGTCTTGAGCCGCTCTTCGAATTGGCCGCGGTATTTGGTGCCCGCCACGATCAAGGAAAGGTCCAGCGAAAGAATGCGCTTGTCCGCTAGAAATGGCGGCACGTCCCCGTCGGAGATCCGCTGCGCCAGTCCTTCGACGATCGCGGTCTTCCCTACGCCGGGCTCGCCAATCAAAACCGGGTTGTTCTTTGTGCGCCGGCAAAGAATCTGGATGACGCGTTCCACTTCCCCTTCGCGCCCAACCAGCGGGTCCAGCGATCCTTCGCCCGCCGCTTGCGTCAGGTCGCGGCTGAACTCCGCGAGCAACGAGGTCTCTTTCGGCCGCGCCGCCGTCGCTTTTTCGCCGGACGTGCGTGCCAGCTCCTCGCGCAGCGTGGAGAGCCGCAGCCCGCGTTCCATCAAGATTTCCGCGCCAAAACATTTCTCTTCGCGCAGTATTCCCAGCAGCAGATGTTCCGTCCCGACGTGCTTGTGCCCCAGCCGCTCGGCTTCTTCCGCCGCCATGTTCAGGATGCGCTTGCACTCCGCGCTCAGCGGTACTTCCACCGAAGTGGAGATGCGCTCGCGGATGGTGATGCGCGCTTCAATCTCTTTTCGAATCGACTCGATTGATCCCTGCTGCCGCAGGAACCGGTTCGCCAGCGCCTTGTCCTCGCGCATCAAGCCGAGCAGCAAATGCTCCGTCTCGATGTACGGGCTGCCATACTGGCTGGCTTCGTATCTTGCAAAAAATATGACGCGTCGTGCTTTTTCTGTATAACGTTCGAACACGTTAGCTCGCTTCTCCCCCCGGGACCCTGCTCGCATCGGCAACCGCCTCGCGAGTCTGCAGAACGCCATGTTCCAATCCCAGTATCCGGTCACACCGCGCGGCGAGCGCCAAATTGTGCGTCGCGATCAGCGACGTCAACCTGTGCGTGCGGTGAAGCCGTTCCAGCAATTCGAACACTGCCCAAGCGTTCTGCTCGTCTAGATCTCCGGTGGGCTCGTCTGCCAGCAGCACCGACGGCCCGGTGACGAGCGCCCGGGCTATCGCGACACGCTGCTGTTCCCCTCCGGAGAGTTCCCCTGCCCGGTGATCGGCCCGATTCTCCAAGCCGACTTCCGCGAGCCACTTCCGCGCCATCCCCAGCGCAGAAGCAAAATTCTCGCCGCGCAACAGCAGCGGCATGGCTACGTTTTCCGCAGCCGTAAAATCCGGCAGCAACTGGTGGCGCTGCCACAAAAATCCCACGGCACGATTTCGGAATTCCGACAATGCCGCGTCATCATTTGTTTCGATGGCTTTCGTTGCAAAGTATACTGTACCGCTCGTCGGCGTGTCTAGCGCGGCAAGCAGATGCAACAGCGTGCTCTTCCCCGCTCCCGATGGCGCGACGATCGCTACCATCTCTCCCTGCCGCAAAATCAGGTTTGCATCCATCAAAACCGCTAGCGATTTTTCGCCTTTTCCATAAACTTTCTTTAGTCCGCGCGTTTCCAGCACCACGCTCGCACCACTGTGGTCGCCTTCCTCTGTGCCGTATCCGTTTTGTGTGCCCTGCATCATTCCTATTCTAGGCCCCGCGTTCTCAATCCCTTCGCCGCTTACCTTTCGTTAGATGCTAAGTTTGCAATCTTCGTGCCGGTTTCCCGGAATTAGCGTGTACGCCAAATGGACCAAACTGTTTCCCATTTCTGGCAGTGCACTGGCTGCCAAAAGGAAGGCATTTTTCGCCGAATTCGAAACTTCTTTAATCTTTTTGCCTTCAACATCTTACGGCGGGTACCCACGACCTTTCCAGGAGTATGATGCGCTCAAGTACTTCCCGCCTGCTTCCTGCTCCTTCTAGGAGCAAATCACGCGCCAAATCCTCTCCAGGAAATGGTTATTCCTTCGCAAACCGGCTCTCTACTCGTAGCGCAGAATCTCCACCGGCAACAGCCGCGCAGCAGCCCGAGCCGGAATTATCGTCGCCACCACGGAAATTCCCATCGCTACCATCGTAATCCATACTCCATCCAGCACGCTCGGATGAAACGGCACGTACGGCACCGCGTACACTTGCGGATCCAGGGGAATGAGATGATAACTGCCTGCGATAATTGAGAACGTGTACCCAATCGCCAAGCCAGCGAGGGTGCCCGCCGCTCCAATCGTTACTCCCTGCCACAAAAAAATCGTGCGAATCTGTTCGCGCCGCGCGCCCATGGACATCAGCACGGCAATGTCGCGCGCTTTGTCCGTCACCGTCATCGAGAGCACCACCAGAATGTTGAGCCCCGCGACAAACGTGATCAGCCCGATGAAGATTGCCGTTACCAGCTTCTCAAGGCGAAGAGCGCGAAACAACGCGCGGTTTTCTTCCATCCAGGTGGCTGTCGAATATCCTTGCCCCGCCACCTCTCGGACTTTTTCGGCGATTTCACCCGCGCGTTCCGGCTGATCCAGCCGGAATTCCAGGACGTTGACCACATCTCCCGCGCCGGAAAGTCCCTGCGCGGCGGACAGCGTCATGAAGCACCAGTTCTCATCGTAATCATAGAAGCCGGAATCAAATACGCCCGCGACCCGGAATCTTCGCGTTCGTGGCATCAGTCCGAACGGTGTCAATCTCCCCTGAGGACTCGTCAGCGTGACATAGTCGCCCGGAGCGAGCTTCCATTCTTCCGCGAGCTGCTTGCCGACTACGAGCGCTTCAATCCCATCAGCATCCGGCGAAAAATCCAGCTTTCCCGAGACGATACGTTGCAGCGCTTCATCACTTTTGCGCTCGCGTTCCGGATCAATGCCTTTTGTTACCACGCCGCGCGCCTGTCCGGCAAACGAGAGCAACACCGTCTGATAAACCGCTGGCGTCACCGAGCGCGCACCGGGCGTGGTTGACAGTTTCTTCGCCAGTTCCTCGTAATTCCTGATCCCGCCGGAACCGGGCCGCGTGAGCGAAACATGCGCGGTCACTCCGAGGAGCCGCGCTTGCAGTGTTTCGCGGAAGCCGGTGTTCATCGACAGCGCAATCACCAGCGTCGCCACACCCGCCGCCACGCCGATTACGGAAAACAATGTCACCAGCCGCAGTACCGCCGGGCGGTACGGAGACCGCAGATACCGCCTCGCCACAAACCATTCAAATCGCATTGTGATTGGAAGAATACGTTACGCGCCGTGTGCTTCGGTAGTGGAAGATGATTCCCCGCCAGCTTCGGGACGAAGCAACGGGAACAGGATAACGTCGCGGATCGACGGCGAGTCTGTGAGCAGCATGGTAAGCCGGTCGATCCCAATCCCTTCGCCTGCCGTGGGCGGCATTCCGTGACACAGCGCGCGGATATAATCCACGTCGAGCTGCTTCGGCATCTCCTCGCCTCCTTGCGCAATTTGCGCCAGGAACCGCCGCTCTTGCTCCGCTGGATCGTTCAACTCGGAAAAACCATTCGCCACTTCCATCCCCGCTACATAAATCTCGAATCGCTCCGTCAGCGATGGATCCTCCGGCTTCTGTTTCGAAAGCGGTGAAATGTCCGTCGGAAAATCGTACAGGATGGTTGGCTGAATCAATTTGTCTTCCGCCATCGTTTCGAACAGAAGCCCGGTCCATTCGCCGTCCGAAAGAGACCCTTTGGCAGCCGCGTACGGCGATCCGCTCTGCTTCGCCCAAAGGTTGTAGCGGCTGGTTGCGGCCTGTGCACCGCTAGGAGAAGCCAGCTCGGCGAGGCTAGGAGGCACGCCTGCTTCCCCAGGCCAATACCTCTGGATGGCTTCACGCATGGAGAGCCTTTGCATCTTCGAAAAATCCAGTTCGATCTCGCCGAACTTTACGATCGTGGAGCCGGTAATGTTCTTCGCCAGAATCGCAAAGAGTTGCTCATTCATGTCCATCAGGTCGCGGTAGTTGCTGTACGCCTCATAGAATTCCAGCATTGTGAATTCCGGATTGTGCTGTGTGGAAATCCCTTCATTGCGGAAGTTCCGGTTAATCTCGTAGACCCGGTCGAACCCGCCGACCGTCAACCGCTTCAGATAGAGCTCCGGCGCAATGCGCAAATACAGATCAACGTCCAACGTATTGTGATGCGTAATGAAAGGCCGCGCCGCCGCGCCGCCCGCAATTGGGTGCATCATCGGCGTTTCTACTTCGATATAGCCGCGCGCGTCGAAGAACCGCCGCAATTCCTGGATGATCCGCGCGCGCGTCGCGAACACCTCGCGCGATTTATCATTTGCCACCAGGTCCAGATACCTCTGCCGATAGCGGAGTTCCACATCCGTCAAACCATGCCATTTCTCCGGCAACGGCAGCAGCGCTTTCGAAAGAAAAAACAGTTCCTCAACCCAAATGGAGAGCTCATTAGTCTTTGTTCGAAACAGATGGCCGCGCACGCCAATAAAGTCGCCCAAATCCAGCAGGTGGAATAGCTCGAACCCCTTTTCGCCCACAACATCTTTCTTTACATAGATCTGGATCTGCTTGCCCGAGCCTTGCAAATGTGCAAAGCCTGCCTTTCCCATGAGTCGGAGCGAGACAATGCGCCCTGCCACACGAATTTCGCGCTTCTCGGCTTCCAGCTCCGGTCCTGAAGTCTGGCCGTAGCGCTCGACTAGCGCTGCAGGCGTATCCGTCCAGCGAAACTCCCGTGGGTATGGATCCTGTCCCAGGGCTTCGATCTGCTGAAGCTTTTTCTGGCGCTGCTCAAACTGGTCGCGCGGCTCAAATTGCAACGGGGAAATCCTTTCGAACTCGAATGCACGCGAGTATAGCGGCCTGCCCGTCCGCTGAGCAAGGAACACGCTGCTGCCCCCTGCTTCGCGTGGAGCGCTATCTAATGACTCTTCTCCCGCTCTCGAATCTCGCACACGGGTTCGTTGCTGTTCAACAGTCCCAAATGGGTCCAGAAAAGTACTTGAAAAAACACTGTCTCATGGAGAAGTTTTTGGTATACTTCGTTTCCTGTCCCTGACGGAGAACACTTTTGAGAGGCTCCATCCGCCCCCCACTCGCCCGCGGATTGTCTGTCGAACAGGACTGGCGCGCGTGGCTGCCCGAAGATCAGGCTGTGGTTTTCCGCAAGAACGTCCAGAAACTCGAATCCAATTATGCGATGTTGAGCATCTCGCTGAATGAGGCGATCGAACTGCGCCAGGAAAGACATCTGGGCAAATCCCTTCAGGCCGTCCAGGTTTCGGCAAGTCTTTGTCCTCTGCTAACCGATCTCCTCGGTGGTTTGCTTCGTGCCCTCTACGAGCACGCTAAGCATTACGGCACCATCCCCAACGCCGCTCCTCTCAACCCTGCCAATTTTCAAGGGCAGAAAAGCCAGAAATCGGCACGCATCAACAGCCTGCTCAACCACGTGCTGCTTTCCCATCGGCTTCAGTTTCTCCATAAGCTGAACACTTTGGGTGAGATGGTCGAGGATTTAGGCAAGGATTACCGCGTTTCCGCGGCCGAGCTTTCCGAAGGTAATTCCGCGGATCCCCGAAGAATGTGGGAAGCGGTGGACGCGGACCATTATGATCTGAATACCTGTCTCCGGGAGGCTATCGTCCTGCTGAAATCCTTCCTCCTTGTGCTTCCCGCGGACCAGCTGGCCCTCTTCCAGCAGACCATCCTGGAACAATCCCAGCTTCCACCAGCCGAAGCCCGCCACCGCTTCTTCCGTCATAGACGGATGGCCCCAATCGCGGGACAATAGTCTGGCCTGCTTGCCCGCAGTGCTGCATTTCGTTTGCCATGCAACAAGTGCCCTGTACAGGTGTTTGTTTAGCAAGTGCGGGCTCATGCAAGGACAACTCTAGGGGGTACCCGGTGCATCCGAGAAGGTGGATGCGCCGTTATTGGACCGTTGGCCCGAAATCAACCACGCGATCCGAACGCGCCGGCTTCGCCGCAGTCAGCTAAACCGTTGACTGAGGCCGATGCCATCCGCTTGGCCCAGGCCGGCGATGCTGCGGCTTTTGAGTTCTTGTACCAGTTGCATGGCCGCCGCGTCTACGCTCTCTGCCTGCGGATGGTAAACAACCCGTCCGATGCGGAAGATCTGATGCAGGAAGCCTTTCTGCAGCTCTTCCGCAAGATTGGGACTTTTCGCGGTGAGTCGGCTTTTTCGACCTGGTTGCATCGGATGACGGTCAATGTTGTGCTTATGCGGCTTCGGAAGAAGTCGCTCCCTGTGGCCTCTCTGGAAGAAACGACGGAGCCCGACGAAGAAACCGGCGGCCCCAGGAAAGACATCGGAGCACCTGATTTGCGCCTTAGCGGTGCGGTGGACCGGGTCAATTTGGAACGATCCGTAGAGAAACTGCCGCCCGGCTATCGCACCGTCTTTGTGCTCCACGACGTGCAGGGATACGAGCACAACGAGATCGCGGACATTATGGGATGTTCGGTCGGCAACTCGAAGTCACAATTGCACAAAGCGCGTACGCGCCTGCGCCAGCTGCTGCAGGAAGACGTACGTGAACAAGCGCGGCAGGTACGGCATGCCGCGAAAACG
>Ga0206891_10240_pt1 | contig 15019 bp, 11 predicted proteins | sample Alteio_BWOrgHeat_55_FD_153246 | JGI IMG/M metagenome (GOLD analysis project Ga0206891, IMG submission 153246) | Enriched cells from forest soil in Barre Woods Harvard Forest LTER site, Petersham, Massachusetts, United States - Alteio_BWOrgHeat_Nextera7 ...
TATATTAAAAGGTTATGCGGGCACAGGTAAAACAACTATTGTAAGCGCGTTGGTTAAAGCGTTGAAAAACTATGAGCTAAAATCGGTATTGCTGGCGCCAACCGGGCGGGCCGCCAAGGTAATAACCAGTTATTCGGGGCGAAAGGCTTTTACTATCCATAAACGCATCTACCGCAAAAAAACGGCGCTGAATGTGGATGAATCATTTATGATAGCCGAAAACCTGGCCAGCAACACCTTGTTTATTATTGACGAGGCCTCCATGATATCCGACCAGCTTAGCGGCAACAACCGCGATACTTTACTGCACGACCTGGTTAAATATGTTTACAATACCAAAAACTGCAAGCTAATGCTGGTTGGCGATACCGCGCAGCTACCGCCGGTAGGGTCAGACAACAGCCCGGCGCTGGATGAGGCATTAATGAAGCTGGAATATAACCTGAACGTTTTTAGCTATGAATTAACGGATGTATTGCGGCAGCAAAAAGATTCGGGCATATTATATAATGCAACGAGTATACGCGATATTATAAGACAGGGGAAGGAGATCATCCCGAAAATAACTACCAAAGGCTATACCGATGTTTACCGGATGACGGGGGAACGGCTGGAAGAGGGGCTGGAATACGCCTACAATAAATACGGAAATGAAAATACACTCATTATTTGCCGATCGAATAAAAACGCTAACCTGTATAACAGGCAAATACGCGCGCGGTTATTATGGCGCGAAGAAGAACTGACCGGCGGCGATCAGCTAATGGTGGTAAAAAACAATTACTTCTGGCTGCAGGACCAGGAGGAGGGCAGCACCGCCTTTATAGCCAATGGCGATATAGCCCGGATAAGAAAAGTGCGCAAAATTGAGGATATGTATGGTTTTCGCTTCGCGGATGTGCAATTGGAGTTTATTGATTATGACGAGGATCCTGTTTTAGATTGTAAAGTGCTGCTGGATACGCTTTATTCAGAATCGCCGGCATTGCAGCCTATAGACCAGAAACGGTTTTACCTGGAAGCATTGAAAGACTACGATCATATTAAAAACAAACGCGAAAAGCATAACGAACTCAAACTGAATCCATATTATAATGCTCTGCAGATAAAGTTTGGCTACGCCATTACCTGCCATAAAGCGCAGGGCGGCCAATGGGACGCGGTTTTTGTTGACCAGGGCTATTTGACCGATGAAATGGTGAACACCGATTTTTTACGCTGGTTTTATACCGCTTGCACCCGTGCCACTAAAGAGTTGTTTTTGGTAAATTTTAATGATAAGTTTTATTAGTCATTGGTCACTTGTCATTGGTTTTTTTGATTTTAACGATAATATTTCAATTCAACTAATGACCAGTGACTAATGACGAACTGAAAACTTATAAATAGTTTCTGAGCTAAATGTTTCGCCCGGCCTTAAAATTACATTTGGAAATTTGGGCTGGTTGGGCGAGTCGGGGAAATGCTGGGTCTCCAGGCAAAACGCGCCTTGTTTGGTAAACGGCTTACCGCCTTTGCCTAAAACTTTTTCGCTAAGGCCGTTGGCTGTGTAAAATATCATACCGGGCTCTGTAGTGTACAGTTGCAATACTCGTCCGCTTAACGGCTCATAAGCCGTGGCCGCCAAAGCTAATTTACCGGTATTATTGCGAAAGGCATAAGTAACTTCATAGCCTTTGGTTTTTATCAGCAGTTCATCATTATCCATAATACGCTCTCCTATTTTGCGGGGCGTTGTAAAATCAAACGGCGTTCCTTTAACATCCAGGAAATTGCCGGTTGGGTTGCCGGGGCCTTTATCAACTTCCAGGTATTTATCGGCCAAAATGGTCATTTCGGTATTTAATACTTTAGGGTCTTTGCCTCCCGACAGGTTAAAATACGAATGGCCGGTAAGCACCACAGGCGTAGCCTTATCGGTTGTAGCCTTGAAATTTATTTTAATTTCATTATCGTTGGTGAGGGTATAAGTTACCGTCAGGTTTAAATTGCCGGGGTAACCGTCTTCGCCGTCAACGCTCAGGTAAGTAGCTTTAAGGGCCACTTCTTTGGTTCCGGGCATTTCCTCAATGTTCCATACTCGTTTATTGATACCCCAGGGTTCCCCGTTTTTGCTGAGTATAACGTTGTATTCTTTCCCATCAATAGTGAACTTACTGTTAGCTATTTTATTAACCACACGACCCCGTAGGGCCCCCATGCGGCCATTATCCTTGCCAACATATTGTTTAAGCGAATCGAAACCAAGCACCACATTTCCCATTTCATTATTTCTATCCGGGGTGAAAATGTCGGTGAGCGTGGCGCCTAAGTTAATTACCTTTATCATCATGCCTTTGCTGTTTTTCAGGGTATAGCGGTAAACCTGCTTGCCTTCTGTTTCGCCAAATAACTCTTTAGTGATAGATGGTTTTTTTTCTTTTACCTGTGCAAAAGCACCAAAAGCTATAAAAAGCAAACAAAAAAACAGGGAAGTAAAAAGGGCTCTTCTCATTATAATTAAAGGTTAACTAGTTTTAGGTTAGTAAGTAAATGTAAAAATATTTATGCGGTTCGTCCATAACATTTTAGTAAATTTATATGTTATGTCCAATAGCGCCATAGGCTTATTTATATAGACAAAAAGACACCAATTTTTATTTTTAAATGACATTTTTTCATGGAAGCGTCCTGTGGCAAGTGTTTTGACTATCATTTATGACTTAATTGATCACCATGAATTTTAACAATTTTACCATAAAAGCACAGGAGGCGGTACAGAAAGCTTCAGAAATAACAACCGGCAACCAGCAACAAGCAATTGAACCCGCTCATTTGCTGAAAGGCTTGTTATTGGTTGATGAGAATGTTATAACCTACCTGTTAAAAAAACTAAATGTAAACCTTAACCGGTTAAACGAAACGCTTGATGAGCAGATTGCTTCCTATCCGAAAGTAAGCGGGAGCGATGTTTATTTATCATCGGCCTCTAACTCCGTTTTGCAAAAAGCGCAATCTTACCTTAAAGAATTTAAGGATGAGTTTGTATCTGTTGAACATATACTGTTGGGTATTTTGTCGGTTAGTGATAAAACCAGCACAGCGCTAAAAGATTTTGGGGTAAACGAAAAGGACCTTAAAAAAGCTATTATAAGCCTGCGCGGCGATAGTAAAGTAACCGACCAAAACGCCGAAGCGACTTATAATGCTTTAAACAAATACGCCCGTAACCTGAACGAATATGCCGAATCGGGTAAACTTGACCCTGTTATAGGCAGAGATGAGGAAATACGCCGGGTTATACAAATATTATCACGCCGTACAAAAAATAATCCGATACTGGTAGGCGAGCCGGGTGTGGGTAAGACAGCCATTGCCGAAGGTATTGCTTTCAGAATTATTAAAGGTGATGTACCCGAGAGCCTGAAAACTAAAACCGTTTACTCGCTGGATATGGGCGCTTTAATTGCAGGCGCTAAATATAAAGGCGAGTTCGAAGAACGTTTAAAAGCGGTAATAAAAGAAGTTACCCAGGCCGACGGTGAGATCATTTTATTTATTGATGAGATACATACGCTGGTAGGCGCCGGTGGTGGCGAAGGCGCTATGGACGCGGCCAATATATTAAAACCGGCCCTTGCCCGCGGCGAACTAAGGGCCATAGGCGCCACCACTTTAAATGAATACCAGAAATATGTGGAAAAGGATAAAGCTTTGGAGCGCCGTTTCCAGATGGTACTGGTGGATGAGCCGGATACAGCCGACGCGATCTCGATATTGCGCGGATTAAAGGAACGCTACGAAGCCCACCACAAAGTACGTATTAAAGATGAGGCGATAATAGCAGCGGTTGAAATGTCGCAGCGTTATATATCCGATCGTTTTTTACCTGATAAGGCTATCGACCTGATGGATGAGGCTGCTTCCAAACTGCGTTTAGAAATGGATTCGGTACCGGAAGTGGTTGATGAATTGGACCGCCGCATTATGCAGCTGGAAATTGAACGCGAAGCTATAAAGCGCGAAAAGGATGATAAAAAAGTAAAAGAATTAAGCGAAGAAATTGCTAACCTGTCAGCCGAGCGTGATTCTTTACGCGCCAAATGGCAGGGTGAAAAGGATGTTGTTGACGGCATTAACCTGAAAGTTGAACAAATAGAAAATTATAAACTGGAGGCCGAACAAGCCGAAAGGGCGGGTGATTATGGCAAAGTTGCCGAACTGCGTTACGGCCGTATACGCGAAGCGCAGGAAGAAGTTGAAAAACTGAAGGAAGCGTTACTGACTAACCAGTCAGATAGTAGGATGCTAAAGGAAGAGGTGACTGCCGAAGATATTGCCGGTGTAGTTTCCCGCTGGACAGGTATCCCGGTTTCGAAAATGATACAAAGCGAACGGGAGAAATTATTAAGTCTTGAAGATGAACTGCATAAACGTGTAGCCGGCCAGCATGAAGCCATTGAGGCCATAAGCGATGCCATACGCCGCAGCCGGGCAGGGTTGCAGGATAAACGCAAACCGATAGGATCGTTCATATTTTTAGGTACTACGGGTGTTGGTAAAACAGAGCTGGCTAAAGCCCTGGCAGAGTATTTATTTAATGATGAAGCCGCGATGGTACGCATTGATATGAGCGAATACCAGGAACGCCACGCCGTTTCAAGGCTGATAGGCGCGCCTCCCGGATACGTAGGGTATGATGAAGGCGGACAGTTGACGGAAGTTGTGCGCAGAAAGCCTTATAGTGTTATCCTGCTGGATGAGATAGAGAAAGCACATCCTGATGTGTTTAACATATTGCTGCAGGTTTTGGATGATGGCCGTTTAACTGACAACAAAGGACGGGTAGTGAATTTTAAGAATACAATTATCATCATGACCTCAAACATCGGTTCGCATATTATACAGGAGAACTTCCAGGATTTTGACGACAGCGACAAGGACGAAGTTATGGCTAAAACCAAGAACCAGTTGTTCGAATTATTAAGGCAAACCATCAGGCCCGAGTTTTTGAACCGTATTGACGAGATCATTATGTTTACCCCGCTTAGCCGCGACGAGGTGGGCGATATTGTAAAACTGCAATTTAAGCAGGTACAGCAAACCCTCGCAGAAATGGGTATTACTATAGAAGCCTCGGAAGAAGCCCTGGATTGGCTGGCACAGTTGGGTTACGACCCGCAATTTGGGGCAAGGCCGCTGAAAAGGGTAATTCAGAAAAGAATATTGAATGAGTTATCAAAAGAAATACTGGCCGGTAAAATAGATAAAGACAGCAAGATAAAGCTGGACATGTTTGATAACAAGTTTGTGTTCTTGAATGAAAAGGATAAGGCTACTGCATAAGTAGTAAATTAACTTTGTGGCCTCTGTGACTCTTCTCCGTGTCCTCTGTGGTAAATTAACCGCAAAGGGCACTAAGGAGTCGCAAAGTACGCTGAGGCTTTATAGAATTTTATTTTCAGGCAGCATCATTATTATGAGCATTTAGAATTTCTTTCGCAAAATCACCTGTCCTGGCAAATTCATAACCTTTTGACTGCGCCCATGTAATAAAGTCTTTTATCCTTTTAACAAAAGCATCGCCCGAGTTTTTTACCACATAACCGGGGAAGCCAAATTTTTCCGGTTGTTTTAAATCAGTAAACTCCCAGGGATGAAAGTATAAGTTCAAATAACCATCCTTACGATGTGCTGCCGCGCTCATCCATTTAAGTATGGATAGTGGGACATTGTGAAAACTGAGCCAAAACAAAGGGAACCGCACAAGCGGCGATACCGAAGCGGGTATTTGCAAAACACCCTGGTCAAAAAACCACGAGCGCGGCTTTTTTAAATTATTATACCTGCCGGGTATTAAAGTAGGATTGAGGGATGAGTTATAAGTATACCCCGCTTTTTGTATTTCCATTTCATCAACAGGCATCATCCTTGCCATGCGGAAACCGGTTACTTTTGCGCCTGATAGTTCTTCGAGTGTGATTTTCGATGCTGCTAAATGTTCAGGCTTAAAATCAGAGTGATAATAGCCGTGCGATGCGATCTCGTGCCCTTCGTTCACTATTTTTAAAATAACTTCGGGCTGGTTTATGGCATAGTTAGCCGTGCAAAAAAAGGTAGCTTTTATACCGGCTAACTTTAGCAGTTCTAATACTAAAAGGGTCCCGGTTGTTGATATGGATAATTGCTCATTAAAGGGTAATGCTTTGCCATATTCAAGGGGCATATCAAATTCTTCAACGTCAAACCCTAATAAGATCATTCTTTGTTTTTCCCAGGTTTGTTGAGCGGATAATATAGTTAGGGCGGTGTTTTGTTTGCAGGAATATTTTACCCAGGTATGAACCTATTATACCTAATACAAGCAATTGTAAGCCTCCAAAAAACGCTACAGTCGCAATTAATGATGCCCATCCCGAAAGCGCGTCATATCCGGCAAAATAGCTGATCAGGATGTAAGGGATATATAATAGTGCCGAGACAGAAAAAAACAAGCCTAACCCTGTAGCTATATATAAGGGCCTCACACTAAAAGCCATAATGCTGCCTATAGCCAGTTTTGCCAGCTTAAAAAATGAGTAACTTGCTTCGCCGGTATGTCTTTTTGCGGGTGTGTAGGGTATACCTATCTGTAAAAAACCAACCCATTTAACCAGTCCCCTAAAAAATATTTCGTATTCATCGATCTGTTTCAGTTCATTAACCACCTTTTGGTCTAATAAGCGAAAATCCGAAATCCCGTTTTCAAGTGTAATATCCGATATGGCATTTATGCCTTTATAAAAAAGATTCGACGCCAGTTTCTGGTATCCTTTTACATGCGGGTTAGCTTCTTCACGATAAGTATATACAATATCATAACCTTCTTCCCATAGTTTTAACATCTTAGGCAACAGGTACGGAGGATGCTGCAGATCGGCATCCATTGTAATAATGGCATCGCCGCTTGCTATATCTATGCCGGCCTTTAGTGCATAATCTTTACCAAAGTTTCTTGACAGATCAATATAAAAAACATTCGAATGCAACTCCGCCTGAACCTTAATTTCATTCAGCGTATGGTCCTTACTACCGTCATTTACAAAAATGAATTCAAAATCATAGTCGGTAGAGTTTAAAGACTTTATCAGTTCAGAAACAAGGAAGCTTATATTTTTTTCTTCGTTATAAGCCGGGATTATTATTGATAATTTCTTTTTCATGCCGCTATTGTGCTTAAATTTTTGGGGTATATGCTCATATCTCTTTTATTGAATTGCCTGAATAAAGTTTCGTAAATAATTTTTATCCATATAGCTAAACATGGAAGCGCCTTTAACCCGTAAGGAACTATATAAGTTTGTTTTATATACCTCGGGAAAAGGTCTGAAGGTGAAAGGCTGGTAATAATTAAAGCAAAAAACAGCAAAAATAAATCAAATCGCGTTACGGGCCGTTCAATATTTACATACCATACAGCTACTCCAACAAAAGCAATGATATAAGTAGACGATTCGGACCCGGTACTAAATATAACCGGGAAGATCAATGTTGATGCCAGAATAAGCAATTGATAGTTTAAATTATGATAATACTTTACACGGGTATAGGATAAAGCAAACAATAAAATTGCCGGAATTAATACCAACAAGTTTGACAAGCCCGGAAATGCTATTTTCCTCATCATTCCCATAACAGATATATCCTGTGGGGCTGAAATTATATTATGCAGGTTTTTTTGTACCAGGTCTGTATACCAATCCCGGTAGCTTTGAATAATAAATGCGGGGGAAGATATCAGCATTGGCAATACAAACAATACTGCCGACCAAAATATAAATGACCCTATCAGCTTTGGTTTATTTTTTGAAAATAAAAAGAATGCCAGGCCAACTATACCATAAAGTTTGATCAGCATACCTAAAGCGATCATTAAAGCGGCCCAAAAATCATTTTCACTTTTAATAAAAATGTAGCTAAACAAAATAAGAGCGGCAATAAAGGGATTTATTTGAACATTTGCAGCCGAAGTCATTAACTCGTGCGCGCAAAGTAACAGCACCAACAAATAATGACTGTTTTTTATGGGGAGATGCTGTATGGCTAAAAATAATATCCAGGCATTAAATACCACCCATAAAATAACACCTGCGCTATCAGGAAGTAAAGCAAACGGAGCTATAATAAAGGAAAAAATTGGCCCGTAATGATTCAGGTCAAAATAGTGCTGGGGTTGGGGAGCATATAGATTATGCTGATGTATAACGTTTATAAAATTATACTTATACACTAAATAATTATTGTGTATATGGCTGAGTATAACACTTTTAACAACTGCAAACAGGCTTAAACCAAACCATAATGCATATATAAAAGGTTTGCCCTTTATAATTTTCGCAAGTTTATACATCAATTAGGGGTGAGTGTAAATTTGTTGTTACAAGTATACGAAAAAAATTAAGATTAAAGCAACATTAGAAAAATATTAAAAAAATATACCACAAAAAAAGCCCGATATATCGGGCTTAAAAAAATATATAGAATCCTATTGGTGTTTTATGCAGAGGCTAAACTAACTTCTGTTAGCTGACCGGCGAAGGCGATGAATGCCTTGTCGTTATATATCATGGTTTCATTATCGATGATACTTTGAAGATTTAGTTTTCCGATAACATACTTATAAGCGCCTGAATAATAGCGCTCTTCTATATGTTTAAAATTCAATAACTCAATTAATTCCTCATTTTCATAGCGCAGGTAAACATTAAGCTCAATATTATTGGTAAAATTCAAACCCTTGTTTTCTTTTGCTTTTTTGTATTCATACTGGTAATCATACCGCAGGGCCGCGATATCAGATAACACTGCCGAACCGGTTGGATGGCCGCCAGCGCCTTTACCAAAAAAGAATTGCTGATCGGCAAATGCCGCCTGTACAATTACGCCATTGTACTCGTATTCAACGTTATATAAAAACTCGGTTTCGTTTACAAATTTTGGTAAAACAAACAGGGCCACGTGTTCATCGTCCAGTTCTTTAGCTACGGGTACAAGTTTAATTTTTAAATTCTTTTCACGAGCGTATTGCAGGTCATAAGCCGAAAGGTTCTGGATGCCTATATTCAGCACCTTTTCAGGATCAATAACAATACCATAAGCATGCGCAGCGGCAATGATCAGTTTGTATTTGGCATCGTAACCGCCAACATCTTCTGTCGGGTCTGTTTCTGCGAAGCCGAGGTCCTGCGCCTGCTTTAAGGCAGTATTGTAGTCCATGTTCTCTAAAAACCCTTTTGACAGAATATAATTAGAGGAACCATTAAAAATCCCGCTTATTGAATGCAGCAATTCATTATCATAATATTCTTCCAGGTTACGGATGATGGGGATGCTGCCGCAAACAGCGCCTTCATATAATAAGGATGTGCCATATTTATGCTGAATTTCTATCAGCTCATTTAAATATATAGCGATCATTTTTTTACTGGCCGATACCACGTTTTTGCCCGACTTTAAAGCCGTTGAAACAATATCAAACGCGGCTTCGGTATCATTTATCAGCTCAACAATGGTATTGATCTCCGGGTTGTTAAGCAGTTCATCTTTATCAGTGGTAAAGTAATGAGCAGGTAACGAGCGTTGTTTATGCGCGTCTTTAATAGCTATCTTTTTTATTTCGAGGTTTAGATTTTTCGTTCTGATGATATCATATAATCCCTGGCCAACAACTCCGAAGCCAAACAGGCCGATATTTAATTTTTTACTCATTATGCGGTTCGCTGTAATTGGATGATCTTTCCTTTTACGTCTGTTTTAAAAAATGATGTAATAATGTTAGTTAATGCTTCTGTCTCAATTAAAAAACCGTCATGGCCGTAATATGAATCAAATTCGGAAAAAGCCGATTTTGAAATATGCCTGAATAAGTATTGCTGCTCCTCGATAGGGAATAACAGATCTGATTTGATGCCGATAACCAGTGTTCGGGCTTTTATCAGGCTTAACGCTTTTTCAATGCCATTGCGGTTGCGTCCCACGTTATGCGAGTCCATTGTTTTGGTTAAATACCAGTAACTATAGGCATTAAACCGGTTAACCAGCTTATCGCCCTGGTAATTTTGATAGCTTGAAGCACGAAATCCATCTGTAATCGAATCTGTTTCTTCCTGTTGGCTTATTGAATAGGTTTTATAGCCGCGATAGGAGAGGAGAGCTATACTTCTTGCTGCCTTTAACCCTTTTTTACCACCATCAGGCGCGCCCGCATAAAATGTTCTGTCGGCGCTTATAGCTAACCGCTGCGATTCATTAAATGCCACTCCCCAGGGCGAATGACGCGCGTTGGTTGCCATCAGGATGAGGTTTTTGACCACGTCGGGCTCAATAATGGCCCATTCCATAGCCTGCTGGCCGCCAAGCGATCCACCCAATAAAACATGAATGCTGCTTATCCCCAGGTGATTGGCCAGCAATTGATGTGCATTTACCATATCCCTCACAGAAATTTTGGGGAACGATAAAAAATAAGGCTGGCCCGTTACCGGGTTTACGCTTAAAGGATTAGTGGTGCCATAAGGCGAGCCTAAAATATTGGCGCATACTATGAAATGTTCATCGGGGTTAAAGAAATAGTTTTCGCCGAATAACCCCTTCCACCAGTCAAACACATCAGCGTTCGCGGTAAGGGCATGGCATACCCATACTACATTATCCCTGTTTTTATTCAAACTTCCATAAGTGTGAAATCCTATTTCCAGTTCCTGTAATTTTTGGCCCGACTCCAGTTCGAATGGTTCGTTGTATTTATATATCTGTGTATTCATTTAATGCTTTGTAATTTGCTGAGTAACTTTGTTAACTGTTGTAATATACCTGGCCGGTATAAAGCTGATTTAGTGAGCTGATATACGCATTTTTCGGAAAGAGAAAAACGTATGAACCCAATCAGCAGCACATACAACAAATACAGTTGTACAGCTTTGCAGGCCCTAACAGGGCGTTAATAAAGTTTTTGGGAGTGGTGTTTGTTAAATTTTCCATATTGTTAATTTATATTTCCCGGGATATTTACCGGGCCAGGAATTGGCACCTACTCTAACCTTAGAGGGTTGCCAGCGGGTCATTGAGCCTGATCTCTCGCCGCTTCTTTATAAATCAAATATGCCTTTGCGGGGAATAATTGATCAATTGGTTATTACCAATAATGCTGCAAAATAAGGGGATAATTATTTGAATACCAAATTTATTTTTCTTTTTAGGTAAAAGGTAAAAGGCGAAAGGTAAAAGGTAATGTAAATTTGAAGATCAACCTTTAACCTTTTACCTTTCACCTCATCATATGGCGCAAGCCGCCCGTTATATTGTCGTATTTACACCCATTAACTACCGTTTTTTGACAATACATTTGTTGTACAAACTAAAATCAAACTATCATGTCAGCAAAAAAACAATTATTGGCCCAGTACGACTTGCATCACGTCTTATTTAACAATGTCTTAGCTGATATCAGCGAAGTGGAAGCCAGCAAAAGTCTGCTCGAACCTATGAACAGCGTTAAATGGATAGCCGGGCACCTGCTATGGGCGCAGCGGAATTTAGTGCAAATAGGCGGAGCCCAGGTGGTAATGCCCTGGAGAGGGCTTTTTCATTCGGGACCGGGTGCAACACCCGAAGACCTTAACGCGCCTCCCTGCGAAATGCCAACCCTGCAGGAAATTAAAAACAAATGGAACGAATTTGCGCCAGCCATAAGGGCCGGATTGGAAAACGTTCCTGAAGAAGCATTGAATAGTGCAGTGCCCATACCAACTCCTATAGCGCCATACGACAATACCTTGGCGGGTGTATGGGCCTTTATTAACGATCACCAGGCCTATACCATTGGCCAGATAGGTGTTTTGAGAAGAGGTTTGGGTAAAGAGGGGATGAAGTATAGTTAGCAGATGGTTAATAGTTCATGGTTCATAGTATGACGAAATGGGCTATGAACCATGAACTATCATCTATGAACTACTAAGCGCCTGCTCCAAATCAACCACCAAATCATCAATATGCTCCAACCCAACGGAGATACGTAGTAAATTAAACGGCGTTTTAGTATCAGGGCCTTCAACAGTCGCACGGTGCTCAATTAGGCTTTCTACGCCGCCTAAACTGGTGGCTCGGGTAAATAACTGCAGTTTGTTAATTACCCGGTTGGCTTCTTCGCGGCCATCTTTTAAGCAAAACGACAGCACGCCGCCAAAACCTGTCATTTGTTCTTTGGCAACCGCATGATTGGGGTGCGATGGCAGTCCCGGGTACAATACCTGCTCTACTTTTGGCTGTTTTTGTAAATACTCAGCCAGTAATTGCGCGTTATGTACATGGCCGCGCATCCGGTAAGGCAGGGTTTTTATACTGCGTACCAAATAATAACAATCAACAGGCGAGGGGATAGCGCCGCCCATTTCCTGCACCTGGCGGATCTTTTGCCACCAGTCGTTTTTTTCGGCGGTAATTAAGGCACCGCCCATCAGGTCGCTGTGGCCGCCAAAATATTTAGTGGTTGAGTGCATTACTATATCAACCCCTAATGCTAAAGGCTGCTGGCATATAGGCGTGGCAAAGGTATTATCGCAGGCAACTTTAATTTTATGTTTGCGGGCTATAGCCACTACCTTTTTAATATCAGTTATTTTAAGCAATGGGTTGGAGGGCGTTTCCAGCCATACTAAGCCGGTGTTGGGTTTAATATGGGCGTTTAAAATCTCGCTATTATCAATATCAATAAAATCAAACTCCAGTATGCCCGCGAATAATGTTTTTAACTGGTTGCGTAAACCATGATACATATCATCAGGCCCAATAATATGCGTCCCCGGCTGTAAGGATTGAAAAACAGCCATCCCCGCGGCATTGCCTGATGAGAACGCCGCGGCATCAGCGCCACCCTCTAATTGCGTTAACACTTTCTCCAGCGAGGTACGGTTGGGGTTGGCCGAACGGCTATAAATATAGCCTTCATGAAAACTGCCATCAACATTACGTTCAAACGTGGTTGATAATACGATTGGTTGTACAACCGCCCCGGTTGATCCGTCGGTATAATTGCCGGCGTGTATGGCTATGGTTTCCGTTTTCATAATGCAAACTTAAAAGTTTATAGGTTTATTAATTGTTACGGCGCAAAATATTGATCTGTCACGGCAGATATTACACCACCATTACATTAACATTTCTTATTTTTGGCAAAAGTTTTTTTTGATGCAAGCAGAGAATAGGTTACAGGTATTATTACAGGATGAAGCTTTACCTGCTGATTTAAAACACATTGCCAAAAAAGTACTCGACAACCAGCGCGTAACTTTCGACGAAGGCGTTTTACTTTTTGAAAAGGGCGAATTGGGTTACCTGGGCGTTCTTGCAAACTACATCCGCGAAAAACGCCATGGCGATAAAACCTATTTTAACCGTAATTTTCATATCGAGCCTACCAATCTTTGCGTTTACGATTGTAAATTTTGCTCGTATTCGCGGCTGATCAAACAAAAGGAAGAAGGGTGGGAGTATACGATGGACGAGATGTTCGACATGGTAAAAAAATACGATGACGAACCGGTTACGGAAGTGCATATTGTTGGCGGCGTGTTACCGCAATATGATGTGCCGTTTTATGCAGAATTATTTAAGAGGATAAAAGCACATCGCCCTGAACTGCATATAAAGGGATTAACCCCTGTTGAATACCACTACATATTTAAAAAAGCTAAAATAGACTACACAACCGGCATGAGTATGATGCTGGAAGCCGGCCTGGGATCGATACCTGGCGGCGGCGCGGAAATATTCCACCATGAAATACGCGAGCAAATAGCAAAAGATAAATGTACCGCCGACCAATGGCTGGCCATACACGAAGAATGGCATAAGTTGGGCGCACGCTCAAATGCTACCATGCTATACGGCCATATTGAAAAATACTGGCACCGTGTTGACCACATGGAGCGTTTGCGGCAGCTTCAGGATAAAACGGGTGGTTTCCAAACTTTTATCCCTTTAAAGTTCCGCAATAAGGATAATCAAATGTCGCACGTGCTTGAAACAACGGTGGTTGAAGATCTAAGAAACTATGCTATATCGCGCATATACCTGGATAATTTTGATCACATTAAAGCCTACTGGGCCATGATAAGCCGTAATACCGCGCAGTTATCATTAAATTTTGGTGTGGATGATATTGACGGTACTTTGGACGATACCACCAAAATTTACTCAATGGCAGGGGCCGAGGAGCAAAACCCCGGCATGAGCACCAAACAACTGGTTGAACTAATCAAACAAGTGGGCCGTTACCCGATAGAGCGTGATACCTTGTACAATGTAATTACCGACTATAATGATTTTGAATTTACCGAAGAAGTTAAACCCCAGTTTTATAAATTGCCGGTGATCAACTAATATATTTGAGTTAAAGCTTTAAGCTTTTTCCTTTCAGCTTAAAGCTAAAAATAATAAATGAAAACACTATACATCGTCCGTCACGGACAAACAGACTTAAACAAACAAGGTATTATACAGGGGCGGGGCAGGGATACCGACCTGAATAACGAGGGGCGCAAACAGGCCGGCCAGTTTTACAATGCTTATCAATCTGTACCTTTTGATAAAATATATATATCGGCGCTTAAACGCACACAGCAAAGCATACAGCAGTTTATTGATCTGGGCATACCCTACGAGAAATTGCCGGGGCTGGATGAACTGGGCTGGGGTATTTTCGAGGGTCAGCCAAGTACGCGCGCAACCAAAGCTGCCTTTTTAAAAATAATACGTGAATGGGTAGCCGGAAAACTGGATACTAAATTTGAAAACGGGGAAAGCCCTAACGAAGTAAAATTAAGGCAAATAGAGGCACTGCAAATAATAATGAGCCACCCGGAAGAACAAAATGTGCTTATTTGCATGCATGGCCGCGCCATGCGCTTGTTTTTATGCCTGCTTATAGGCAAATCCCTCACAGAAATGGAGGATTTCCCGCACCAGAACCTGGTTTTGTATAAGGTTACTTTTGATGGGGATA
>Ga0206891_10241_pt1 | contig 15010 bp, 14 predicted proteins | sample Alteio_BWOrgHeat_55_FD_153246 | JGI IMG/M metagenome (GOLD analysis project Ga0206891, IMG submission 153246) | Enriched cells from forest soil in Barre Woods Harvard Forest LTER site, Petersham, Massachusetts, United States - Alteio_BWOrgHeat_Nextera7 ...
TCGGGCGTATATCAAAACGAGTTGGCGGACGCTCGAGCGATCAAACCTCACCATCTTAAGGTCGGCTTCCGACAGCAAGGTGGGTCAAGCGGACCGGCTGACGGTTTATGTAGCGCGCGACGAGAATCCGGAAGCGATCAGGCAGCAGCTCGCAGCCAAGCTCACTCCCGCGGAGCAGGAGCGGCTCGAGGTGAAGACGCTGCCGGAGAATCCGGAAAGCATTCACGAGGCAGGGCTGCTGTATTTGCCGTATCCCTACGTGGTACCGGGCGGCCGATTTAACGAGATGTACGGTTGGGACAGTTATTTCACATTGTTGGGGCTGGTTCGCGACGGAGAGATGGATCTCGCGAAGGACATGACGGACAACTTTGTCTATGAAATTCAGCACTACGGCAAGATTCTGAATGCGAACCGAACGTATTATCTGACGCGATCGCAGCCGCCGTTTCTGACGGAGATGGTACTGGAAGTCTACCGGCGTACGGGGGATTTAAACTGGCTTCGGTCGACGGTGCCGGCGACACTGAAATATTACGACTACTGGACGAAAGGCGCGCATTTCACCGCAGCGACAGGGCTTTCGCGCTATGACGGCGGGGCCGCGACACCCGCGCCCGAGGTTGTGCGCGGAGAGAAGGACGCCAGCGGAAAGACGCACTATGACCGGATCCGCGAGTATTACAAGACGCATCCGGTGAAGGAATACGACGTGAGCCGCTATTACAACGCCTCGACCGATACGCTGACACCTGAGTTTTACACCGGCGATCGCGCGATGCGCGAGTCGGGCTTCGATCCGTCCGCGCGATTCGGACCCTTCAGTGTGGACATTACGCGGTACAACTCGGTCGACTTAAATTGTCTGCTCTACCGCATGGAGATGGATATGGCGGCAATTCTAACCATGCTCGAAGACCAGGGAGCCAGCGATTGGGCGGAGCGTGCAGCCAAGCGCGCGGCCACAATTAACAGGTTGATGTGGAACAGTGCGGCGGGCCTCTATTTCGACTACAACTTTATGGAGAAGCGGCAATCCACCTACCCGTTTCTCACCGCGTATTACCCGATGTGGGCCGGAATCGCGAGCAAAGAGCAGGCAAAGCGACTGGTGGAGAACCTGAAGATCTTTGAAGAGAAGGGCGGCCTGCAGATGAGCACAAATCGGAGCGGCAACCAGTGGGACGCGCCGTTTGGCTGGGCTCCAATGGAGGTGATTGTTGTTGAAGGATTACGGCGGTATGGCTACCTCGATGATGCGGACCGGATCAGTCGCGAGTGGCTGGGGACGATTGCGGCGGACTTTCAAGAGCACGGCACCATCAAAGAGAAATACGACGTCGTCACCGCTAAGAGCGATCTGGCGGCGGGCTTGAAGTTTGGGTACACATCGAATGAGATCGGGTTTGGGTGGACTAACGCCTCAGTTGTACTGATGGATGAACAGCTCAAGGCGGACAGAAAATAGGGAAACTTCGTTTCCGACGCATCAACCTACCCAACAAGGCGGATGTTTAAGGGCGGCAAGTATCCGCGCGCGATACAGTGCTTAAGGGCCGGCAGGGTTCGGCGAAAGGAGTAGCATGAGTCGTTCTTTGGCAGTAGTGACAGGAGCTTCGAGTGGGATCGGGGCCGAGTTCGCCGAACAATTGGCCGCCCGAGGTTACGACTTGCTGCTGGTGGCGCGGCGCGAAGAACGATTAGACAGTTTGGGGCGCCTTCTGTCGGAACGCTACTCTATCCGTTCAGAATCGTATGTTGCCGATCTTGCGGATCACGATCATGTGACGCAGCTAACGAATCGGTTGCGTGCTGAGCCGCAGCTCGGATTTCTCGTCAATAATGCTGGATTCGGCACCCAGGGGCTCTTCTGGGAGGTGTCGCTCGAAAGCCAGGAGGCTATGCACCAAGTGCATGTGATGGCCACCATGCGGCTCTCCCATGCAGCGCTCGAAGTGATGGTGCCGCGGGGTGAGGGTGCGATTGTCAACGTATCGTCGGTAGCAAGCTTTACGCTCTCCGCGGGCGGCTGCAGCTACTGCGCAACGAAGACATGGATGACCAACTTTTCTGAGGGGCTGGCCGTCGATCTGCGCAGGGCGGGCTCGGCGGTACAGGTCCAGGCACTATGTCCGGGCTTCACGCTAACGGAGTTTCATGACGTGATGGGCGTGAACCGCGGCAGAATCCCAACGGGACTGTGGATGAAACCGGAACAAATAGTAGACGCGTCGTTTCGTGGATTCGCGGAGGGAAAGGTCATTGTAGTTCCAGGCTTGCCGTACAAGTTCATTCGCTTCCTGGTGTGGGCGTTGCCGCCCGGTGTGAGGCGATGGGCCGCCCTGCGGTCAGGGAGAGCGATGGGCCGCGACCGCCGGTTGGGAGAAGGTCCCCGTGCGATTGATCAATCTCTCAAGGGATGACTATTCAGGCGCCTTTGTGAACGGCCGATTGAAGGACTCGTAAAATAGAGGACATGTCTGACGAGAAGAACCAGATGCCGATTCCACCGGCTGACTTCATATTTCTTGTGGAATCCCTGCTGATGCAGTCGCAGGTGCACCTCGGGCTCCTGCATTTTGGCGAGGAGCAGGAGGCCCCTGAGCCCAACCTGGCGCTGGCTCGGCATTCGATCGACATGCTGGCTATGCTTCAGGAAAAGACCAGGGGCAACCTGACCCTGTCCGAGCAGCGCCTCATTGAGAACGGGCTGACAGAGCTTCGATTCCGGTTCGTGCAAGTAGCAGATGCGATCAACAAAGCGGCGGGAAGCATTCCCAGCGAACATCAGAATGGGAATGCTGAAGAGAAGGAAGAGGGTCCGCGGATCATCCTAGGCGAAGGCGGTAAGGGAACGAAATCGGTTTAGATGCTGGATGATTTCGAGACGGCCTCCGTCCTGGTGCTTGGTTCCGGAACCAGCGTGGGCGTACCGATGGTTGGGTGCACATGTAAAGTGTGCCGCTCAGTCGATCCGCGCGACAAGCGACTGCGGCCCTCGGTCTTGATCCGTTACGGACCACATCGAGTGCTGGTGGATACGTCGCCGGACTTGCGCTACCAGGCTCTCCGGTTTGGGATTGAACGGCTAGACGGCGTTTTGTACACGCACTCGCACGCGGACCATATTCTTGGGCTTGACGATTTGCGGCCGTTCAATTTTCTACAGCGTGAAGAGATTCCAATATATGGGTCGGAGGAGACGCTAGAGGTGATTGAAAGAACGTTCCGGTATGTTTTCACGGACGCTCCTACGGAATCGAGCAGACCCCGTTTGACGCCGCATCCTTTCGGAGACGGTCCGGTGGTGATCCGCGGCCTGCAATTCATTCCGATCCGTTTAGCGCATGGCAAAGGGACGGTCTATGGATTTCGCTTTGGAGACTGTGCGTACCTGACGGACCACAGCGAAATTCCGGAAGAATCACAGGCACAGCTTCAGGACTTGGACGTGTTGTTCCTGGACGCATTACGACATAACCCGCATCCGACTCATTCAACAGTAGAGCAATCGCTGAAGACGGTTGAGATTCTTCGGCCGCGGCGGGCATTCTTCACACACATTTCCCATGACCTCTCGCATGAGGCTGTCGAAGAGCGGTTACCGTCCCATGTGCGAATGGCTTTCGACGGGCTCGAAATTCCCATCGGACGGTCGGCGCGCGCATGAGCCAAGTCTTTCGAAGTGCCGAGGAAGCGCGCGGCCGGTATGGACCCTGCGTCGTGACGATGGGCAACTTTGACGGAGTCCATCTGGGGCATCAGCATTTGGTGAAGACGGCATGCCGGATTGCCCGGGATCATCAAGCCGATGGAGGCTGGGTAAGCGGCGTGCTGACTTTCGATCCGCATCCGCGGCGGGTTCTGCTTCCGGACCAACCGACCTGTTTGTTGACGACGCTCGAGGAACGCGTGGCACTGCTTGAATCCGCGGGAGCAGAGCGGATACTGGTTTTGCCGTTCACGCGCGAGCTGGCGCAATTGAAGCCAGAAGAATTCGTGCGGCAGGTGCTGGTCGAAACTCTGGGCGCGCGATCGGTTGTAGTGGGAGACAACTTTCGTTTCGGCCACAAACAGGCGGGCACATGCGAAATCTTGAAAGAGCTTGGCGAGAGCCTTGGATTTGAAACTCATTTCCTGCCGCACGTACGGTATCGAGGCGACGTCGTATCCAGTTCCTTGATCAGGCATCTCATTCGCCGCGGAGCTGTAGCGCGAGCCGGACGGTTGCTGGGACGTTGCTACGCACTCAGCGGCCGCGTGGTGAAGGGACAAGGAATCGGATCGAAGCAGACGGTTCCGACGTTGAACCTCGACACCGACGCCGAGGTGCTGCCGGCAATAGGCGTGTACATAACATCGGTGACCGACCTTGCCGATGGACGGCGGTGGCCGTCGATTACAAATGTGGGGATGCGGCCAACGTTCGATGGCACCGCCCTGACCATCGAGTCGTTCCTGCTGTCACCGTTCGATGGCGTTGCGCCGGACCGCATTCGCGTGGAGTTTCGGCGGTGGGTTCGAGAAGAACGGAAATTCGAAGATGCAAGCCAATTGAGAGCGCAGATTATGAGGGACGTGAGTCGTGCGCAGACGTACTGGCGGCGCGTGATTAAGCAGGATCACGAGCCCGGTCCGTCCGCTGGATTTCGGCGCGACTAAAACGGCGCTCTCGATATACTGAGGGGGTCTTCCCGATTCCTTCCAGGAGAAACAATGCAGCTTTCAGCAGGAAAGATCAAGCACCTCAATGCGCTTTCCAACCAGAACGGAGTAATTGCCGCCGCGGCCATGGACCAGCGGGGCAGCTTACGTAAGTCGATCGCTTCGGCAAAGGGTGTTGCGCAGAATGAAGTAACGGATGAGCAGATGCAGGAGTTCAAAATGGCCGTTTCAAAGGTCCTGACTCCGCACGCCAGCGCGATCTTGCTCGATCCGGAGTTTGGGCTTCCGGCCGCGCATGCCCGGTCAAAGAATGCAGGCCTTTTGCTCGCCTATGAAGAGAGTGGTTACGACAATACCAAGCCCGGCCGTTTGCCCGACTTACTGCCGCACCTCTCAGTGAAACGGATTAAGGAAATGGGCGCCGATGCGGTAAAAATTCTGATTTATTACTCGCCCTTCGATGAGAACGGTGTGAACGACATCAAGCATGCGTTCATTGAGCGTATTGGCGCGGAATGCGAATTCTACGACATTCCATTCTTCCTTGAATTCGTTGGGTACGATCCCAAAGGCGGCGACGAGAAAGGTCTGGAATACGCCAGAATCAAGCCTACCGTGGTATTGAAGTCGATGGAGGAATTTTCGAAGCCTCAGTATCAGGTAGATATGCTGAAGGTGGAAGTGCCAACGAACGCGGAGTTCGTGGCCGGCTCAAGCGTGTTCAAGGGGCAGGCCGCTTATACGCGGCAGGAGGCTTTAGACTACTATCGGAAGGCGGCGGATGTTGCGACGAAGCCGTTCATCTACCTTAGTGCCGGAGTAAGTAATGCCCAGTTCGTCGAATCCCTGAACATGGCGGCCGAAGCGGGCACCGATTACTCGGGCGTTTTGTGCGGCCGTGCCACCTGGAAAGATGGCATTCCGGTATATGCCAAGCAAGGCGTGAAGGCGTTGGAAGACTGGCTGCAAGACGAAGGCGTGAAGAACATCAACGCAGTGAACGCAGCCATTAAGCCGGCGAAGTCATGGAAGTTAAAGGCGGGCGTCGCTTAATATTGATGGTTTCGCTGGCACAGCGGTGGTTCGAACACCGTTATGGGTTCTAGCGGGTCAAAGACGGCCATTACACCATGCCGCTCTCCATCTCGGAATCAACAGATTGCATGCCGTTTGCATCCATCGCTGAGGCAATAGAAGAGTATCGTGAGGGCCGGATGGTGGTCATCGTCGATGACGAAGACCGCGAGAATGAAGGCGACCTGGCTGTTGCCGGCGTCAAGGTTACTCCGGAAACCATCAATTTCATGGCTACGCACGGGCGTGGCCTCATCTGTCTTGCGCTCAGTCCTGAGATTTGCGAGAGGCTGGACTTGCAGCCTATGTCGGCGGTAAATACGGCGCGGTTTGGCACTGCATTCTGCGAAGCGATCGATGCCGCGGATAACGTGACAACGGGCATTTCCGCATTTGACCGTTCGCACACGATTCGTGTTGCAATGAACCCGCGGTCAGGCCCCAAAGATCTCGCCAGGCCGGGCCATGTCTTTCCGCTGAAGGCGAAAGCTGGGGGAGTGCTGGTGCGTGCGGGACAGACGGAAGCATCAGTCGATCTCGCCCGACTCGCGGGCCTGGCTCCAGGCGGCGTGATCTGCGAAATCATGAATGACGACGGGAGTATGGCGCGGGTTCCCGAGCTGAAGGAGTTTTGCGCTCGTCACGGGCTGAAGATGATTTCCGTGGCAAGCCTGATCCGCCATCGGCTTCAAACCGAGCGTTTCATGCAGCGAGACGGTGAGGGCGCCTTGCGGACGCGAGCGGGTGAGTTTCACACGATCCGGTACCGAAGCGGCGTGGACGGCGAACGTCATCTGGCTCTCGTTTTTGGCGAAGTTCGCGACCGGCCAGATGTATTGGTGAGGGTACATTCACATTGCATGTATGGCGATGTCTTCGGCTCGCTTGCGTGCGATTGCAAGCGACTGGTGGAAGCCGGGTTGGAAGCGATTGTGCGGGAAGGGGCCGGCGTGTTTGTTTACCTGCATCAGACCGGATCGGGATTCCAGGGTACTAGCGGCGAGAGTGCCGCTTTACCGACGCATGATCGCGGGCCTTCCACCTTGATTCGGCAGGACCACTCGCAGCCGTTGCAGCACGAGAGCGGACTGGGTGCCCAGATTCTTTCAGATCTCGGGCTGACGACCATACGTCTGCTAACCAATCACCCGCGCAAGGTGGTGGGATTGGAAGGGTTTGGAATTCAGGTGGTGGGGATCGTCGAATTGCCGCTGTAAGGAGCTCGCGCGGCCACGTTCAATCGGCCGCTCAATAGTTTTTGCCGTTCCCCTTTTGTTCGCCCGCATAAAACTTTGGTGTTTCTTTGGTCTCCTCGGAACTTGCCCTAGCTTTTTCTCGTAAAGTGGAATGAGGTACTAAGCAATGCGCCTTTCTGTAATCATTCTCACTGGTTTTCTGACAGCCGGCCTGCTCTCGGCCTCGGTCGACCCGGGGCTCCTGGCGCTGGTTCCCGCCACTACGCAGCTGATATCCGGCGTTCACGTCGATCAGAGCCGCGTCTCGCCGTTTGGACAGTTCGTGATTTCGCAGATACAGACCCATCCCGGCGATCTGCAGAAATTGATCGACACGACGGGCTTCGATCCGCGGAAGGACGTCGCCGAGGTGCTGATGGCCTCGGACGGCAAAACGGCAAACGGTCCAGGTGGACTGGTATTGGCACGTGGAAATTTCGATCCACCGAGGGCGCAGGCAGCGGCACTTGCGAAGGGCGCCACCATTCAGAATTACTTGGGCACCGACTTGATTGTTGGCAATAACCCGAAAGGAAGCGCCTCTAATGAATCGCAGCCCGGCACGGTTGCTTTCCTCGACAACACGCTCGCGGTGGCTGGGAATATGGATGCAGTGATGTCAGTGATAGCGCACCGGACAAGCTCAATAACACAACTGCCGCAGACCTTGTTGGCGCAGGTGAACTCGCTGAGCGCGTCCTACGACGCCTGGTTTGTTTCCTTGGTTCCGGGAAGTACGCTGATGCCGCAGGCGATGGGGAGCAGCCCAAACGCACCTGCTAGTTCAAATAACTCCAGCCCGCAAGCGGCTGCCTTACAAGCGATTGTCCAGTCGAGCGGAGGAGTCCACTTCGGCGATCAGATCTCGATATCGTTCCAGGCGCTGACCCGCTCTGAGAAAGACGCCCAGTCCCTGTCGGATGTCGTGCGCTTTGTTTCCAGCATGGTCCAGATGAAGCGGCAGGAGAATGCCGAAATCGGAATTTTAGCGACTGCCTTCGATGGCATGAATCTGACAACCAACGGAAATACGATGACCCTCGCAATGAGCATTCCAGAACAATCGTTTGAACAGTTGGCGCAACTGAGCAGCGCAAAGAAGCACACGGCGATTCATCGTCAGTAACGTCTTTTTTGTTCGGAGCTTTACGCGACCGGCTTCAAATAAAGCAGGAGAGCGCTGGCGGCGATGCCAATTCCGAGGAGCGCGGATATCACGCCAGCCCAGTAAATCAGAGGCCGCTTGGTGAGAATCGCTAGGGAAGAAAAAACGATCGCGATCTCGAGAAACACCTCGCCGATGTGGGCGCGGAGTGCCTCTGCCCCGCTCGCATGGCTCTCATTCTCCAGGTGGTGCGCCTCCTTCTGAATTTCTTCGCCCTCCTTCTTGTACCGTTCGGCAGTTTCCTGATATTTGGGCGCCGAGGGAGAATTCGAGGCAAGGAGGATGTCATATGTGGATTCCGCGGAGAAGCGTCGGATCGACTTAGCCTGATAAAAGGACCACTGATCTGAGGCCTTTTGCTGGGCTAGAAGCTCCTCTGTGGTCAGAATGTGGCCGGTCACTGAGACCACCGCGAGCAGAGCGGCGATGATAGCCATCGTCGCCGCAACGCGCTTGTCAAAAGGTTCTTTGGCGTGAGCGTGCTCTTCCATTTCTTCATTAAGAGACATCGCTCACAACGTAGCACGAAAGCCCCAGCAGGGACCGAGCGTGGCCGGGTCCCTCGCAAAATGCGAGTTACGTCCGCCTAATTCTCCTCCTCAACCACAGCCGGCAGTATGCCGAGCCGCTGATAGATCGGCCGAATCACCGGTCGCAGTTTCGGAATTTGAAACCCAAACCACGCGGCACCGGCAACACAACCTATGCCGCACACCAGCACCGTTCCCGGTGCGCCGAGCGCCCGCGCAAGGCTGCCGGCGAGCAGGCTGCCAAACGGGCTCGCGCCCATGTAAGCCATCATGTAATAGCTCATCACGCGACCGCGCTTGATTCGACCCGGCCCCGTGGCAACTGGGAATCGGTCAGAGCCACTACCTGGATCAGCCCGGCCCGGCGCGAAAACTTTGACTTGAGGTGATGGCATAGGTGCTGCTCGGTGTGAGGACCGGAACTTGTCAAATCCGTTACGATTTGTCATCGCAGCTTGCTCACTCCAGTCTCGAGGTTGCGCACAACGACCGACCTTCCCGGCGTTACGCCACCACTTGAGTCAATCACCCATCCGGTGGGAGCGCCCCGTCAAAACCAAATTTTGCGCAGCGAGCGGGACACCGATCAAGAACGTGACCCAAACGCAGGATATTGATGACGCCAAGTGTGAGCGCTCCAGCCTCGACCAAAACTTGGCCACGGACAGAATGCAGTTCAGTGTGCATTATGTAGTCATAAGAATCTTCACTAAGGTCGCCTCGCTAATCTAACTCAAGATGCCGCAAATTGTTCTAACAACTACTGTCGAGGCCAGCAGCCATATTTACTATTACTTAATTACGCTTGAACGGTGGGCTCGATGCACCCAATTGACTTCTTCGCAAAGACATTCATCGAATAACAATAAACTTGTCAACACATGACAATTAGATGAACGATGGAGCCAGTCAGTTGCGGTGTGAACTTAGGCGAAGATTGCGGCATGGACTTGACTACTGGCCGCTCTTGCCGGTTAATGATATGCAGTGGCCTGAAGCCTCAGCGCAAGGACCATTTCTTCCGCAAGTTGTTTTGCAGGGACTATATTTCACGCACATGAATTCTAGTTTTCTAGATATCTAATAGGGACTCGCGTGCGGACGAGTTCCAATGAGGTTGATCAGTGAAACTACTGGTAGTCGAAGATGAGGCAAAAACGGCCGCCTTTCTTCTCAAGGGACTCCGTGAGGCCGGATTTGTCGTGGATGTAGCTGGTGACGGAAATGAAGCGATCCACCTCGCCGAGGAGTTGGCGTTCGACCTGATCGTCCTGGACGTAATGCTTCCCAAGACTGATGGCTGGCAGGTGTTGGTCACCTTGCGGGGCGAACGGATCCACACGCCGATACTGTTGCTGACGTCGAAAGACGCAGTGGTGGATCGCGTGAAAGGATTTGATTTGGGAGCCGACGATTACCTGGTCAAACCGTTCGCTTTTTCCGAGTTGCTGGCCCGAATCAAGTCGCTGCTGAAACGGTCTCCTGTCCGTCACCAGGAGGTGTTGCGCGTCGCGGACCTAGAGATTGATATGGCCCGGCATCGAGCGAGTCGCTCGGGACAACGGGTCGACTTAACTGCCAAGGAGTTTGTCCTGCTTACCTTGCTTGCCAGGCGAGAGGGTGAGGTGCTTTCCCGCACGATGATTGCCGAGTCCGTTTGGGACATAAATTTCGACAGCGACACAAATGTCGTGGATGTGAATGTGAGGAGGCTGCGAAGTAAAATGGATGACCCCTTTCCGCGCAAGCTGATCAAGACAGTTCGCGGTGTTGGATATGTGCTAAATGCGGAAGAATAGGTGGCCGCTTGCGTTTCGGTTGCTAAGGCACAAAAGGTCTCGCTAGACGCTATTCTGAGGGACTGGAAACTGGCGCGTGCCAGGTTGCTGAAGAGACTAAAGAGCAAGAGATAGCCCATCGGCGAAAGCGGTCCGAAGTTCTCTGGTTCTCGATGACGCGAACACCGTTTGGTGCCAACCTCGCCGTTGGCGACGATTCGCCAGCGACAATTGGATGGATGCTCGATTCCAGAGAACCTCAGTTGGGACCTAAAGTAAAGATCTTCGACCTTCGCGATCCGTCTACCGGCTCAGGCGGTGCGGAGTTACTTGATGCCAGTGTGTTGCGGCGAGGTGAGCAATGGTGGATGTACCTCGCGGGACAAGCCGACGGATACGGAGCCACGGACATCTACAGCGCGTCGCTACCTCCGGGAGCGCCGCTCTCCGCTACTGGCTGGAAACTCACTCGGGATGTAGCCGGAAAGCTGGCGCCAGTGGCAGGGCGAAGCTTGAGCGGGGCGTGGGATGGCAATGGCGGCCGGCATTGCCCGTCGTATGTGAAGGGGTGGGACCCGACAAAGGCGAATGGCTTGAACGCATCTACTACGCTGGGTTGGCCGATAACCTCTGGGGACCATACACGATCGGTTTTTTGCAATGGAACGGGGCCATGTGGGAAGATCGCCACGAACCAGCCTTTGTTGCGCAGGAAGAATGGGAACACGGAAGCGTATTCGAACCAACCTCATCTACCACGATCGCAAATGGAAGATGTGGTACGTCGCCGGATCGAACCAGGACGATTATCTTGTGCACGGCTACGCCGAAAGCGACGACGGCAGCACGGGCTGGAGCAAGCATTTGGTCTTTGCGCCGCCCGATATGAAGATGTTCGATTTCTGTGTTCGTCAGCGCGAGAACGCCTTCGATGCTATATTCGCGCGCGTATGGGTCGGGCAAGGCACCCCACCGCCGGAGACCGGATTATGGTGGTGCAGAGCCGACAGGCCATCGAGTAAGCTTTCCGATTGGAGTCAACCGATCCAGATCATGACGGCTGAAGATCGCGGGTGGCACTCCGGCCCATGGAAGCCCTCATTTGAGTTTGACGGGCAAATGGGGGAGCGCGCATGGGTGTTCTTTGACGGCCTCTATCGAACCGGTGATCCTGGGCCGTTCCCGTTCGCGTTTACACTCGGCTGCATCGAGATGTGTCTACCACTCGGTTCACTTTCCCACTACCTTCAAGGTTGATTCGCCGTCTTCGGTTTTGTGTTGTGCAACTCGGAGGCTAATCAGATTGGGGCGACAGCGACAGCAAGTCTGGTTGCGATCCGTCAGCACATCCGCGGCCCATTTGCTGTTGTCCAGGTAACTCGAACGCCGTTTCCGGACCGCGAAGGGATTTGACAGCCCGCGCGACCTTGTCGGCGGCCAAGCAAAGCCCTCACCACATCAATAGCGATCACTGGATGCTCGCTGTCGATTCCAGCCGCTGACTATCTGCGCGAGCTGCGTTTCCTGCTCGGGCATGAAAGCTACTTCTAAGCTTTCTGGCCAGGAAATAAGCGGCGCCGGGGCAATGACGCCCCTTGGGCAAGGAATGCCGCCACTTACCCATTGCAACACGAAAGATCGGTTTAAATTTGAGCTATATTACGGAATTCCCGTTTCAGGCGCGCGGTTTGAATCTGAGGCGCGCCGCGCGGAACAGAGCCAGGCACACCAAGCCAAGGCCGGCCAATTCTGCGGCTACCGGTTCGGGAGCGGTTGACGCGGACCAGCTACTGGTAAAGCCGTAGTCGCCTTCATTGTTCGGACCAAGCTGCCAGAATCCGTCGGTGGACGAGTCGAAATAGAACAAGTTGTTAGAAATGCTGATGGTCGCGGTTGAGGGCAGACTGACCGGAATGATGCCGATTGCGTCAGTGCCTCCACCGGCCAAAATGGTAAACGGGCCCTGAAGGTTGGTGCCGTTGTACTGGAAGCTAACAAAATCCGGGTTGATGCTGGTGCCCTGCACGTAGTTGCCGGTCAGAGTCAGAATACCGGTACCAATGCCGCTGCAGTCGCTGCAAGCACCAGTGAAGTAAAAGGTTTCAGATGGCAGCGAGTTCGAGAAAGCGGGCAAAGCCGCAGCAAGTCCCGCGAAGAGTGTGAGGAGTGTCTTTTGACGGAGTTTCATGAGTTTGTTCAAACAACTAGTGTCAGCCATCCGTGGGACGTCTAGCAAGGCGCCGCGCCAATTTCGACCAGCATTGAAAGAGGGGTACCATCGACTAACTATGCGCTGCCGAAAGGCTTGATTCAGGAAAGTAAGTGAAACAGCCGATGAGTCATGGTGGTTTTGTAAGTACTGGCTCGCGGCTGGGACTTGATATCTTCCGCCGCGCCATGGGGTACGCGAGAAAGTGCGGAAAGCCTGCGGACAGCACCCTGCGCTGCCAAAGAGAGCCAAGGTTGCCAAAGTAGAAAGCCACAGTGAGACATGCACAATTATGGAACCTGGCGCGCCCCTCCCTGCGGGCCCGAACCAGAAAGTGCTAAAGAGATAAAACGCTCGATGAAGGGTGCCGTGAACCGAAAAACTGTCCTCCGAGCTGTCCCGAAATGGGCCGGATCAATCTTTCCATTTCACAACCGCATAACGTAGTCCCCCTTCCCTTGCCGAGTTGTAGTAAATCGTGACGTTCTGGAATTGCAGCCAGCTACCTGAGCAATCGCTCTCTGGCTCGCAGATCGCATTTATGAAACCGCCGATGATGTACTTGCCACGCGCAGAATCGGGCACCAGCTCAATGAGGATCGCGTCCACAGAGTCTTGACTCAGCACCGTGCCTCGCGATTCGATCATCTCCGTGATGCGGGAGCCAACCAGTAATTCGATAATCCGTCCATTCTTTGCGTACGTTGCCGTGACACTGACGCCGGGACGAACCATGAAAACTTCAGAAAGTGGTTCACCATACTTTCGTCTCAAATCCGATTTGGACTGTCCGAAGAGCGTTCCCGCTGAGATGAGAAATCCGGCGGCGCCGAGAATTCCAAAATTACGAATTAGTCGCTTCACGCGTTCAGCATAACGTGTCTTGTGGTCCGATCAGGATCACACAACGATCTTTTCACAAGATAGTTGGAACCAATCTTGCTGTGGCTCACTTTATGGGCGCCGGCGTCACCCTAATAGGACTGTAGTTAATAATTTCACTAACTTCTCTCTCACGTGCACCGCCAACGCTAATTGTATGCGACACATATCAACATTGAGCGCCGAGCTGCATTTTTCTAGCTCAACTCACCGCGTTTTGCGGCGTCGATCGCAAAATCCGCAGCTCGGTAGGCCAAGGCCTGGATGGTTGCCGTCGGTTGTTGCCTCGCCGCGGTGACGAAATTGCTCCCGTCCACTAAGAACAGGTTGGGTACGTCGTGCGTACGGCTGTGAGCATTCACAACCGACGCGTGTGGGTCATTGCCCATTCGGCAGGTGCCCATTAGATGCCGGCTTGGCATGTTGTCGATGATGTCGAATGGCAGCGTCCATGTCTTCTGGGCGCCGGCGGCCTCGAGTATCTCAATCTGTTTCTGAATGATCCACTTCATTGTGGCCAGGTCGTCGGGATGGTAATCGAACGTAACGCGGACCGCGGGCAGCCCCCATGCATCCTTCACATCCGGATCGAGTGTGATTGTGTTCTTTGCCTGCGCCAATGAAGTGGTATGCGACATCAGCATCATGGTGCGGTTAAAGTACGTCTCAAACATCTTCTTGTACTCGCTGCCCCACTTGGGCGCGTCGCCTGGTAGCCCATGCAGTGCGAAGCCAGCCGGATAGAAATCAAAGCGCGCGTCGATGCCGCCTCCGCCGTAAAAACCCCGTTTCGGATCGGCTGCATAGTAATCGTGGATCAGCCGCGTCACCTGGATGCCTTTGTACTCGTTCAAAGGGTGCTCAAACAGGCCTTGTGCCTCGGCGCCGTTGTCCCACATCAGATGCGTTCCCACTAAGCCGCTCGAGTTCGCCAGGCCCGCGGGAAACTGTTTCGACTTTGACATCAACAACAACTTCGGTGTCTCGGCGCCATTGGCGCAAACGAAGACTGCTTTAGCGCGCTGGAATACTTCGCGCCGGTTTCTATCGAAGTAAATGGCGCCCGTTGCGCGGCCGGCATCGTTCGTTTCAATCTTGCGCACATAGCAGTCTGGCCGGATTTCGCAGCGGCCTGTCTTTTCGGCCACAGGAATAACGCTGACCAAGGTGCTGGATTTCGCACGCATCTCACAGCCGAAAGATTCGCAAAAGCCGCAATTCACGCAAGCCCCACGGCCTTGATAGGGCTGGGAAAGAATAGCGACCGGAGCGGGAAACGGATGCAATCCCAGTTTCTTCGCGCCTCGATCGAACAGCACGCCAGACGACTTCACGGGCATCGGCGGCAGCGGGTATGGCTTCGAGCGCGGCGCTTCGAAAGGATTCGCGCCGGCAAGGCCAGAGATACCGAGTTCGTACTCTGCCTTCGTATAGTAAGGTTCCAGATCGGCGTAGGCGATGGGCCAATCCCG
>Ga0206891_10172_pt1 | contig 14998 bp, 13 predicted proteins | sample Alteio_BWOrgHeat_55_FD_153246 | JGI IMG/M metagenome (GOLD analysis project Ga0206891, IMG submission 153246) | Enriched cells from forest soil in Barre Woods Harvard Forest LTER site, Petersham, Massachusetts, United States - Alteio_BWOrgHeat_Nextera7 ...
GGCGAAACAGGCGTTTTATGCTGCTGCGGAAATGGCGCGCGCTGGCGGGCGCACGCGCGTGGCGCTGACGCTGTCGGATTTATTTTGCGTGGGCCGTCACCGCGACGATTTCCAAAAACTGATTGAAACGCACGTGGATATTTTGTTCGCGAATGAACAGGAATTATGCACCCAATATCAAACGGATAATTTGGATGCCGCGATTGCCGCCGCGCGCGGGCACGCGGGTATTTTGGCCGTGACGCGATCGGAAAAAGGCGCAGTGATTGTCACGCCCACCGAAACCGTGACGGTGCCAGCGCAGCCAGTCGCGCAAGTGGTGGATACGACCGGCGCGGGCGATTTGTTCGCGGGCGGATTTTTATATGGTCTGACGAATCGCAAATCATTGGCGGAATGCGGGCGGCTGGGCGCGATCGCGGCGGCGGAAATTATTTCCCACATCGGCGCGCGGCCGCAGGCGGCGCTTGCGCGCCTGGCCGCTTAGAGGCGAGGCACGAGATGCGAGATGCGAGAGTATGGATTTTCGTTTTCCTCGTTATCTTCTCCCCACTCGCTTCTCGTCTCTGCTGCGCGGAAGCGCAGCACGCCCTCACCATGCGCGGCGCACCGGCGCTGCCGGAAAATTTTCAGAATTTTTCCTATGTGAATCCGGATGCGCCAAAAGGTGGCACGTTGCGCCTCGCGGAAATCGGCACATTTGACTCGCTTGCGCCGTGGCTGATCAAAGGCACCGCGCCGCCGCAACTGGATTGGGTGTACGATAAATTGATGGCGCGCTCTTGGGACGAACCCTTCACGCTTTATCCGTTGATCGCGCAGCGCGCGGATATTTCTGATGACCGCAAAACATTGACGGTTCATATTGACCCGCGCGCACGATTTCAAGACGGTGTCGCCATCACGTCTGAGGACATTCAATTTTCTTATGAATTTCTGAAGGAACATGGCCGCCCGAACACGCGGCGCATTTTTAAAACGGTTGAAAGCGTTGCCGCAGCCGACGCGCGCACGATCACATTTCATTTCAAGCCCGATGCGGATGGCGAAGCGCCGATGATTGTGGCGATGATGACGGTGTTGCCGAAACATTACTGGCAGCCGATGGGCGCGGCAGCGCAAAATACGACGCTCAACGCCCCCGTAGGCAGCGGACCTTACAAAATCACGCACGTCGATGCGGGACGCAGCATTATTTTAACGCGCGATAAAAATTACTGGGCGGCGAATTTGCCGTCACGGCGCGGACAATTTAATTTTGATACGGTGCGCGTTGATTTTTACCGCAATGACACGGCGGCGCTGCTGGCTTTCAAATCGCACGCCTATGATTTTCGGCGTGAAATCAATCCGCGGCGCTGGGCGCAGGATTATCATGTGCCGGGTGTGCAACAAGAAAATTTTAAAGACGGCAAGCCTGCGCCGTTGCGCGCGCTGGTGTTCAACACGCGGCGCGATTTATTCAAAGACATTCGCGTGCGCGAAGCGTTGCAACTCGCGTTTGATTTTGAATGGCTGAATAAGAATTTGTTTAATGGCGCTTATGCGCGCACGGAAAGTATATATCCAAAATCTGCGCTGGCGGATGACGGTTTTCACGCGCCGCGCACCGATGGCACCGGTCCCGCGGGGCAGCGCGATCATTTGCGCCGCGCGCAAGCATTGTTAAAAGATGCCGGTTGGGACATGAAAAACGGCGCGCTACAAAATGCGCGCGGTGACGATTTCAATTTTGAAATTCTGCTGAACGATCCGACAGACGAAAAAATCGCGCTCTATTACGTACAGTCGCTCGCACGCCTGGGAATCACGCCGCATATTCGCACGATCGACAGCGCGCAATTCACTGGCCGCCTGGAACAATTTGATTTTGATATGGCGGCGGTGCAATGGGTGTCCACGCTCTCGCCCGGCAGCGAGCAAGCGGTGTATTGGGGCTCGCGTGCCGCCGCTCAGCCCGGCAGCCGGAATTACGCGGGCATCGCGGATGCGGCGGTAGATGCGGACATCGCGGCGCTGAATGCGGCGCGCACTAATGCGGATTTAACCGCTGCGGCCCATGCGCTGGATCATGCGATTATGACGGGGCGGTATTTTATCTCGCTTTATTACGCGCCTGCGGATTGGGTGGCTTATTGGCCGGCCAGTATCACACCCCCTGAGAAATTGTCCTTATATGGTGCCGCGCTGGAAGCCTGGTGGGCGAAATTCTGAGCGAAGAAACGCTTGGAATTTGGGGCACATTTATAGTATAATAAAGGAAGCAACAGAATGTTGCCGCCAGTCGTCAAAGGAGTGCAGAATGCCGCTGAAAATCGAACTAAAGCCCGGCGAAAGGGCTGTCATTAACGGTGCCGTGATTGAAGGCGCGAGCGATGGACGCACGGAATTTGTCGTGCTCAACCGCGCGACGATCATGCGCGAACGCCATATTTTGAAGGAAGAAGAGGCCAATACGCCGGTCAAACGGCTCTATTTCGCGTTGCAGATGCTCTATATTGATCCCGCGCAAAAAGAGCAGTATTTGCCGCTGTTTGAGCGCTATGCGAGCGATTTGGAAAAAACATTGAGCCTGCCGCCGCTGAAATTCGCGTTGGAACAAATCTTGGTCAGCACACAAAGTGAACAGTTTTATGAGGCGATGAAAATCTGCCGCGCGATGATTGAAACCGAAGACCGCTTGTTCGAATATGGCCGCGCCATCCGTGATAGCCAGGATTTCCAAATGCCTGAGGTGCCAGCGGATATGGATTTCGCCACCCTGGCCGCCCAAATCCGCGCCCGGGCGGTGGAAGAAGGCCATAAATAAGCCAAATACCATTATATTTCCCTAGACGATCTGATTTGGCCTGAATTTTGCATTTGATGTGGTGAGGAACACATCGGGGAAAATCATGGGTCTGGGTGCACTTTCCACTGCCATTGAAGGTCTGAACGCCGCACAGCAACAGATCAACGTCATCTCGCAAAACATCGCGAATGCATCGACGCCTGGCTATACCACTAAAACGGTCGCACTGAATTCTCTCGTTCTGGGCGGTTCGGGTGCAGGTGTTTCGGTGGGACAGATCCAGCGCACGATGGACACGACGCTGCAAAATAATCTGCTGCAGCAAACCAGTGTTTCCAATAGTTCAGATACCGCAGAATCTTACCTGAACCAGCTGCAACAATTGCTCGGCACGCCCGATAGCAATACATCAATTTCAGGTAGTTTATCAACTTTAAAGAGCGATTTCATCGCGCTCGACGCGGATCCCAGCAACGGCATTTTACAAACCCAAGTTGTGAATGACGCACAAAATGTCACCAGCCAATTCAACACCATGTCCAGCAGCGTCCAGGGAATGCGGAATAATGCCCAGAACGATATCAGCAGCGATGTTTCCCAGGTCAATCAATTGCTGCAAAACATCGCCAGCGCGAATTTGCAGATCGTCAAAGCCAATAATTCCAACCAGAACACCGCTGATCTGGCTGATACGCGCGATCAATACATTCAGCAGTTGAGCCAGTTCATGAATGTCGCCACGTATTCGAACGGCGATGGTTCCATCACAGTGCAAACCATCAGCGGCGGGTTGCTGGCGGATACAACCGCGCAAACGCTCAGCTTTTCGCCAACGCCGCAAACCGCCAGCACCTATTACCCTGCTTCCGCCAACGGCATTATGCTGAATGGCAGTGATGTCAGTGGCCAGATTACCTCAGGTTCAGTGGGACAGTTGTTGAATTTGCGCGACAATACTTTGCCGCAAGTGCAAGCCATGCTGGATGAGAATGCGCATAAACTGGCGTTGCGGTTTCATGCGCAAGGCGTGAATTTGTTTACCGATGCTTCCGGCAATGTGCCGACCAATACCGTCGCAAATTATGTGGGATTTAGCGGGACTGTTCAGGTTAATCCCGCGGTCATCGCAAACACGGCAGATTTGCAAAATGGTACCGGCGGCGCCACGCTCAACAGCGGCGATAACACCAACATCACCAATATCCTGAATTATGCTTTTGGCGCCAATTCCGATGCAGCGGGCACGCCCAACACGCCGTTCAATACGACTGGTCTGGGCGCGAATGCCAACATCAGCATCAACATGCCATCCGGCGGTGACATTCTGGGCTATACCAGTGATTTGGTATCCACGCTGGCGCAGCAATATAGCCAGGCCAATAGCGACAAAACGTATCAAGACGGCTATTATCAAACGCTGCAGAAACAATTTCAGGATGAAACGGGCGTGTCGATTGATGCGCAGTTGAGTTCTTTGATCACGGTGCAAAATGCCTATTCGGCCAATGCACGGATTATCACAACGGTTTCACAACTGTTCAGCGATTTGCTGCAAACCATCCAATAACAAAGGAGCAAGCACATGGTTAACTCTGTCTCCGTTTCCAACCTTGGAACCAATTATTACAATGATCTGATCATCAAAAATCTCAATCTGCAATTGCAAAATGTAAATCAACAGATCTCAACTGGCCAGAAATCCCAAACTTATGGTGGCCTGGGAACACAGGCAGGGCAATCTTTAACTTTGAATTCTCAGAACACCGTGTTGAACGGCTATATCAACGCGATCAATGCCACCACGCCGCAAACGGATAATATGGATACCGCGATGACCAATATTTCAAGTGCGGTCAGCAATGTGGTGTCATCGTTGGATCAAATCAGCCAGGGCGGCACGCCCAACCTGACCAACGTCACAACAGCGGCGCAGAACGCGCTGTCCCAAATTCAGCAACTTTTAAATTCCCAGGTCGGCGGCACGTTTATTTTTGGCGGCGACCTGAGCAATACCGCGCCGCTTGCAGACACTTCCGCCGTCAATACCAATGTTGGCGCACAAGTGAACAGTTATGGCACTGGTCCCTCGGCGGCGACCATTATTTCCAATATCAGCAATCTGACGGATGCGCAGCTGGGCTATAATACCAATTTGGCCGCCGCCGGGAACGTGAGTGTGCGCGCGGATAATAATTTGAACATTGATTATACGGTCAAGGCGGATGAACCGCAGTTCAAAAACATTATGGCGGGCTTATCTGAAATCGCCAATCTGACGTATAATTCCAGTGACGCTTCGGATTTCTGGTCGCTTTTCAACGATGCTAAATCGCGGCTCAGCACGGCCAGCACCACCGTCAGTCAACGGCAGGGCGAATTGGGCGTGGCGCGGAACCAGATGGCGTCATTGCTCACCGCACATAATAATGCGCAGCTGGCGCTGCAAACCAATATCGGCACGGTGGATGATGTGGATATCGCGAGCGCGTCGGCGACGCTGTCGAGTTTGGAAACCCAAGTGCAGGCGACCTATGAAAGCATCAGCCAGACCAGCAAGCTCAGCCTGGTGAATTATCTCACAACCACTTAAACTTAACGCGAAATTTGGTTACTGCCCCGGCGGGATGCCGGGCGCTGGATTCTGGAGTGCCGTAATCGCGGCTTCATATTCATGCTCGTCATCTCGCATGCTCGCGAGTTCGGCGCGCAGCGAGTTTTCCTGTTGCGCGCTACGGTTAATCTGGGCGGGGTTTAGGCCTGTGACAGCGGTTTTGCCACTGGAAGCAGTCAACTCGGTCAGCCGCGCTTGCTTCAGTTCATATTCCGACATGCCGATGTTATTGGCATTTGGAAATTCGTGCACCAGGTTGCAGTAGCTAGCAGCCATATTTGAAGACGGAATAGAACTAGCCCCGAGAGCATTCGCGTTGACACTGACAGCAGGAAGAGAACAAGGAACTTGATTGGTGCCAAAAGCATTGTCATAAAGTTCTAAGGCTTGGTTGTAATTCGCCATGCTGGTCAGCATGCGCGGCAACACGCGTTGCGCCTTTTTCAAATTCTGGCTGCGTGCCGCTGACCATACCTGATAGTCGTGTATGTAATTGACCACCTCAGGGCTGTAGGTTTTAAAGGCCGGCGCGCGCAACGGCACAGATGATGCCAGCGCATAGGCCAGCCGGTTCCCGAGCGATGTGTTAAAATCCGCAGGATTTTTACAATTCGCTCGCGCATCAGATTCATTGGCTAATATCCCGGAGTCAACGCCGCCATCAAAGAAGCATGCGGCGTTTTGTGCCGTGGTTTTGTTTTTCATCGCGGTTAGTGTCTGTTGTCGATAAGCGGTCGGCGTGGTGCCTCTCGGCAGGCCGCTGCTAAGAATGGCGGTGTCGTTGTTGATGATGGTGAGCGCGGCATTTTGAATCGCAGCGTGGTTGCTTTCCGCAATGATGGCAGAGGTGGCCTGGTCACATTCCGGCACCGTCGGCGAATAATTCGCCAGCGCCGCAATGGCGGTTTCCTGATTTTGTGTGATCTGCTGCTGGGCGGTTTCAGCTTGTTTTTTTTGACTTTCCAAAATGTCGTCAAATGCTTTGTTGCCTTGACTTTGGCGCAATTGTTTGTCTAGGCGGTCTAAGCCATTGGTCGTCGAATTGCTGGTGATAACAGTGGAGAGATAGATAGTTGCTAATTCTTTTACAATCGGGCCGAAAATATCACTTGCTGATGGAAAGCCGGCCCAGGCCCTGTTAGATGGCATTTCCAGATTGACGATAAAAAGGATCAGAACAACAGCTACAAGGTTTTTGGAGTTCATCTGCATGGTTAGCTCCGTTTACTGAAAAATGTTCCAGCCGGGTTTAGCGGCAGGCTGGCTAGGCGGTTGCGGGGGCGGTGCTGCACTCTGTGTGTTGTTGGCAGGCATGGGTGCAGGACTGACAGCGGGTGCACTAGGTGCAGGTGCAACAAAGGCACTGATGTTGGTGCCAGCAGTTTGATTCAAAGTTGTCACAGGTATATTACTAACATAATTTTCAGCATTCCCGGGATGTGCAGCGGCATTAAAGAGGCCCGGACTTTGCAGATTTTGAATTAGATTTTTTTGATATGCCTTGGGGTCTAGGCAATTTGTAGCAACATTGTTGTTAACGTATTTTTGAACACCGGCTGCATATCCATTCATCTCATTTTTGAAAGCAGAGGCAGCCATAGAAGCTGCATTGCCACTAATCCCCAAGGCTTGCAAGATATTGCCGATAACAGCGTCTTCGGCAAGCGATTGGGTATTCATCACGTCCCCCATGAATTTCTGACGTTGCGCAGCATAATCATGGGCGCATCTAGACGCAGCGGGCGGGAATAGTGACTGGACAGCAGTGGCGCCGTTGATATCATTTTGGGCAGCTAAATTTGCATGCTGCACCAACGCCGCCCATACAGCCGGATGACAGCTGGCCCCTAAATTCATGCTGTTGTTATTATAGCCCTTGACCGTATCGCTATAAATGCTGGTGGCGTTGTTACTATCATAATTGCTATCGTTAATTTCCAGCTGTGAAAAAGTGGGAAGTGGCGTGGTTGGAAGTTCTCCGGCTGTTACTGTGTTGGCTTTACCGGTTATGCCACCGCCGGCAGCAAACGCGTGCGGGGCCAGCAGGATCAGCGCCAGGAAAAAAGCCGGAATTCGTAATTCAAATCCTCGCATGGCCACTCCATTCTGCTGATTCAATGTCACCATAATCTATTTTCATTCTACCATGAAGCCTGCGCGATTTCAAATAATTCTTCTAAAGTTTTACTGATGCATTGTCATATTTACTTCATTATTACTTAATAAAACTGTCATATTCAAGTAAAATTATGTGGTTTGATTGACTTTTGCGCGCGCGTCAGTTAAAATGAAACATTCTAGTGGCACGATATTTTGCAGCAGGGAGCAACGGCATGCTGGCTAATCCAAATATTTTACAGAAACTTCAGGCGCTGTCGCCGCCCACCGTGACCTGGGCCGAGCAGGGCCACGATTTGCGTGAGATGTGGTTTGAAAATACGCCAACGGAAGAAATCGCCCAGCGCCTTGGCCGCAGCGCCAATGCGGTATTGACGCAGGCGGCGCGCATGGGCTTGCCGCGCCGCGTTGCCTCCGGCCGCAAAGGGCGCACGGCCGCGCCGCGTTTGCCGGATTCGGGCGGCATGATGAAGCTGCGCATGGATTTTTCTGCGCGCGCGCAGCCAATGGTGCCGGTGCAGTCGATGCGCAAGGAGCGTCAGTGTTTGATGTGCAGCACGGCATTTCAATCCAGCGGTGCGCATAACCGGATCTGCCAGCGCTGCAAAGCTGGCGTGCATTATCAAAGCATCGGCGACGCGTGCGAATATGAAGTCTTAACGGGATAAGCCGCGCTGGCTTCCCTTGCCGCCGCGATTGCGTTAGCCTGAGGCGATGGAACCGCACCGTCATGATACGGCTGAAACCTTCAAATTGCGGCCGGTATTTTACCGCCGTTTGTACCGCGCATTGCTCGGGGTTGTGCTGATCAATAGCGTGCTGTTGGTCGCGCTATGTGGTTTGACGGTTTATCTGAGCTTTTATGGCTTTAAGCCGGAGCATTATTTCACGACTTCCCACAATGGCAGAATTTTAGAGTTGAAGTCCGCCCTCAAGCCGCCGTATCGTCAAGCTAACGCAGAATCGCCCGCTTCCCATGCCCAACCCGCCACCACCACCACCAAATAAGGGCCTGCCCAGCCGCAGTGTGCCGAACCTCGGGCCCCGTCCGGTGCGGCCGGAGGGGCTGAAGGCCGCGCCGGTCAGCGCCGGGGCAGTCCGCAGCGCCCCGGCACCAGCGCAATTGGGCGGCGATGCGCTGCAGACCGTTGTGACGCGTAACATTTTTTACCGCGAGGGGTATCAGCAACTCCTGAAAATCGCGATTGCACAAGGCATCATTATTTTTGTGTTAGCGATTTTGGTCGTCTATAAAATTTTTATTGAACCGCCGCCGGTGCGCTATTTCGCCACGACAGATGACGGAAGAATTCTAAGCCTCGCGCCGCTCACCGATCCTAATATGACGGATGCCGCGGTGCTGTCCTGGACCACGCAGGCAGCGGCAGATGTGATGACGTTCAGCTTTCTGGACTATCAGCGGCGCTTGCAGGCGAGCGCGGGTTATTTCACGCCTGCGGGCTGGCAAGGCTTTATGAAGGCGATTCAGGAAAGTCGTTTTTTGGAAGGCGTGCAGGCAAACCAACAGATTATCACGGCCGTGCCATCGCAAGCGCCGGTGGTGGTGGAGCGGGGCCTATCCGGCGACCGATATTTCTGGCGCGTGCAACTGCCGATGGTGGTGACCTCTAATTCGGGCGATAAAAAAGGCAGCAAGCGGCAACTTTTGAACCTGACGATTGTGCGCGTATCGCCCCTGGAAAACCCAGCCGGACTTGGGATTGAACAATGGGTGGCGTCGGACTTATGATTCGGGAGTATTCACGGTGATTCGGGTAGGGTGGGGTGAAGCGAAATTCCTGGGTTTTTGCGCTGGCGCTGATATCCTTATGCGGGGTGGGGACGCAGCATGTCTGGGCGCAAGCGAATAATTCGCCTGCTGCTGCACCAGCCAATCAAACCACCGCACCGCCCGCAAGCACCGCCAATACCGATGCGATCACAGCTACTTTTAATCGCGCGGCTTCGCCTGCGCCCGCTGTGAGTCCGCCACAGACTGCGCAGCCAGCTGCGCTGCCGACAGCGAATGCGAACAACGGACAAAGTTTGCAAGAACTGACGCAAGCGCTATCAACTGACAAGCCGCTCACGGAACAAGAAAAACAAAGCAAAGCATTTGATAATGCGCTCAATAATATTTTTCCGCTTTCACCGGAGCAGATTCAAGCTGTCATGCGGCGCATGAGTGAGGTGCAGGAAGCTGGCCGTGCGCCGCCGGAACCAGATCCGCAACCGGTGGTGAAAGTGGATAATGTTTCGCTGGACCCTGGCGTGTCGCCGCCGCTGATCCGCGTCGCAGTTGGCTATGTGACGACGGTGAATATTCTCGACATCACCGGTCAGCCCTGGCCGATTCAAGATGTAGTGATTGGCGGGAATTTTCAGGTCACTGGGCCGAACGATGCGCATGTGTTGCGCCTCATTCCGCAGACGCGGTTCGGCAAAGGGAATTTGTCCGTGCGGCTGGTTGGGCTTTCGACGCCAGTCACATTCCGCGTGGAGGCGGGCGGGTCGGAAGTATATTACCGTTACGATGCGCGCATTCCGCAAGCGGGGCCAGGCGCCCGGCAATCTTTGATTGAACATGGTTTTGCGGGCGAAGCGGGAGATCCCACATTGATGGCGGTGTTGGACGGCACGCCGCCAACGGATTCGACCAAGCTGGTATTATCAGGCGTGGATGGCCGCACGCGCGCCTGGAAAATTCATGATCAGATTTATTTGCGCACGCCGCTCACGCTGTTGTCGCCGGGATGGGACGCGTCCGTGCGCTCTGCCGATGGCACGAATGTTTATACCATGCTGGACGCGCCGGTAATGATGCTGTCGGACAATGGTCAATTGATCCGCGCGCACTTGGCCGTGCCGCCTGAAGATCCGTTCAAGCCGCGCGATCTTCAAGAAGGTAAAATAACGGTGCCTGTGAATGCCACTGCGCCTGCGGCGACGCCGGGCGTGCCTACCACCGGGGCTGCTGCAACTGCTATTCCCGCAAATGCCGCTGCTGCCGCGCCTGTGACAGCCACGCAGCCTTTGGCGGGGCAAGCAGCGCTGAGTGCCGCCACGCAGCCGCCGATTGGCGGTAGCATTGCCAACGAAGCTTCGCAGCGCCGCTCGAACGGCGTGCAAATTTATACCGGTGGCAATTATCCGCAAAACAGCAACAATGCACCGAGTAATGTTGTGACAGGGGGACAAGGCTCATGACCGACCATCCACATGATACGCTGGAGCCAGTCGAGGAATTCGAAGAATTCGACAATGAAGAATTTGAAAACCATGCGCCACCGCCGCAAGGGTTGGGCGCCAAACTTGGCGTGATGTGGCGGGACAATCCTGGCTTTAAAATGATGGTAATTTTGGGCGGCGGCTTGCTGGTGATGGGCGCAGTATATTTGTTGATGAATAATAACAGCAAGCCTGCGGTGACCCAGGGCGCCGCACCATCCCATGTGGCACAGGTGGAAAATGTCAAAGGCACCGTGGGCGCGGACGTGACGCCGGAATATAAAGACCTGCTGCAAAAATCGAACAAAGAAAAAGCGACTGAGGCTTTGCAAACGGGACAAAGCTCAATCCCCACGCCTGTCGGCAATGTGACGAATACAGAAGCGCCTAAAAAAGAAGAGCCGGTGGACCCGCTCGCGATGTGGAAACAGGCGGAGCAGCAAAAACCAGCGCCGTTACCAACACAAAATGCGCAGCAAGCAAATAATCAACAAGTCCAGGCGCAACAGCAGGAGCAGCAAGATCTCGCCCAGCGCAGCAACGCCATACAAACTCAGATCAATACGCTGATGCAGGCATGGGCGCCCACACAGGCGACCGTCGTCAGTTTTTCGCATACGACGACATCGACCACGGCTGCCGCGAATGCCAACGGTCAGAATGAAACCACCAATGCGAACGGGGCTGCGGCCACCGCAGCGTCCACACAACAACAGCGCGCGAAAGTCATCGTGCCTGCGGGTGATATTCTCTATGGCGCGATGATTACCGAGGCGAATTCAGATGTCCCGGGCCCCATTCTCGCCCAGGTCATGTCAGGCTCGCTGAAGGGCGGCCGTTTGATTGGTCAGTTTCAGGTATCGCAAGATTATCTCGTGCTGCAATTTCATCTTTTGTCGATTAACGGGCATAGCTATTCCGTGAATGCGATCGCGCTGGATCCCAATACGACGTTGGGCGGCATGGCGACCGAAACCGATCAGCGTTATTTCTCGCGCTTGGTCCTGCCCGCAGCGGCGTCTTTCATCAGCCAGTTTGGTCAGGCCATTTCACAGCCGCCGCAAACGACATCGGTTTCCAACGGCACCGTGGTAGTCTCACAGGGGCAGGAAACGACAAAAGATGCGCTGTACGCCGGCGCGGGCCAGGCTGCGCAGCAAGTCGCCAATTTTGTCCAGGCAGCGGGAAATACAGTTAAACCGCTGGTTAGGGTTGCATCTAACACGCCAATTGGTATCTTCTTTACTGCCCCTGTCACCGACCAGCCCCAAGACCGTTAACCATGGACCAACACCCCGATCAAGATATGGCGTTTGAGCAGCCGGAAGAATACGGCCATGATTATTATGGTGAAGGCCATGAGGAAGGCGGACCAGCAGCCTATGATGAAGAACTGCAGCCGCCGGTGCCCGAGCCATCCAATTCCAAAAAGTTGCTGACGAATATTGCGATTTTTGGCGGCGTGGGCGCGTTTGCGCTGATCATGGCCTATGTCAATTTTGCGCCGGTACTGTTTCCGAAAAAAGGTGATATTCCCGGTGCGTCTGCGATGACAACAGATCCATCTGCGCTGCTTAATCCCGTGCCTACGCCAGTGCCTCCACCAACGGCTTCATCAGATCTGCAGCCTGTGCCGCCGCCATCCATCACGCCGCCAGCAGTGATCGCGGCAGCCAATCCGCCGCCACCTCCTGCATCGGATACCGTGCCGTCCGCCGCGACATCCTCCGCCACTGCGGCTGTTAATCAAAACACGACTGCTGCCGCGCCCCCTGCGCCCGCAACCGATCAGGCGGCCGTTCCGGCCGCAGCGCCTGTTGCACCTGTGAATACTGCGGCAGTTCCTGCTGTACCCGCTGCGCCATCGCCAATGATGCCAGCAGCCACTGCCGCGCCGGCTCCAGCCGCGGATAACAGCGCAAATGATCACACCATCGCTGAAGTACAAAAAAGACTGGATGATTTGGAGGCACAGCATAGTGCACAAGACACAGCCATCACAGAATTGAAAAAACGCTTGAGCGATGATGAAGGCAGGCTTGCGGCCCAGGGCGCCGGCACACCATCCGCTAACGTGCCGCCGTCCGTGCACCACATGCATAAATCTGCCGTCCGCAAAACACATCATGCGGCGGTGAAACATCTGGCAAGAGCGTATCACGAACCAGCGCCAATCGCGCATACCGCCGCCGCCATGCCATCGGTGCCGGATTGGGAATTACGTGCGGCCAGTGACGGCGGCGTGGCCTGGATCGCCCGTCCGGGTGAAAATCAGCTGCATCCCGCCAATATCGGCGACACGGTGGCGGGCCTGGGTCGTGTTACCGCGATTGAGCAAGACAATGGCATCTGGGTCGTGGTCGGGACCGAGGGAAAAATCCGGCAAAATTAGTTCTAATTTTTAGCTGACTGTCATGAAATTGTTACCATTCTGAGTCTAAAATGGAGGGTAGGAAGCACCTCCATGTCCACACGCCTGATCTCTGCCTTGCAAGGATTGCCCCGCGCATTTAGCCGCGGCGCGGCAGCGGTATTGCCTGCGTTGCTGGTAGTATTGCACGCCAGCCCGGCCCATGCGCAGACCCTTTCGCTCGACGTGATGATCGCCAATTTTGTGAAAGATGTTAACGGTCCGATATTATATATTACTTATGCGGGAGCTTATATTTTCGGGTTCTACTTGCTGGCAAAGGGTTTGTTCAAATGTATCAAATATTCCGACGAAGGGTCGCGCGGCCAGCAGAAATTCGGCGGCATTTGGGGAACATTGCTGGTGGGCGCACTATTGATTGCTTTACCGGCGATGGTGGGCACTGTGTCAGAAAGTATGCTTTTTCACAATTATGACGGAACGCAAAATGGGCTCCAATATACAGATCCGAATGGCGATACGGCGGTAAATACCAGAGTAGAGACCACTTATTGGGCCATCATCACGTTTGTGCAAATGATTGGCTTGATCAGTTTTGTGCGCGGGCTCAGCATTCTCCGCTCCGTGACCGATGGCAATACGCAGGTCACCAGCATGGCGGGCATTACTCATATCGTCGCGGGCGCGATTGCCTGGAACATGAGCGATTTTATCCAGATGGTCGGCAATACCGTTGGCTGCACCAATTTGCTGCAACTGGCATGTACAACAACATGACAAGGCTGGCAAAGGAAACCAAACATACCATTCACTAATCTCAACAATTGACCCCTGATATGTTAAAGTACGAATCGGATTTACCCTAACCAAATGCCTCAGGAGGCGTGAACATGACAAAAACAAATCTGAAACAACTGCGCAACGCGCTGCTGTCTGGCCTGATGCTGGCGGGGGCTTATGCAGTTATTAGTGTGTTGAGTGCGAATGATGCCATGGCGCAAACATCACCTGTTACCAGTGCTGGAACCATTGGTGGTGCCATTGATCAGATGAAAGGTAATATTTCGGGAGCCGCAAATCTGGTATATGTCGCTTCGTATATCGGTGGAACGGTTGCGCTGATGATGGGAGCTTTCAAACTCAAACAGCATACGGAGAATCCTAGTCAAACGCCGATAGCTCACGGTCTAGGTCGTTTGGCAGTGGGTGCAGGCTTGATTGCGCTGCCCAGCGTCGGCGGATCCATTCTCAATTCAACAGGCATTACTACTTCGGAATCTGCAGTAAAATCACAAGCGGGTAATATTGATTTGGGTACTAGTAACTAATTGGCCGCATTATTACCTCTAACACTTTCCGTGAATCGGATTTACCCTAACCAAATGCCTCAGGAGGCGTGAACATGACAAAAACAAATCTGAAACAACTGCGCAACGCGCTGCTGTCTGGCCTGATGCTGGCGGGGGCTTATGCAGTTATTAGTGTGTTGAGTGCGAATGATGCCATGGCGCAAACATCACCTGTTACCAGTGCTGGAACCATTGGTGGTGCCATTGATCAGATGAAAGGTAATATTTCGGGAGCCGCAAATCTGGTATATGTCGCTTCGTATATCGGTGGAACGGTTGCGCTGATGATGGGAGCTTTCAAACTCAAACAGCATACGGAGAATCCTAGTCAAACGCCGATAGCTCACGGTCTAGGTCGTTTGGCAGTGGGTGCAGGCTTGATTGCGCTGCCCAGCGTCGGCGGATCCATTCTCAATTCAACAGGCATTACTACTTCGGAATCTGCAGTAAAATCACAAGCGGGTAATATTGATTTGGGTACTAGTAACTAATTGGCCGCATTATTACCTCTAACACTTTCCGTGAATCGG
>Ga0206891_10242_pt1 | contig 14960 bp, 14 predicted proteins | sample Alteio_BWOrgHeat_55_FD_153246 | JGI IMG/M metagenome (GOLD analysis project Ga0206891, IMG submission 153246) | Enriched cells from forest soil in Barre Woods Harvard Forest LTER site, Petersham, Massachusetts, United States - Alteio_BWOrgHeat_Nextera7 ...
TCCCGCAACCGAGCCCGTGCTTCTGAGGCATTAGTTTTCCCAGTCTGTATCGCCGGAACCAAATTACAGAGGGATGATCTGAACCAGATGATTTGAGGCAAGTGAAGATCCGGCCCTGTCAGGTCGATGACTCCCCCATGTGAAGTCCGGAGAAACAACAGTGCCGCCCGGGGACGGTCGGCGCGAGCTTTGGGATTGTTTAGTTGCCGTTGGAGAATGCCGGCTTGAGTCTGGAAACGACAGGAACGGGGTTGCGGAAACTCGCAATCGGTCCCATGGACGCCGGAGCGCGCGCGTTGCTTCGGCCGCACCGTTCCGCGCGGATTCTTGTCGTGGATGACGAGAGCCCAGTGCGATCGATGATTGGAGCCACACTCGAGCGGCAAGGCTACGAGGTGCAATTGGCTGCCAGCGGCCACGAAGCGATGGCAATGCTGGACGACAACACCTATGATTTAGTGCTCACCGACATAGTAATGCAGGACGGCAATGGGATTGCGCTGCTGGAGCGGATTCGCGGACGGGAACCGCACTTGCCGGTGGTGATGGTCACGGCCATCCACGACATCAGCGTAGCGATTGATTCGATGCGGCGGGGCGCGTACGACTACCTGCTGAAGCCGTTTGAGCGGGAACACCTGGTGGGGACTGTGATCCGGGCGCTGGAGCATCGGCAGGCGCTGGAAGAGAGCCAGAACTACAAGCAGAACCTGGAGCAGGTGGTGCAGGCCCGCACGGAGATGCTGCGCCAGGCGATGGCGGAGTTGGAACACAGCTACGACGTGACGCTGGAGGCGCTGGGCGATGCTCTCGACCTGAAGGATTCAGAGACGGAGGGGCACTCCAAGCGCGTAACGGCGTACACGATCGCCCTGGCACGGGCCATGGGGATCAAGCCGGCGGAGATCAAGGTGATTGCGCGCGGGGCGTTTCTGCATGACATCGGAAAGATGGCGATTCCCGACCAGATTCTGCGCAAGCCCGGCCCGCTGACATCGGAAGAGAAGGAGATCATGCGGGAGCACTGCTCGCGCGGGTACCAGATCCTGCGGAAGATTCCGTTCCTGGCCGACGCGTCGGAGATTGTGTACTCGCACCAGGAGCACTATGACGGCAGCGGGTACCCAAACGGGTTGAAGGGTGCGGAGATCCCGATTGGTGCGCGCATTTTTGCCGTTGCCGACACGCTGGATGCGATTACCAGTGATCGGCCGTACCGCAAGGCGCGCAGCTTCGATGCGGCGCGGGAAGAGATTCTGCGATGCTCGGGGACGCAGTTCGATCCGGCAGTGGTGGAGATGTTCCTGAAGATCCCCAACGAGCTGTGGCACGAGCTCCGATCAGAGATTACCGGGCAGCACAAGCGCTTCTCGACGTTCGATATCGCCGCCGCCGAATTGCCGAAGAGCCTTCGGTAGAGAAGGCGCACAAAACTTCAAGCGCCCTTCTTTCAGGCAGCGCCAATTTACACTCAGAAGGATGCAGACTCATAGCCGGATCTATGTCGCGGGGCATCGCGGGCTGGTGGGGAGCGCAATTGTGCGCGCTCTCAGAATCGACGGATTCGAGGACTTGATTCTTCGGACGCACGCGGAACTGGACCTGGCGAAAGCCGATGAGGTGGACCACTTCTTCAAGAGCGAGCGGCCGGATTATGTATTTCTGGCGGCGGCGAAGGTGGGCGGCATCCTGGCCAACAACACCTATCCGGCCGACTTTCTCCTAGAGAATCTCGCCATTGAGAGCCACCTGATCGAGGCGAGCTATCGGCATGGGGTCGACCGGCTTCTGTTTCTGGGCTCAAGCTGCATCTATCCCAAGCTGTGTCCACAACCGATCAAGGAAGAGTACCTCTTGACCGGCCCGCTGGAACCGACGAATCGGCCGTACGCGCTGGCGAAGATTGCCGGAGTGGAGATGTGCTGGGCGTACAACCGACAGTACGGGACGCGCTTTTTATCGGCGATGCCAACCAATATCTACGGGCCGGGCGACAACTTCAACCTGGCGAACTCCCATGTGCTTCCGGCTCTGATTCGGAAAGTGGTGCAAGCGAAGGTGGCGAGTGCGCACCAGCTCGAAGTGTGGGGAACTGGCACGCCGCGCCGGGAGTTTCTGTATAGCGATGACCTCGCCGAGGCATGCGTGTTCCTGATGAATTTATCCGACGACACGTATGGGAAATTGCTGAACGGCGACAATCCGCCATTGTTGAATGTTGGGACCGGTGAGGATGTGACAATCCGTGAGCTGGCCACGCTGATTTGCGATGTGCTCGGGTTCGAGGGAGAACTGGCGTTTGACCCCAGCAAGCCGGACGGCACGCCGCGCAAACTGCTCGATGTGAGCCGCATCAACGCGTTGGGCTGGAAGGCCCGCACGGGCCTGGCGGAAGGGATACGGACGACGTACGAGTCGATGCGCGAGCAGCTGGAGGCAATGGCGACTCAGTAGGCTGGCCTGAACAAACACAAGCTTCTTGCGCTTGGAAATGCCGCGAGGGCGGCGACAGGACGTGCGTTATATGAAGGTTCCTCTTCTCGACCTCAAGGCACAACGTAGCGCGATCCGCAATGAAATACTCGCCGCGGTGGCCGAGGCTCTGGATTCTCAGGTTTGTATTCTTGGGCCTCGGGTGGTGGAGTTGGAGGAGCGGGTTGCGGCGTTGTAAGGCTGAAAGTATGGCGTAGGCGTCTCCAGCGGCACTGATGCGATTTTGGCGGCGTTAACGGCAATGGAGATCGGCGCCGGCGACGAAGTAAGCGCGGGGTCAGATCGATCTCGTCTGCCAGATCATTTTGGGCTGGAAGGCGATGACCGGTCCGCGGTCGAATTCACGATCGTAACTGTGATTCCGATTCGATTCGCAATGATGGTAGACCGGCTGCTTCGATGCCAGCATGATTAACCACACTGGTACAATGGAGCTATCGAGCCGCCACGAAGAAGGAATCGGTACGCCCCTTAATGGCAAATACAAAGCACATCCTGGTAACGGGTGGCGCAGGCTTCATCGGATCGAATTTTGTGTTGCAGTCTATTGCAGCCGGCGATTCGATTGTTAACCTTGACCTGCTGACCTACGCTGGAAACCGCGCCAATCTTTCGAGAATCAAGGACAGCGCCGCTCACGTGTTGGTACAGGGCGATATCTGCGACGCAAACCTGGTGAATGAACTGTTGCGCGAGCACCATCCGAACGCGATTGTTCATTTTGCGGCGGAAAGCCATGTTGACCGCTCAATCGTAGACCCAGGGGCATTCATCCAGACGAACGTTCAGGGCACGTACACATTGCTTGAGCAGTCGCGGCAGTTCTGGTCAAAGCTCAGTCATGACGAGCGGCGCACGTTTCGGTTCCTTCATGTGTCAACGGATGAAGTTTATGGTTCCCTGAAGCCACACGATCCGGCATTTTCCGAAACAACTCCCTATGCGCCGAACAGCCCCTACGCTGCCTCTAAGGCAGGTTCAGACCATTTGGTCCGCGCGTATTTTCACACCTATGGACTGCCCACCCTGACGACGAACTGTTCGAACAACTATGGTCCCTTCCAGTTCCCTGAGAAATTGATTCCGTTGATGATTCTTAACGCGTTGGAGGGCAAACGGCTTCCTGTCTATGGAGATGGGCAGAATGTACGCGACTGGTTGTTTGTTGGCGACCATTGCACGGCTATTCGCACGGTACTCGAAAATGGCCGCCTTGGTGAAACTTACAATATCGGCGGCAACAGCGAACGCGCGAATCTAGACGTGGTGCATACGATCTGCTCACTGCTGGACGAGTTGAGACCGAATGTCTCCATTGGCGATCGGCGTAAGCTGATCCAGTTTGTTCCCGACCGGCCGGGACATGATCGCCGCTATGCAATCGATGCATCAAAGATCGCCCGGGAACTAGACTGGAAGCCAACCGTCAGCTTTGAAGAAGGGTTGCGCTGGACGGTGAAGTGGTATCTGGAGAATGCGCAATGGATCGAGAATGTCCGCACCGGCGCTTATAGGGACTGGATCCGCCAGAACTACGAGGAGAGGATCGTGCAATGAGGGGAATCATTCTGGCCGGCGGGTCGGGCACGCGCCTTTATCCGGTAACGCACGTAGTGTCCAAGCAACTTCTGCCCGTCTACGACAAGCCCATGATCTACTACCCGCTGAGCACGCTTATGCTGGCGGGTATCCGCGAGATCCTCGTCATCTCAACACCGCAGGACACCGGCCGATTCGAGGAACTTCTGGGCGACGGCAGCCGATGGGGCCTCAACTTAAGCTATACCGTGCAGCCAAGCCCGGATGGACTGGCGCAGGCGTTTCTGATCGGGCGGCAGTTCATAGCCGGCGAAGCTTGTGCGCTGGTGCTTGGTGACAACATCTTCTACGGCCAGTCATTCTCCGCCCAACTGCAGCGCGCAGCTCAGCTCAAAGAAGGCGCAATTGTATTTGCCTACCGCGTGCAGGACCCTGAGCGTTACGGCGTGGTGGAATTCGATGAGCACGGCCGAGCGGTGAGTATCGAGGAAAAGCCTCTCGAGCCGAAATCGCATTTCGCCGTGACCGGACTTTACTTCTACGATGGCGAGGTGGTTGAGCGCGCAGCGTCTCTCAAGCCGTCAGTTCGCGGGGAATTGGAGATCACCGACCTCAATCGCCTCTATCTCGATGCGGGAGAATTGAAGGTACAGGTAATGAGCCGGGGCATGGCGTGGCTCGACACGGGGACCCACGATTCTCTCTTTGAGGCGGGATTGTTCGTGCAGACCATTCAGCGCCGGCAGGGTCTGAAGATCGCCTGCCCTGAAGAGATCGCCTACAGGTTAGGGTACATTGGCGCGGAACAGCTTGAGACTCTGGCTCAACCCATTTGCAAGAACGAGTACGGACGGTACCTGCTCGCCCTGTGCCGCGAACGTCATCTCGCGCTGGAGATGGTAGACCAATGAAGATCAGCGAAACGTCGCTGCCTGATGTTCTTCTTCTCACTCCGACTATCTACCGAGACAACCGCGGCGGCTTTTGGGAGACATGGAATCACAAACGCTTCGAAGAGGCGGGGCTCCCGACGAATTGGGTTCAGGACAATTGTTCCTACTCGAAGAAGAACGTGGTACGCGGCATCCACTATCAGATTGTGCAGCCGCAGGCCAAGCTTGTGCGTGCCACCAGCGGCAGAGTCCTGGACGTCGCAGTGGATCTTCGTCGAAGCTCTCCAAATTTCGGCCGCCATGCAGCGGTGGAGTTGAGCGCTGAAGAGGGCCAAATGCTCTATATCCCCGTCGGATTTGGCCACGGCTTTATCGCTCTCACCGAAAACGTCGGCCTCGCCTACAAAGTCACCGACTACTACTGTCCCCCAGGAGAGCGTACGATCGTTTGGAACGACGGCGAACTCGCGATCGCATGGCCCGTTTCGGAAGAGGCGGCAATTTTGTCGGGCAAAGACCTGAAGGGAAGCACATTGCGCGAAGCCGAGGTGTTTGCGTGAGCGGGCTGGGCCGAATTCTGGTTGTCCTTGTCGCCGTCAAATTTCGCGTACGGGGCTCCTGAGCGATTGGGCGGGCCTCCAGCCGGTCCAGAATTTCCATGAAGCGGGGCGATTGCTGTAGTTTCATCTTCCTCAGGTGAGCCGCGACCGTTTCACAAGCTGAGACCTCTGCCCCACGGCAGGTTCTAATCGACGCAACCGCGATAGATATCCAAGGCGCGCTCGGGATGCGACCCTCTTGCATACCGATGCCCGCGAGCGACGGTCGCCAGCAGCTTGCCTTCCGTCGAAATTCCAAGATCGGGCACACGACAGCGTCGCTGATATGCACGCCGCGGGTCACCTAGCGCGATCAGTCGTCCCAAGTGAGGGACAAACACTTCAATTGGAAAGCTTCGGTCTTCGCGGATGCTTTCGGCTCGGTCGCGCCTGGAGATTTGGCCGCCACACGAAAAATCTATGGAGTCCTAAGCAACAGGGTCGACCTACTTTTTCACAGGATAACTTATTAAATATCAATAGCTTCTAAAACAGGCAAAATCCGAGAAGGCTGTGGGTATGTAGCGAATCGCCGCTCCAAAATTGACGATTTCGCGCAATTCTACGCGAAATGGAAATTGCATAGATCAGGCGGAAAACCCGCCTTTTCGCTGTCTTTTGCACAAACCCCTATCGGGAGAGGCATCAAAGCGCTAAATCCTAGCTAGGGGTGCAGTGACAAAGCCCCCGCAGGCTGCGTCGCCCATAGCTCTCTGCTCCAATTAGGGGCGCACTCCCAAATTGCATAAAGAAACTTGAGCTCGGGCTTGCAATTCGGATCTCTCGAGATGAAGATTCAGATTATTCCTCTACATCATTCGCCTTGGATTCTGGCTTGAGGCCGAGCTGAGTACTTCGATACTCTCGATATTCGTCTTGACGATAGGTACTAGACAATGAAGTGGCGGTCCGACGCCTTCTCCTGCTTTTTGATCAGGAAATCGGGATGAGTTATCCTGTTTTTAATTACATGTTTCGGCCCGAATTAGATGAACATTTCAAGCAGACGGCCTGCTTTGCCTCGAGTCACAAGTTTTTTGGGATCTGCAAGGACTCAGCGCAACCGAAACGAACAAAGGCATTTCAGGATTTATGAAAAGCGCAACGGCGGCAATGACCGGGAATTGGCTGAGCCAATTCAGCCCCGCGTTTCGCCTGCTGCTGGCCACGTCGTGGCTCGCGCCGGAGACGTGGAGACTGCGGCAGGACGAGGCGATTCAGGAGGCTTGCGCCGCAGGCGTGGATTGGAGCGAGTATGTCCGGCTGGTTGAGAGGCACCGGACCTCGGCTCTGAGTTGGACGGCTCTTAAGTGCGCTCCGGGAATTACGATCCCGGTGGAGACTGTAAAGAATCTGAAGCGACGCAGCGACGCATGCCGTATCAAGGCCGCCATTCATCTGCAACTTCTGATGGAAGTCCTGAAGGCATTTCAAAAAGCGGGTATTTCGGCCATGCCGTTGAAGGGGCCTCTTCTGTCTCTGGAGCTTTACGGAGATTCGGGGTTGCGCGAGTCGAAGGACCTGGATGTTCTGGTGCCTGACGTGGACTTTGCAGCCGCGCGCCGGTGCCTGGGTGAGATTGGCTGGCGCGCTAAAACGGGCGACTCCCACTTGTCGCCGCGGCAAAGTGAATTTCGATTGAGGCACGAGCACCACGTGAGCTTTGCGCATACGGGACGGTGGGGCGAACTTGAATTGCACCGACGGCATCGTTGGGAAAGCAGCGACTCGCCGGAACTACCGACCGCGAGCATCCGGTCGCAGTGGCAGGGCTGCGACTACGAGGCGATGAGTGTGGTTGACCTGACGGTTGACCTCTGCGGGCATGGGGGCAGTCACGCGTGGTTTCGCGCCAAGTGGCTGGGTGACGTGGCGCGGATCTTCGCAGAGGGTCGAGTGGATGCAGGGGCGGTGCTGGAGAAGGCGCGATCTTCAGGCCAGGAACGGGCGTTTCTGCAATGCGTGGCGCTTTTGCGGCTTGCGTACATGCTCCCGGTGCCTGAAGCGATCGATCGCGAAGTGCTGACGCTCGACTCTTTTCTGGTGGAAAGGGCGGTCGAAAAGCTTACAGATCCGGCGGAACCGCACTGGGAGCCTGGGGTGAAAGGCGTTCGCGATCGTCTTCTCACTGCGATGTATGAGTGCAGGCTTTGGCCTCGCAAGTCGAGACGGGCAATCTTTGAGGGAGTGGCGATCAGCCCAGCCGATTTCGAGTCGATTAGGCTTTCAGATCGGTTGTTCTGGCTCTACGTGCCGCTCCGGCTGATTCTTTGGGTGTGGCGACATAGAAGAGCCTGGCGGCGTGAAGCGGTGTTGACCGATGTTGGGTGAGCGAGGTTTTTCTACGAAGCACGAATGAAAATTGGATGTCTCCCACAGTGGCGATGAATCGCCTCGAGGATGAATGGGCTTGAAGCGAATGATGCGGATGGCGCACGACACGTACCGGGCTTCGGAATGAACGTCCGCAGCAAAGCGTGCGTGTCCGGAATTCACGCCGCACGCCGCGTGGGCAAATGGCATGGATGCCCAGAGGGGCGCCCTCCAGCGTTGAGGATGGTCGCCGCATCGAGATCGATCCGTTGCCCGAGAGTCGCCCACGGAGAAAATTCCTCTATTCCTGATGGGATCGGCGATAGGCGCGCTGCTGTACCGGCGGGGTTTGTTCCCGCTGCACCGCAGAGCGGTGGAAAACGCGGTGGGGCGCGATGATCTTTGCGGGCTTTCAGGGGGCCGGGAAGTCCACTTTGGCCGCGGAGTTTAAGAGGATATGCTTGCTGAGTGACGACGTGTGCGCAATCGACAAATCGCCGCCGGGGCCGCGGGTATTGCCGCATCTGTGGCTCAGCGCCGATGCTTACGAGCGGATGGGCAGACCCGCGAGAGCGCGATTCCATGTGGATAAGTTCATTGTGCCGCTGGGCGAAGGATACTGTTCAGAACCGCGGCGGCTGCGGGCTGTTCACGTCCTCACCGAGCATGCAGAGGAATCGCCGCGATTCGAACGTATGCGCGGGCTCGATCGTGTCCAATGCGCCTGACCCACCTGTTCGTGATCCCCCGGCGGAGCGGACACGAACTTGGCGCCGGCAATTGCTACGCCGACCATGTGGATGTCGAACATGATCTTAGTGCGGTACCTTCGGCGCATATTCCGCCATGGTGCAGGTGACGGTGGAGGGCAAGGACAGCAACTCGCTGCCGTTTCTGGTGACGACTCGTCTCCGACTTGGAAAACCAGCCTTGCCTGGTGGTGGGAGTCGACCTGCTTTCCCATAGGATAACTTATTAAGTATCAATAGTTTCTAAAACATGTACAACTCGAGAAAGCCGAAAAAGGCATGTAAAGTTACAAATCTTGAATGAGACCTAGGGAAACGCCGCTCAGGAGCGGAGAAACGAAGCGCAAGTCGCGACACAGATTGTGCATCACGCTAAATGGAGGATTGCGTGCTCCCTCCGGCGGACAAATCTAAAACGGCCCTCGTGACAGGGGGCGCAGGCTTCAAATGTTCCCAATCCGAGACATGAAGCTTTCACATACAAGTCATCTCTCGGACCCCGTGTCCGCCCCAAAAATATAGTCGCGTCCCCACCGCTGAGGATCGCTCTTCGTTTTGAGAGAGACAAGAGAGGCAATGTGGCGGTGCTGCTGAAGAGGGTATGGCCGTTGCCTAGGCTTGCTAACGCTTCCTGGCCCTTGAAAGGTGATACCCTCAAATTTCTGCCTGTAGAATTAGAATAGAAATAACGCCATGTCCAAACTAGGGCTGGAATAATACATGCCTTCAGATGTTTCGCTTTCCGAACCGCAAGCGCACGCGGATCCTGATCCCGCGCATTCCGCCGTCAGGCGGGAGACAACGGACGACGAGATCTCTCTGCTAGACCTTCTGATCGTACTTGCCGAACGGAAGCGAGTCATCCTCTGGATCACGGCGGTTTTTGCAATCTTGGCGATCATTACATCGCTCATTCTACCCAAGCGCTACACCGCGAGCGCGACCCTTCTGCCTCCTCAACAGGGTTCCTCCGTGGGAGCCGCAATCGCGTCGCAGCTCGGAAATCTGGGTGGTATGGCCGCTCTTGCCGGTGGCAGTCTCGGCAGAAATCCCAATGACATGTTCGTTGCAATGCTAAAGAGCCGCACTGTCGAAGATGCCATGGTTCAGCGATTCGACCTGATGAAGGAGTATCACAAGCAGTTTCCTACCGATGCCCGTAAAACCTTCGAAAATCACGCGACTGTAGATGGCAGCGGCAAAGACGGTCTCATTCGTGTCTCGGTCGAGGATCGCGATCCTAATCGGGCCGCTGAACTCGCCAACGGTTACATCGACCAGTTTCGAGAGCTTTCTGAACATCTGGCCATCACTGAAGCTTCGCAGCGCAGGCTCTTCTTCGAGAGGCAGCTCGAACAGGCAAAGGACAACTTGGTAAACGCGGAAGAGGCCCTGAAGATGACGGAACAAAAGACGGGGCTCATCCAACTTGATAGTCAAGCACGCGCACTCATTGAATCAGCGGCATCACTTCGCGCCCAAATTGCGGCAAAAGAGGTTCAGATCGAGTCCTTGCGCACCTTTGCTACCAGCGAAAACTCACAGCTGGTGCAGGCTCAGCAGGAGTTGGGGGGCTTGCGCACCCAGTTGGGGAAGCTCGGAGGCTCTGAAGATGGCATCGACTCTGGTCTGATGGTGCCCAAAGGGCGAGTCCCAGAGGCCGGCCTGGAGTATGTGCGCAAACTGCGGGACGTAAAGTACTACGAGACCATCTTCGACATTCTGGCCCGACAGTTCGAGATCGCTAAACTCGATGAAGCCAAGCAGGGAGCGCTGATTCAGGTCGTCGATGCCGCTGTCTCTCCTGACAGACGTTCGTTCCCAAAGCGCGGGCTTATAGTCATTGGAGCCACCGCATTTGGTTTTTTCGTCGGACTTCTCATGGTCCTGGTTCAGTCTGCCTTACAAAGGTTGAAGAGCGACGCGGAAACGGCACGAAAGCTCCACTTTTTCCGAAGCGCTCTTTCGATTCGAGGACGAAGGTGATGATTTGCAATGGCAAAACCATCCTAGGGAACAACGAGTGGCTCGTCGATTAATTGGAGAACCGCGCATTCCAAAGAGCAGCGGCGCTCAAACCTGGGAGAAACCGTTAATGTCGATGTTGCTCGGCCATCCTAGCTGGACACGGCAATCGGGTACCGTATCACCCTTTTTCACTTGGAACTGCACGAATGAATGATTGGGATCCGGTGGTATCCTAAGTCTTCAGCGATAGAGTGAGGTAGGCCGCCGTCATGTGCGAGACTCTTTCGCCAATACAATCATCAGGCTTAGGTCGAAGACATGAAGGCTGTGATTCTTGCGGGTGGGCTTGGAAGTAGACTGAGCGAAGAAACGTCAATCAAGCCAAAACCGATGGTGGAGATCGGCGGCAAACCCATTCTTTGGCACATCATGAAGGTCTATTCTGCCTTCGGTGTTAATGATTTCATTATCTGTCTCGGATATAAGGGTCATGTTATCAAGGATTTCTTTGCGAACTACTTTATTTATTCTTCTGACTTGACAGTCGATCTTGAACACAATCGTCTGGAGTTTCATCGCAATATTTGCGAGCCTTGGCGCGTGACAATGATAGATACCGGCGCGAGCACCATGACCGGAGGCCGCTTGAAGCGTATATTACCGTACGTCGCTGACGACGAGGAGTTCTGTTTTACATACGGTGACGGAGTGGGGGACGTGAACATCTCGAAACTGATCGAGTTTCACAGACGGCAAAAAGAACTGGTCACGCTCACTGCCATGCAGCCGACTGGAAAGTTTGGCGGACTCGAAATTGACGGTAACTCCCGGGTACACACTTTTACTGAAAAGCCTCGTGGCGATGGACGCTGGGTGAACGGTGGCTTCTTTGTCCTGTCTCCTAAGGTTGGCGAATATATTGAGGACGATTCGACCATCTGGGAGCGCGGTCCGCTGGAGCGACTCGCAGTTGAGGGGCGTGTTTCAGCCTTTCAACATACAGGGTTCTGGCAACCAATGGATACTGTCCACGACAAGCAGGTGCTTGAAGACCTTTGGTCGACTGGGAAGGCGCCGTGGAAAGTGTGGTTATGAGTTTTTGGCAGGGGCGTCGGGTTTTTCTTACCGGCCACACGGGATTCAAAGGCAGTTGGCTATCGCTCTGGCTTGGGCACCTCGGCGCTGAAGTGTGTGGCACTGCACTCGATCCCCCCACGAATCCAAGCATGTTCGAAGAGGCCAAAGTGGCTCAGGGCATGCACTCTGAAATTGCGGATATTCGCGATCTCAATCGCCTAACCGCGATCCTCCGGGAACATAGGCCCGAAGTGGTATTCCACATGGCGGCCCAACCGTTGGTGCGCGAATCGTATGAGGATCCCGTCGGAACGTATGCCACGAACGTGATGGGCACCGTCAACGTGCTCGAATCTGTTCGGGCAATCGATTCGGTACGCGCCGTGGTGGTCGTCACCTCGGACAAGTGCTATGAGAACAGGGAGTGGGCATGGCCGTACCGAGAAACAGACCGGCTTGGCGGGTACGACCCTTACAGCAACAGCAAGGCGTGCGCAGAGCTTGTTGTTTCTGCGTATCGCGACTCATTCTTTCCTCCAGCTGAGCATGCCCTTCATGGCCTCGCGATTGCGTCTGCGCGCGCAGGCAATGTCATTGGCGGCGGGGATTGGGCCGAGTGCCGGCTGGTGCCCGACATTATGCGCGCTTTTGCCGCGAACAAGGTGCTAAAGATTCGCAATCCCAACGCTGTGCGCCCGTGGCAGCACGTGCTGGAACCCCTTTCCGGATACCTCACGCTTGCACAACGATTATGCGAGAATGGCGTGGAGTGCGGGGAGGCATGGAATTTTGGCCCGGATCCATCCAGTGCGCAGCCAGTCGAGTGGGTCGTGCGCGAAATTGCGAACATATGGGGCAATGGCGCACGCTGGGAGTTAGAAGAGGCGTCACATCCGCATGAAGCCAACATGCTCAAACTGGATTGCTCAAAAGCGGTAGAGTACTTGGGATGGCACCCTAAATTGAAGCTGAACGATGCCCTGTCCAGTGCCGTCGATTGGTACAAAGAGTGGCTCATCGGGCGAGACATGCGTACCTACACCATTGCTCAGATCAATGACTATTCAAAGGATCAGCATCAGGGCACAAGCAGCGAGAAGCCGCCGATGGGTTCTCGTAGATGAGCGAAGAGCGGGCGGGAGCTGGCAGCAGAAGCATGAGTTACATTCCCACACTGGATGGTTGGCGCGCGATTGCCATCACAGCGGTCTTTTTCGCCCATATCCAACCTCTACCGCTTCCGGGACGCTTAGGACAGATGTTGTCTTTGTTTCTGTGGGAAAATGGCAGCAGGGGCGTTGGAGTCTTTTTTGCCATTAGCGGTCTGTTGATCTGTTCGAGACTCCTTGATGAGGAAGACCGGAACGGCCACATTTCTTTGAGGAATTTTTATATACGCCGCGCTTTTCGGATTCTTCCGCCGGCCCTGTTCTTTTTGGTTGTTTTGGCAGTCCTGCGCTGGTTTGGCCTGATCGATGTCTCTTCCATTGACTGGTTTTCAAGTCTCTTCTTTTTCCGAAACTACACCGTGAAACTTTCGGGTCCGCCCCTTTCGTGGTGGTTCACTTCGCACTTCTGGTCCCTCTCCATTGAAGAGCACTTCTATCTCATCCTTCCCGCCCTCTTGATTTTCTTGCCTCGCTGGCGTGGCCGGGCCTTGGTGGGACTGGCGTTTCTTTCTACACTCTGGAAACTTTGGGTGAAATTGTTCGCGAAGCTGGACGACGAAACCTTCGCGATTTGGATGAATTACCATACTGAGGCAACCATTGATGCGCTGCTGATTCCCGCCAGTATTGCCGTCTATATCCACGGAACAGCGGGCAAGAGACAGGTGGAACGTCTCCTTCAATCGAGGGTTTGGCTCGCACTCCTAGTGCCTCTCGGAATCCTCCTCTTCATCCGCTTTCCAATCTGGCCGATGGCAAAACTCGCCGTTCCGCTGCTCATTCTTTGCACGGTACTTAATCCAAATTCTCTAACTGGGAGATTCCTGGAGTCCAGTCCGCTCCGTTGGATAGGACGGCTGTCCTACAGTCTTTATCTCTGGCAGATGCTCTTCCTGTGCACCCGCTTTCCCGTCTCACCACCCTTGGCGCACATCGAAGTTTTCCCGTGGAATGCCCCTTGCCTATTAGCCTGTGCATGCTTTAGCTACTATTTGATTGAGCGGCCCCTGATTCGGCTAGGTCACCATCTCACGCGCTCTTCCTATCCGGCACGAGAACTGCTCGCGGTGCCAGGGAACTTCGCATGAACAGCGAGTACTAAATTCAGGTTATTCATGACCGGCGTTTTAGGAGGAAAGACGAACGATGAAGCAGAAGAATACCGCTTTTGCTGTCCGGTCTTCGGCACAGGAGATCGACAAGCGCGCGAAGTTTCTGGAGACGTACAATTCTTCACCGATCGGCGCAGCAGAACTGTATTCGCAGCTTTCTCTTTACTTACCTCGTCAGGAGCTTTCGAGGACTCTTGCACTGGCTGATTTATACCGCAGGCATCTTGTTGAAACCAATGGCGTGCTCATGGAATTCGGCACTTGCTACAGAAGAACCGCCGCGTTGCTGACGAACCTTCGTAGCATCTTTGAACTATTCAATTTCACAAGAAGGTTGATCGTCTTTGACACCTTCGGCGGCCTGAGGGGCACGACTGAAAAAGATGGTACACATGATCTTGCTCAGAACGGCGCATATACCAGTGGACAGGGCTACGAACAACACTTGACCGACGTTCTTACTTACCACGAGTCTGAGGCGCCAATTTCGTATCTCAGAAAATTCGAAATCGTCAAGGGTGACGCCTCGGAATCAATTAGGGCTAACCTCACTGCGCACCCTGAAACCATCATCGCCACGGCTTACTTCGACTTCGACATTTATACGCCGACGAAAAGCTGTCTAGAAGCAATCCGGCCACGTCTCACCAGGAAGTCTATCCTCGCATTCGATCAATTAAATTGCCCGGAATATCCCGGTGAGACTCGGGCGCCGGCAGAGGTATTTGGACTCGGCAAATGCGCGCTGGAGCGTTCACCCCTTTCCCCGTGACTTTCCTTTACCTCTTGCGAGGGTTTAACCGGTAACGCTTCCTGAAGGCAAACAGTAGCGTGAAAGATAGGAGCGAACGTCCAAGAATGCAATGCCTGGTGACTGGTGCCTCCGGCTTCCTTGGTTCATGGTTAGTACGCCTGCTGCTGCAGCGCGGGCATGCCGTTACAGCGCTTTTAAGGACTGACACTGTGAGTCGCAGGATCGCAGACTGGTATGATCGCGTCAACATTGTCCAAGGAAGCTTTGAAGATACTTCGAGTCTCCGCGACAGTC
>Ga0206891_10243_pt1 | contig 14754 bp, 8 predicted proteins | sample Alteio_BWOrgHeat_55_FD_153246 | JGI IMG/M metagenome (GOLD analysis project Ga0206891, IMG submission 153246) | Enriched cells from forest soil in Barre Woods Harvard Forest LTER site, Petersham, Massachusetts, United States - Alteio_BWOrgHeat_Nextera7 ...
GGTTGAGGTAGTTAGGCTGGTCGTAGATCGAGAAGTAGAACAGGTCAGGGATTGCGCCGGAACTCGCACCCTGGCCCGGGCAGTTCATGTTGGGCGTAACGCCGTCGGCGCGGAAACCCTGGGCGTAGTCATCGAAGCTGCTGGTTTGGGTGTGGTCCACCAGAGTCAAAGTCGGAGTAACGCCGTCGGACGCAAAACCTTCTTTATAAAGATTGATCGTGACGTGGGGAACCAGAGGCTCCCATTGCGTCTGAACCAGCATCATCGGGTCATCAAATGGACGAGTCGACGCATAGACGACATGGCCCTTGATGCCGCCATTCTCGCCGGCGACATAGGGCTCTTTGCCGAATTCGAGGAAGTTGTTCTGGCCAGGGAAGCCTTGCCAGCCCTCGACACCTACCCATGGCGGGTCGATGCGGCCGGAGGAAAGTATGGTCGAACACGTCGTTATGGGGGGGGTAGCAGTGGAAGTGGTGCAAGAACTGGGCGGATCGCTTGTGCCGGGGCCACTCTGAATCGACTTGTCTGTGCAGTCGGCCCCTGCGCAATAGACTGCGCCTGGTACGCGAAGGTTCGTGGGTACGGAGATGATTTCCGCGGTGCCGGCGAGGTTCTTTCCGATTGCGGATGTGCCGCACGGTGGATAGCCAGTGACACCGCAGGATCCAGTACCATCGGCCGGGCCCCCTACGTCATATACCACATGTGTCCCCGTGTTCTTGTAACGGGTCACGTCGGTTTCCACCGTATACCAATTAAAGAGCGGGAAGGTCTCGTTGAAATTGGCAGTGCCGGTGAAGTCGGTGACCAACCCATTCATAAGTTGGCCGTCGCGCAACCGCACAGCAACGTTCGCGAATGGAATACCAGCTTCAGTGGCCTGCGAGAGACCATCCTTGTTGTCGTCGATAAAGGTACGAGTGTAGAGGTTCGTTTGCCACTGGACCGTGGCGATGTCCCCCATGTTGACGGTTTGTCCGCCTCCCACAATGGCGACAGGTGTCGAAAGGCCGTCCACCAGCAAATCGTTCCATTGGTCAAAAACGGTAACTCTCCAGTCCCCCGGGGGCAGACCCGTGAGCGTGAACGTCCCATCGCCGTTGCACTTGGTGAATGCGAAGTCTTCGCCATCCGGGTCCCCGAAACTTACATAGCATTGGGTCCAGTAGAAGGTGTCGTGGGAACCGCTGCTGAATAGCCTCTCGTCTGGCGGTCGGCTCAAGCGCTCGCCGGTAACTTTGCCAGTAATGGTGTTATTGCAAACGTACCCGCCAGTTGGCGGCGGCAGGTTGGGGTCCGTACCATTGCAGACGTACGCTTTGCGCGAATTGATAATCGCCGGGTTGGCGAAACCAATCACGTTGTGAAACGATGCCGGGCCGTATTCCTGGAAGTAGCTGGGCTCGCTGATCTTTGTGAAAACATCATGGCCCTTCTGACCGTCCAGGGTGTTGGTCTGGAGCCACTCTTCCCCTCGGGCAATGCGGTCAGCCCCGGGCGTAGCGATTGCGGCCCATTGTCCGGGCATAAGATTCGCGATGACCGCCTGGCCTGCAAGCGGGGACAGGGTTACCCCGTCGGACTCATACTTCGGGCAAGTCACAACCATACCGGTCATGCCGGTCGCGGTCGGATCGGTACCGAGCGTTGTAGGATTCGCTCCGCTGGTCGCGCTCAATTCGTTCTTGCCGATCGGGCAAGCGTCGTTCCCGTTGTTCGGGTCCGTTGTCCCGGCCAAGCTGTTGGTGAGCGGCTGGTTGAACATGTCGTAGGTCATCTGCCCCGTGAAATCGCCGAATTCGCCCATGGCGTCCCAAAGGTGAATCTGGAAGCCTCCAAGTCCGGGTTCAATCGGCGACAACACGTCGACTCCGCCGCCAGTATCCTGCTCGCCGTTCAGTGGGAAGTCATCTTCAAAAACCATCACTGAGTATTTGCCGGGCGGGTAGGGCGAGGGCTGAGCCAGCACCGTTACAGGCGCAAAGGTGCCCGTGCAGGTTGTCGAAGGCGGTACCGGCGTACAGGCGGCTGGAACCGAAGCGCCTCCCATACCGTGGCCGCAAATAGCGCCAGGACTCGCATTCGCGGATCCGTTCTGGCAGCCCGCGCCGGAATAGCCGTACGTGAACGGGTTGGCCGCGTCGCCAGGCAAAATGGAGATGTAATAGCGCTTGGTCGGATCCAAAGCGACCGCACCGGGGAACACCGCCGTCATTCCATTTCCTGTGGGATCGGGCCTGCAGGCTCCATTGCCTACATCGCACACTACGGCCGTGTGCGTACCGGTCGCTGGATTGAAGGCTGTTTGACCGCCTTCGCATGATTGCGGCCCAGTACAACCCTGGGCCACATACGGCATGTAGCTGGTGTGGAAGTTGGTCCCCAGCGTTGGAACGACTCCCAGACTGGATGTCGGGCAACCCGCCGGCGGCGGATTCGCCGTGCAATTCGGATTGATGTAAAAGGTTCGGTCTTCCTCAATGATCCACCGATAGTCGGTAATGACGGTGGACTTGTCATGTCCGTCCAGCACCGTAACTGCCAGGTTGCTGCCCGTGGGGAAGACAATAGTCATGGTGGTCACCGGACTGAGCACTCCGTGGGAGTTTTGCGCCCGGAATGTGAACTGATAGGTGCCCGCGCCGGGAGCTACCGCGGTAAATCCACCGTTCGCATCGGCCTGAATCGTCATCCCTGTAGAGGTGACCGTCGACGTCGCGACCGTGAGAGGCAGGTTTGCTCCGTCTTTGCAACCGGCAAGGACGCCTGGCGTCTTGATCGCAAGGTATGTGGCGATGTTTGCGTTGAATGTGGTGGCACTACACGTGATGCCGCTGTCCGTGATATTCGAAGCACCGAGAGTCACCGCAGCGGTGAGGCCAGACGAGCAAACTCCACCGGCCACAGTACCATTCGCGCAATATGAGAATGAATCGGCAGTCGCGGTTCCGGTTGGTACATAGGTGAATGTTCCGTTCCTGTTGAGGGTTACAGTTCCACTGGCTGCTCCGGTAAGGAGGCTTACGCCATAAACATTCGTGTCGTTGGCAATTACGCCTTTGGATGGATCTGACACGCTTAGTGTTACACCTGCAACTAATGCACTATAAGTATCCGGACGGGCTACCGCAGCCGTGAATGCAGGGTCGGCGGGAATTGAGCTCCTATTAACTCCGATGTAGCCCAGCATGCCAGCGTCGCGCTCGGTCGCATTCCCAGAAAGGCTCAACTCGCGGTCGTAAACGGCGAGTGCGGTGGAGTATGGGGCGATTGTAGCTCCGTTCGTGTTCAGTCCGTTGATGGTGATGTCATAGGTCTTCCCCGCGGCCATGAACACTTCGCTCTTGATCTTGGGAAGACCGGGAAGATGATTGCCGTCTTCGGCAACGACGTCAAATCCAGTAACGACCGGGTTCGTTGCGCCGGTTGCGCCCGGCACCTGCGATCCAACGATGGCCGGGACGTGCATGCGCAAACCGGCGTTGACCATGCGCACCAGAACTGTGCCCGTGGTGCCGGCGACGGGCGCAATTGTCGTAGGTGTAACCGGGAAGAGAGAGCTAGTGGCGCTTGTCTTATTGAAAGCAACGCCATTGATCAAGTAATACAGCGGAGTGTAGTTCACCGCAGGTGGATAGCAGTTACCCGAGTTCGCGGTGGCGGGGTTGCCGCATCCGCCAGGCTGACCGGACCACACCGTTGTCTCGCCGAAGTCGACAGAGTTGACTGCGATGTTCACCAGGTTGTTCTGAACGGGGTCGATTTCGCTGAATTCCAGTGGAAGTTCGGCATCATAAGCCACCGCGGAAAGCCCGGCCGTAGTCGATGTGGGCGCGACTGCAGGATATGCGGTCCCGGCCGCGGTCTCGATACCGGACGCCCCCGTGGGCGCCGCGGTAACAACCAAGATTCCGTACAACCCCATAGGGACCTGAATTGAAGGGTGTGTACCGGATTCAAGCAAATAAGTGCCAGGCCTGAGCGCGGGCCAGGTCAGCGTCGTAGTCGTGCCTGCCGCCACTTCGGTGCCGAACGACTGGACACGTGGGCCCTGCGGCGGAGGAAGGTTTGTTGGCCCTGTGTTCGCCGTCGGCCAGGTTACGGACTGACTGGTGTGAACAGGACTTGGTGTGCAGGTCGCTCCCGCTGCATTTGCTGCGGTTGGGGCCACCGGGAGGCAACTCGACGCCACCGTACCCAAACCGCCGCCCACCTGTCCCACAATCACGATCGACGTGGGCACGGTGTTTGCAGTCGCGGCGCCTGCCGGCGTAAAGGAAAGTGCATTCGTGAGGTTGATTGTGAGACTCGTGCCGCTCCCCGTGTAGGGAACAGTAATCACAACCGGAGACCAGCCAGTCTGCGTCACAGCATAGGCGGGGTTCAACGTGGTGCACGTTGCGCCAGTCGACGTGCCGCAGAAATAACTCCACATCGGCACCACTGATCCGTCGGGAAGAGTAGAAGTCGTCGGCGCGGCAGTGAGATTAACCTGCCCCCTGGCCACTCCGGCTCCAAGAAGGAGAACAGTTGCTCCCTGAACAGCTCTCTTCACAATCGCTTTGAGGTAAGTCATTCGCATCTCTGTTCTCCTTACTAATTGTTTTCGTCGATCACAAATTCACGGGTATCAACCAGCATCATCATCAGCATTCCGCCCGGGAAGACGTTGTTAGTTGTAATTTCGCGCTCGTTATGCGAGTGCCACATGTACGCCCAACCACGTTCGTTCGCTGGGTTGGCCTGGATATTGAAAGGCTGTAGGTTAGTGCAAGGAGAACTTGGAGCGTTGGTCCCGCCGGTAACTCCGCCCGTCGTGAGACAGTTCTGCGCCCCGCCGCCACGAATGGTCGCATCTGGTCCGAGATACGGAGTACCGCCATACCAGGGACCATTGGTGAAGATGTTGGGATCAGGCAGAGTCGCAGGCCCCCCGGCAGCAACATCGCCAAACGGAGCTACTTCGAGCGGCTTATTGTGGTCCTGGCACCACTCGTAGTAGTTGATGGTGTGCAGCTTATCGAAAGTCGCGATCGCTGTGTTGTAGCCGTTGGCATCTGGGGTACACGAGACCGTAGCATACGCGTCAGTTGAGCCGGGATGATGGCCGTACGCATCCCAGTTCAACCCCCTGCCGGTGAAGTAGAAGATCCCGTCGAATGCCTCACCGGGTGTGGTGTCGGTGTTGAACATCAGGAGCCCAGCGAGATTGGCAGCAGGATCTGTGGCACTGAGCTGCATGTTTCCGTCGCGCGCCAGAATACGCACATGGTTGGCGTGCTCGTGGAACGGATGTTGCCAGCGGCCCTGGCCAATGGTGCGGATGAGGGTCAGATCGCCCAAATGCATATGAGGATTGCCGTTGTAGGGTTGGTGAGGATATTCAGGCGCGAAATTGGCATCCATCAGGTCCGGCATTGAGCGGCCGTTGATAATGAAGTAGGCCGGATGATAAGGCTCGGTGGGGACATTAAGACTGCATCCCGCGGCACCAGCAGCGCACCCATTCAGGGCCGTGACCTGCGCCAGAGCAGCGTTGTGAATCCGGGGATCCATTTCCGCCCACTGGAAAAGGTATTCCCGGTCGTAACAGGACCCGGGATGGTCGTACGCGGCCGCGGCCAGCCGGTAATCTACTTCCCCCCAAACTGCTTTGACAGCAAGGTTGGTGGCGTGCGTTCCGGTGGTGCAGGCGGCGGGCACGGTTGCGGGTAGCACTACCACCGCACCATAGAGACCCATCTCGACCTGCAAATCGCCTTGCGTGCCGCTGTAATACGAGTGGGTGCCCGGGGATGAAGCTACAAACGTGTAAGTGACCGTGCCTGACGGGGTGGCTTCCTGTGTTAACAGGCCAGTTACACCCCCCGTTGCAGTCACGTTGAAACCAGGAAACAGAATCGAGGTATTGCCGGCCGCCGCGGGAAGGCCATTCAGCAGGTTGACCGTGACTGTCTGGCCTTCGGTCACAATCAACGTGGGGCCGGGAACCTGCATCGTGGAACAGCTGGCCCCGGATATGGCTGCAGGCGCGAAGCCACTAGGCGCTCCATTGCACCCGTAGCCCCAGGAGTAGACCGCGTTGCCGTCGGGCTGGTTCAGGTAGGCGGTTTGTGCCGTCAGGTTGAAGGTGGGGCCTGTAATTCCAGGAACTGCAGCGTGAGCCGCGGCCGCCAGAAACAGTGCCAGCGTTGGCGCCAGAAGCGATCGTGCGATCGAGATCGATTTTGTCGTGTTCATTGCGCTCATTGCCGCTCTCCTAATTGCAGGTGTTGCCGTATGTGTTGCCGCCGGTCACGGTGTTGCAGATGTGAACCTCGGTCATCAGTCCCCCGAAGTTCTCCTGATCGTTGGAAAGATGATCAAGATTTGGGGTGTAGAGGTAGAAGGTGCTGCCGGCCGGATACAACTGTGCCGCGCAGCCTGCGAATCCGCAGCCTGCGTCGCTGGCATCCAGCATCACGTCCAGAGATTCTCCGCCGCCCAGGGTGATGGAGTTGGTGTAAAACTCCATGTTGTTACCGGCCTGATCCCGCAGGAGCTTGGCGTTGAAACCAATTTCCTTCATCGGAATCCCCAACGAAGCCAGGGTCGCGTACTCATCAACGGCCAAGTCCGCGATCCGCAGAAGAGCCTTTCCACCCACGGGAATGTTGATGATGGAAGGCAGCGGCTGCGAGTAGTGCATTCTGCCGTCGGAAGATTGTGTCGCCATGGGGCCAGGGGTTACCGTGTCCGGGTAACTGCGGCCGTTCAAAAGGAAGAACTTGCTCTTCATGTCCGCAAATGCTTCCGGGTTGAAGGTCATGCCGACAAAGTGGAAGTTGGGGTCGAAGCCGTGGATTTGGAGAGGATATTCGACGTCGTATGCCGTTGACCCGTCGCCGTCGTTGTAGACGTACTTTTGCGGATTGCCGAGCTTATCGGTACCCCGCACAGCTCCTGTGTTGATGGCCGGCGTGACCGCGCTACACAGGATATCGGCAGCGGGGTTGCAGGCCGTGCGCAGATCCACTACCTGCCCGGGAACCTGCCCATTCTGATACTGAAGCCCGGTGTAGAGGCTGGCGCCGGTAGCGAGTCGATTCTGCCGCGGCCGAACGTACAGTTGGCCGACCATGCCCATTTGCAGATGTTCCGGAGGCGTAATGTGACAGTGCCAGAAGTAGGTGCCGGCATCCGGCGCGAGATAGTAGTAAGTAAAGCTCCCGCCGATATTAATGGCGACTGAGGCGTCCGGCACGCCGTCATACACAGACGATGCGTTCGGGTATCCGTGGAAATGGATGGTGTGCTGCTCGAACAAGTCCGGCCGCATGATCATGCCCACGTTGGTTAGCGTTAAGAACATCTCGTCGTCTTCATCAAACGCGACGAGAGGCGCTGGGATGTTGCCATTCATCACTCCGATGTCCATGATCTGGCGGGGATCTACGTGACCGTCGAATACTGGGCCGGTCGACGCGGCGGCAGTCTGAGACTCGTTCAGATCTGGCAACCCTGTGGCAGTGGAAATGGTGAACGTAAAGTTGAAGGGGGCCGGGAAGCCGTAGTTAGTAACTCCAGCTACACCTCCCGCCGGAAACGTATAAGGGGAGGCAATAACAGTCCAGGTGCCGTCGTAGCCTACCGGCGGAGCGCCGCCAGTTCCAGCGATCGTGACGCTGTTCCCGGTATTCAAGCCGAGAGGAGAGTTCGTTTGAACGTAAACCGTGTTCCCGCTCTCCGCGATATCGTAGATGCTTACGAGGTTCGCAATGTCGGGGGCGAGACCTACAGCACCGTTGTAAGTAAAGCCGCTCGTCGGCAATGGCGTGGGCCAAGCCGGCCATGTGTTGGCTACAATCCCTTCAGTGCTGGCCGGGTCGCCGGGCAGCAGATTTCCCGGGTACGTCGTGTTGAAGACCGACGGGAACTCGGTCCCGGGAAGGCCCTTGGCGATATCCGCGAGCCCCGACAGCGGTCCAAACGAAAACATGAACGTTTGAACCCCATTGGCCATGGTCGAGTAACCGTCGCCGCCTGAAACCTGTTGGCACTTAATCGCACCGTTTACGTTCGCGGTCGGAACCATGAAGCCACTGCTGTTGATCGCCAACGATGTAGGACCGCTGTAGGCTGGTTCGGCACTATTGTTGTTCAGCATGCTGGGATGCGTGATTGTGCTTGTAGGACATTGAACTCTGAATGATTGTGACCTTGCCTTTCCCGCTGAAACCAAGGTGAACACGGCTAGAGACAACACGGCACCCGCATATCTCCTCGACATTCGTTTCCTCCTTCGTCGGGGCGACTCACCACCGGCTCTCGGTGCTGGGCCTCGTCCGCTCGAATGGAAACGACAATCGGGTGATCAAGGGTGTCGATGTGTGATCGAGCGCAAGTACGCGTAATCTATCGTTTGAATATTAAAACGATTCGCAGTTTTGGACCTCTTGCACTTCGCCGGGTAAGTCTGAATGACTCCTTGCGTCGACTAACACTTAGCAGTTGCCTATATCGTCTCGAAAGAGTCGAGTATCGTCGTTACGATCACCCATGTCATTGAGGATCTACGCGGGACAACTTCCCACTTGCGTTCATCTTTGAACAGCCCACTTCGACGCTTCAGGATTGATTAAGGAAAACTTCAGAATATATTAAGGTGCGCTCGGACTTAAAGTTTGGCACAATCATTTTCCCCGCAACTGTATCCCCGATTGAATTGAATTGACTTGCCGTGGTCTTGCCAAACCATGCCATGTGATTGTGGACACTTTGTTAGACGTTCAAGAGAGATGTGGGAGGCATATGGGAAGTCCGGCGACAACGGCGAGTGAAGAAAACCTCGACCGTTCCGATCCATGCAATCACCGTTGTGGCGAGGACTCATCCGAGGATGGGGCGGATCCACACATTAACGGTCTTCCGCCGCTCCCGACCATTGCGTCGTGTGTAACGACAAGGCCGCACCCTGAGCCACGCTTCACGATCGAAACAACTAACGCCACGCGCTCAGCTCGAAAGAGCCCGGACCAGATCTCTCTGATGAGCCTTTCGGATTTTGTGCGGAGGAGATTCATTCCCGAATTCGTGGAAGTGAAACGGTCGGCTGGTCGTTCACACTTTCGCGAGATTCTCAAGTACATACTTCTTGCGGAAACCGCACATTGTGGACTTGAGGAGACCTATGACAGGATAGACGTTAAGCGAAGAGCCGTACAGAGTTGGCCCTACATGGACTCCTTGCGCCTATGTGACATCGATGAGGGCTCCGTTCGACAGATCGTCTCGGTCGCCTTAGCTTCCGGGTACTCACTTCAGACAGCCACTCACATTCGCAACGTAATACGCGCTATCTATTCGCACGCTATAGTGGGTTGCTGTTATACAGGCAAGAATCCTGCGGCACTCGTGAGGATGCCGGCGATGGCCCGCAAGGATAGACATACACTTTCTACACAACAGCTGAGAAGGGTCCTTGAAGTCATGCGATTTCCTGAACGGGCTATCGCCCTGTTGTCCATTTTGACAGAAATGAACCTGGTGGAGATTTCCGGGCTCCAGTGGAAGTTCGTTAACTTATCGAACAACCGCATTTTCGTCGATGAAGAGTGGATACCCGCCAGAACGATCGCCGTGCGGAAACAGTGGTACAGAGGTGAGTTCTCACCAGTGATGGGGAAGCGCAGGAGAATCGTGCCGGTGCCAGAACTACTTGGCTCTATCTTGCGGGGCTTGAGGTCCAGTAAACAATTGACGCTGCCCGAGCATTTCGTCGTCGCGTCTCGAACTGGTAGTCCGATCTACCCAGGGAATATAGCAAAAAGACGTCTTAAGTCGATTGGGCAGTTGTGTGAGGTGCCCTGGCTCTCCTGGCGCGTGTTTCACCACACTCATGTCAGATTGAGAACCGAGTTTGGTCGCAACTATTGCAAAGAACTCGAAAGTATTCTGCCACTCCAATGGTGGTAAGTCGCAAGCTGAGCAGAATAAGCGGTATCCGATCAGGTCTTAGCGTCAGCCCCAAGTCGCAAGAGCCGAACTTGTCTGTTGAGTACCCGATATGCGTGGTTAGATTTCCCTTCATTTGTTGGCTCAAGGAGAGGCGGAGATGACTTTGGAATCCATTTGCGAACATAGCGCGCTCGTTGTCGAGGACGAATTATGGCAATCTCTGTCTAGCAACTCTGATATGGGGCCGGCCTCAGGTAAGGGAATCTCTCAGTCGATTGCCCTCAGGAATCAAGCACCGATGTGGCTTGACATGTCGACCGCACCAAAGGGATTGACAGAAGGCGAGAGACAGGAGATAGTCCGGGCGATCCTTCCGTCAAAGCTACGCCCTCAAACTGTCTCGCAGCGGTCGTCAATGACGGTGGCACAGTTCGTTGAGCTTAAATTCATTCCAGAGCATGTGGAGTTCGCCACCTTGTCTGGCCGTATCCACTACCAATCGATGCTCAAATATGTTGTCCATCCTGAAACAATTGATCGGATATTCCAAGCTTACACTGTGAATAGGAGGACGCGGTTGAGGCCGATCGCGGATTGGCCCTATCTCGGTGATCTTCCGCTCTACGATGTACAGCCGGAAACTGTGCAGAACCTAACCTCATTTGCCTTGAGACAGGGGTATTCGATCAGGACTGCAGCCCAAATCCGGAAGATCGTGAGCACAGTATTTGATTACGCAAAAGGGGAATGTTACTTCGACGGCGAGAACCCGGCGAAACCTAGTCAATCGCTCAACTTGAGTGGAAACGAATCGCCTCACCTACCACATCCGGAAATAGTCCGTCTTGTCTCGCAAATGAGTTATCCAATGGGAGAAATGATACTTATTGCCATGTTTCTCGGCATGAGCGCTGGAGAGATATGTGGGCTTCAGTGGAGGCGGGTTAATTTGGCTGAGAAAAAGATCTCGCGATCAGACGGTGAGGTGATCCCAGCGATGAGCGTTATTGTCAGGGAAGAGGTGGTCCGCAACCAACTGATCGCCGTGGCTCGGGAGAGGAAGCTGAATCGAACGATTCCCAAGGCCCTTCTCCCAATCTTTCGAGAACTCAAGTGTCGTGATGAGTTCACCGGCCTTAATGACTTCGTGCTCGTGTCTCACAGGGGTAAGCCAATTACTCCCTCAAATATCTTGACCGGCAGATTGAGATCTATCGCCAAAGAGATGAATATTCCGTCGCTCTCATGTCCCTTGGTGCATTCGACATTCTCGCACGACCTTGAGTCCGGAGCTGAGTGGGGCCGTATGGTGGAAACGGAACTGCCATACTGACAGCCGGTCAGTCACCTGGGCCGCTGCTAGTTGCGAATTGTCTCGGCGTGTTTGCTCTATTGCAACGTGAAGCGCACCACGAGAAACAGATGGCGGAGACAACAGCCAGGGCTGAGGGAGGAACGCATCGAGATGATCAGCAGGTCAGCGATATCAATCGAAGCCGGGCATTCTGCACTCGGAACCATCTTATTCTCGGCCGTTGGTGCGCAGTTTTCACCGGGCCAGCTTGGTCGTTCAGCTTCCCCCGCCAAGGCTGCTTTAGTTTTGACTCCGTATCGCAATCAGCCCGCTTGGATTTCAAATCGAGCGGCGGCTATATGCGGAGCCAACTGGGGTAGCGAAGCCCCCAGCGTCAAGGCGGTGGAATCGGGCGTCCTGTTTCGATTTGACCACCGGTTTCTAGATCCCGAGAAAGCCAAGGGACTGACTGACAAGAATTCCGCATCAGTGTTGGGGCGTCCGGAAATGCATCTCAGTCTTGTGATTTCGTCGATGGGGAAGGTAGGAAAGCGCGCCAGGCTCCCCAGCCCCTTGTGGCGAGGAGTCCTCTTGGATGGCATTTTTCAACAGGGGCCGCCCAGTAAAAGCCAAGTGATTTCGTCTACGTCGTGATAGGTAATGTTCGCGCGAATGGCTCACGGTCGAATAGCAATGAACTGCTGCCGCACCCAATGGTTAATCCCAGTCCGATCAGATTTCGAGGAAAATCATGAACAAGAACGGCTTTTCAAAATCATTGACCATTGCAACCGGATTGACTCTTCTGATTGGCGCGCCAGCGTCGAGTCACGCCGAAAGCGTTTCGCAGGAAGTGATGCGGGCTCCAACGCCGGTTTCGCCAATGCCCCTTCTCAAGGCCGATCCTCTCCCTGACTACTTTGCCGGGTTGGATTACACCGATGAACAGAAAGCGGAAATTGCCAGGATTCGCCATAACATCGACGCGCGCAGGAGGGCGGTTGAAGGGGATGATAGGCTAACGCAGGACCAGAAGGATGCCATGATACTGGGCTACACCCGCTTGGAGAACGGCGAAATCTTCAAGGTGCTCACTCCTGTACAGCGGCGGCAAGTCCGACAGAGGTTGGAGGCACGCCGAGAAGCAGGCCAGCCGGCCCAGAAAAAGCGGCGCGCAGAAACTAAACCCAGCCAAGCCAATTGAACGTTCAGCTAGAAAGTGCCAAGCCCGTTCGGAAATTCCGCAATGTTAAATCACTACTTTAGAGGGGTTCTGTTGGTCGGCCCTCAGATTCGTTGCGAACCATGATGCGCGTTCTAATTGTAGAAGACGAGACGAAGCCGCCGGTCGCGACCTCCGACGGACTGCATGAGGACGACTACAAGATGACCATCGTAAACTCCGGGGAAGCCGCGATGAAGTGCATTCTTGAGTCCACTTTCGATGTCATCCTCCTCGACCTGATGCTACCCGGCACGAGTGCTCTGGACATTTTGAGTGCGGTGCGCCGGAATGGTCTACAGTCCGCAGTCCTGATCCTCACATCCAAAGGAGTTTTGGATGATCGGATGCGCGGCATCGATGCGGAGCCGGATGAGTCCCTCGTCAAACCATTCGCATTCTCCGAACTTCTGGCTCGCATTCAGGATCTCCATCGCACGGCAAAGCCAGTCCCCCCTCCTATTCTTCAACTAGCGGATCTCCGAATGGATTTGAGCTCCCACTCGGCAGTGCGCGGAAATACACCGTTAGACCTATCTGCAATAGAATTCGAATTACTGAAGTACCTGCTCGCGAATCGTGGCTCGGTGGTGTCGCGCGAAATGATCGCCAGCGTCGTGTGGCGGTCGCCCGTCCGCCACACGACACTGGATGACGTAATCGACATTCACATCGCTCGGATCAGGCGCAAGCTCGATGACCCTTTTCCTGTGAAACTTCTTCACACCGTGCGTGGCGTCGGCTTCGTCCTTCGAAAGTCGGAGGTAATCTAACTGCACATGATCTTGCATTATCGTCGGCCGTCGGCAGGAAGCCGGGCACAACTCGTCAGGACCCAACATTGATCGCATTCGGTTTGGCTGCAATCGCGACTTGAACCTCCTGATCCGAGGTACGATCAGGAATGGCGACACCTGAGCGGACAACTGCAGAAATCGTTCGCGCAAGTTCGACGTGTTGATGGGCAAGTTTCATCTAGATGTACGTCGAGAGAAGTCAGAATCGCCTTCGATGACAATCGCTCAGATCTGTGGTCATTGTGAGGAATGCAAATCATGTGCGGCTAATATTTGACGAAGCTAATCGACAAGGAACAATGACGACGCTTACTTGGAAACTGGCCGGGTTCGGCTGCCTCAACGTCGCATTGGGCCGACGGTCGAGGTCCACGCGAAGTCACTCATCGCGCACGGAAATGTCTCGGCAATACCCGGTCAACGCAGCAATTCAGTATATCGACCTTCCCGAAACGCGCCTGCACCCGTCAAGCAAGTAGGTGCTCTGTGGGTTTGTATCAAGTTGCTACCGCCGCAAAGCAGCATTCTGTTGGGACTCTCCACCTGGCCGTATAACCGGCTGTTCGGACAAGCCATCGGAACCATCGAAGAGGCGGAAACACATCAACTTCCGAGTCGCGCCTGGATCACCGCGCATCCATGAATTACGAAGTAGTTAACACTTGCGCGTGGCGTTGTCGCAAGAGTAATTGCCGGTTGGCCCACAATAGGCCAACTATGCCCGTGCTATGCTTCCCGGAGTCCATCGCCATGAGAAAACCAGCCTGTAGAATTGCTGTCGCTTCAATTGTTGCGCTCTTAGTTTTCCCGATCCTTAACTACTCGCAAGCAGTTGATCTGCAACCGCACGCAGAGGCGATCAAGATCAGGCTTGTTGATGGCCGAAACGGTCACCCTTTAGCGGATTCGTATGTGAATACATGGGTCGGAAAGGACCGCAAAGAGGCGATGGTGATCTCAACCGATAAGGACGGCTTTGCGTTGCTTTGCTTCAGCGACGCGGCAGATACTCCCCAAGGATCAAACGGCTGCGGACACCCCGGCTCAAGCAGCCCGACGGTGAAATACGATGACTCGCTTCGGATAAACGTTCCCTTCGTGTTGTGTCAGCCACACGGTGGGGACTATTCGTGGCTCAAGATAATGGATTTGCCGACCAGCCGGGTTTTGCAGGAAGGCGTCACAATGCCGAATACCTGCGGAAAGGCCAGTGCGACAGCGAAGCCGGGGGAAGTAATCATCTTCGTTAGGCCGCTCAGTTTCTGGGAAAAGCTGAAAGAGTAGCCGCGTCGGCCATGTTGCCGGGCAATCACCGCGGATCCGTAAACCGCGGATCCGTAAATTACTCGCCGGTTAACGCCTAGAGCGTCATAGTATGGCAAAAGTAATCTCCGGTTGGCCCACCACTCGGCCGCTGTTCGCGGGCTGCGAAGGATGGGGCAAACATTTCAATAATGTCGGAGGCAATCTATCAGGCTCCAAGAGCTGACCCGATCTGGTTC
>Ga0206891_10246_pt1 | contig 14690 bp, 2 predicted proteins | sample Alteio_BWOrgHeat_55_FD_153246 | JGI IMG/M metagenome (GOLD analysis project Ga0206891, IMG submission 153246) | Enriched cells from forest soil in Barre Woods Harvard Forest LTER site, Petersham, Massachusetts, United States - Alteio_BWOrgHeat_Nextera7 ...
GCCGCTACCGATGTGGCGCTCGTCGCGAGCGTCAGTCCCGTCGCGGTTTCGCTGCACACGGTCGCATTGAGCGTCGTCGCCACCACCGGTTCAGGATTTATGGTGACCGTAATATCAAGGGAAGCGCCCTTGCAGGTGAGGGCACTAACCGGCACTACCGAATACACGACATGAAGAGCGGTAGCACTGGTGTTGATGAATTTATCGTTTGCCAGGTAATTCGCGGCGACGCCACTGGCAACAACCGCATTTCCTCCAACCGCAGTAAGTCCGGCGTCCTTTGCGATCGCGGTTACATTGTAGGTGGAAGCGGCTACGGATGTACCGTTGGTGGCCAACACCAATCCTGTGCTGGCTTCGCTGCAGACTGCCGTACTCAGCGTCGACGACACGACCGGTTCAGGACTGACCGTCATGGTAATTGTTTTAGGGTCGCCGAGACAGCCTGAAGGGCTGACGGGTACCACGACATACACCACCGTCAGGGCGCCGCCTGTCGTATTGGTAAAGGTATCGTTGATAAGATAGTTGGCGGCCACTGTTGTAGCGGGAACGGCAACGTTTGTTCCGCCCGGTACCAACGCCGCATTCGGGGTGCGGCTAACGATATTGTAGTTAGCGGCCGATACCGAGGTGCCATTGGTGGTCAGTGTCAGGCCGATCGGGAGGTGACTGCAAACTGTCGCATTGAGGAGGCTCGACACAACGGGTTTCGGATTGATCGCGATCGTAATTGTTTTGGAACCGCCTGTACAAGTCGCACCGCTCACCGGAACCACCGTGTAGGTCACGTTTTTCGGGGTGAGTCCCGTGTTCGTGAATTTGTCGGCGGCGAGATAATTAGCGGCGACCGCCGTGGCGGGCACCGTCGCATTCGACGCGGCGGGTGTCAACGCGGCATCAATAGTACGGGCCGTAATATTATAATTGGCGGCAGCGACAGAACTTCCATTCGTATTCAAAGTCAAGCCGATCACGGCATCACTGCACACCGTGGCATCGAGCCCGTTGGCTACGACAGGTTCGGGATTTACGGCAACCGTGATCGTTTGAGAGGCGCCCAAACAACCGGCCGCACTGACCGGCACAACGACGTACGTAACATTTGCCGGCGAAGCCGTTGTGTTGGTAAAGACGTCGTTGGCAAGATAGTTGGCGGCAACGTTGTTGGCAGCGATCACATTGCCTCCGCCGGCCGTAATGGATCCGGGCACCGTAATGCTAAGCACGTTATAATTGTTGGCGGCGACGGAGGTTCCGTTGGTTGCCAGGGTCAGCCCCGTGGCCACCTCGCTGCACACCGTCAGGTTCAACGTCGTCGATACGACCGGCTCAGGATTGATCGTCACGACAACATTAACGGATTGCCCGAGGCACCCTGAGGCGCTTACCGGAACAACTTTATAGGTAACAGTCAGGGGCGATGCTCCCGTATTGGTAAACACATCGCTGGCCAGGTAGTTTCCATTCACGCCGGTCGCGGGGAAGGCAGCATTAGTGCCGCTTGCCGTAAGGCCGGCCGCCATAACCACAGAGGTGATGTTATAATTCTGAGCCGCTACCGAACTGCCGTTGGTATTCAGGATAAGGCCTGTTGCCAGGTGGCTGCATTGTGTCAGGTTGAGCAAGGCCGAAAGGACAGGTTCCGGGCTAATCGTAATGTTGATCTGCTTGGTATCGCCCAGGCAACCATTCCCGGCGACCGGCACTACTTTATAAACAACGATCAACGGCGCTGCCGTGGTGTTCGTAAATTTATCGCCGGCCAGGTAATTTGCCGCCACGCCTGTCGCGGGGACCGCAACGTTTCCGCTGCTGGTAAGTCCTGCCGGCACGGTCCGGCTCGTGATATTATAATTCGCTGCCGCTACGGAAGTACCGTTCGTGTTCAGCGTAAGGCCAGTGGCTGCTTCACTGCAGACGGTCGCGTCCAAGGTAGTGGCGACGACGGGCTGCGGATTGATTGTGATGACGATATTCTGCGGATCACCCATGCACCCCACACCGCTGATGGGTACAATGGTATAGGTAACGGTCACCGATGCCGCTGTCGTATTGGCGTACTGGTCGTTCGCCAGGAAATTTGCCGGTACTGCGGAGGAGGGGACCGCTACATTGGACCCTCCCGCTGTCAGGCCGGCGCCGATGACAATGTTCGTGATGTTGTAATTGGCCGCAGCGACCGACGTCCCCGTAGTGCTCAAGGTCAAGCCTATGGCCGTGTTACTGCATACCGTTTTGTTCAGGGTAGAGGAAATTACAGGTTCGGGATTGACCGTGATGGTAATCACCTGGGGAGCACCCGTGCATCCCACTGCACTGACCGGCACTACCGTGTATTTTACAGTGCTCGACAAGGTGGTCGTATTCGTGAAGACATCCGAGACTAAATAGTTCGCCGCTGCGCCGCTTGCCGGAACCGATACGTTGGTCGCTGCAGGCACAAGGCCGCCCCCAATCGCCCTGGCTGTAATGTTGTACGTCGCCGCCCCGACAGAGGAACCGTTTGTGTTCAAAAGTAAGCCGGTTGCGATGTCGCTGCAGACCGTCGCATCCAGGGTTGTCGCCACAACCGGCTCCGGATTGATAGTGATGTTAACGACCTTCGAAGGGCCAGGGCATCCTGATGCGCTATTGGCCACCACTGTGTATTGCACGGTGAGGCTGCTTGATCCTACATTGGTGAACTTGTCGTTGGCCAGGTAGTTGGCCGTCACATTGCTGGCTACCACGGCGTTCGTGCCGGCAGGGGTCAGACCCACCGGAACACTGATGACGGTCACCGAGTAATTCGACGCACCCACAGAGGTGCCGTTGGTGTTCAAGGTAAGTCCGGTCGCGATGCCGCTGCACACCGTGTTGTCCAGCGCAGTCGACAGGTCGGGTTCGGGATTGACAGTGATCGTGATGGATTGCGGATTTCCCAAACAGCCCGCGAGGCTTACCGGTACAACGACATAGACAACAGTCTTGCCGACGGCACCGGTAGAGTTCGTATAGGTATCATTGACCAGGTAATTCGCAGCCACACCATTTTGAGGAACGGCGGCGTTTCCACCCCCTGCCACCAGGCCACCGGCCATCGTAACGGAAGTAATATTGTAAGTCGATGCGGCCACCGATGAGCCATTGGTATTCAGCGTCAGCCCGATCGGAACTTCGCTGCAAACGGTGGCATTCAACGTCGTCGAGACGACTGGCTCCGGGTTGATCGTGATCGTGATCACGCGGGAGACGCCGAGACAACCGGTGGAACTAACGGGCACTACTTTGTACACGACCGTCAGGGGCAACGATCCCGTGTTTGTGAAAACGTCGGCCGCCAGGTAGTTGGCTGCCACGCCGCTAGCCGGAACCGCTGCGTTCCCGACATTGGGTGTCAATCCCGGGGTAATGGTTCTGGAGGTAATATTATAGTTCGCCGCGCCGACGGAAGTTCCGTTCGTTGCCAGCGTCAGTCCGGTAGCGATGTCGCTGCAGATCGTCTCGTCCAATACCGGGACAACCGGTTCCGGGTTAATGGTGATTGTAATTTGCTGCGGTGTGCCGAAACACCCTGCCGCGCTAACGGGCACCACCGTATACATCACGGGCAACGCTGCGGTTCCTGTGTTCGTAAACGAATCGTTGCTAAGGTAGCTGGCGGTAACGGGGCCCGCCGAGGGAACGGTCGCGTTTGCCCCGGACGCCGTAAGTCCGGCGTTGACGGATATCGCCGTCACCTGATAACTCGCGGCCACCACCGAAGACCCATTCGTATTTAAGACCAACCCGGTTACACTTCGGCTGCAAACCGAGTTGTTTAACGTCGTCGAAACCACCGGCTGAGGAAGCACGGTAAGTGTTACTGGAACCGGCGGACTGCCCAGGCAGCTCGAGCCGCTAACGGGCACGACCTGGTAGATCACAGTCAGGGATGTATTGCCGGTATTCGTGTAAACGTCGTTGGCGATGTAGTTCGCGGCTACTCCTATTCCAGGAATAATAGCGTTGCTCCCTCCGCCCGTCAATCCGATCGCCACGGTTTTTCCGACAATGTTGTAGGTCGGCGCGGGAACCGATGTCCCCTTTGTGTTCATGATGATTCCCGACGCCACGCCACTGCAAACCGAGGCATCCAATCCTGTTGCCAACACGGGTTCCGGGTTGATCGCAATCGTGACCAGCGTGGGTGTTCCGCCACACCCCGAAATGCTGACGGGAACGATTGTATAGGTGACGTTGGCTGCCGACGTAGAGAAATTGGAATACGAGTCATTGGCCAGATAATTCGCCGCAACACCGGTGCCGGGAATTGCCGCGTTTGTGCCGGCCGCCGACAACCCTGCTCCAATGGAGATCGCGGTGACATTGTAATTGTTTGCTGCTACCGAGCCTCCCGCGGTTGAAAGGGTAAGGCCAATGGAGGTTTGACTACAACGTGTTGCGTTCAATGCACCCGACAAGACGGGTTGCGGGTTGACGGTAATCACTACATTTTGAGGTGTACCGGGACAACCCGATACGGTGTTCGACGGAGTGACTGTATAGGTCGCCGTGATCGCCGTTGCCGACGAATTCGTCAGCACATCGGTGATGTGAATGGTACCCGCCGGGCCAGCCGCTACGTTACTTCCTGCCGATCCCTGAATGGAAAGATCCGACATCGTGGGCTTCGGCCAATTGAACACCGTTCCTGCCGGCAGGTTCAACGGCGTCAGCATGATTTCGTAATTCACCTGCTGACCACTACAGATTGTTTTTGTTTGAGGCGAGACTAAAACAGGTTCCGGATTTACCGTGAGGACAACGCTTTGCGAATTCCCAACGCAGTTCGGCGAAGTAGTGGCCGTCGGGGTGACGTTAAAGGTCACTGATCCTACGGCACCCGACACGTTTTTCAATGCTCCGGCTCCGGTGAAAGTAGTGCCCAAATTTCCCGATCCGGTAGCCCCTACTGAGGTTCCGGTAACGGCCCCCGTAATGCTGGACACCGTCCAGGAATAGGTGTTTGTCCCCGGTGCCGACGTGAATGATAGTGAAGGCGTTGCGCCACTGCAAACTGATGAGTTTGCCGTTGAGGTCATCGACGGGACAGGACTTTCGTTAACGATAATGGACGCCGGCGACCCGACGCAACCCGAACTGCTCGTTTCGGCCACTTGAATAGTAACCGGTGTGACCACGCCGTAGTCGACCGTGATTGTTGAAAGTCCAGGTCCACTGCTAGGGCCGACGACGGTAGCGCCGCTAACGGTCCACGTATAGATGGAGCCAGGATTCGCCGATGGCACCGTGTAGGTAATCCCTGATGCTCCTGTACAAACGGAGGTTGGCCCGTTGATCGTGATGGCACCGGGCGCATTTGAAACATTGACCGTATACGTGCTTGTATTCCCGATACACCCGTTAAGGGTCTCCACCATGGTGAGCGTTACCGTGCCTGCGGCAGGGAATTTCAACAACGCAAAGAAATTACTTGAGTTCGTACCGCCGCCACCGAATAACTGAACCGAACCGGCCGGCACGCCGGCTACCGTCCAGGTGAAATTAGACCCGGGATTCTTCGTCGGGTCAACCTGGTAGAGCTGAATGTTCGTCGGGTCGGAACAAACCGTGGCATTTCCAACGATCGGATTATTCACCGGCCGTAACACCAGGGTAAGGTTGACATTCGCCTGGTTGAAACACTTCGTGGGGGTTACCGGGCTTGACGTGTCGGTTACTTTTGCATACACCGTGGTCGTCGCGGTGATCGTAAAGTTTTGATTGTCGCCGGTCGCCGTTCCCGGAGGAATGAGCGTTGTCAGTCCGGCATCGGTATACCAATCTACCTGGCGGTTCGCCGCTCCGCCCGTGACGGCGTTCTGGAAGGAGGTCAGGTTAATGCCGCTGGCTTTAGCAGCCCCGACAAAATCTTCACAGAACTGGAGATTCTGTGTTGTTGCCGAAGGAAGAGGGTCTACAACAAAGGTGATCTGGAAATCTTTAGCACACCCCACCGCCGAAACCGAATGAAAGAATACTTGCTTTTGGGTCGAGTTGTTTACGGTGATCGGGCTCGGCGAAGCGGCCAGCGGCATGGTGTGGGCAACATCTTTGAACCAGGTGACGGTCGTCCCGTTCGTTACGAGAGCGTCATAGAAATGCATGTCGGCAATCAAATGAGAGCCTCCTCCGGCGACGTCCTCACATAAGTGAGGGGCCGGGTCTGTCGTTGTGGGGAGCGGATTTGTCGTGAGCGTAACGGTTGCCGATGTCTGTGGACAAACACCAAGAGCGCTACTCACGGTCCATTTCAATACGATATTAAAGGGTGCGGCATTTTGAGTTAATCCCGAAACTCCCGTTGTCGCCAGTGATGCGTTGGCAAAGGTCACAGGCCCGCCGCTCAACACTGTCCACAATCCCGATCCGCCATTAGTCGCCGGTGTCGCCGCCAGCGTCGCGGTAGTACCGCATAAGTTCGGTTGGTTAGGACCGGCAACCGCTGCCGCAGGAGCGGTGTCCATAGTAGAAACTACCAGCAAGCGAGCTGTACTCGTACATCCGCTCGTGGTGTTGCGCGACTGCGCGTAATAGTTTCCACTCGACGGCGGTGTAAACGAGGTCACTCCTGTTCCGCCGGCGAGGACGACACCGCCGCTCGGCGCGCTATACCAATCCAGCGTTGATCCCCCGGGCGGTGTTGCACTGATCGCCGTTGGAGATCCGCTTGAACAATAGGTACTGCCCGTACCCCCTGTCGGCGTATTCGGCCGGGCGTTAACGGTGTAGGTCACTGTCGCCGGGCTTACGCAGGTGTTCCCATCGGTAACTTTCGCGAATACCGGCGTTCCTCCTGTGACAACGGCTGCAGTAGGCGTGGCGATCGGACCGGAAAAGACTTTTGTCCCGGCATTGTACGCGGTGAACCAGGTATAGCTGATCCCTCCGCTGCCGTTGATGGCCGCCTGAAGCGCGGTAAGGTCTACCGTTGCCGTTGTGCCCCCCGAAGCATCCGAACAAACCGTCGGTGTTTGATTATTGGCGGTCGGCAGTGCATTGACAGTTACGGATTGCGGGTTATTCGAAACTACGCCGGCAAAAGAATTGCCGCAGGCGTCTGTTATTAAGGTAACGCTATAATTGACCGTTCCAACCACCGTGGTGGGAACTGGGATCGCCGTGCCGCTGACGTAGCCAGCGATCGTTCCGATACCATTGTTGACCGTGATTGAATAAGGGGACACGCCACCCGTAATAGTAAGCGCCAGGTTCTCCGTGAGTCCTTTACAAACGGAACCGCCGCCGCCAAAACTTGCCGATCCGATCGCGGAACCAACGGTAACCGTAGGCGTTCCGGGCGTTGAAAGCGCGGGACATCCATTCGCATCGGTAACCGAAACAAGCGAATAGGTCGTTGTCGCTACCGGGCTTACGGGAATATTGGCTCCGGAGATGTAGCCATTGATAGTAGGTTGCACGACAGCACCCGCTTTATAAATAACAGAATACGGCGAAGCTCCCGCCCCACCCGCGACCGTCACGGTAAGGTTGGTGGTACCCGCGAAGCATATCGCCGCCGTTCCCGCCAGTGTGGCGGAGGTGGGGTTGCTGATCGTTACTAATGCCGATCCCGTCAGCGAAGGAGGTGTACATCCTTTTGCATCCGTAACGGAAACCAGCGTATAGGTTTTGGTGCTGGCGGGCGATACCGGAATATTGGTGCCTGATACGTAGGCGGCTAAGGTGGTGGTAACCGTCCCGTCGCTGTATTTTACGGTGTACGGCGATGTCCCCCCGGCGATCGTAACCGTTAAGTTCGTCGAATTGCCGGAACAAATCGTGGCACCGCCGGCGAGTGTTGCCGTCGTGGGCGAAGGATTTACAATAATGGTAGCGGAAGCACTCGTCGCGGGCGCACAAGTTCCATTCTTGACGATCGCGTGAAATGCATACGTGGTTTGAACTCCGCCAACGATCGGGACTACCGGCGTGACCGTGCTGGCCGTACCCAAAGCGCCATCGGCGGTAAACGCGCCTCCGTTAACGGATACCTCCCACCCGGTAATGCTGCCCCGAAGCACCGTGGCACCGTTGGTAATAGTAATGTTGGTGATCGCCGAGCCGTCGCAAATGGTTTGGGTGGTCGGCGCGATCGTACCCGGACTGCTTACTCCGGATACTGTCACGGCAAGGTTGCTGGTCGTTGTCGTACACTGCTGGGTAGAGATCGTATAGGTAGGCTGCGTGTTCGGCGCTGACAAGGGGCTAACTACAGAAATGCTATTGGCGGCATAGCGGAGGGCAACGCTGACATTGTCAGTCACATTAGGGCTCGGCTCCGGAGAAATCGCAAAAGTTACAGTGGTTGATGCGCCCGTCGCAGGAGTGAATGTTGTAGTCGCCGGGAAATTTTCGGTCCAGATGTCTTCCGTGGTAAGGGAAATGGCAGATCCATTGGTTGATGAATTCGCCGCAATAGTCATGGTAGGCGGAGCCGTTCCTTCGGTATAAATATTCGGTGTACCATTACACACCGCCGTGGACCCACCCGGTATCGCAGGAATATTCGAACTCAGGTCGGGTTGCTGGACAATGACGACTTCGATCGGATTGCTTTCGCAATTGTTGGATGAGGATACTACCTGTGTCGCCCAAACTGAATAATAGGCACCTGTTGTAACATTACTTTTGAACGGAGCACCCACTGCACTATTGGCCACCGTATATGCCGATGCCGGAAAATTGAGGCTATTGGTACCATTCGGGTTTGTCATCAGCGTGGCACCGCCCGCCTGGGGATTCTTGTTATACCAGTTGACAGCGGTGCGTGGAGGAGCCGCCAACGTTGAGCTTGCGCTAAAGTTGAAGGCATTGCTGTTGCCGGCGTTGTAACAAATGCTTAGCCCCGCGGTGGTAAGGGCGACGGGTTTTGTTACAATTTGAACAAAGTTCTGAATGCTGACCGGCGCCGGGCTGGTGGGCGTAGCCGGATTATAGGCATTACACACATCCCAGTAATCCATCCGGACGTAAAACAACTGGCCCACGGCCTGATTGTTCGTCAGCAATGTTGTGATCTGCCCCATGTAGGCGGTCGCGGTTGCCACTGTTACCGGCGTGGCTAACTGAATTACGCCGTTGAAGTCGGGGATACCGATTCCACCGGCTCCGGTGGGAGAGAATCCGCTCGGAAAAATCAACGTTCCCGTCGCGTCGTTGTTCGTTATTTGTGTGATCCCAACGCCAAACGCGGCAGGCGGTGTAACGAAGATGTCAGGAATATTACCAGGGGCTCCTGCGTTTGTGCTGCCATACACAAAGCGGATATAACGTGTTTGTTCGTTTGGGAGGTCCGTGTACGCCGCCCGGCAGTTTAAAACGGTATTGTCCGAAAACTGCATGTTGACATTGGTGCCTAAGCAGACCTTATCCGTGCCCGCTACCGCAGGCGGAAGGTTGAGCGTTCCTGAATTTGTGTTGTCGGTATCGTAGGTCGGGAATTCAGTCGTAGTAATAATTGAACTGCAGGCCGATACCGGAGCATTCACAAAGGGCGTCAAGGAGGCATTCCAGGTACAGTCCGGAGTTGGCGTTACGGTATCCGGGTACGTGTGGGTTTGCCGGGAACTTAGTACGACGGCGGGATTTGACCCCGTGAATCCCGTTGCATCAATGTTGGTTGCACTGGCATTTCCAAGGTCGTCGGACAAGTAAGGGGTCACGGTCTGGTTAACGCCGTCTCCCCACGCCATCTGGAAGAAAATCGGTCTCGCCGCCCACTGGCTGCTGTTTCGATAGCGAAGGCTTGCCTTGTATTGGTACTGGTGGAAATTCATGACGACCGGCGCGCAAATATCGACACCGGAAAAGTCGCCTTGCTGGTAGAAAATCAAATCGGTGGTACACGCGAATACCCAGTTGTTCACTGAATTATCCGACATCGCCGGAGCATAGTTGCCCGCCGCTATCGGCACAACTTCCAATTTCCCCGCACCCGTTCCACCCGCGTAGGCGATGGTCATCGTCTGCCCGGGCTTGATGAATGGAACACCGTTCAAAGCCGTCGCATCAAATGTGACCAAGGCGCTAAAACCAAGGGCTACGGCATTCGTAACGGTAACAGTCGTGCCATTTATTTTCACCGTCCACAGGGTCAGGTCGGCCGCACCGTTAAATGTAACTCCGGTAGCTCCGCCGGCGGCCGTAAATTGTACGGCAATCTGAGTCTGCGAAAGTGTAGTGTGTTGCGAATTCCCGGCGGTATACGTTACCGTCTGGCCAAAGAGTGTTGTGGCTCCGGCGAGAAGGAAAAGAGATAAAAATAATAGCCTCTTATAGACCGGGTAATGTCGATTCATAGAATAAAGCAAAGGAGTAGCCGAATTTCAAAAGATAAATACGACCAACCCCAAAATTGTAACCAAAATCAGTACGTCTACGTAGCCCCAAACTTATCGATAAATCCGCCAAAAACGAAATAATTTAAAAGACGGGGCGGTAGGTGGAAACTACAAATCATCTACCTTTGCCAGCAAATTTTTTTGCCCATCCATGTCATCTTCCGCTAAGTACATCTTCGTCACCGGTGGTGTAACCTCGTCGTTGGGCAAAGGCATTATCTCCGCCTCCCTCGGCAAGCTCCTTCAGGCCCGGGGGTTCTCGGTGACCATCCAGAAATTCGACCCCTACATTAATATAGACCCGGGTACCCTTAACCCCTACGAGCACGGCGAATGCTATGTAACCGATGACGGAGCCGAAACCGACCTCGATTTGGGGCATTACGAACGGTTTTTGAACATCCCGACCTCCCAGGCTAACAATGTGACCACCGGCCGCATCTATAATAATGTCATCACCAAGGAACGAAAAGGCGAATACCTCGGCAAAACGGTACAAGTCATTCCCCATATCACCGACGAAATCAAGCGAAACATCTTTCTCCTCGGCGAAAGCGGTCGGTACGACTTCATCATCACCGAAATCGGCGGCTCCGTGGGCGATATTGAATCGCTACCGTTCGTGGAAGCTGTCCGTCAGGTACGGTGGGACCTCGGCTCCAACAATGCCATGGTCATCCACCTGACGCTCATCCCCTACCTCAAAGTAGCCAAAGAGCTCAAGACCAAGCCCACGCAACACTCCGTCAAGGAGTTGCTCCAGGCGGGGATCCAGCCCGACATCCTGGTCTGCCGGACGGAATACCCGTTGCCGCTGGAATTGCGCAAAAAACTCGCCCTGTTCTGCAACGTCCACCTCAATTCCGTGATCGAAGCGATCGACGCCGACACGATCTACGATGTGCCCCTGCTCATGCGAAAGGAAAAGCTGGACGAACGCGTTCTCGCCCGCCTGAAAGTGATCGCCAAGCACGAACCCGACCTCGACCAGTGGAAGGTATTTCTTGGAAAACTTAAGAATCCCGCCGACGAAGTGAACATCGGGCTTGTCGGCAAATACGTTACCTTGCCCGACGCCTATAAATCAATCGCCGAATCCTTTATTCATGCGGGCGCGCAGAACGATTGCAAAGTCAACCTGAAATGGATCTCGTCGGAAGACATCGACCGTGATAGCGTCGCCTCGATCGTCGAGGGTCTCGACGGCGTGCTCGTGGCCCCGGGCTTCGGCGAACGCGGCCTGGAAGGAAAAATCGCCACCATCCGGTATGTCCGGGAAAACAAAATCCCCTTCCTTGGAATTTGCCTGGGTATGCAGTGTGCCGTCGTTGAGTTTGCCCGCAACGTTTTAGGGTTGGAAGCCAGCTCGACCGAACTCAATCCCAAAACAAAAAACCCCGTCATCGACATGATGGAGGAACAGAAGAAGATCACCACGAAAGGCGGAACGATGCGGCTGGGAAGCTACGATTGCAAACTGAAAAAAGGATCGCGGGCATTTGCCGTGTACGGCGATAGCCTCATCCATGAGCGCCACCGCCACCGCTACGAATTGAATAACAAATACCTCGACCAACTGGAAGAGGCGGGACTTAAAGCCGTGGGCATTAACCCCGACTCGGGACTCGTCGAAGTCGTTGAACTGAAGGACCACCCCTGGTTTATCGGGGTTCAATTCCATCCCGAACTGAAAAGCACGGTCCTTAACCCGCATCCGCTCTTTGTAAAATTTGTCGAAGCTTCGCTGACCCATAAGAAACACCAGGCGGAAGTCAGTCGTTAAATCAAACATCACCAATCACTCATCACTCATCACTTATAACTCATCCTTCCCCCACAACGCTAAACATGGATCGTAATTCCGCCATAGGCCTCACGTTAATTGCCGTTCTACTGCTGGTGTACTTTAATTTCTTTTCCCCGAAGCCGCCACCACCACCGGCGAAGCCAGCCAACGTCACGACCACCGACCTGGGAAAACCCGACTCGGCAACGGCAACGCCCATGCGGGTCCCGCGCGACAGTGATCGCGTCAAGCAATACGGTACCCTCTCCTCGTTCCTGGCTGGTGATGAAGTCCTTACCCGGGTGGAAACGAAAGACCTGATCGTCACGCTTTCCAATCAGGCTACCCTTCAGCAACTGGAACTGAAGAATTTTAAAACGTACGCACAAAAACCATTGCTGCTGACGACGGCTAATTCCAGCCTGTTTTCACTCGTCGCACCATACGAAGGAAAAGATATCGACCTCTATCAGCTGCATTATTCTGTGACGTCGGTCAAATCGAATGACACCACGACGGTCACCTATGAAGCAAAAATTTCGGCCAACGCCTACCTGCGGCACGTCTATTCGATCCCGTCGGAAGGATTCAAGATCGGCTACCGGATTGAATCTGCCGGACTCAGCAATGTGCTGACGGGGCCGGGACTTACCTTCCGCTGGACTGACCGAATTCCCCTGCAGGAAAAAGACATTACGGATAGCCGTACGCGCACCACCGTGAACTACTACCTCGCAAAAGGAGCGTTTGATGGCCTGTCGGAGTCATCCCTTAAACCGGAGAATGAAACATTCAAGGAGCCGGTTAAGTGGGTATCGATCAAGCAAAAATTCTTTCTGAGCGCCATCATCGGCGAACATCCTTTCGCCGGTGGGGACATTGCCATGTCGACCGACCTGCTGGATGCTGCCACGGTCAAGACCACACAGGTCAGCCTGTTTATTCCAAAAGCAGACCTGACCGCGAACGGCGCACGGTTCGATTATTTCTTTGGCCCCAACGACTATGACCTGATCGGGAATGTCTCGCCGGGGTTCTCCAGAAATCTCTACCTGGGATGGCCGCCGGTGATCTGGGTGAATAAATTCGTCATCATTCCGATCTTCAATTTCCTGCAAAAATTCATTGGGAACTACGGGATCATTATTGTCCTGCTGGTCCTTTTCATCAAACTGTTGCTGACGCCGCTCTCGTACAGCTCGTACCTGGGCATGGCAAAAATGAAACTGCTGAAGCCCGAACTCGACGCGATCAAAGAGAAGAACGGCGACAACGCTGCGCAGACCCAGCAGGACCAGATGAAGCTCTACCAACAGGCGGGCGTCAACCCCTTCAGCGGGTGCATTCCGCTGGTCCTTCAAATGCCTATTCTTTTTGCGATGTTTTACTTTTTTCCGGTGTCGATCCAACTCCGGCAAAAACATTTTCTGTGGGCCGAGGACCTCTCGACGTACGACTCGGTATTCAACCTACCCTTCTCGATTCCTTTTTACGGCGACCATGTCAGTTTGTTTGTGTTGCTGATGACGGCGTCGACGATCGTGTACCAGTGGCAGAACAACCAGATGGGCACGGTGCAGGGGCCGATGAAGTCGATGTCCTACATAATGCCGGTCGTGTTCATGTTTGTCCTGAACAAATTTTCCGCCGGCCTCAGTTTCTACTACTTCGTCTCGAACCTTGTTACCTTCGCCCAGCAGGCGGTCATTCGCCGTTTTGTCGACGACTCCAAGATCAAGCTGATCATCGAGACCAATAAAAAGAAAGCGGCCTCCGGCACCGGAAAAAAATCGAGTTTCATGTCGCGGTTGGAAGGCGCGATGAAAGCGAGCGAAGAAGCGAAAAGAAAATCGAGAGGATAGCCTCGTTTGCCGGCGAAATCGTATGGCCGGCGAGCGTTCAGCGCCCGGCAACAATGATCGTCCTTCGCTGTTGACGATCCGCCAATAACCCTATATTTGTAGCCCCGGTTCAAACGGGGTTTTTTTTTAAATCGCAGCCAGTAACCGACCAGCATGGGAAAAATTATCGCGATAGCCAATCAAAAAGGAGGCGTAGGCAAGACGACTTCCGCCATTAACCTGGCGGCCAGCCTTGCCGTCCTGGAATACAAGACCCTGCTTATCGATGCTGATCCTCAGGCCAATTCAACCTCCGGGCTCGGAATCAATCCCAACGACGTAAAAGGAGGAATTTATGAATGCATGGTCGAAGGCGCCGACGCTTCGAAAACGATTGTCAAAAACGATCTGAAATTTCTGGATGTCATGCCCTCCCACATCGACCTGGTGGGCGCCGAAGTGGAGATGGTGAGCCTGACCCGCCGGGAAGAAAAAATGCGCGATGCGCTGGCCGTTATCCGGGATCAGTATGATTTTATCATTATCGACTGCTCCCCTTCCCTGGGGCTCATCACGATCAATTCCCTGACGGCGGCTGATTCGGTCATTATTCCGGTGCAATGCGAATATTTCGCCCTGGAGGGACTCGGAAAGCTCCTTAACACGATCAAGATCATTCAGACACGGCTTAATCCA
>Ga0206891_10247_pt1 | contig 14678 bp, 14 predicted proteins | sample Alteio_BWOrgHeat_55_FD_153246 | JGI IMG/M metagenome (GOLD analysis project Ga0206891, IMG submission 153246) | Enriched cells from forest soil in Barre Woods Harvard Forest LTER site, Petersham, Massachusetts, United States - Alteio_BWOrgHeat_Nextera7 ...
GCCAACGTCAACGAAGACCAAATTGATTTGATCATTTGCGCCACGATCACGCCGGACATGCCGTTCCCCGCCACCGCCTGCCTCGTCCAACAGAAACTCGGCGCGAGACGCGCGGCGGCATTCGACATGGAAGCGGCGTGCTCGGGTTTCTTGTACGCGATGGAGATCGGGCAACAGTTCGTTACCTCGGGTACCTATAACACCGTTCTCATCATCGGCGCGGAGAAGCTCTCGACAATCATTGACTGGGAAGATCGCAGCACCTGCGTGTTGTTCGGTGACGGTGCGGGCGCGGCAATTTTACAAAGCCGCGGCGAGGAAGCCGGGCATGGCATCCTAACGACCTGCATGGGCGCGGACGGTTCCCAAGCGGATATTTTATTGATGCCGGCGGGCGGCGCGCGTTATCCCGCGTCGAAAGAATCCGTCAGCGGCCGAATGCACCACCTGAAAATGGCAGGCAAAGAGGTGTTCAAGAGCGCGGTCCTCGCGATGCAGACCGCTGCGGAAGAAGCCCTGGAACGATGCAATCTGACCATCGCCGACATCAAATGCGTCATCCCGCATCAGGCCAACATCCGCATCCTCGAGGCAATCGCCGCCCGGATCAATGTGCCGATGGAAAAAGTTTACGTTAACTTGCATCGCTACGGAAACGTTTCCGCCGCCTCTGTCGCCATCGCGCTCGACGAAGCCGCCCGCGAAGGCCGCTTTCAGCACGGCGACCTCATCCTCCTCATCGTCTTCGGCAGCGGCCTGACCTGGGCCTCTTGTGTCATCCAATGGTAAGGATGGTGGAGCAATAGACCAAGGGCTCAAGGTATGAACCCAACAGTCATAAGCACTACCAATCACATTACCGGTGCGATCACAACCACTACCATCATGCCTCACAACCGCTTCCATTATAGCTGGTTGTTCCTCGCGCTTCTCGCGCTGGCGTTGATCTGTTCGGGACTGCGCGGAATCTTCTCGAACAAGAATTCAAACTAGATTCCGCTGGGGAAGCCGCTTCGTTGACAGCGTGCCGGGTCAATGCTACAGTGTTTCACGTATTTTACTTGAGGCAATTGAGACTACTATTATGGGCGTAACTAAACGTGATGTTTCCGGAATTTTTGACGCTGAGCTGAAAAGCAAGCGTCCTCGCAAAGCCGCGGTTCTTGACAAGGTCTTTAACCTGTCTCCCAAGGGCATTACGTTCCTGACCGATACGTTCATCAACGAATGGACGGAAGTGGGCGTGGAAATGCGCCTGCCGGCGACGTCGGCGCGCAAGGATCAACAAATCGACATCGACTGTCGTGGTGTGGTCGTCCAATGCGCCAAGCGCGAACAGGGCAAGGGATTCAAGGTGGTGGTGTTGTTCCTGGACCTGCCGAAGCGCGCGCAAGCCCAGCTCGCCGTGCCCCCCTCCACCGTTGCTCCCCTCAGTATCTCGATCTCCCGCTGACCGTATGGAATACCTTCACAGTCTGCTGAAGTTCGCCATCAACATGTCGGCTTCAGACATTCATGTAAAGCCCGGTCACCACGCCACCATCCGCATCTCGGGCGAGTTGTTCCCCGTGCAAGTCGATCCGCCCACTGTGGAGCAAGTCACGGAAATTGTCCGCCTCATGCTCCCGAAACATCTCGAGTCCCGCCTCGACCGCGAGAAGGAAGCTGATTTTTCATATATCGACCCGGCCCTCGGCCGCTTCCGCGTGAACGTCTTTTATCAGCGTGGACATCCTGCCTTCGTAATGCGCTACGTCAAAACGAATGTGCCGACCTTCCATGATTTGAACCTGCCGGAGCAACTCGGCAAAATCGCCGGCTCCGAACGCGGCATCATCCTGATCACGGGCCCCACCGGCAGCGGCAAATCCAGCACGCTGGCCGCGATGATCCAGTACATCAACGAAACCGAGAAGTGTCACATCATCACCCTCGAAGACCCGATTGAGTACATGTTCGACGACAAACAATCGGTCATCGAACAACGCGAAGTCGGCCTCGATACGCTCAGCTTCGAACGCGCCCTCGTCCACGTCATGCGCCAGGATCCCGACGTGATCGTCATCGGCGAAATGCGCGACAGCCAGTCGTTCATGGCCGCCCTCGCCGCCGCGGACACGGGCCATCTGGTGCTGGCTACGCTGCACACGACCACGGCTTACTCGGCCATCGGTCGCACCCTTGATTTCTTCCCCGCACACGAACGCGACCAGATTCGCCGTCAGATGGCCGCCACCTTGCGCGCCGTCATCTGCCAGCGCCTCGTTCCCGCGACCTCCGGCACCGTCGTTCCCGCCGTCGAGATCATGCTCAACACCGGCACCGTCCGCAAATTCATCGAAGAGAACCGCCTCGACAAACTTTTTGCCGCCGTCGAAACCGGCACCGACGAAGGCATGCAGACCTTCAACCAGGCCCTCTTCAAACTCGTCAAAGCCAAACTGATCACCGAAGAAGAAGCCCTCCTCAAAGCCACCAATCCCGAAGCTCTCAAGATGAACTTCCGCGGCATCTTCCTCGACGAATCCCGCCGCATCCTCGCTAATTAGTAGCGGCGCGGGCGTCCCGCCCGTTTATCTTCCTCCAACGGCCAAAGCCGGAGAAACGAACTGAATTGAAGGAACCCTACTCTTCTTCACAACCTCTGCCGCCCTGCCACATCCGCTGAGAATTCGTCAGTAATTTGCGGAGACGGTCACGGCCTTGTGGATTGATTGAGCCGGCACTCTGACGCGGAGTGTGCGGGACTTTTCTTCATAGTCCACGTCAGCGCTTTTACCATTAAGGGTAACGATGCGCGGCTTGCCAGTTGCCGCCAACTCGACGACATAGGCCCGCTGCTCCACTTGCCCCTGATAATTTCCTTCCGCCGGCGACACACTAACGGTGACTTGGTCATGATTGCGTCGGTAGGTCAAAACAGTCCGCGAGGATCCGCCCTTCAGGTAGGCCGTGGTGACACCGTCGTCTTCATAAAGCGTCGTCCTGGTACTCACGCCAACGGCGCCGGGATAACAGCGGATGACCAAGTTGGTTAATGGGGCCGTGGTCATCCGTGACGAATACGGTTGCAGGGGAATCGGCGCTCCGCCTCGGGCGTACAGCGGGAAACGATTGATGTCCGCTGAAACGACCTCATTGCTTTCCCCGGTGAAGCGCTCGCCGGTAAACCAATCGTACCAATCGCCGGGTGGCCACCAGACCGTCTGTTGCGCCACCTTGTTGCTTCCTTCCCCGGGCGAGGTGATCGGCGCGACCAGCAGATTGTCGCCGAAGAAGTACTGCTGCGGATTGCGATAGGCTTCTTCCCGGGTTGGATACTCGATATACATTGGGCGATTCAGCGGGACGGATTCGGTGCAGCTCTCCCAGGCGCTCGAGTAGATGTACGGGAACAGTTCCGAGCGCAGGTGAAAGGCGATCCGCATCGAGTCCTCCGCCTGCTGGCTGTACTTCCAAGGGCGTCGATCCATCTCGGAGTTGCGGGTGGAATGCGAGCGCAGGGCGGCAGTCAGCGCCCCGAACTGTACCCAGCGCGTGTAACTTTCCTCATTGCGACCGCCCATGTGCCCGCCGATGTCGTGGGACCAGAAGAAGCAACCGACATTGCCGGCCGTGGAAGTGAAGGGAACCTCGAAGGTCAGCATCTTCCAACCCGTGTCGGCGTCACCGGAGAAGTGGATCGGGTGTCGATGGTCGCCCCAGCCGGCCCAACGGCTGAAGGATTGCCCGCGCAAGCCATTTCGACCGGTGTACTGGTAGTAATAATGATTCAGCCACGCGAGGTTCGTCAGGTGCGGCAGGCTGCGCGTAAACGGATACTGCTGCCAGTCCAGCCACCAGAAGTCCACACCCTCTCGTTCCAAAGGCTCGTGGGTGTCCTTGAAGAGTGTATCGAGGTATTTCTTGTTACCCGCGTCGTACATCAGGACCTGCTTCGTCGACGGGTCTTCACCCATGTCGCGCATGAACTCATCGTACATGTCCTCCTGGATACCGACGCCATCAGCGGGATGGACATTGAGAGTGACCCGCAGACCCTGCTGGTGAAACCATTGAAGTAATTCCTCGGCATCGGGCAGCAACTTGCGGTTCCACGACCAACCCGTCCATCCGTCCTTGTGCCAGTCCATGTCCATCACGATGACATCGAGCGGAAAATCGTGCTCGCAATACTCATCAACGATCTCGTGGTACTCCTTCGAGCTGTAGGGCCAATACCGCGAATACCAGGCGCCCAACACATACTTTCGCGGGAGCGGCACCGGACCGCCGATTCGCGTCATTGCCTTCAGCCCCGCTTTGTAGTCGGTTCCGTAACCAAACAGATACCAATCCGTGTTTCCGTTATCCGGCCGTTCCTCGACCCAGCCGTTCGTTAGTAGATAAGTGTGCGAATCGTCCAGCAAATACCAACCATCCCGTGACAACAAACCCTCACCGAGATCCACCGGGCCCTTCACCTGATCCAACGTACGGATCGTTCCACCGAGATTCAAAGAGTTCGTTTGCCCGGGCCGCCACTCCACCCATTCCTTGCCTCGGAGAATCTGGGCCTGCAGGTTGTCAGGGTCGAAGGGCTTGTCATCGGCTCGATAGCGTAGCCTGATTCTTCCTGTGTCAATCGTCACGGCATCGCCATCGTGGCGCAAATTGAAATCGTGGCAGGCGGCATCGCGACCGACGGCGAACATCGACTTGGCGTCCACGAACGCTCCGTCCTCCGCATATTCAATGCGGATGCACTCGGGAGCGATGACGGTGAAGCGCGCCTTGCCGACCACGACCACATGATTGGTTTGTTCAGCATGCGAAACAGCGGCAGTCAGCAGGAAAGCAACGACTAAGACTCGTTTCGCGGCAAGCCACGTATTCATCAGTTCTCCTTCTCCAGCTTGGTGTGTCACCCAGTACACGCGAATATCTCGTCCTTGTCCATAAAATCTGGACTCCTATGACCCAAACTACCCACGACAGGACGGCCCGCGGGTTCACCGTATCGCCAAAGCTGGAATCCCTGACTCTTCTTCTCGCGATCCTGACCAACGCATAAAGAATCGCTTCGGAAAACCTGCCAGCAACGCCAGCGCGACGAAAATCCAGTGCCCTTGCCCTGATTTCCGAGTATCCGTTAAGATCCACGAGGCCAGCAGAACGTTGCAGACCAGCCACACCAGCACGATCGCCCGGACGATTCCATAGATCCGCCAGCCCTACCCTCCATTGAATTCCGCTGGTTGCCTGCTATACTCGCGTGCTGTTTGCGGAAACGAGCGAGTTCATGGACGACACGATCGCGGCAATTTCCACTCCGATTGGTGAAGGCGGCATCGCCATCATTCGCGTTTCCGGTCCGAATGCCTTGGCGGTGGGAGATCGCATATTCCACTCGCGCGACGGTAGGGTATCCAAGTTCCCCTCGCATACGCTTCACTTTGGGACGATTGGCAACAACGGTAAAATGATCGACCAGGTCATGCTCGCCGTTCTGCGAGCGCCGCGGACCTATACCAAGGAAGACACCGTCGAGATCAATTGTCACGGAGGCGTCCTGACAGCTCGCAAGATTCTCGCACTCTGCCTCCAAAGCGGCGCCCGCCTCGCCGAACCAGGCGAATTCACCAAACGCGCCTTCCTCAATGGCCGTTTAGACCTGACCCAAGCCGAAGCGGTCATGGATTTGATACGGGCGAAGTCAGACCGTGCCCATACCGCCGCTGTTCACGAACTCGAAGGCCATCTTTCCAAGAAGATTGACGAAGCCCGCGAGAAACTCATCGCCATCCTCGCGCACATCGAAGCCCACATCGATTTTCCAGAGGAAGACATCGCCCCCGAGACCAGGGAAACCTTACTTCGCAATACCGAGGTCGTGCTAGCTTTTATTCAATCGCTGCTCGCGACCGCTCGCGAAGGGAAGATCCTGCGCGAGGGCATCTCCGTCGCCATTGTCGGCCGACCCAATGTCGGTAAATCCAGCCTGATGAATGCCTTGATCGGCTCGGACCGCTCTATCGTCACATCCGTTCCTGGTACCACGCGCGATACCATTGAAGAAACCGTTAGTATCTCCGGGATTCCGTTTCGCTTCACCGATACCGCCGGGATACGAACGACACGTGGTGCCGTCGAACAGATCGGAGTTGAACGCAGCCGCAAAGCACTGGACGCTAGCGAGATAGTTCTATTGGTACTCGACTCATCTAAGCCTCTGTCTACTGCAGATCGCGAACTTGCCAAGCAAAGCCACGGGAAGAATACGCTCCTGGTTCTTAACAAAGTCGATCTCCAGAATCGGCTGAAGCTCTCGGACGGACTGGCAACCATCGAATGCGTCAATGTGTCAGCTACTACCGGTGCAGGTCTCGGTACACTCCGTGAGAAAGTGGTAAGCATTGCCTATTCCGGCAAGGTTGGTACAACTGATGTCGATGTGGCCATCAATGAGCGACAAAGTGCCCTGCTAATGTCATCAGAAAAATACTTGACAGAATGTATTTATTTATTCACTTCAAGGCAACCATTGGAAATTGTCGCCCAACAACTCCGTCAGACCCTCAATGTCATTGGTGAAATTACCGGCAAGACCGCTACCGAGGACGTCTTGAGCAAAATCTTCAGCACTTTTTGCATTGGAAAATGAGTAACACTTTCATCTACCCGAAGCGCTACGATGTTATCGTGATCGGCGCCGGCCATGCCGGGACAGAGGCCTCACTGGCGAGCGCCCGCATCGGCTGTCAGACCCTGTTGCTCACCACCAATCTCGATACCATCGGGCAGATGTCCTGCAACCCAGCCATTGGCGGATTGGCCAAGGGACACCTCGCCAGGGAAATCGACGCTCTTGGCGGCGAGATGGGCGTCAACACCGACGCGACGGGCATTCAGTTTCGCATGCTGAACAAGAAGAAGGGTCCATCCGTCTGGGCGCCACGCGCCCAATGCGACAAGAAGGCCTATCAATTCAGGCTGAAATGGGTGGTCGAGCAGCAACCAAACCTCGATGCCAAGCAGGCGATGATCGATGATTTGGTGGTCGATGGCGACAAAGTCTGCGGTGTTGTGACCAAGATGGGGGTTCGGTACGATGCGGGTGCCGTCATCGTAACAACGGGGACTTTCCTCCGCGGCCTAATCCACATCGGCGAATCCAAAATGGAGGCCGGTCGTGCTGGCGAGCCTGCGGCGTATTCTCTATCGGGTAGTCTTCGCCGATTAGGCTTCGAGCTTGGCCGTCTTAAGACAGGCACGCCTCCTAGGATCAATCGCCGTTCCATCGACTTTTCCAAAATGGACGTCCAGCCAGGAGACGATCCTGCGCCGTTCTTCTCCTACCGCACCCAGCGAACGTTCCACGTGGAACAATTGCCCTGTTATCTGACCTACACAACCGAAAAGACCCGCGAAGTGATTCAGGCGAATTTGCACCGTTCGCCGATGTACTCAGGACAAATCCAGGGTGTGGGTCCACGCTATTGTCCATCCATTGAAGATAAATTCGTGAAATTCGCCGAAAAAGAGCGTCACCAAGTATTTTTGGAGCCCGAGGGCCGAGGTACGGACGAATTCTACGTTAATGGCGCTTCCACAAGCCTCCCAGAAGACGTACAAATGCAGATGATCCGGTCGATAATCGGATTAGAGAACGCGGAAATTATGCGCCCGGCGTATGCAGTCGAATACGATTACAGTCTCCCTCATCAGCTTCACCCGACAATGGAGACAAAGCGTGTTTCGAACCTCTACTTCGCCGGACAGATCAACGGCACATCCGGATATGAGGAGGCTGGTGCTCAAGGTCTCGTGGCCGGCATCAACGCCGCCCTAAAATGCAAAAGTGAACATGCGCTAATATTAACACGCGCAAACAGTTACATCGGCGTATTGATCGACGACCTAATCACCAAAAGCACGGACGAACCGTACCGGATGTTCACTTCTCGTGCTGAATACCGTTTGCTACTCCGCCAGGACAACGCCGACCTTCGCCTCACACCTCTCGGCCGCAGGGTTGGCTCCGTTTCCGACGAACACTGGGCACTCTTCGTGCAAAAACGCCTGAGCATCGAACACGAGATCGATCGCTTGCGTAAATCACGTGATGGATCTCTCACCTATGCCGAAGTCCTCAGACGACCGGAAATCTCCTACAATTCACTTTCAATAGCTGATCGCAGTCTCCCGGAAGACGTAACTCAGGAGGTTGAGATTCAATTGAAGTATGAGGGCTACATCGCCCGTGATATGGAACAGATCGAACGGTTCCACAAGCTAGAAGATAAAAGCCTTCCAGACTGGTTGGATTACGACAAAATCTCGGCGCTACGCTTTGAATCAAGGCAAAAGCTCACTCGCTATCGCCCTGATTCGATCGGCCAGGCATCACGGATCCCCGGTGTCACGCCCGCCGACATAGCCATTCTTCTCGTGTGGATTAAGCGCGCTGGTAGCGTCACCGCCTAGTTCGCTTTCTTCCACTTCAAGATCAATTGTCGAAACTCTTCGAATAACATATCTGCGTCGTGGGGCCCCGGCGAAGCCTCCGGATGATACTGAACACTAAATATTGGCAGCTTCTTGTGCCGCATGCCTTCGACTGTCTGGTCGTTTAGATTGATCTGCGAAATCTGCACCTCGTCTTGATTGAGGCTCTCTGGATCAACAGCAAATCCGTGATTCTGAGAAGTAATTGATACTCTGCCGCTTACAACGTCTTTGACAGGTTGATTTGCCCCGCGATGTCCAAATTTCAACTTGAATGTCCGCCCTCCAAACGAGAAGCCAAGAATTTGATGTCCCAAACAAATCCCAAAAATCGGAACCTCTCCCATAAGATTGCGCACGGAGGTGTGCGCGTAATCCAATGCCTCCGGATCACCCGGTCCATTCGATAGAAACACGCCTCGAGGCTTATACTTAAGCACTTCCTCAGCCGTGGCAGTTGCCGGCACAACTTGGACACGGAATCCACGCTGTCGCAGCTTCCGCAGGATGTTGTATTTGATCCCGAAATCAAATGCCACAATCGGGATGTCTGCCTCAGGAAGCTTCGTCTCATACTGCATCTGACCATCTGCCATGTGATCAACTTTCCAACCATGGCTCAGATCATCTTGCGGGTCCCAAGCAAACGCCTGTCGATGGGTAACTTCCTTCACGTAATCAACCCCGACGATGCCCATCCACTCACGAGCACGTGCGATTGCCTCCTGATCCGTGAGACCTTCAGTCGAGATACATGACTTCATCGCGCCTTTAACACGCAGTATTTTTGTCAAGGAACGAGTATCAATCCCTTGAACGCCGGCAATCTTATATTTCTCAAGATATTGCGGTAGAGTGTCTTGTGCCCTCCAATTCGAAACAACGCCGGAAAGCTCGCGCACAACAAACCCAGAGACGTGCGGTTTCCAACTTTCCACATCGGCCGGATTCACACCGTAGTTTCCAATTTGCGGATAGGTCATCGCGACAATCTGACCTTTATACGACGGGTCGGTCAGGATCTCTTGATAACCCGTCATCGAAGTATTGAAAACCGCCTCGCCACAGGCGGTACCCTTGGCGCCAAAACCACTGCCGCGGTACACCGTACCATCTTCGAGCGCGAAAATGCCGTCCAGTTCCGTTGTCATTTCTTTTGTTTCTCTGTCTCTCGCCAGACGACTTCGCCTTTTACGACTGTCGCCATTGCCCGCCCACGAAGTTTCCATCCATGGAACGGTGAGTTACGCGATTTGCTCGCCGACTGCGCGACATCGTATGTCCACTCACGCTCCGGGTCAATAATCGTGATGTTCGCGTCCGCGCCTATCGAGAGCGTGCCTTCTTTCAAACGTAACAGCCGTGCCGGGTTCACCGTGAATTTTTCGACGAGCTCCCGCAAGCCGAGAATCTTCTTCCGCACGAGTTCAAGCGAAAGCGCCAACTCTGTTTCCAATCCGATAATTCCAAATGGCGCGAAATCAAATTCCACTTCCTTCTCGTACGAACAATGCGGCGCGTGGTCGCTGCCGATGATCTCCAGGGTACCGTCCGCGAGTCCTTCCAGGATCGCATCGCGGTCGCGTTCCGTGCGCAGGGGCGGATTCATTTTATAATTCGTGTCGTACGTCTTTACGCGCTCTTCCGTCAGCGTAAAGTGATGCGGACAGGCTTCGCCGGAAATTTTGATGCCGCGCTTCTTCGCCTGGCGAATCAGTTCCACCGAACGCGCCGAGGAGATGTGCTGACAGTGGATATGCCAATCCACTTGCTCGGCGATCAAAATATTTCGCGCCATGATCACGTCTTCGCCAATCGAGGGCCAGCCGCGCAAGCCGAGTGCGGCGCTCCAATGGCCTTCGTTCATCACGCCGTCCGCCACCAAATTATAATCCTGACAATGATCGAGCACGGGAAGGTCGAACATCTTCGCGTACTCGACCGCCCGTCGCATCAACTCATTGTTCTGCACGCAATGGCCGTCGTCAGTGATGGCCACCACGCCGGCCTTCTTCAGCGATCCGATCGGCGCCAATTCTTCGCCTTTCAACTCCTTCGTGATCGCACCTGTTGGAAAAACGTTCACAGAGGCCGCTTCCGCGGCGCGTTGCTTCATGAAAGCAATCGTGCCCGCGTTGTCCGCCGGCGGCGTCGTATTGGGCATGCAGACCACCGAGGCGAATCCACCGCGCGCGGCACAAAGCGTTCCCGTCGCAAACGTCTCCTTGTCGCTCCGTCCCGGCTCCCGCAAGTGCACGTGCATATCAATCAAGCCGGGCGTGACGATTCTACCCGCCGCGTCGATCACTTCTGCATTCTTCGCTGCAACAGTAGCAATCTTGCCGTCGACGACGAACACACCGCGGACTTCGTCCACGTTATTCGCCGGGTCGATGACACGCCCGTTTTTGATTACCAGGGAATTCACTCCGCGCCCTCCGTGGAATGTTTCCTGCCCGCGCAGAGAAACAGCACGGCCATGCGCACAGCCAGACCGTTCGTGACCTGCTCCAAAATCACCGAGCGGCCGCAATCCGCAATCTCACTATCGATCTCGATCCCGCGATTGATGGGACCTGGATGCATGATCATCGCGTCAGGTTTGGTACGCGCGAAGCGCTCTTTGTTCAGTCCGAACATCGCCGCATATTCGCCGATGCTCGGGAACATTGTCTTCCGTTGACGCTCATGCTGTATGCGCAGCAGATTGATCACGTCCGCATCCCGAATCGCTTCGTCAATATCATACGTCACACGGCAACCGAATTCCTCGAACACGCGCGGCACGAGTGTCGACGGTCCCGCCAGCGTAACGTGCGCGCCAAGTTTGGTGAGCAGCCAAATATTCGACCGGGCGACCCGCGAGTAGAGAATATCGCCGAGGATGGTCACGTTGAGTCCCGCGATACGCCCCTTCTTTTCGCGAATCGTGAACGCATCCAGCAATGCCTGCGTCGGGTGTTCGTGGGCGCCGTCACCCGCATTGATCACACTGGCCGTTAACAGCCGCGATAGAAAATGCGGGGCGCCCGCCGCCGAGTGACGGATGACGATAATGTCGGTATTCAATGCCTGCAGGTTCAGCGCGGTGTCCTTGAGCGTCTCGCCCTTGACGATACTTGAGGCGGACGTCGTGATATTGATCACGTCGGCCGAGAGCCGTTTCGCTGCCAACTCGAAACTGGTCCGCGTTCGTGTCGACGGCTCGATGAACAGATTCACCATTGTCTTTCCTCGCAAAGACGGAACTTTTTTGACAGCCCGTTCGCCGACCTGCTTGAACGCAGTCGCCGTGTCGAGTAGGCAATTGACCTCATCCACTGTCAGATCCTGGATGCCGAGCAGGTCTTTGTGGTTCCACGAAGTGGTCGTCATCGCTCGATCACCACCTCGTCTTTGCCATCGATCTCCACCAGTCGCACGCGCACGCGTTCGCCTGGCGCTGTCGGCACATTCTTGCCCACGTAATCCGGCCGAATCGGCAGTTCACGGTGACCACGATCGATCAGGCTGGCCAGTTGGATCCGTTGCGGCCTGCCGAAATCGCTGATCTCGTCCATCGCCGCGCGGATCGTGCGGCCCGTAAACAGCACGTCATCCACCAGCACAACCGCCCGGCCGGTGACATCAAAAGTAATATTCGAAGGCCCCACCTGTGGCGGGGCATCGCGCAACGCGAGATCGTCACGATGCATAGAGATGTCCAGTTCCCCAACCGGAAACTCGCGCTTGAGGATCGCACCGACCTTGGCCGCCAGTCGCTTCGCCAGGGGCGCGCCATGGGTGTGTATGCCGATAAACGCCAGCGACTCGGGCTCGGGGTTGTGCTCGACAATCTCGTGGGCCATGCGCGTCAGCGTCCGCTCCAGCGTCGCCGCGTCCATGAGTACCGTTGCGCTCATGACACAAAAAAAGCCGTCTGCCTCAGTTGGGCAAACAGCCACGTTAAAATGCCTATGTCTTTCATCATCGCTCCTTGCTGGCCTCTCGGACCAGCTTAAAGGTGCCTTGTACCGCTCCGCCGAACTACGACCGCGAGTCTTTCCGCGACTTCCGCCAATTGGACCGGTGCTTCACGATCCAGTCCAGCAGCGCGCGCTCAAAACCGATGTCATGTCCCGCCTTCTCGCTCTCGATCCACTTGTGGCGCAAAATCTCCTCGCGCTCGGCCAGGAACTCCCGGTACAACGCCGAGTTCATCACCATATCTTTCGAGTCGCCGCTCATTTCGCGCCTGTCACTCACGGCGTAACCCTCCGGCCTCATGATCATCGGGAAGCATACCTTGTACCACTGACTCCGGCTGGTTTATAGCACATGGCCTTGGGAAATGCAACGATTCAGTTACTTCCGTGACGTGGCCTGTACACCTTCCGCACGCTGAAACTCGATCGTCAACCTCAGGATCTCATCAAGCGACTTCGTCGGTCGCCAGCCCATCAACTGATAGATCTTGTCGATACTCGGCACCCGCCGCCGCATATCTTCAAAACCCTTCGCATACGCCTGGTCGTAAGGGATCAACCGCAAGTCGGCCCGGCTTTCGGTCAGTTCCTTGACCCGACGAGCCAACTCAATGATCGAAACCTCCTCCGTGCTTCCAATGTTATAAACCTGGCCCACGGCACGAGGTTGGTTCGGCAGCGCCGCCAACGCTCGAACTACATCGGTTACATGGCAAAAACAGCGCGTTTGTTTCCCGTCACCATGAATCGCGATCGGTTCATCCCGTAGCGCCGCCTGCACAAAGCGCGGCACCACCATCCCGTACCGGCCCGTCTGGCGTTGCCCCACGGTATTAAAGAGCCTCACAACAAATACCGGCATCTTTTTCTCATGCCAGTACGCGAGAGCTAGGAATTCATCCAGTAGTTTTGAGCAAGCGTAACTCCACCGTCCAAAGGTGGGCGGACCGATCAAAAGGTCGTCATCCTCCCGGAAAGTCTCGCGTTCGCTCTTTCCGTAAACCTCTGACGTGGAAGTTAATAGAAGCCCGGTTTTGCGTTTAGCGGCGGCTGTTAATACGTTTTCCGTGCCGCGGATGTTGTTCTCAATGGTGAATACCGGGCTGCGCACGACCAGCTCGACACCCACCGCTGCGGCGAAGTGATAAATGAAATCCACCTGTTCCACCAGCGGCTCAAGATCGGCGCTATTGAGAATCGAACCGTTCGTAAAGTGAAAATTCGGATTGCCACGCAAGTGAGCGATGTTCGCCAGCGACCCCGTGCTCAAATCGTCGATGACGAAGACCTCCTTGCCCTCCGTCACCAAAACCTCCGCCAGATGCGAACCGATAAAGCCAGCCCCGCCGGTAATTAACACACGCTGCACGATGTGCTAAGGTACCCACTCCCGGATGGAAAATCCACAGAAACATGTCTTAGTGCTGCAGCACCACAGTTGCGAGGGTCTCGGCACCATCGCCGACGTTTTGGCACAGAGACGCATTACCCCAAGTTTTATCCGCTCGTTCAAAAATGAGCCGGTTCCCAAAGAAATGGGTGATGCCGCCGGCCTCATCGTTATGGGCGGTCCACAAAGCACATATGAACGGGACAAGTTTCCTTACCTTCGCCACGAGATCCGCCTGATTGAAGGAGCGTTAGAGCAGGCGAAGCCTGTTCTCGGAGTCTGCCTTGGCAGCCAACTCCTCGCCGCGACTCTCGGCGCAAAGGTCTATCCGGGAAGACAAAAAGAAACTGGATGGAACCGAGTTACCCTTGCCAACTTCGTGGCCACCGACCCTTTGTTCGCGAACATCCCCAAATCATTCATCGGCTTCCACTGGCACGGCGACGTCTTCGATCTCCCGCGCAGCGCTACGCTACTTGCATCCTCCGCGCTCACCGCCAACCAGGCCTTCCGCCACGGCAAAAATGCCTACGGCCTGTTGTTCCACATGGAAGTTACCCACCCCCAGATCAATATCACGGTCAAAACGTTCGCTGACGAACTCCGTGCCGCCGGGTTGAACGGTTCCGCCATCAAATTGAGCGCCAACACTCATCTGCAACAACTCCAGAAGATCGGCCAAGAGGTTTTCTCGCGATGGGTGGTAACGCTGTAGTCTTTTCACCGGCTCTTCGGTACTTCACGCCCGAGTTTTTCCAGGACCGCTTTCATGTCTTCCCAGACTTCCTTCTTCGCAGGCGGATTCCGCAACAGGTATGCGGGGTGAAAGGTGGGCA
>Ga0206891_10248_pt1 | contig 14574 bp, 13 predicted proteins | sample Alteio_BWOrgHeat_55_FD_153246 | JGI IMG/M metagenome (GOLD analysis project Ga0206891, IMG submission 153246) | Enriched cells from forest soil in Barre Woods Harvard Forest LTER site, Petersham, Massachusetts, United States - Alteio_BWOrgHeat_Nextera7 ...
AGGTTCCTCTAAAGACAATGATCGACGACCAGTACAATGATGAACGCATGAGCACCTTCGATGCGGATCATGCGACCCCCAGCGACCAGGTCAAAGCAGGCAGGATCGCCGGCTATGAGTCGGAGGAAACAACTCACTTTTCCATCGTCGACCCGAAAGGCAATGCGGTATCCATCACCACGACGCTCAACGGTTGGTTTGGTTCGCACGTTGTGGTTCCCGGCGCAGGGTTCTTTCTCAATAACGAGATGGATGATTTTAGTTCCAAGCCTGGCGTCCCGAACATGTTCGGCGTGATCGGCGGGACAGCGAATAAAATCGAGCCCAACAAACGAATGCTCAGCGCCATGTCGCCAACGATCGTTGAAAAAAATGGAAAACTTTTTATGGTGGTCGGAACGCCAGGGGGATCAACGATTATTACGTCCGTATTCCAAGTCATCCTCAACGTCGTCGATCACGGTATGGGCATGCAGGAAGCTGTCGATGCCCGCCGCATCCACAGCCAGTGGCTTCCCGACGTAATCATCCCCGAGAAAGGCGCCATCCTACCGAAGGATAGCCTCGCGCTGGCAAAAATGGGACATAAAATTGTGGGGCGGGAACGCATCGGAAGGGTTGATGCCATCCTTGTCATGCCCAACGGTAAATTGGAGGCCGGTGCCGACCATACGCGGGGCGATGACCAGGCCGCGGGCTACTGACGCGTGGCGGACCGATCCTCAGGCGTCAAGGTCCGGCCGAAGACGTAGGAAGACCGGTTCCCGGTACATTTTGTCGGGGGTCAACTGCGCGTAGCTGATCTCCACGACCATACGCGGTTCGATCCAAGTGGTGATCTTTTCGTCGAGTACTTTTTCTGGGATCGGTTTTTTTGTTTTTTTGAACGCCTTAAGTTCCTTACCCAATTCGGCCATCATGCTATCATCGAATCCGCTCCCTACTTTTCCCCGATAGTGAAGTTCGTCGCCGATCCGGTCGGCAATGTGCAGCGCGCCGAATGTCTGCTCCCGATTGCCTTTTCCGGGTGTAAATCCTATGACCACGCAATCGGCGGTGCGGCGTACTTTGATCTTCAGCCATAAGTCACTGCGCCGGCCGGCCAGGTACTTGCCGTCTTTGCGTTTCGCCATGATCCCTTCCAGGTGGTGCTCCCGGGCTGCCGCAAACAACGATTCGCCATCTTCCATTACTTCGCTGACGCGATAAGGTGTATCTTTTTTGATTGCATCTTCCAGCCATTCTTTTCGTTTCATTAACGGCTCGTTCACCAGGCTGCGTCCATCCAGGTAAAGACAATCGAATACGTAACAGTTAACGGGGTTTGATTTCGACAATTTCTTGATCAGTGTCTCCCCATTGCTGCTCATACGGTTGATCACTTTGCGGAATTCGGGCCGTCCGTTTTTGTCGAGGCAGACAATTTCGGCATCAAACAGACCGCATGTCGCACGAAACGATTTCTCCGCGGTGAGTTCCGGAAACTGAAGCGTGATGTCCTTCTGATTTCGGGTATGAATGCTGACGCGGCCATCTTCGACGGCGATCAACGCGCGGATGCCGTCCCACTTCACTTCAAACACGTAGTCGTCTCCCAGGGGAGGCCGGTCGGTATTTTCTGATAACATCGGCTCAATGGCCTGGTGAAGGTAGTCGATCTGCGGCGTGTCTACCCGTTCCAGAAGCCATTCCTTTTCCTTGATCCGGTGTATCCGGAATTCACCGCTGACCTCCTTGCTCGTCAGGCGAAAATAAAACCCATCCTTTTTCTCTTTGGTGATCTGGTATTTGCCGAGTGCATAAATCCACATGTCTCCCCCCGCCGTATTGTCCTTTCGGAATAACACCGTTGAAGGTCAGGTACTTCATTGGGTGATCCTCCGTTTGTACGGCGAGTCTTTTTACTCCCGGCACGGGAGGCAGCCCTCGCGGAACTGCCCATGACTTCAGCACGCCATCCTGCTCGAGGCGCAAATCATAGTGAAGGTTGGTGGCGTGATGGCGGTGCACAACGAACGAATTGCCTCCCGTCTCCGCGATGTTAGCCTCGGGCTCAGGCGTTTTTTTGAAATCCCTTTTTTTGGTGTAGCGCTCGAGTTGTTCGGGTGATTTGCGTTTGGCCGACGGCGGAAGTTTTTTCACCACCTTGGTCGTCCGGTGGGTGTGAAGAGCGACGGCATAGGCGTCAATGCCCTCCCAGGCGTCGCCGTCCGCGATTACTTTTTCCAGCGCTGTCTTGATGTTGTGTTCGCGGGGATCTTTAACGCGGCTCAATTCATCCCATGTCAGGGGCATGGAGACCGGCGCACCGATTCTTCCCCGCAAGCTATAAGGCGACACAATACTCTGCCCGCTCCGAATGCGAAAGATGTCGATCAGAATGCGGCCTTTCCGGGCATCCTTCTTGATCTGCAGCGTGGTATCATTCGGATATTTTTCCACAAAAGGCCTGGCAATAAGCTGAGCCGCCTCGAAGACGGCATGAAAATCCCATTTCGGTTCGAGCGGGCAACAAATATGAATTCCTTTTCCTCCGGTGGTTTTCACAAAGGGGGTGTAGCCGAGCGTTTCAATATTCTCCTTTAAGTTGAAAGCAATGGGGATAATTTTCTGAAAATCATAGCCTTCCGGAGGATCCAAATCGAAGACCATATAGTCCGGAAATTCATAATTCGGTTTACGGCTGTGCAACTGGTGGAGTTCAAGCGACGCCAGGTTCGCCAACCACACCAGTGAAGCGGGTTCCGTCGCTACGATATAGTCTTTCTTCTCCTCCGAACCCAACGTGACAAACTCGAGCCAATCGGGCGCCCACGCGGGCCGGCTTTTCTGGTAAAAACTTTCGCCGTGGATCCCGTCCGGGAAGCGAATCAACGTAAGGGCCCGGCCTTTGACGTGGTTCAAAAGCGTCGGCGCAATCGCCAGGTAGTATTCAATAATCTCAGCTTTAATAATGCCGTCCTCTGGAAAAAGAACCTTGTCGAGGTTAGAGAGCTCGATTTTACGTTTTCCGATATTGGCCCATTGCGATTTCTTGGCCATCCTATTCCAGCGAGGTCCCCGCGCCTTTGTTTCGCAGGAAGATCATGCCAATCACAAAACATACCGCTGCAACGGCAATCGGGTACCAGAGTCCCGCCAGCGGGTTTCCGGCGGGATATTCCGGTGATTTACTGTTGACCACCAGCGCTGTCGCAATGAACGGTGTAAGGCCACCAAACACACCATTTCCGATGTGGTAGGGCAGCGACATTGAGGTGTAGCGAATGCGGGTGGGAAACAATTCTACCAGGAACGCGGCAATCGGGCCATACACCATCGTGACCAGGATAACCTGGACCAGGATCAGGCCGATCATAAGCCAGTAGCCCGAACCGGCGAGGCTGACTTCTTTTTTTACTTCAGCGGCGGGCGCCGCCGCGCTCGTGAGTTTGGGGGTAATTTCTTTTGTCGTTTCGGCCAGTGTGGTCTCGTCGGCATACACGATTTGTACCACGCGGGTTCGAATGGTATCCCCTGAAGCATTTATAGTGGTGGTCTTCGAAATGCTTTTTCCCTGTGGGATTTCAACTTTAACGTTGACGTCCGTCAGGGAATACATTTTTTTGATAGATCGGACGGTACAACACGACGGCTAGAATCAGGCCCGTCATCATGATGGGTTTCCGGCCGATCCGGTCGGATAGCGACCCAAACACGACAAACAGCGGGGTGGCAATCAACAACGCAATGGCGATAATATAATTTGACTGAACAAATTCGACGTTACAGACTTTCTGAATAAATGACAAGGCATAAAACTGTCCCGTATACCAAACGACCCCCTGCCCCGCCGTCGCGCCAAACAGCGCTAACAGAACCAGCTTGAGGTTCTCCGCTTTCCCAAAACTTTCCCGGATGGGATTGCGGGAAGTCTTTCCCTCCTGCTTGAGCTTGGCGAATAAAGGTGACTCCTGCATCCGGAGGCGGATGTAAATTGAAATGGCGACCAGCACAGCGGAGAGCAAAAACGGGATACGCCAACCCCATTCCGAAAATTTCTCGACGCCCAGTTTACTCCTGACAATGAGAATCACCCCCAACGAAACAAAAAGCCCGAGCGTTGCCGTCGTCTGGATAAAACTCGTATAAAATCCCCGCTTCCCTGCGGGCGAATACTCTGCTACGTACGTTGCCGCACCTCCATATTCCCCCCCTAACGCGAGCCCCTGAAGAAGACGGAGGAGCAATACCAACAAGGGAGCGAAGACTCCAATAGAGGCATAGCTCGGAATAAGGCCGATGGCAAAGGTGGAACCACCCATCAGCCCGAGTGTGACCAGAAACGTATATTTTCTCCCAACGATGTCACCAAGGCGGCCAAAGACCAGCGCGCCGAACGGCCGTACGACAAACCCCGCAACAAACGTAGCGAGTGTCGAAAGGAAAGCTGCTGTTGGATTGGTCTTTGGAAAAAACTGGGTGGCGAGAATGGTCGCGAGGGTTCCGAAAATATAAAAATCATACCATTCAATCAGTGTCCCTACCGAAGAGGCGGTGATCACGGACCATAAACGCGGGCTGTCTTCTTTTACGGGTGTCGACGACATGGCAAATTCTTGTTTCAAGAAAGATAACAGAATTTGGAATGACGGACAATTCAACTTCCGGATTTTCCGGCGTCAACACAAATGAGTGCCGCTAGAAATAGATCTCTTGCGCCAGCCGGAAGGTATTGGCGTGTGCCTCGATAATGTCGCGGAAATCCTCGGAGTAGCCGCCGCCCATGCTGGCAACGAGGGGAATTCGGTTTCGATGCGCGAGCTCAAGAACAAGCCTGTCCCGTTGCTTGCAGCCTTCCCGTGTAATGTTGAGTCGACCAAGCCGGTCGGTGCCGAGAATATCGACGCCGGACTGAAAGAAAATAAAATCCGGCTTCACTTGTTCCAGGAGGCGGTTGAGGTTTTCACCCAGCGTTTTTAAATAAAAGGAATCCGGAGTAAAGTCTGCCAGACCAACGTCGAGGTCCGACGTCTCTTTGACGAGTGGGTAGTTGCCGGCGCCATGCATGCTGAATGTAAAAACGCGCGGATCGTGCCTGAAGATTTGGGCTGTGCCATTCCCCTGGTGGACATCGAGGTCGATCACCAGGACCTGGCGAACCAGGCCCTCGTGAAGAAGGTAGTTCGCGGCAATCGCGATATCGTTAAGGAGGCAAAAGCCGGCGCCCCGATCGGCGAATGCGTGGTGCGTTCCGCCGGCGATGTTCATCGCAATCCCATGCGTCAGCGCATACGCACAACATTGCAGCGTTCCCTGCATGATGATTACTTCTCGGTCGACCACCACCCCCTCAAGCGGAAATCCAGTCTGTCGGATTTCTTTCGGCGTCAGGGATAAGGCCCGGAGCTTTCGCCAGTAGTCAGCCTTGTGCGTTAACAAAATCCACTTTTCGTCGATCGGCCCGGGAGCGAAAAGGTTTTCTTCCGCGATCGTGCCTTCGTGCAGCAGTTGTTGCGGGAGAATTTCATACTTGCTCATCGGAAAACGATGGTGCGGGGGAAGCGGGAGTACGTACGATTCGGTCCAGGCGACTTTCAGCATACCGAACAGAGAGTTAGCATTAGATCGCGTCGTCAGTCGATCTTTCGGCGACGGTAGCGTTTATACATCTCCACCGCGTGCACCAGCTTCTTGAGCGCTTCAAAATAAAGCATCCCGTAGAGGAACAGGCTCATAGCCCAGATAACAGCGATGTTGAAATAGAGCGTATCCCATACCTTCCCCAGAAAGTACTTGGTCGGCACGTAGAAATTGGCCGTAAAGTCAAACTCGTTGTTCGGCCGGTGGTCAACGGTATAAACCGGATAAATTTTCTGGACCAGTGACCCGTCCCATTCAACGATCCGCACCACCCCGGATGAATTTTCCACCATCCGGGTGACGGCTTCGTTCTGGTATTTCATCCGCATCGCATTAAACGCTTCCAGTTTTTCGGGCGACTGCGTCAATTCTGTTACCAGCCTTTCCCGGTCAAGTTCTGCGTCACGAAGGCGAATGCTATAGTATTCCCGCAGCACGTTGAGGAAGACCATTGCCCTTTTGTAAATCGAAGAGTCGAATTTACCAATCGCCAGCCGGCTGGCATCCAGGAAATTCTCCTGCTTGACGTTTGCCAATTCGTAACCAATTTCCGCGCGCAGGACGTCGAGGGCGTCCTTCACGGGTTTGTTGGACTCGTCGCGCCAGTGGCCCCGGTTGTGCAACACAAACGCCAATTTGGTCTCCAGCGCGGGGATGTAGTACCGCCTCTTGTATTCCCCGATCGCGCGCTTCTGATCGAACTCGTAAAACTGTTTTTCAAAAGGGTTATCCTTGAACTGCGTGACCATGAACGCTTCATACGCCCACCGCGAGGCCATTACCTCCCCCATCAACGGGATGCCTTTTTGTGTGCCCACTTTGGGATTGAACTTGTCGAAGTTAATTACGACACCGCTGAGCAGCAGTTGCGGAATGATCAGGATGGGGATCAGAATATAAATGGTAACAGCCGAGTCGAAGGCCGACGAGATGTTCAAGCCGAGCATATTGGCGAAGCAGGAACACGAGAAGAGAATCATCCAGTAGCGCATTTCGAGGATGGGGATCTCAATGATCAGGTTGCCGACAATGATAAAGGTAAGGGTTTGAACAGCCGACAACGAGAAAAGAACAATTATCTTCGACACAAGATAACTGCTCCGGCTCAAATGGAGATAGTTTTCCCGTTTCAGAATTTTTCGATCGCGAAAGATCTCTTCGGCACTCACGATAAGCCCCACGAAAAGAGCTACGACAACGCTCATGAAGAAGTACACCGGAACATTGTCGTTCTTATAAAATGTATAGGCTGCGGTTCCGGAGGTCCCGGCATCATAATACTTGACGAAATAGGCCATGAAAAGAGCCAACACGGGCGAGAGAAGAAGGTTGACGATCATGTATTGCTGGTTTGCCAGTTTGGCAAGAACATCCCGTGTGGTGAAAATAAGCAACTGTTTAAACCACGCCGGAATCTTCTGTGTCACCGGCAGCGGATCGTGGGCCTGCACGACACGAGGGATTTTTATTTTTTGCTTGAAGTACTGGTACCATTGCCCCGGCGATATCTTACGGGTATGTGTAAACCGACCAAACTCGTTGACGACGCGGGTTTCAATAATGTTAAACACCTGTTCGGAATTGATATTGCCGCACTCCGGACACGCCCCCGGAATTTTATTAGCCTGGTTAATGATTTCCTGAAAATAAGAAATGGATTCGACGGGATTGCCGTAGTATACTTCAAACCCTCCGACATCCAGGATCAGGAGGGAGTCGAACATTTTGAAAATATCGGAGGACGGCTGGTGGATAACGACAAAAATCATTTTGCCCCGGAGCGAAAGCTCCTTCAGCAGATCCATAATATTTTCAGAATCGCGGGAAGACAAGCCCGACGTTGGCTCGTCGACAAATAAAACCGTCGGCTCACGCAGGAGTTCAAGACCGATATTCACCCGTTTCCGCTGGCCGCCGCTGATCGTTTTCTGTAGTGGGGAACCTACTTTGAGATCGCGAATTTCCGATATCCCAAGGCTCACCAGCGCTTTTTCAACGAGGCTGGCGATTTTTTCTTTCGAAAGATGCCCGAAGAAAAGCCGCGCCGCGTAATACATGTTTTCGAAGACTGTAAGGTCTTCCAGAAGGAGGTCGTCCTGGGGGATGTAGCCGATCACGCCTTCCACTTTCTCGGGGTGCTCGTGGATATCGATTCCGTTGATCAACACCCGTCCACTGGAAGGCCGTTCGGAACCATTGAGCACATTGAGCAACGTCGATTTTCCTGAACCACTGGCACCCATTAATCCAATAAGTTTTCCGCCCCGTTCAGCGATCGTAATGTTCTGGAGTCCCGCCCGTCCACTTTTGAAATGATAAAAAATATGCTCCGCTACGAAGCTCAGTTGCGTTTTACTTTCGCCGACCAGGAATTTTCCGACGACATCGCTGTAGTAAATCGGTTCGATCTTGCTTCCCTTGATTGTACTGCCCGTGGGAAAGACGTATACTTTTCTGCTCTTGAGCGGTACGCTGTTCAGGTAGATCGAAGAAATACCCAGGTACTTGATAAAGTAGGTTTCGATATCGTGTACCCGGAGGATAGCGATCAGGCCGGTCAGGTTTTTCGACACCATCCGGGGTCCGGGGTGCACGAATGTGTCGCTCCCTTCATCGATGATCATGATGCTCTTGTGCGCGAGCTCCTCCATGTCTTGCCCCAGCACGAATGCGCGAATGAGCTGGAGGTCTTTCATCGGAACCTTGAGCGCTTCGCCAATATAGAAAATCAGATTCCCCTGCCGTTCCGATATTTCGCCCGCGAAAATGAGCTCGATGATCTTGGTGACGAGCACCACTTTCTGCTGCATCGTCAGGGCCTGGTTGACCTGCTTGCAGATCTGCATGATCTGCGCCCAGTCGTCGACGAATTCCAGGGTATCGTCATCGACATTCCCCAAACCGGTTACGGCCAACCGCCGGTTTGCTTTACAGAATTCATCGAACAGATTCAGGTAGTGCCGGATGGCCTCCTGATTAAAATGGAGGGAAAGAAACTCTTTTATATTGGCGCGCTCATCGTCGGTAATCCGCTCTTTAGCGACGATGGCAAAAAGCTGCACAATAGCCTTTAGAAGTTCTTCACTCATGCAATCACAGTCGGACGTTCACAACAAATGTTCAAAAAATTCCGGTTTAAAATAGTCAAAAAAATGCCCGCCCGGAAGCGGCGTCCTAATATCTTGCAGAAAAAGCTCCTCGCCTGACTTTGCGATCACCGGAGCGCGCAGGCGACACTAAAAAACGGTTACCCGATCCGCCGGTTGGCCATCTCGGTTAAGATCAGCAGGCTCTCGCGGAGGTACTCGTCGTCCATTCGTTGAAAATCGGTATCAGAAAGCCCTTCTTTGGAGGGCAGTTTAATATCGAGTTTTTCATACAATGCCTTTTTCTTCTCCGCTTCGTCGATCTCCTGTTTTCGCTTCGCTTCGTTGAGCGACACTTTAGTTTCCAGCAGGTTTTTCTTCAGGTCTTCGGTTTCGCTGACGCACCGTTTCAGCTTCGCATCTGACGTAAGCCGCTCAGCGTACATTTTGTTCAGGCTGGCGATCAGTTTCTCGTTAACGTCTTTTGATTTCTGATAGGCGGCACTCTTGATCACATCCCAAGGCAATGCGCTTGGGTTCGAGCTTTCGCCAAATTGTTTCTGACTCAGCGCCGAAGGAAGCGCGACATCCGGGGTTACACCGCGGTGCTGGGTGCTGCTTCCGCTGACGCGATAAAATTTCTGAAAGGTTAATTTCAGGTCGCCGACATCGGCGGCATTAATATACCGTTTCAGGTCGATCACACTTTGCACCGTCCCTTTTCCGTAGGTCGATTCCCCGACGATGACACCCCGGGCGTAATCCTGTATGGCGCCGGCGAATATTTCAGACGCCGATGCGCTGAAACGGTTGGTCAGTACAATCAAAGGACCCGTATAAGCGATCCGTTTGTCCTCGTCCATACCCACCTTAACTTCGTTCGCCGAACTCCTGACCTGAACGACCGGCCCGTCTTTTGATGAACAAGCCGGTCAGGTCGATCGCCTCGGCGAGTGAACCCCCGCCATTGTTTCGTAGGTCCATCACCAGGCCGTCAATGCCCTGGGTCTTAAGTTCGCCGATGAGGCGCCGAACATCACGCGTAGTGCTCGTGTAGTTGGTATCGCCACGCTGGTAGGCTGCAAAATCCATATAAAATTCGGGCAGGGTGATCACCCCCAGTTTCATTTCTTTCCCTCCCACCGGAACACGGATCAGTTTCTTTTTGGCTTCCTGATCCTTCAATTTGATCTTGTCGCGTACGAACACGAGTTCCTCGGAGGGACCGCCGATGCCGGTTTTCGCGGGAAGCACTTGCAGCCGAACGCTGGTTCCTTTGGGGCCTTTGATCAGTTTAACGACATCGTCAATTCGCCAGCCAATGACATTGACCATTTCGCCCGCTGCTCCCTGCGCCACGCCAGTAATAAAATCATTGACATGAAGTTTATCCGATTTCTCGGCCGGTCCGCCGGGCAAGATCTTGATTACCTTGGTAAAGTCATTGTCGGTTGAGAGTTGTGCGCCGATCCCCTCCAGCGACAAGCTCATTTGCTGGTCAAACAATTCGGTGGCTTTCGGACTCATGTAGTTGGTATGGGGGTCATACGCTTCCGTGATGCAGTTCATGTAAATGCTGAACACGTCGTCGCTCGTAAACTGACCGAACGATTTGATCAGCCGTTCATATCGTTTCTTGATCGTGTCCTTGATTTCATCGGGCTTTTTATTGGTCAGGCGAAGGCTCAGAAACTGACTTTTGATGATCTTGCGCCAGAGATCGTCGAGCTCATTGACGTCCTTCGCCCAAGGCTCCTTGTCGCGGTCGGTTTCATAATATTCGTCGGTGGTGTAGTCAAAGTTGGCGTTGATCAAATGATTCATAACGTAGTCCATTCGTTCGCGGTAGCGCGTCGCGAACACGGTATAAATATCGAAGGCAATATCGACGTTCTCTTTGCGGGTCGAATCATCGATGGCGTAACGGTATTTGTCAAAATGGCGGATATCCGAAGCCAGAAAATAAGTCCGGTTGTTGTCGAGTTCTTTGAGGTAGCTGTCGAGAATAGCCGACGACAGCGAGTCGTTGAGCGCCATTTTCCGATAGTGGTACATGCTCAAAATCGAGGAAATGACTTTCGCCTCTTTTCCGTAAACCGGCTTCGCCTTCAAGATGACAGTATCCAGGTCCTCTGCCCAAAGGCTGGTAAGGGATACCGTGAGGACAATCCCCAGCACAAAAATCCTTTTCATGATGATCGTTTTTATCGTTAAACGGAATTGAAGCAAAAGTGATGCCCTAAAAGGTCGAGGTTCAGGCCACTTTATCGAAATCGAATTCGGCGAGGAACTTGCGGGCTTCTTCCACATTTTGAAACTCATAAAACTTCTTCCCTTCCACACTGGAGTGGATTTCGATCCGAATTGCCTCGATATCCCTGGACGTTTTCTTTGATTTTGGCTTCATCAGCCGGTAATCGTCGGTTTCTGCTTTCGAGATATGGAATTGCGTAGCCCGGATGTTCTTGCAGTACGAACATTTATAGTGCTTCAGGAGTTCTTTGGGCGAGCCGTCCTCATGCCGTTCGATAATCTCCTCTTTGGTCACCCGCATGGTATAAAATCCACAATTGTTGCATTGAAGGGCCGTCAGGTGCCCATCGTATTTTTCGATGCTGATGTCGCCGGTTTTCTCGTCCAGCCAGACATCGTAGTCGATGGAGAAGATGCTTTCTTCCGCCTGCATCCCTTCGTTAAGATGAACGTCTTCTTCATCCTCGGTCAACAACCTCATTTTATTCCCGTTTTTCGGGTTTGTGCGCGGGGTGTACCGCCACCGCCGAAGCTTCGCATTTACCTTGGTCGGGTAGTAGTAGTCGAGAACAAGGGATGAAATATACCCGATCAGGGTAGCGCCGGCAAGGGAGAAAAACACCCGCACAAAAAACCATACGCCAAGCTCCATGTCGGCGAACTTTTCGCTGCCATACGTATTAATCCAAAAGGCTGCACCGATACCAAAACAGTAGAAGGAATATTTGTACCAGGCAATCTCGTGCTGATTAATAAAGTCGTGTTTCTCTTTGAAGTTTTTAATGATCGAAACCCGGAATTGATACACCAGAAACAGGATAATCCCTAGGGTAAACATGATCACCACGCCGATGATCATCACGCTGTTCCAGGTCTCTAAAAATGCTCTTGAACTCGTCATACGTTGAGGCGCACTAATGTTTTTTTAAAGGTACTATTTATTGCCGTAAATTAAGTACAAAAAAGCGATGCCCGATGAAGACCACCCTATTCAAGGTACTCTCCGCCATTAACAAAATAATTCTCCCCAGGTTCAGCCAACGCGACGTTACCCGACTTTCAAAGTGGGATAAAGTGCTCGTTGCCTACCGGTACTGGGTAACGAAAAATGCACTCGACCGACGGGAGTGAGCAACCCTTGTGCCAGGAAAAACTCGGCAATAACGCCAAAAATGCGTTTTTATGATGCTGTGTAATTTTACACACAAATATCTTGTTTAATATCTATTATTCATATATCATTGTGTAATAATACACAATGATATGAGCGATTTTGAAAAGAAAAAACTGGAGCTTGATCTGATGACGTTTACACGCCGAAACTTCGAGAGGCCAAGTGATTGTCGAAATGCCGTTCAGATACGCTTTTATATCAGGGAGTTATGCAATAAAATTGAAGAGTATGAACGCCGTTTTAATTTCGTTCCGCTCGTTGCCTACAGCCTCCTGGCGCAGTACAATCTGGCACAGAACAAAATAATACACCTCGAGTTCCGGAACACGTATTGCTAGCGGAGCATGAAGTATATACCCTCCCCTATCCCGATCAAATACGACTTCATGTACAGCGCTACAGCCAATAAATCGGGCAGAATGCAGTACCACAAGGTTCGTCCGGGCGTCACTAAACTGAGGATCAGCCGGGCTGAGTTTATCCGATTTTATAATGAAGCTACTATTGTCGCTGTCCGCCCGCTCCAGTTACGGGGGCAGGAATCGGTTTTTCAGCTTGAATTTTACGTCTGAAAAACGGTCAGCCGTTTACAATACCCGCAAGATCGGCAGGCGAATAGCCAACGGATTTTATCGTTTTGTTATCGGACTTCCGGTAAACCAACCACCTATCCCCCTCCGGTCGGTAGTAACATTCCGTGCCGTCCTTTTTCTTATAAAACTCGACGGTCCTGATCGCTTCTTCTTCTGAGGTACAAGCCTTGCTCATGTTCGAGCGCTGGACCTCCTCGAAGAGTGCTTTGAATTTCCCGCCAAGGCCGAATTCCAGTACCGCCCCTGACAATACATATTGAATATCACATAAGGCGTCCGCGATGCCGACGATATCGCGTTCCGCAATCGCTTCCTCAAACTCCTTTAACTCTTCGGCAATCAGGTCGATACGAAGGCGACAACGGCGTTCATCGGGAATAGCAGGCGCTTGCAATACGGGGTGGTTAAACGTCTTGTGAAAGCGGGCGACCAGGTCAAGGGATTGGGGTTGTTCCATGGTTAAGGATAAGCGTTTTAATCGAGCCCAAAACAACAAAAAGCCCGGCCTTGAATGAAATGTCCGCCGTTTTTTTTTCTACAACGATCATTCAGTAACACCGGGCATCGCTGAGCCCTTCCGTAAGGGGCTTGTTCAAGAGATGGTATTACACTCCATAAGATCCTTGATTAACACCATTTTATGGCTTGTGAAATCAACTAAAGTTTAGCCGGGAGCGCCGTGGCTAAGATGGCATAAGTCCTCTATATTTGTGCGCAAAAATCGGCCGGTCGAAATGAAAAAAAATTTTGTCGAGGAATTGCGGTGGAGGGGTATGATCCATGACATGATGCCCGGAACGGAAGATCAGCTTCGCCGCGAGATGACGAGTGGGTACATTGGATTTGATCCTACGGCGGACTCTCTTCATATCGGCAACCTGGTCCAGATCATGACGCTGGTGCATTTTCAGCACTGCGGTCACAAACCTTTTGCGCTGGTGGGCGGAGCTACCGGCATGGTCGGCGATCCTTCGGGGAAAGCCACTGAGCGCAGCCTGCTTTCGGAAGAAGTGTTACTCCACAACCAGGCCTGCCTGAAAAAACAACTCGGAAAATTCCTCGACTTTTCTGAAGGCCCGAACGCCGCGGAAATGGTCAACAACTACGACTGGTTTAAAGAATTCCGCTTTCTCGATTTCATACGAAACGTGGGAAAGCACATGACGGTCAATTACATGATGTCCAAGGACTCTGTTCAGAATCGCCTGGAGGCCGGGCTCTCCTTTACCGAATTCAGTTACCAGCTTGTTCAGGGATACGACTTTTACTGGCTGTACGAAAACAAGAACTGCAAAATACAGATGGGAGGATCCGATCAGTGGGGCAATATTGTCACCGGCACGGAACTCATCCGCCGAAAGGCAAACGGGGAAGCCTATGCGCTGACTACGCCGCTGATCAAGAAGGCGGACGGATCAAAATTCGGAAAAACGGAGCAAGGCAATGTCTGGCTCGACCCGAAGAAAACCTCGCCGTATCATTTTTACCAGTATTGGCTTAACACTTCTGATGCCGACGCGGCCCAGTTTATCAAAATATTCACGCTTCATCAAAAAGAAGATCTTGATGCACTGATCGCGGCCCACGCCGATGCTCCGCAAGAGCGCAAGCTGCAAACCGAGCTCGCGAAAGAAATCACGCAGCGCGTTCATTCCGTTGGCGAGTATCAACAGGCGGCGAAAGCCTCCAGGATTCTGTTTGGGAATTCTGTTACCGAAGATCTCCAGGGGATCGATGAACACACCTTACTTTCGGTACTGGAGGGTGTGCCGCAAACGGTCATCTCGCGTTCCGACTTTGAGTCCTGTGGTTCGGTCACTGACCTTCTTTCTGAAACTACACGCGG
>Ga0206891_10253_pt1 | contig 14299 bp, 12 predicted proteins | sample Alteio_BWOrgHeat_55_FD_153246 | JGI IMG/M metagenome (GOLD analysis project Ga0206891, IMG submission 153246) | Enriched cells from forest soil in Barre Woods Harvard Forest LTER site, Petersham, Massachusetts, United States - Alteio_BWOrgHeat_Nextera7 ...
GCGCTACGCCAGTTTTGCAGCTGGTTGGTCCCGTAATGGTTACCGTGGTCTGGGCCGACAGAAAACTCCAGGCACAGGCGGCTACTCCTGTAAGAAAGATCCGGATAAAGATTGGCTTCATGCGCGTTAGTTTTGCCGGTTAAGATATAACTGCGAAAAAAGTCCGGCGCTGTCGCCGAGGTCCAGGATGAGATGGTCGCCGGCGAGTTCAACAATTGTCCAGCTTTGCGTCAGTGAATTGTCGCCGGAAACGGTAACGACTCCGTTAACCAGCGTCCAGGTAGAACGGGTGGATCCGGCCGACCATGTGATCGTGAGGCTTCCGTCCGTAGCGAACAGGAACGTGCGGCCGTCAAACGCGTTGAGAATGCGCTGCTGCCGGTCAGCGGGAAAGCCGTTGAAGTCGGTTTGTCGTGCCGACGACGAACGTGACAAACTCTGTGCGAAATCGAGTGTCCAGCTTCCCGTGAGCGAGGGCGGGTCATCGTCGCAAATCGTCGCACTATTTGCGGCGTTTGTTAACAACAGAACAGCGACAAGAAAAATAGGTCTCATCATCCTAAATTCATTTTTGTTGCTCTTGCGTACCGGTACGGCGTTGTGCGATGGTCGTTGGAACATAACGTCTATTGCTGAGGGTTGAGGCTGTTTTGGTAGTTGTAGCGGTACGTCTTGAGCACCTTATTATTATCGTCGCGCGCCGTGCATAATCGTCCTAGTCCGTCGTATTCGTAAAAGGTGGTCTGGTTGCCGGTGTTGGTCATCGTCTGCGGGCCGAAGTCGCCATAGGTATAGGTGGTCATGAGTGCACCGGCGGGATAGACCCGTGCTTCGTCGATATTGCCCGTGCCGGTGACCACAATACTCGTTACGCCGGTGAGCGTCTTCTGGTAGAACGACCACCCTTTGCGCGAGTCGCTTGCCGTTACTGCCGTGCCGTTAAAATTGATAGTCGATCCGGCGCTCGCCCACACGGATATAACAAAGGACTGAGCACTGCTGAGGTTCGTTATAGTAAGCGAGTTGGAGGCTAGAGGATAGCTTTGCGTGCCGGTGAATGCCGCCGTTGTCGTGCGTGATGAACTCGAGATGGACCAGTTGCCGCTTCCATCAGCTTCAAATGACGTGTAAGCAAACGGATTGGCCCCGGCGTTTTTTATTTCGGCAATTGGGTGTGCGGAGAGATAGTCCCAGATATAATTTCTGGTAACCCCGTCGATCGGCGTAAGTTGAAGCGGGTTGCCGTAAGCATCGTAACTGTTGATCGTTAAGGTCGTGGAAGGCGTATTGTTTGCCGTCTGAAGCACCTCGCTTTGTGGAAGAAGTATGTTAGCGGTGCCCCACTTGCCATAGTGGACCGTCTCGATCCCGACCAGATTGCTGTTGTCGTACCTGACACGTTGAACTATCTCGCTCACCATATTCTGTTGTTTCATTGAAAAAATCGCGGCGGTATCGGCCGGGCTCATGGGCGTCAGGCTTTTAATTGCCGCTAATTCCAGGGCCGTGCGCGCGTAGGTTGTAATAGAGTCACCCGTGCTCGTATAGGTCACTGTTCGTATCGGCTGGGTATTGGCGGGGTTGTCGTAATAAAATGTTTTTTTGGTGATCAGCGGGTTCTGTCCGTTCTGGTCGTAAACCGTTTGCTTTTCGGTAAGGTGCTGCACTTGCTCTGCGGTGGTACGTTCATAAACATAGCTGATGCCGCAATTGCCATAAACATCCTGACAATTGCCGTCCAGGTAGGAATAGCCCGCTTTGAATCCTGTTATGGACGCTATCGAATTGAAGGCATACGTATTGTCGGTTTCCTTGAGCAGAACCGGCTGGGCGTTGTACGTTTTCTCGGTCAGTAAGAGTCCCCGGTGAACATCCCGTGAATCTGTAGCGGGATACGGAAAGACGTGAGGATCGTTCGCCCATACATCCGCATCGGTATTGAACGTGCTGACGACAGACCCATTCGCGCCGTTGACTCCGACGAGCGTGGTAACCTTTCCATAGCCCGTTGTGCCACCCTGAATCGAGCCGGCAGCATATTTAGTGGACGAATTGCGGGTGAGGTTAGTGTAGTAGCAAAAGTGGGTCATGCTATGGTCGCCGTCGCCGGAGGAAGAAACGGTCAGGCTGTTTTGCCAGGTCACATAATCATTGATGGAATCGACGGCATTGATCACTATGGGATTAGCGTATTGATAGTATTTGGCATCCGTCGCCGTGTTCGAAACATCGTAGTCGATGATTGAGGCAACACGGAGACCACCCGTTAGTGGATTGAGACTCTGGACCCCATTCGACTTCGGGTAGTTAACAGTTGTCGTCGAGTTTATATAGTCGCCTGTGGACAAGTTGGACCATGTTGTATTGGCTGTTTGGGTTACCGTGTAAGTACCCGCCGCCAGAATGTTGAGCCATACAGTCCCGTCGTTGGTACCATTATCTGCCCGCATTGCTATACTGTTATTGTTTTGATCCTTGATCTCGACCGTCACTTGTGCGCCGGGCTGGTCCTGCAGGATACTGGCGCTGATCTGCGTCGACACGCTGAAGGAAACATAAGAAGGTGTTGTGAGGGTGAACGTGTTGGTTTCGCTATTGGAACCGGCGCCCGATGTGGACGTCAGGTTCATCAGCAGGTTTACACCGGAATCAGTAAAGGTTTCGCGGCTCGCCGCGACTCGATTTGGCTCGAATGTGAACTGCGTGTATCCTCCGGTGGGATAGTGAATAGCAGTGAGCATTTCTGCCTGCAGGTAGGTGGGGTTTCCGTAACGTATGCCGCCCAGCACGTGATAGCCTGGCATAAATCCGGTGGTCGGTACGTAGGTTGTAAGGTAGGACGTATTGGGTAATTGAAAATAATAGCGCGGCAGAATACTGGTATTGGAACCCGCGCCGTTGAAAAAACCCCAATGATCCTGCGCGAAGGACCGGCGGGAAGGCAGGTTCTGAGGATTGTAGGAGAAGGACCATGTTTGTTGCGGCGCCGAAGAATTCAGGGTATCTTTTTTGACCATACTGTTCAGGCGCAGCCGGTAATAAAAATAACTCGTGTTGTTCGTCCCGGTCAGGAGTTCGTTGCTCGATATCGCTTGCGAATACCCGGTGTTGAATACGTAGTCTTCGGTAAGCTTATTAGTGATCCTGGAAAAGACCTTGATCTCGGAGAGCGCGAGCCCGCCGTAGAGATCAAGGCGGTTCGGGGTGGTCTTAAATTCCACCCGCTCGAGGTCGGTTTGGATAGTATTCGGATAAAGCATGGTTACATTCTGGATCGACGGGTGTTGAATTGTTGCAGGCGACTGCGTCAGTTCGGCGCAATGGTCGATCGACGGATCGCCCGAATCTGTACGGTATTTGATGTTGTCGGATTGCGAGAAATAGGAATCCTGCTCCACTGTGGAAGCCGTGTAAGTGAAATTGATCGTCTCGCCGGAGGTGGTCGTGATGGTTTGAAGTTGCCAGGAAGAAGTAAACGTTATTCCGCTTCCATCGCTGGAATGGTAATTAAGGTTGGTGGTCGTTTCCTGGAAGGGCATTGTAGCGCCGAACAATAGGGTAGTCCCATCCTCCATTATCACCGTCCAGCCGCCCGCCGGATCACTACCCACAATCGGGTTGGCCACAACCTTGATGTTACTGGTCGGAATCGTGTACGCTGAACCGTCGGCCATCAGGATAAGGCGGTACGATTTGCCCAAGGCGGAAAGTGAATAAGCGTCCTGCTCGCTGTCAGTCTGGTTATTGGCAGTACCGACAATACGCTGTGAAACTACGGTTGGCGGTGCATAGGAACTGAGGTCATTGGGATTGTTGTATGACGAAGAGTAGCCAAAATAACCCGCCTCGTCATTCAGCCCTCTCACAGAACGCGTGATGACGCCACCGGCATTGAGACTCCAACCCAATCCCACCCATGAGGCGACGTCGCCAACATGATTTCCGGCCGCGTGATAGCTCAAAGAAATCGGAATGCTTGTTGTTCTGGCTTTAACCGTGGTAACCGGAACACTTATGGTGGGTATACCCGTGAACAGGTTGACAGGCCAATTCCCGTACTGTGCAAAGGCCGACGAGTTCGGCGAGGGCGGCATGACATTGCGCAGGTTGTCGAGCGCGTCGGTGAATTGGCCAAAAGTCCGAATGGACACAAACAAGACCAAAAGGAATGGAAGAGTAACTCCCACTCCCCATGAAGTGATTTTCATAGGTTAGGTTTTAGGGCACGCGAAATTGAACGCACGGCTAAATAACAAAAAATATTTTTTAGTATCCGCGAAAACCGTTCTGAAAAAAGCAGTGACGACAGGATTTTTTCGAGATCTCACCGGCTGGTTTCAGAACGAGCGCAATCTCTTCTTTTGTCGGCCACAAAAAAAACCGGATCGTCGAAAAACCTACAATGTCAAAACCGACCTCTTTAGGACTATGCCCGTTTTAATCTGACCCTGATCTTCAATCCTTTAAATCGGGTTGACAATTCAAATACGGTAAAAAAAAACACATTAAACTTCTCCTTAGGATAAGAAAACAGATTAGGATTAATGCTTCAATCGATGCGCTTCCACCGCTGGTGTTTGTCTTCTTCTGCCACGCTCCCCAACGATTTCGCCGCGAGGTGCATGTTGGTGATCCCATTCTCCAAATCGATGAGATTTTGAAATGTGACCCGCATCTTCAAATCAGCACATTTTCAATTTTTTTTGTAATGTGTACGAATATGAACACCTTTGCGCATTAAAGAACACAACTCCTACAAAAAACCGCGTTTCTCCGCGCGGTTCGCTCTGGCATAGTTTTTCCTTATTTATTATTTCCTAAACCAAGTCACGTGAACGAAGGCGGTAAAATATTGATGGTCGACGACGACGAGGATGTCCTGCTGGCAGCCAAAATGCTGCTCAAGAAATACAACTACCACGTTATTATCGAGAAGAATCCCAACAAGATCCCTTTTCTCCTCAACAACGATACCTACGACGTTATCCTGCTCGACATGAACTTCAGCAAGGATACTACGAGCGGAAAAGAAGGCTTCGAGTGGCTTGCGCAAATCAAGGAAAAAGATCCCAGTGCCGTCGTCATCATGATCACGGCGTTCGGCGATGTCGAAATGGCCGTCCGCGCGCTGAAAGAAGGCGCGACCGATTTTATCCTCAAACCCTGGCAGAACGAAAAACTAATCGCGACGATCTCTACCGCGATCCGGTTAAAGAAATCCTACAACGAAGTCGATAAGCTCCGCAAAGCAAAACAAATGCTGGAAGAGCAGATCAGTCAGCCTTTCCGCGATATCATCGGCCAAAGTCAGGGCATTCACGATGTTTTTGCCCTGATCGATAAAGTGGCCAAGACCGATGCCAACATTCTGATTCTCGGCGAAAACGGAACAGGCAAAGAGCTGATCGCGCGCGCCATCCACCAGAAGTCACTCCGCAAGGATGCCTCGTTTGTTTCGGTCGACATGGGAGCGATTACGGAGACGCTTTTTGAAAGCGAACTCTTCGGGCACAAAAAAGGCGCGTTCACGGACGCCCGCGAAGAACGGCCGGGACGGTTTGAACTCGCGAACGGCGGCACGCTGTTCCTCGATGAGATCGGCAACCTTAGTCTTAGTCTCCAGAGTAAGCTGCTCTCCGCCCTTCAATCCCGTAAGGTTACCCGCGTGGGCGCTAACCAGGCAATGGATGTCGACATCCGCCTTATCTGCGCGACCAACATGCCGCTCGCGCAAATGGTAAAGGACGGTCGCTTCCGGCAGGACCTTCTCTACCGGATCAACACTGTCGAGATCCACATTCCGGCCCTCTACGAACGCGTGGACGACATCCCGATGCTGGCCAATCATTTCCTCTCCTACTACTCCAAGAAATACCGGAAGGACATCCTCTCCATCTCGCCGGACGCGATGACCAAGCTCAAGAAATACCCCTGGCCGGGAAACGTGCGCGAGCTGCAACATTCGCTGGAGCGCGCGGTGATCATGGCCGATTCCAATACCCTGCAAGAAGGAGATTTCCTGTTTAGCCGCAAGGGCAACGAAGGAGCCGTCGCCGCCGACACGCTCAACCTCGACGAAGTGGAAAAAGCCGCCGTCATCAAAGCCATCCAACTGCACAACGGAAATATTTCCAAAGCGGCCGAAGAGCTCGGCCTGACGCGGGCGTCGTTGTACCGCCGGATGGAGAAATATGGACTTTAATTGGCGTTCTCCCGTCGTCACCCGGGTAGCTATTCTGGCCGCCACGATTACTGCCTTTGCATTCGCCGCGGTAAACAAATCCAATTTTGTACTGATCATTTTTCTGGTCGGCGCCGTGATGGTGCAGCTTTCGCAATTGATCAAATTCGTCGAGCAGTCGAACGAAAATGTCAGCTCCTTTCTCGATTCCATCCGCTTCGACGACCTGTCGTCGTCGTTCAAGACCGATAGCCGCGACCCTTCCGCGCAACGCCTGCACCGCGAACTCAACGAAGCGCTCGCCAAACTCCGCTCCACGCGCACGGAGCGCGATTCGGAATACCAGTTTTTCAAAAATATCGTACAGCATGTCGGCATCGGGTTGCTGACCTTCAAGAAAGACGGCACGATCCCGATCATGAACAGCGCCGCGAAGCGGTTGTTGCGGGTAACCAAGGCCGATACCATCGAAGACCTCCGGGTCGTCAGCGAACCCCTCGTGGAAGCGTTCCTCAAACTCAAAACCGGCGGCCGCGAACTCATCCGGCTGAAAACGGGCGACGAATCCGTGCAGCTTTCCATCTTCGCCATCGAGCTAACGATGCGCGGCGAAGAGGTGAAGCTCATTTCCATGAGCAATATCCAGAGCGAGCTCGAAGAAAAAGAAATGGAAGCGTGGCAAAACCTTGTCCGCGTTCTCACACACGAGATCATGAACTCCGTAACGCCGATCTCGTCCCTGGCGGGCATCGTCGAAGAGGACCTTAAACACCGCCTCGAAAAAGGACAGGAAACCGTGCTCAAAAAAGAAGATCTCCAGGACATGCACTTGTCGGTGCAAACCATTGCCAAGCGAAGCGCCGGACTCATTCATTTCGTCAGGGAGTTCAGGAACCTGACGCATATCCCCAAACCAAAACTCGCCACCGTAAACGTCAAAGAGCTGCTCGAGGAGGCGGCCACGTTGCACAAAAAAGAATTGGCCGACCTCGGCATCTCGTGCACCGTTTCCGTCGAGCCGGGCAACCTGACGATCGCAGCCGACAAGCACATGATCGAACAGGTGATCATCAACCTCGTCAAAAATGCAATCCAGGCATTCGATGAACAGCCCGCCAAACAGATTGCCCTTAGCGCGCACGCCAATGAAAAAGGGAGGGCGGTGATCAGTGTGCGCGACAACGGTCCGGGGATCGACCCGGAAGCCCTGGAAAAGATCTTTATCCCTTTTTTCTCAACCAAGAAAACGGGTTCCGGTATCGGCCTCAGTCTGTCGCGGCAGATCATGCGGCAGCACGAAGGATCGATCACCGTCCGGTCGACCGAAGGGGAAGGAACCGAATTTTTCCTGCGGTTCTGACGTCGCTCCCGGCCTGTCGGAATCCGGATTATTTTCTAGCTTTACAAAACCTAACTGGCTTTATGCAGGATATTCAGCAGAAAATCACCGATATACTCAGTGAAAAACTTGGAATCGCCGAATCTGAAATCACGCCCGACGCGAACTTTGTAAAAGACCTGGGCATCGACTCCCTCGACTATGCCGAGCTCGTCATGGACTTCGAACAAACCTTCGATATCAAGATCCCCGATGACGACGCCGAAAAAATGCAAACCATCGGACAGGCGGTCAAATACATTCAGTCGAAGTTGAAGAAATAGATCAGGAAGGACTTCCTTCTGTTTCGAACAGGCTGCAAAAACGCCGCATCTTTTCCGGTACCCCTTCCACAAACGGCTCTTGCTGGCTTTCTTTCGCCAGGGGACAATAAAACCAGCCGTTTTTATCATGGTTCCAGAAGACCACATATTTTTCGTAGCCCACCAGCACAACATCGCGGTCGTAGATCTCGTCGCCTTCCTTGTCGTAGAGCCCGGTGAACTGCAACAGCACGTGATCTTTCTTGAACAACTCGCCTTTGCTGCACTCAATACTGTTGAGTCGTACGAGAAGCCGGGTGCCCGCATTCCATGCCTTAAACTTGATTTTCCGGGGTTTGAATTCTTCCATGATGCAGATGGCGGACTTGCCGATTTTAGGAATTAGCTTTGCGGTTCCTCGTCCATGAGCGAAAATAAGAAGGTATTTTTTATTATCAATAAGTATTCCGGCACGGGATACCGGCCCGACGTGGAAGGGAAGATAATTGCTGCCTGTGGCAGGCACGGCCTCGAGTGCACCCTCGAATTTACGCAGCGCCGCGGCCACGCAACAGAACTTGCACAACTCGCGGTAGCGCAACACTTCGACCTTGTCTTTGCCGTAGGCGGAGATGGAACGGTAAATGAAGTGGCGCAAGGACTGCTGAATTCAGGGCTGACAATGGGCATACTCCCCAAAGGATCGGGGAACGGCCTGGCACGGCACCTCGGGATCCCGATGCGGCTGAGTCGCGCGCTTTCCCTTCTGGAGTCGACGCGAACGATCATGATGGACACGCTGAACGTGAACGGAAAACTCTCCGTCAATATTTCGGGGATCGGATTCGATGGACACGTTGCAGGCATGTTTGGAAAAAATGGACACAAGCGCGGGTTGTTCGGATATGCGAAACTGGTCCTGAAAGAATTCGCGCGTTATCCCGAAGTGCCGGTGGCCATCACGCTGGATGGCAAATCTCAGGATCGCGAGGCGTTTGTTATCGGGCTGGCGAACTCATCACAATTCGGGAACAACGCGCGCATTGCACCGCATGCGTCGGTTTGCGATGAGGTCATGGATGTTTGCGTCGTTCGAAAAGTTCCGCTGACTCAGTTTATCGGGTTTGCGCAGAAAATGTTTACCGGCCGCATCGATCGTTCTGCTTTTGTGGAGATCATCCCGGCCAGGAAAGTCACCTTGAAATTTCCTCGCCCGGTCGCTTATCATATCGATGGCGAAGCCATGGAGCCACGTCAGGAGTTTTCCATTGAAGTCAACCCTGCCTCCCTGAAAATGCTTCTTCCTCTTCGGCCTTCCGCCAACCTGTAATGACCATTTTCGGACGCTAACCGGTCGTTCTTAAACACAATTGGTATTAAAATACCGCGAATAGGATTAGACTTCCCCCGAAAGTTCTCGTTAGAGGAGGTAACTAATTCAACCCCTTTTTATGAAAAAATTATTTACTGTTATGGCCCTGCTCGCCATGAGTTCGGCCCTTCTGGCTCAGAGCTTGTCGGCACCTCCCGGCGGCGACAATCAAAAAGCCCGTATATCGCAATGGATTGGTCCGGTAGAGGTCGATATCACCTACTCCAGTCCTAATGTTCACGGCCCGCAGAATATTGACCGTAAAGGCCACATCTGGGGCGAGCTGGTGCCTTATGGATTTGTCGACCAGGGTTTCGGCGTCAAATCGGCTCCCTGGCGGGCAGGCGCCAATGAAAACACCATTATTACGTTTTCGCATGACGTGAAAGTTGGTGGCAAGGACCTCAAAGCCGGATCGTATGGCTTTTTTATCGCACCCGAAAAAGATGCGCCCTGGACATTGATCTTTTCAAAAAACACGACGAGCTGGGGTAGTTTTTTTTATAATGCTAACGAAGATGCACTGCGCATTACCGCAACGCCCGAGGATGCGCCCTACACGGAGTACCTGACGTATGGGTTCGATAGCCGCAAGCCGGCCTCGGTAGTAGCCTACCTGCAATGGGAAAACAAGCGGATTCCGTTTACGATCGAAGTCCCCAACGTGAACGACCTTTATGTTGCGCTCGACCGCGACGAATTGCGCGGCACCGTAGGGTTTAATTTCCGTAATTTTTCTCAGGCCGCACAATTTTGCGCCGATCATAAAATTAACCTCGAAGAAGCGTTGACCTGGGCCGATCGCGCAATGGACCCCATTATTGGCGGCCAGGAAGATTTCAATACACTGCAAACAAAGGCTGCTGTACTCAACGCGCTGGGCCGCAATGCCGATGCCACGGTGGTCATGGACAAAGCCATTAAGCTCCCCTCCGCCTCTGTTGCGGCCATTCACCAGTACGCGAAGACCCTTCTTGCAGCCGGCAAGACTGACAAGGCGATGGAAATATTCCAATACAATTTCAAAACACATCCCGAGGAAAAATTTACGACTTATGTCGGGCTGGCCCGCGGTTATACGGCGCTAGGGGACAAGAAAAATGCGATCAAAAATTGGGAGATCGCGATCAAGAATATGCCCGAAAATCAAAAACGGTTCGCCAAAGTATACGAGGGTGAACTGCAGAAGCTAAAAGAGGATAAAAAATCCTGAGCGGATCGAAAAGCCAGAACTGAGTTTCTGGCTTTTTTTATCAGGCGGCCCGGAGCGTAAAGGAAAAGACCGACCCTTTGCCGGGTTCGCTGGCAACCACAAGCTCGCCGCCATTGTTCACCACAAATTCCTTGCACAACAACAACCCAAGGCCGACTCCTTTTTCCTGATTAGTTCCCTTGGTCGACACGGACTTATCTTTTTGAAAAAGATTTTCCAGCTGTGGTGCTCCTATACCGACGCCTGTATCAGCGACTACAATTTTCACGTACGGATGTTCATGCTGGCTGGAAATATTCACGACGCCGCCGGGAGGGGTGAACTTAATAGCGTTGTTGATCAGGTTTCGCATCACCAGCCGGATGTGATCTTCATCTGCTAACGCAAAAAGGTCATCCGAAATACCATTCTCCAGCCGAACATCTTTGGCTTTGGCAATTTCCTGGAAGACGATAATGTGTTCATGGACAATCGACCGCACGTTAATACGCGATGAATTGGTCTGAATGCCGTGGAGCTGAGCGAGTGACCATTGCAACAGGTTTTCAAGGTCGTTCGACACCGCGTTGAAATTCTTCCGGAGTTTTTCGGTCAGCATCGTAAAGTCGTGGTGACTCAGGTTTTTATTTTCCAACAAAGACAAAACCCCTTTCAAGCTATTGAGCGGACTCCTGAAATCGTGACTGATGATCGAAAACAACTTGTCTTTTGTCGCGTTCAGCCGTGCAAGCTGGTCCGTGCGCTGTTCCAGCAGAATATTGGTGTTGTTGATCTTCCGGTTTCCGTAGTAGAGAATCGCCGCCAGCAACAAAATCCCGACAAAGCCTCCGACGGTGGCGTAGAGCTGAATCCGCGACCGGCGGATCTCTTCTTTGTTCAGCAAAGTGTCCTTTGTCAACAATTCTATCTGCGACTGTTTCATGTCGAGGTCGGACTGACTTTGCAACGTGGCGAGGCGGCTGCTGCTCTGTTCGCTGTACAAGGAATCGTGCAAGACCGTATACTGATGAAGGTAATCGAATGCCCGGGGAAAATTCCCTTCCAGTTTGTAGGATTCCGCCAGCAGTTCATAAGCGTGGGAAAGTTCTTCAGGATAGCCGTATTTTTTCGACTTCGCTACGTTCTGGTTCAGGATCGTAATAGCGTCTTTCGCTTTTTTCTGCAGGACATAAACGGCGGCGATCTGACGCCAGATTTCGAGTCTCGCGGCGACGGAGCCGGCTTCGGTAAGGGTCAACGACGCGTGATACTTGGCGAGTGCCTTTTTGTAGTCTCCTTTTCGTACGTACAGATCGCCAAGCGTGAGGTCGGCGAAAGCACAGTAGAAATTATCGTGTATTTTTTCACTGATCGCCAGGGCTTGCGTAGCATAAGACTCGACGGCGTCGAGGTTTTGAGTAGTCGTTTGGTATAAGTCGGCGATGTTGTTAAGGCTACGGGCGATCGTTCGCGCATCGCCGATTCGTCGCGCAATTTCGAGCCCGCGCTGAACATGTTCGAGCGCTTTGTCATACTGCTTCATCTGGTAATAAATGGCACCCACGTTATTCAGGCTGCGGGCTACCTCGCTCTGATCGCCGATGCGTTCGCTGATTCCCAGGGCTTCGTAGGAAATTTCAAGCGCTTTGAGAAAATCGCCTTTACGCAAATAGATCCATCCCAGGCTTCCAAGCGCCCTGCCCTGTCCTTTTTTATATTCCAGTTGTTTTGCCAGCCGGATAGCGGTAAGGCAATACTCAATAGCCTTTACCGGATTGGTGTCCTTCAGCGTATAGCTTTCCTGCACCAGCGAATTAACCCGTGTGGTATCACCTGTTTCGGCCGTTTGGGCCGGTCCTCCTTCACCGCGTTGTGCGACGGCGAGGGAACTGGTGAAAAGGAAGAAAATAAAGATCAGGGAACAGCTCCGCATGGGCGTAAAACTCAAAGGTAGAGAGTCAGCGCCGGCGAATTATTTCATTTTGGGAAAAAACCTTACAAGCGAACGATCCCTTCACCCTTTCATCTTTGTTTTGTAGCCGTGCGACTGAAGAATTTTGCGTGCTTTTTCGCGTACATCCCCTTGAATGAGGATGGCCCCCTCCTTTACCGATCCCCCTACCCCGCAGCCGGATTTGAGGGTTTTTCCGAGTTTTTCCAATTCGTCCGAAGAACCGCCGAACCCCGTGACGAGGGTAACTTGCTTCCCTGCACGACCACTTCGGTCGAGGCTGATGGTCAGGGCTTGTGCCGACGAATGGACGGTGTTGCCGTCGTTTTCCGTGGTCCGTTTATATTCGAAGTCAGACCGGGTCGAATAAACGATACCGTCTCTGTTTTTCCAGTCGTTCTTTTTTTTCATGATAAATGAAGCCGGTGAATAAATAAAAAAATAATATTCAGGAGCAGGAGCAGAAAATTAACAATTCCAAGATTAAACCTGAACATAGTTCCCCGGCGGTATCCAACGCCCGTCAGCGAGGCCAGCACCAATACGACGGGTATAAAAATAAAATTTCCGTAGATCGTTGCGGGTATTTTGACCGCTTCGCGATTCTGATCATTGACCAGATACAACGGCACATCCAGCCAGGGGGAGTAGTGCACGGTAATGGACTCGCCAGCCCGTAGCTTTTGAAGGTCAAGTCGGTCGACTTTGAATTCATTACCGCGATCGGTCGTAAATTTCTCGGCGTCGGTCACGTAACGATGCCTTTTAAAGGTTTTTATTATTTCCGTTTGTTGACGTGGCGGCAGCGAAAAATCGAGTGCAAGTACCAGGCTAAACGCAACCGTGCACCACGACATGAAAAGAGCATACTTCATGTTGGCTTGCATCATGTCGAGCATTCGTTGTTTCTCGCTCCGGTAATGGGGATTCGGAGGCTGCCGCCGGTAATACGGATCGCGGTGCGGACGGGCCGGTTTTTCTCGTTCCAACGGGAAATTGCCCTCGATAAGCTCGTCGTAGCGTTGTCGTTGAACGGGATCTTCGAGTACCTGGTAGGCTTCGATGATTTCTTTGATGAACGATTCCGCCTCGCGGCTCGGGTTGCGGTCGGGGTGGTAGGCGATTGCCAGCCGGCGAAAGGCACGCTTGATCTCCTCCTGGGTGGCCACACGACTCACGCCCAATATCTGGTAGTAATCCTTCATGTTAAGAGCCTACAACGGTTTTTAGAAGGAGCAATAGAAGAAGCCGGCTATCCTTCAGGCCTGTGCTGTTACTTGCCAACGACAAAGGTCATGACGGGCTGGCGGGCATGACCGGCCACTTCTTCGGCAACACTACCCGAAAGTACATGAGACAATCCCTTGCGGCCGTGCGTGGCCATGGCGATCATGTCCGCATTGAGATGATCGGCAAACCGGATGATCCCCTCGGCTGCCGTATGGTCGTTGTAAATGTTAAGCGTATAATTTTTAAGCTGGAGTTTCTTCGCAAATTTTTCCATCGCTGCTTTCGTTACGTGATCTTTCTGAAAGCCGACCGGCGTGTTGATGTGAACAAGATGAAGGGTAGAGTGGTAGAGATGTTGAGCGCGTTTTACAAAACGGGAAAAAATTTCTTCTTCAGACGCCATCGACGTCGCATAGACAATGTTTTTATAGTCGTGGCTAATCGGTTTTTTTTGCACCGTCAGCACCGGACAGCGGGAATACCGGATGACCCGGAACGTATTCGTGCCGACAAGCATTTCTTCAAGTTTTGTGTGCCCGCTCGTCCCCATCACCACCAGGTCCACTTTCTGCTCGGTAATGATCGTGCGGATTCCATGAAAGGGATTTCCGACGCGGAGTTCGCCGTTAACCTCCACGGCCGAAAACCTTGGATCGCTGACCATCTTCTCCAGTTGTTTCTTTGCTTTCGCGATCATTTTCATGGTAAACAATTTGTTCTCCATGTTCCCGG
>Ga0206891_10255_pt1 | contig 14236 bp, 8 predicted proteins | sample Alteio_BWOrgHeat_55_FD_153246 | JGI IMG/M metagenome (GOLD analysis project Ga0206891, IMG submission 153246) | Enriched cells from forest soil in Barre Woods Harvard Forest LTER site, Petersham, Massachusetts, United States - Alteio_BWOrgHeat_Nextera7 ...
TTTGGTCCGCTGGGTGCAGAGACATCGCAGGTGAATGCCAGTAAGCTCCTCACGAAGGGTGCCGCCGGCCCTTTCCGCGTCGGCATGAAAGTAGAAGCGGTTAAAGTTCTTATCGATCAACAAAAAATCAAGGTGGTCGATTTGGAATCGGAAGGACTGTTCACGCCGGCGATAGTGATTGCCTCCGGCTCGCTCGGGGAGCTAGCGTGGAATAGTAATAATGAGTGGGCGATAGACCGCCTTGACGTCTCCGATCCGACTTACTACACGGCTAAAGGGATTCACGTAGGGTCGACATTTTCCGACGTTAAACGACGTTACCCATCGACTAAAGTCTCCAAAGAAGAGGGGGCGCACCTTATCGACGAAGAGGCGGCGATTTCGTTTAATATGTCGGGCTATTCCGGGACATCCGTTGTTGAGTCTATCGTTTTGAGCAAAAAGCGGTGAGGTTTGACCGCGGCCTTCAGGCAGCCGGACCGGAGTCTCTCCCTGCGCTTGCCGGGAACAAGCTTTTCGGTCATGATGATCTCGGTAGGGTTGTCTGTGAGCCGTTCCGTTGCCTTGGCAACCCCGACTTTCCGCTTTGCCCCAACTCAGTTACCCCGATTCAGTCCGGTATCTCTATGCGCTTGGCAATGAGCTTAAGCCCGGCGCCAAGTTCGGTTTAGAGCGGATGCACGCGCTGCTCGCCGCGCTCGGTTCTCCCGAACGCGGTCAACGTTTCATCCACGTTGCCGGCACCAATGGAAAAGGCTCAACCTGTGCGATGATCGCCGCCGCCCTACGCACCTCGGGTCTGCGGACGGCCTTGTACACGTCGCCACATTTATTAAGCCCTACAGAGCGTGTTCAGATTGACGGTACCCCCATACCCGAAGCAGAATTCGCCGCGGCATTCGATGAAGTCCATGTCGTGGCCGAACGGATGGTGGCAGAAGGCTCGCTCGACGCGCATCCCTCTTACTTTGAAACGGTCACCGCAATGGCCCTCTTGATCTTTTCGCGCCGTGCAGAAATCGTGGTCTTCGAAGTGGGATTAGGCGGAAGGTTGGATGCCACCAATGTCGTGCAACCGGAGCTCTGCGTTATCACTCCGGTCCACTACGATCACGAATCGTTTCTCGGGAATACTCTTCCGTCGATTGCGTGGGAGAAGGCCGGCATTTTGAAACCCGGCGTGCCATTGATTGAGGGGCGGCAGGACGAAGCGGCTGCGGCCACAATCGAAGAGCGCGCGCGCGCGTTGCAATGTCCCATCACCAGGGTGGCCGATGCCGCCGTCACCGAAGTCGTCGCCTGCGCCACGGATTCTGCGTTCACGCTGCAAGGTCAACGCTACACGTGTCCTTTGCCGGGAAGGCACCAGATCGATAATGCGGTGGCCGCGGTGTTGGCCTGCCTTCATTTTGGCGTAGCTCTCCAGACCATCGCCACCGGTATTGCGCAAACAGTCTGGCCGGGGCGGCTCGAGTTTGTCCGCCGCTCGCCGGACTTTGTTCTGGATGGTGCGCATAACCCTTCAGGCGCGCTGGCCCTCGCCGCCTATATTCGTGAGTTTTGCTATCAGCGTCCCGTCTGGCTGGTGTATGGAACCATGCGCGACAAAGCAATTGAAGAAGTAACGCCCCAGCTGTTTCCGCTCGCCGACCGTCTGATTCTCACCGCGCCGGACTTTCCGCGCGCACTGCGGCCCGAAGCCTTAAAGGAGGCGGTGGAGCACCGGGATGCGATCACGGCTCCGAACGTGGCGGAGGCGATTCGGGAAGCCGAAAAAGCGCCGCGTGACGCGATTGTCTTCTTCACGGGCTCGCTGTATCTGGTGGGAGAAGCGCGCGGTTTGCTGATGCCAACCGCTTCGTACAATAGAGCCTGAATGGTCCGTCTCCGCGCCTACTTACTTTCTGCACCTCTGATCATTCTCTGCACCATCATGTTCGGTACGGTCAGCGTGCTGGTCTCGTTATTCGACAAGACCGGTGATACGCAAATTCGCGTGGCGCGCTGGTGGTCGCGTTTGCTGCTGGTTGTCAGCGGAGTTCATGTAACTGTAGAAGGACTCGAGCACATTGACCCGAATGGCAGTTACGTGCTCGCCTCAAACCACGCCAGCTACATGGATACGCCGGTGGTGATGGGGAACATTCCGCTGCAATTCCGCTTTCTGGCGAAACGTGGACTCTTCACTATTCCCTTCATCGGAACTCATCTCACCCAGGCCGGCCACATTCCGGTGCCACGTGAGGATCCCCGTGCTTCGGTGAAATCCATGCAACTTGCCGCGGAGACCATTCAACAACGGAAAATTTCGATGCTGGTGTTTCCCGAAGGCGGCCGCTCAGAAGATGGCGTTCTCCAGGCCTTCAAAGAGGGTGGCGCCTATATTGCCATTCGCGCCGGCGTGCCCTTGGTGCCTCTGGTTCTAATCGGCACTCGTAACATCCTGCCCATGCATTCAGGGATGGTTCGCTCAGGCCACGTAACGGTGCGCGTCTTGCCGCCGCTTTCGACGGAAGGAATGACATTGAAGGACCGCGGCAAACTGACTGAGCAGATGCATGGGCTCATTGCGGCGGAGTTGGGCGTGGGAGAAGTGGTGGGTCGAGAGATCGCTTAAACGGTAGGCACAAGAAAGCGCACGGAGCGTTTCCACGCTCCATGCGCTTTGTACTGCATGACGAAGGGTAGTCGGTCTCTTCTAGTGTCCTTTACCTTCTCCCCCCGTCAAGGGCGATGTTACGCCGGTCACCAATCCGGCCTGAGCCTCGCACTTCGCGCCGCATAGGCCATCCTGTACCAACATAACCACTGCCTCTTGCCCGGTGGGCAACAATCCGATTGCCAAAATCTCGCCGTCGTTGCTAATTGCATAAGCGTAGAGCAGGTGCAGCCCCGAAGCAGGTGGGTTCTCCACCAGCGCATTCAGGTCTACCATCGGACCGCCCTCTTCCCATAGGAACGCAGAGGCTGCGGGAGTGCCGTCGATATTGGCATATCCCACCACTTGCCCTTTGGAATTCACGGCATAGGCTTCAGAAGTCCCCGTTGGATCGGACGCGAGCGTACCTAGATCGGTCATCGTGCCAGCAGCCCAAAGGAAAGCGTGATTGGCCGCATTCCCGGCTGTCTGGGCTTGTCCCACCACATCACCTGTTGAACCGAGAGCATAGGCGAATCCGGAATCCCCGCCCAGGGTGCCCAAATCAGTCATCGTGCCAGCAGCCCACAGAAACGGATGATAAGTTTGGTCTCCAGCTAGATTGGAAAATCCGGCCACCTCACCGCGATGATTAAGTCCCGCGACAGCTCCATAAGTGCCACCCAGGCCGCCCAAGTCGACCATCGTTCCGCGCGTCCATAAGAATGGATCCTGAGTCGGATTGCCGGTCGTCGCATTCGGCGTGTTGTTCGTATAAGAGACGCCCGCCACTTGGCCCGCTCCATTCAGATAGTAGGCGACCGCATCCGGTCCACCTAGAGTTCCCAAATCCCTTGTCGTTCCGTCCTTCCATAGAAACGCCCGCTGTTGAGTCGAAACTGTCCAGCAGCTCCAGCCCGTGCAAGGTCCGATCGCGCCTGAATAAGTGTCCGGGACGCTATTCGCGCTTACGCCAATTACCTCTCCTGCGTTATTCACTGCGAACGCCTGGCTGGATGCTCCGCCCAGGGTTCCAAGGTCGACGATTTGCCCGTCGATCCAGATCACCGCATGGGTTTTTGGAAACCCCGTTGTGGGGTCGAATTGTCCAGTCGATGACACGCCAACAGCGACGCCGTCGTTGTTCAGGCCGTAAGCCACGCTGCTCGTGTTGCCGCCGGGAAGGGAACCCAGGTCCTTGAGTGTGCCTAAAACATCAAATGTAAATCCCTTCGTCACCATGCAATCGGCGAAGAAGCAAAACGGGGCCAAGGGGTCGGCGATGTTTGTATCTGCCAGCCCCACCGTTGTCCCATGACCGTTGAAGTAATTCTCAAAGAAGTTGTCGGGACCTGTGGCGAAAGTGCTGGACGCACCGCCGAAGGTACTAACCTGGAGGAGCTTATATTGGTGGTGCTTGGGCGGATCGTTCTTAATCAATTGTTCATACGCCTGAACCTGCAGGGTCATCGCCAACGTGGCGATGGGTGCCAAAAACGTCCATTTGTTCGATTTCATGGGCTCTCTTTCTGTGCGCGTTGTCTGTGAACAGCTGAAATGGCTGGCCACGCGCGCGGTGCCGGATTTTCCGCCGACGAGACTCTCTTCACCTGAGGTCTCGAAGGCTCTTTTTGCTTTTCGGTTCGGAAAGTACTGGGTTGCAACTTAACGCAAACCATTTAGCTCTAGTCAGCGAAAGTTCTATTGGTAATAGTGTGGGGAAACGCTCGTTTCCTCTCGCTCACACGACAGGAGCTGCGCGCTTCTTACGCTAACTAAGAAGAGGGAATAAACTGGAGTGAATATCGCCCTCGATATTCCAGACTAGGTAAGTAGTTAGTTGACTGCGACGCCAGCAATAGGCGGTGCCCCTGCCTCTGACTGGCTCCACTCAGACACCGGACCATCGATCCCATCGTTTAGCTTCCGGCCCTGAATCGCATTCGACGCTTGAATCCCCGAAATGGTCGCCGCCTCCACGCACCCCGCGTTGAGCCCGTTCCTCGTCCAATCGCCCGCCAATACGACGTTGGTGAGCCCGGATTCATCCGCCCGCAACCGGAAATTCGTTGATCCGGCAACAGAGAGCACGTATCGTTCGGTCGGGTCGATATTGACTCTTAGAAACTCCGACACCACCTTGTACTCGGGGTCATTCATCCCGGGCCATAAGAACGGAAGACCGTTCAGCTTGAATTCCGCGGCGGCTGCCTTCAGTTCGTCCAGCGCCTTGGCCGGTGCATTCACATCCTCGCGTGGCGGAATTCCACCTTCCATCTGCCCGCAGAAGTAGTGAATCCCAAGCACCGAACCGGCCGGGAAACTTTCGCGCTCAATCAGCTGATCCATCACCGCCCAGGTGTTCAGCGGATCGACGTACGAGTCCAGCACCACATCGCCCTGGGTCCACTTCAACTGTTCGAGATTTCGATTCACCCACAGCTGCATTGCCTGTGTGCGTACGGTTTGAACATTCTTAAGCATCAGCTGGAAACGCTGCGGCAGTTTTTCCGGTTCTGAGAACAGAAAGGGAAGTGCGCCAAGCGAGATCCCCAGCACGATCTGATCGTAGTCGATGCCCGCGCGCAGCGTCTTCGATCCTGGATTCACCCAAGTGGTCCAGAACGATTCCAGATCGTATCCTCCTTTTTGCAGCGCCTCGCCTTCTACCAGTTGGTCATACTGCGGCTCGGCCGGCCACGACGGCAGATTTTCACAAACCACCAGCGGGTCATATCCCTCTTCGGGATGTTTGAGCGTCGCCTGCACATCGAAATGAATGGCGTCAACCGACATTCCACTTGGGCTTAGGTCCAGCCCCGAAACCCGGTGGAAGAATTCGAACTTCACGCCCCGGCTCTTCAGCACCTGATACATCGGGCCGAACACGACGTCGCCCATGCCCGCCTGCATCTTCCAGAAAATTCCGCCTTTATAAGAAACGATCAGCAGGATGCAGCGCACGGCTACTCCCGCCTCAAACGAAGGCTGCTCAGCGTCGCCATTCACGTACGCGAACACAAGGTCATACAGTGCGCGCAAAATCGCCGACTGCTTAACCTCAGAAGCGATCGGTGATGCCCCCTGCTTCTTCAGCCAGCTCTGCATTTCTTCGTCGAGAGTATCGAGCTTCCCCGGATCCAGTAAATAGCCGCCAAAAAGCAAGCCGCTCCCCAGCGACACTGCCAGGTCGATGATCTCGAACAGGTAGCGCGAATTCGACACGCCCGCGTCCAGGTCCGGCTGAATCCGTTGCCGAACCGATTCTCGGAATGTCACTAGTTGTTTTGCCAACTCGTCATGATCGGCTTGCGACTGTTTCTGGCGGTCGCCATCGATGCGCAGGGCGAAGACATGCGCCAGCTCGATGTGGGCGATGGGAAGAATGTCCGGCGTGAATCCCGGCCGCATGATGGCGAAGGCACCCCGCTTGTGAAACTCGGAGTCGACATATACCTTCAGCAGCCCTTCAATCAGGTACATAATTGCCTGCCATAAGGTGAGCTGCGTGCCATCTCCAGGCGTACCCGGCGTATCCGGGAAAAGAAAGGGCCACACTTCCCACTTCGTTCCCGCAGCATTAGGCGTCCGATCAGTCACCGCAACCAGATTGTGCTTCTTAAACGCCTCATCCCACTCGCGAAGCGGCGAGCCGGGCGGACGGTTAGCCTTGTTCTCGTCATACACCTGCCGCATGATTCGGAACGCGTTCTCATAGAACCCCAGCCAGATGTGCAGCCCGTGCTCCTGGATGCGATTGTTTACACCGCGCCCGCTGGCCCCTTTGCCGCCCAGCCGCCAGCCCATCTGATAAACCGTGATGTCATACCGGCTTTGCCAGTTCTTGTCGCTGGTCAGCTCCAGCGCCGTCGCCATCGAGCCCACGCCTCCTCCCAGAATCGCAATCCTCTTCGGCTGCGCTTTCGGTGGGTCGGTCTGGGCCGTCCAAACATTCGTCCCCAAACCCACCACCATGTCGAACCCAACAAAGAACTGCAATGCCGATTGAATTCTGTCGCCCGAAAGGCCCAGATCCAAAGCAATCGGATGGCTGGCCGCCGCCGTAATGTCAATCTGCCATTCACCCGGCACCAGGCTGATGCGGTCCACCTTCGTCGCTTGCGCCTGGCATTCGACAATCGCCTGGTAACACGCGATGCCCGGCACATCCGGCGTTGGGAATTGCTTCAGGAACACCATCGGCTCCTCGCGCAGCACCATGTCGACAACGGAATTGCAAACTACTTCCGCTTCGTCGAACATGCCGTTCTCTCCGCCAAGCAGGCCCATCAACTCGGCGCCCAATTCGATGGCCGTCTCAAACTCTTTTGTTTCGTCGCCCGATTCCGCCGTCTTCGTCGCACGAATCAGTTCGGCTCGCACGCCACGGGTGTTCGGGCTGAACACCGGCAGCACCAGCGTTTCCATTGACATCGTCTTCGCCGTCGCCGGATCGTCCGGAATCTGGAACCATCCGAACGCCTTTGGGAACCCATACACCTCCCGCCCCAGCGCCATCGCGTATGAATCGTCGACAAAAATGTACGGGTGAAACCACAAGCTGCGCTCCCGCTTGCAATCGATCACGCGCATCCAGATAGCGCATTCTTGTTCCGAAAACCATCCTTTGCCGCGGTCCGGCGGGTTCTGGCTGTACATCTTTTCCAGCTTGTTGAACGCAATAATCACGAACGGCCCCGCCGGCTCGAAATGCTCCTCCCCGCCGCTTGGTAAGTTCAGCCGGTTGTCCAGCATCTTTTGCATCGCGCCCATGTCCGCCTTAACCACAAACCCGTACAGGCTGACATTCTCGGCCACATAAGGCGGCCTCAGCATTTGCGTTCCGCCGTAGTTAACGTAAGGAATCGGCATGTATTGGTTCGGCTTGTTCGGACTCGACATAGTTAACTCTTCTCCAGAATCTCTCTCGCGCGCCCAAGCACCGGGGCCTTGCTTTTATCTCCCGAAAAACCGGCGTAGACTTGGGCCAGCGCGGCGGTCTCGCCCGTCAGTTCAGCGAGATCTGTTGCCGCCCGCAATTCGACGTAGCGGCACGATGCCGCCCGTGACGCGGCGATCGTTTCACGAATGGCCGCTTCGCCTTCCTCACGCCGCCCGACACCGAGCAGCGCCAAACCGCGAACACGCCGCAAATCGAGCAGTGAAACTCTAACGCCTTGCTCTTCCGCCTGTCGGATCGCGTCTTCTGACTCCGCAAGCGCAGCCTCACTCTCGCCTGCGCGCAACAAGGCTTCCGTCAATTGACCTCGGAACAGTGGCTCAATCACCCGGGAACCGATGGCCTGCGTCATCGCAATCCCTTCTCTCAGCCGTCCAATCCCTTCCCACACTTGTTCCAGCCCATAGCGCTTGTCGCCCATCTTTGCCAGCGATTCACCGGAAGCCGCCAGTCCCGCAGAGATCCAGAACGGATAACCTTGTTCGCGGCAATACTCGACAGCCTGATCGCCCAGCATTCGCGCTCCGCGAAAATCGCCGAGGAAGCAGTCAAGCGTCGCTCGAAAAGTCAGCGCCCATCCGATGCTGAACGGATGACGCAGCGATCGTGCTGTCTCAATAGAACGGTCGCCCGCAGCGATCGCTTTATCGAAGAATCCAAGGAAGCAGTAAACGAAGCTTTGATAACACAGCGTGGCAACCAACGAATCCTGGCCGAACAGGTAGGCATGTTGACCGAAGCGGACCGGATCGTACAGCGCCTCGGCCTCGTCCAGATATCGCCGCGCTGCCCGCAGATCTCCCATCCAGTAAAGAGTGTTACCCGCCGTCCACAGCCCTTCCAGCACCAGGCCGTTTTCATTCATCCGCCGCCCCGCTTCAATCATGCGAAGCGTTGTCTTCAGCGCATGCTCAAGACGGCTGCGCACCAGGTTGTACACCCACACGCCCCATAACGTGGGCAGCACCAATGCGGAGCTGCTGTCACGCGGTAGTAACGCTTCGGCCCGGGCGTAGACCTCACCCACTTCCGCCGCTCCGAATCCCCGCGTCGCGATCAGCGCCGGACCCAGACCCGACAGCAGCAGTAGTTCCTGCTCAGGATTTGACCGGTCTTTGGACAGCGCGCGAAACACGTCTAGTCCCCGCTCAAAATGCGACAGTGCTTCTAAGTGGGCCGACCGTTGCAAAGCAGACATGCCCGCCTGATGCCAATAGCCGATCGACTGCTCTCCCAGTCCGGCTTCGGTGAAATGGCCCGCGACAACTTCCGGCTGCCGCGCCGCCATCTCCGGAAATTCCCTCACCAATAGCTCCGCCACTTGCTGGTGGAGCGCGAGCCGCGCCTTCTTCAGCAGCGAATCGTAGGCCGCATTCTGAAGCAACGCGTGTTTGAAAATATAGGTGCGCCGCCGGCCCGACCCGCGAACGTAAAACACCTCCGCCTCAACCAGCCGGTCCAAGCTCCGTTGCAACTCGTCCTCCGGGAGCTCAGAAACCGCTGCAAGCAGGCCCTGCGGAAACTCCCGCCCCAGAACCGACGCCATGCGCGCCACATTGCGCGGAGCACCCAGTTGATCCAGTCGTGCAATGAACGAATCGCTAAGGCTTCCGGGCACCGGCATCTTGCCGGTGCTTGACGATCCCGCGCCCGACTCCGCCACCGTCTTCGTCAGTTCCTCCAGGAACAGCGGCACGCCGTCCGAGTTGCCTACAATTTGCGCCATTGTGCCCGAATCCAACGCTTCGCCTCTTGCCGCGCACGATGCCAGCGCCAGTGAGTCCGCCCGCGATAGCCGGTCCAGCGCAATCGAAGAGACATGACCGCGATGCAACCATTCCGCTGCGTATTCCGGCCGGTGCGTGTACAGCGCCATCAACCGAACCGTCGGCACTTGGTCCACCATCATCCGAAGCATTTCGAGCGTGGTCGGGTCCGCCCAGTGCAGATCTTCCACCACGAATAGCAGCGGTTGCCGGGATGCTCTCTCAACCACGATATTCACCAGCGCCTGCAGAGTCAGCAGTCTTTGGCGTTCGGGCGTAATCTCAAGCGGCGGATACTGCGGGGCCGGGACGCCCAACAATTGCGCAAACAGGGGTACCGTTGTCGGCAGCGCGAAGCCCAGTTCCGCCAAGCCTCCTTCAATCACTCGCAGCTTCTCACCCGGCTGCATCGCCCGCACTTCCGATTCAAACCAAAGTCTTTCCAGGCAATCGACCACCGGGAACAGTGCCGAATTCGCGTATTGCTGCCCGCAGAAACATTCAATCAGTGCCGCTGCCGGATTCCGCGCGACATTCTGTTTCAGTTCGTACGCCAGGCGGCTCTTCCCAAGACCCGGCTCTGCGCCGATCAACGTGATGTGGCCATGCCCTTCGATCGCCCCCTGCCATTGGCGCAGCAGAAGGTGCAACTCATGGTCGCGTCCGGCCAGAGGTGTCAGCGCAGCGCGCGGCATTAATTGGAAACGGCTGCGCGCGGTGCTCGCATGCAGCACTTGCCAGCACCGGACCTGCCGCCCGCCAATCGGCATCTCTTCTTCCTGCCCTAATTCAAAATGTCCGGCCACGTGCGTTTTGGTGGTCTCACCGATCAGCACCTCGTTCGTCCCCGCCCGGTGCGCCAGTGTGCGTGCCAGCTCAAAACCCTCCCCGCTAATCGCGCCCACTCCTCCTATGTCCGCCACTGTCAGCGAAGTCGCGACGCCTGCCCGAAAATGAAACCCAGCTTGTCCACGTCCGAACACGCCGGCCAGTGCGAGGCCCGCGCTCACCGCAAGTGCAGCCGCCTTCTCCAGCGCTTCCGGATAGCCGAAGTAGGCCATCGCCGCATTGCCCGTCCAAGGCTGCATCGATCCTTGATGCCGCGCGACAACCTTGGCGCACACTTCGCGGCTCTGTTCAAGCGCTGTCTGGAAATCCTCAGGATCGTCACTCGCCACGGCCGACGCCAGCTCCATATAAAGGAAAGTGACGGTCCGCCGCTCAGCCGTTCCCAGCAGCGTTTCCATATGAGTCCGCGAACCCGACCCCTGCGTGCCGGGCTTGAACGGTTTGAATGATGGTTTGAGTGATGTAGTCTCGATCTCTTCCGGCGCCGCTTGTGCCAGCGGCCGGAGTTCGTCGATCAACGCGAGCGCGGATGCCATTCTCCGCTCGCGATTCTTCACCAGCAGCCTCTCCACCACGCGCGCAAGGGCCGCGGATATGCCTGGGCGAAGCTGTCGCACGGGCTGCGGATCCCCACTGAGCAAGGCATGGACCAGTGCCGCTGTGTTATCGCCGTCAAAGGGCAGATGGCCCGTCAGAATCTCATAAAACACGATGCCCAGCGACCATAAATCGGTGCGCACGTCAATCGGCTCGCCGCGGATTTGCTCAGGCGAAGCATACGCGGGAGTACCCAAGTGCAGACCTTCTCCAGTCAACGGTGCGGCGCCGCTGATCTTCGCAAGTCCGAAATCCAACACCTTCACGCGGCCCGTTGGCGTGCGCATCAGGTTCGAACTCTTGATATCGCGGTGGATGATGCCGACGTCATGCGCCGCCGCCAGCGCCTCGGCTATTTGAAGAATGTAACCCGCCGCGACGGCCGGTTCCGGAGGCCAACCCGATGCCCCATCCACGGTCAGCGCCCGGAAGCTGCGTCCCTGAATATATTCAAGGACCAGAAACAGGATCTCTCCGTCTTCCTCAATCGAGTGAATGGTACAAATGCCCGGGTGATTCAATGCCGCAGCGGCTTGGGCTTCGCGCAGGAACCGCTCGCGCGCCCGGGGCTGCCGGGAGGTCTCATCGGGCAGAATCTTAATAGCCACCTGCCGCCCGAGCTGTGTGTCGAACCCAAGGTAGACAGCGCCCATGCCGCCACGTCCCAGCAGCGACTTGATTTCATACCGGCCGAGGCGCTCAGGAATTCTGAGGAGGGGAGAACGAGGGTGCGAGGAAGAGGAGCCGGCGCCTTCGGGCATCGGGTGCGTCAGATCTTCTCGATCCTCTGGTTCGAAAGGCACTTCGGCGATGTCGCTCATTGTACATGCCCCAACCCGCAAGGAACGAAGTGCGGAGGCTAGTTGGTTGACCGTCGCGCTGATCCAAGTCAATGGCCGTTTGGCTTGTCGGCCGGCGACTCTTGAATCCGCCTAATTCGCTTTCGCCTGATACATCGTTGCACAGTTAGCGAGGTTACAGAATGGAAAATTGCGGGGCCTAGAAGAGGGCCGGGACGTTTTCAACAAGACTCAGTCCCTTTCGATTTGAAACATGGTTGCCGTTTGTCGGTTCGCCATTTGGGAGCTGCGCATGCAGAAAGGGCGAATGGAAACTCCGGCTGGAACAGTGGTTCGCAAAATCGCCTACAGAACCGGGGAACCGCCAGTTGGCTGCTTTGGGGTCTCGGGATCTAGAAGCTTTCGGAACTCATATTCAAGGAGGCTTCTCAAGGCCGGTATGTCCTGCTCACAAGCTCTGTATGCCTCCTTGAAGACAACGCGTCTCTCTTCGAGGACGTGAGGCATTGGATCATAACCCACGGAACCGTTAACCCAGACGGCAATAGTGTGCTTTCGTATAGCCTCTAAGAATATTTTTGATGAAGCGCAAAATTGCTCAGGCAGATAGATTCGACGTAGTTCGATGAAATCAGACAAATCGAAGATTGCGCTCTCAATCATAAGGTACGCCGCATCCTGCTTTTGCTTATCAGGAGTATACCCCTCTCCGATAGCGAAGTGCTGAGCATCCTTCTGAAGCGCTACCAAACGACCGTATAACTCCTCGATGACCTCAGCACGCCTCTCGTGCAGCTTTGAAAACCGCACCTCATGCTCGAGGGCAGTCATTTGAAGTGAGTTTTTTAGCTGCTCGATAGATTTATCCGCCTGGGCCTTCAGCTCTGTTTTGAACCTCTCAACATCCTTGGTGAGCAACTGCGATATGACGGACCGAAAAAGAAAACCCAAAACAATCAGCAGAGTTGCGTTTCCGCCGAAGACAAATAAAAGCTGTTCCCACATAGTTAAGTCATCATACGGCTGAGAGCTGCGCCCTGACGGTGCTTGCATACCACTGGCTGGCTGGGGCGTCCGGATATTGAGCCGGCCGGGTCGCTGCTCAAGAAGGAAGCAAAGCTTCAATCTGTTTTTTCAGTCGGGAAAGATCGTCTTTGACGGTGCTCCAAACAACTTCCCAATCAACATCGAAATAATTATGAATCATTTTGTTGCGCATGCCGCGCATCTCAATCCAGGGCAGTTCGGGATGATCTGCGACAAAATCAGGGTCCATCTTTTGAATGTTCCCTGCGGCCTCACCGATAATCTCGATGTTGCGGACAATGGCATCCTGAGTCTTGTGGTCCAGTAGCAGGGCTTCAAGCGTCTGAAAGGGGTCAATATAGTCCGTCGCTCGCTCAATGGCCTCGGCAATGTGCTCCAAGTAGTCGGCAACGCGCTCGGGATGCTTCATAGAGGCTGAGCCAGCTGCAAAACTTTGTCGCGAAACTTCACCGACAAAAATTTTGGGGTCAGCACCGATACCGGCACCCCCAGCAATTGTCCTGCTTCATGCTCCAGCCCGGCGAGCGTGAACAACGTTGTGGAGGGGGCAGGATCGACCAAGAGATCCAGATCGCTGTCCTCCGTATCCGTGCCAGTCAAAACCGACCCGAACACACGCGGACGCGAGAGACCATAGCGACTGACAAGCTGCCGCAATTCCGCGCGGTGGTTTGTAAGAGCTTCGGACGGTCTCATCGCGCCATGGCCCTCAATTCCATAGTTTCATCGTAGCTTTGTACCACGGTTCAGCGATGGCGTCACGCGCCGGGTGCTCAACCGGGCAAAAAACATTTCCGCGCCGTCCTGGGACCGCCAGGAAAGGATTAGCGAGACGCACAACAAGTACTTTACAAAACAAAGAACTCCGTGCATAATTCCTTCATGAGCAACCTCGTTCACAAGAATGCCTGCATCACTTCCTATGATTGGGTCGAGCACTTCTACCAAAACGCACGTGAACCGATACTGCCCTGGGGAGATGGCGTCCGCTTAACCGGGGCCGAGAAGAGGACCGTGATCGCCTCGATTCAGCAGTTCCAACTGGGGGAAGGCGCCAGCGGCGCTCGCATGTTGGAGTACGCACAGCGTTTCTCTCGCGAAACCGGGGATCTCGGACTCATCGCGGCTTTGAAGCTTTTCTTAAGAGAGGAGCAGCGGCACAGCAAGACGCTGGCTCGATTCCTTCAGATCGAAAATGCATCTTGTCTCAAGAAACACTGGGTACACAGCGCCTTCCGATGGCTGCGCGGGCTGGGAGGGTTAGAACTGTGCCTCAAAGTCCTGGTCACTGCCGAGGTGCTGGCTCGGCCGTACTATGCCGCGCTACGAGACGCCACCGGCTCGCCGTTGCTACGTAGCATCGCGCAACGAATCTTCGAGGAAGAGGGCGCGCACCTGCGCTTCCAAGCCTTCGTGCTCAACCGAATCAAGAACCGGCATCGCCGCCTGACCCGAAGCATCATTAAGATATCTCACGTCGCGTTATTGGCCTCCACAGCAGCGCTCGTCTGGGCGGAACACAAGGCCGTCTTCCGATCTGCCGGGCGTACATTTCGCCAATTTTGGGGAGAAACGTGGC